>Ga0209474_10002230_pt1 | contig 18052 bp, 14 predicted proteins | sample GraSoiAngelo_145_FD_185902 | JGI IMG/M metagenome (GOLD analysis project Ga0209474, IMG submission 185902) | Grasslands soil microbial communities from the Angelo Coastal Reserve, California, USA - 14_1009_05_20cm (SPAdes) (version 2) | ecosystem: Environmental > Terrestrial > Soil > Grasslands... | reverse complement strand
GGGACACGCTGGCGCACGATTTGCGGGCCGCAGTCGCATGGGGACCTCGGCGCGGCTCTGGGCTCGCTCGCTCGCGACGATCACCCTGCCAGGTTCGGAGACGCGCGCCTTCTCGGCGCTGGCGTTGTTCGCGGCCGTGCAGCTCGCCGACGGCGCGCTCACGCTGGCCGGCGTCGCCCGCTTCGGACCGGCCGCGGAATCGAACCCGATTCTGTTCGTCTCGATGATGACGCTCGGCGCCGGCACGGCGCTGTCGATCGCCAAGCTCCTCGCCATCCTGCTCGCCGCGGTGCTCCACGCCGCGCGCCTCCACACGGCGCTCGCGCTGCTCACGATCTTCTACGTGTTCGCCGCGGTGCTCCCGTGGACGTGGCTGCTGTGGGGCGTGAATTGAATCCGGCCGCGCGCCTGCCTCCCGGTGCAGATTGCCCAGACACCCTGAGCGTCCTGATCGTTGATGGAGAAAGCTGTTTCGCGCCCGCCGTCGTCTGGTGCCTCGCGCAGGCGCAGATGCGCGTTCACGTTCTCTCACAGCGGACCGACGTGCCGCTGCGCGCATCGCGCTACGCGGCGTCGTTTCACAGCTGGTCTCCGGCGAACGGCGACAGGCTGATCGATCGCGTGGCCGCCGTCTCGCGGGCCGTCGGCGCCGACGTGTGCATGGCGGTGGACGAAGGCGCGATTCGCGCCCTGGCGTGCCGGGCCGGCGGTCGCCGTTCCGTGCGGCGCCGATGCCATCTGTCGTCCATTTCGACGCGGCGTACGACAAGTGGCATCTCGCGTGTGTGCTGTCGAAGCATCGCATGCCGCATCCGACGACGCATCTCGCCGGTTCGGACGAAGCAACCGCCGCGATGGGCGATGCGGCGCGCTTTCCCGTGCTCCTGAAACCGCGCCGCGGCAGCAACGGGATCGGGATCGCGCGCTTCCGCACGCCCGATGCGCTGCGGCGCCACTTCGCGAGTCATCCGAGGGCGGCGGCGACCACAGTCGTGCAGCAGGAAATCGCGGGCCGCGACATCGATTGCAGCGTGCTGTGCGACGACGGCGAGGTTCTGGCGTACACGATTCAACGAGCGATAGGACCGGCCGCCGATCGCTTTCAGCCGTCGCGCGCCGTCGAGTTCGTCGCGCACGACGAAGTGCTGCGCGTCGTCAAACGATTGATGGCGGTGCTGAAGTGGAACGGCGTCGCGCACGTCGATCTGCGCGAGCACGCCGCGACCCGACGCGTGGACATCATCGAGGTGAACCCGCGCTTCTGGGGAAGCCTGCTCGGATCGCTGCACGCCGGCGTGAACTTTCCGCAGCTCACGGCGCTGACGGCGCTCGGGCTGCCGCATCCGGGGATCGGCTATCGGCGCTGCCGCTATGCGAACGGCACCTTCGCGGTCAGCGCGTGGCGGCACACGGCGGTCACGGGCCGCGCGAGCGGAGTCGGCCTGCGCGAGACGCCGCTCGTCCACGCGCTCGCTGATCCCGGTCCGCACGTCGTCGAGATGATCGATCGCTGCCGGAGGTTCGTGTCGCGGTCGGTCGCGCCGGCGCGGGCGCGCGCGTCAGCGCCCGCCGACGCACTACGCGACGTCGCGGTGGACGAAGAATTTCTTGTGAAAGATCGTCGCTCCCGCGCGGAATGCCAGGTCTGACTTTTGCCTAGTCTTCCCGTGCCGGCCGCTCCAGAGCCGCCGGCCTGACGGCGAGGCCGCATCCAGCCCTCCGTCCAGGGTCGCCAAGTCGTTGAGCCAGCAGGGCCAGCGGCGATCGGTGGCCGGCGCTGGTAGCGGCCATGACAAACCCGGTCGGGAAGACCGATTACAAAGTTCGCCGGACACCTGACAAGCCTGCAGCCGCTCCTGCGGACGCCGGCACCGCGGCGATCGTCGATTTCCTGCAGCTGCTCGGCCGCGCGGCCCGCCAATTTCACACGTACCCGGCCACCAGCCCGATGTGCACCGACGCGATCGACGCGTGCCATCGCGCGTTCATGAAGCTGGACATCGACGGTCCCTTCACGTTCCGCGTCGCGCCGCGCACGATCATCGTCGGCGAAGAGGTCGTCGGCGGCGACACGATCATCGAGCAGGAAGTCGCGCGGCCGCTGCACCGCGTGCGCGTTGCGTCGGTCGAAATCGAGCGCGGCGTGTCGATCCGCGACTGGTCGAACTTCTGCACGACGCTCTCCGCCGCCGCGCGGGCGTCGAAGGCGACGTCGAGCTTCGCGGAGCTGCTGCTCGACGCGGGCGTCGCGGCGATCATGCCGCGCGAGACGCCGCGGCCCGAAGTGCTCGACATCGGCGCGCCCGCCGAGGCCGTGCGGTCGCTCGTCGATCGCGAGCGCGCGCGGCAGGCGGCCGCGGTCGCCGGCGGACCGGCGCAGCATCTCTATCCGCCCGACAAGGGATGGGTCCGCGTCGACCCGGCGGCGGCCGCCGACGACTCGATCTCGCTCACCGATCTCACGGTCATCGTCAACGAACCGGCGGAGCTCGCGTCGATGCTCTCGCGGCTCATCGACGGCGACGGCGCCGCGCGCGGCGCGGCGCTGCAGCAGCGCTACGACGACGTGGTGATGCTGATCAGCGCCGTCGATCCGCGGCTGGCGCGCGTGCTCTTCTCGAAGCTCGCGCGCGCCGTGCTGCGGCTCGACGCCGACACGCGGCGCACGCTGCTGAGAGGCGCGGTGCTGCCGAGCCTGCTCGACGGCCGCCTGGCCGGCGAGGCGGTGCTCGGCGAGTTCCCGGACGTCGATCTCGCCGACGCGTTGTGCCTGCTGCTCGATCTCGAGGCGGCCGCGCCGCAGCTGCTCACGATCGCGCTCGATCGGCTGAAGCTCGCGCCCGAGCGCCGCACATCGCTGACGCCGCTCATCGAGGCGAAGCTCGACGCGCGCGCGATGCGCGAGGGCAGCGCCGATCGGCCATCCACGAGCTTCGACGATCAGGCGCGCGCGCTCACGCGGCTCGATCCCGGCGCGGCGCCGAACGTCGCGGAGTTCGCCGCGTTCGATCTGTCCATCACCGATCAGACCGCCGCGACGCTCGCCACGCTGCGCGACGCGGCCACGAGCGTCGACGGCGCCGACGCGCAGATCGCGTGCGCGGCGGGCCTCGCGCGCATCGAGCCGAACCCCGCGGTCGTCACCGCCGTCCTCACGAGCGCGCTGCCGGCGCTGCGGACGCTCATCCGCGATCGCCGATGGAACGACGTCACGCGATGGGTCGCGCGGATCGCCGAGATCGAAGCCCACGTCGAGCCGCTGCGTCCCGACGTCGCGGGCGCGATCCGCGAGACGGTCGCGAAGCTCTGCGACCGCGCGCTCGTGCTCGACCTCGCGCAGCTGTGCGGCAGCGAGGCGACGCACAGCTTCGCCTCGGGCATCGTGGCCGCGCTCGGGCCGTCGCTCGTCCCCGAGTGGCTCGCCGCGCTCGACGATGCGGCCGATCGCGCGCGCGCCCGCGCGCTGGCCGGCGCGATGGGCCAGTCGGCGCGCCGCGTCGCGCCCGCGATCGCGCGGCGCCTGCCCTCGCTCGGCGCCGACGCGTCGCGCAGCGCGGTCGCCGTCCTCGGCTTTGCCGGCGCCGGCTACGAGCAGGCGATCGTCGACCGCGTGACGGCGGCCGACGAGCGCACGAGCCGCGAAGCGCTGCGCGCGCTGGCGCGCTCGGGCACCGCGAAGGCCGCGGCGCTCATCGTCGGTCAGCTCGAGCAGGGGCACGCCGTCGTGCATCCGGCGGCGGAAGAGGCGCTGTGGCGGCTGCCGGCGTCGATCGCGCTCGCGAAGACGCGCGAGCTCCTCGGACGTCGTGAGTTCGTCACGCGCCATCCACAATCGGCCGCGCGCCTCATGGAGCGCGCGGCGCAGAGCGGCGACAACGGCTTCGATCCGGTGCTCGAGAGCCTGACGTCGCTGCGCTTTCATTTCTGGAGTCCGGCGCTCGCGCGCGTTGGGGCCAAGGCACGAGAACTGCTTCAATGACCACCCGCGAGATCACCGGCGATCCGGATCGCATCCTCAAGTCGTTCGCCGCGCTCGTCACGCTGACGGGCATCTATCCGGCGGGCCATCCGCTCGTCGCCGAGAAGCTGCGCGAAGTGGACGAGGCAGTGCAGCACCAGCTGAAGAGCGCCGACGCTGCGCGCATCGACGTCATCCGCGGCGTCGTGCACCTGAACGGCATCGTCTGCGAGGGACGAGGCGACACGTATGGTCTGCCGGTGGACAGCCTCCACTTCGAGACGGGCGTCACGACGGCGGAGATCGCGACGGTGGCTTCGTTTCTCAGCCGGACGAAGCTCGTGCCCGGCGGCGAGCCGGTGCAGCAGCAGCTGTCGCGCGCCGGCGTGCATCACATCTCGCTCGGGCGGCTCGTGCCGCTCGACACGCGCTGGCGCACGCGCCAGTGGCCGGACCGGCCCGAGCATGCGCTCGATCCCGACTACGAGGAATCGCTGTCGCTGGCGCAGCAGGCCTTCGATCGCCTCTCGGACGATCGCACGCTCGACATCCGCGCCGTCGGCGATCTCGTGCGGCTGCTCATGTTTCGCGTCGTCGCGAGCAACGCGGCGCTCGCGCAGATTCTCACGGTGAAGCAGTACGAGAACCTCACCTACATCCACTCGGTGAACGTCGCCGTGCTGAGCCTGCTGATCGGACGTCAGCTCGGCCTGGACGATGAGACGCTGCCGGTGCTCGTCGAGGCGGCGGTGCTGCACGACGTCGGCAAGACGCGCATCCCGCTGGAGCTCGTGAAGAAGCCGGGCGCGCTCGACAAACGCGAACGCAAGATGATGGAGGCGCACCCGGTGCTCGGCGCGGAGATGCTGATGCAGGTGGACGGCCTGCGTCCGGCGACGGCGCTCGTCGCGCTCGAGCATCACCGGACCGTTCTTGGCAGCGGCTATCCCGACATCGGCGACGGCGTCGTGCCGCACGTGCTCAGCCAGATCGTCTCGGTCGCGGACATCTACGAGGCGGTGACGGGCGCGCGATCCTACCAGGCGCCGACGCCGCCCGATCGCGCGTGCCTGCTGCTCGCGCGGCTCGCGGGCACGAAGCTGAACTCGTCGCTCGTGAAGGCGTTCGTGAACGCGATCACGTTCTTCCCGGTGGGATCGCTCGTGCGCACGAGCCGCGGCGAGCTCGCGATCGTCGTCCGCACGACGCCGCACGATCCGCTGCACCCCGTCGTGCAGCTCGTCGACGACAATGTGCGCACGGCGCTCGGCGAAGTCGACACGAGCGCGCGCGATGCCGACGGCGCCTACGACCGCCACATCGTGGAAACGGTGGTCCCCGCCGGCGGCGCGCCGGACGTCAGGCGCTTCCTGCCCGCCGCCTGAGAATCAAGAATTTTAAAAGTCTACGTGGAGCGTGTAAGGAGCCGTCCCGAGCGTGACGGTGTATCGTCGCTCGCCGCCCGCGAGACGATGGACGACGAGCTCGTGCGTGCCGAGCGGCACGCCCACGCCGAGCAGCGGCGCGTCGCCGATGCGCTTGCCGTCGATTAACACTTCCGCCGGCTCGTTGGTCGTCACCGTCACGAGGCACGGCTCCGGCGTGAGGCGAATCGTCGCCGCCTCGCCCGGCTTCACCTCGACCTGGCGCGTCGCGTCGTAGCCGAGCGCCTTGTTCGAGAACCGCAGGTCGTGCACGCCGGGCGGCAGCATGATCTGGCTGCGGTCGTCCGGACGCAGCACCCGTCCGCCCTCGGCGATTTCCACCTCGAACGGCGAGAGGACCGAAATCCACCCCGAGAAGATGGCTTCCTCGATGCTGGCCGTGCCGTTGGCCGCGACGGTCACGCTGCGGCGCACGGTGCCGGCGTCGCTTCGCAGCACGACGTCGTGCTTTCCGGGTGCGACATCGCTCAACGTGAGCGGCGTCGTGCCGCGCGGCTTGCCGTCCACGAGCACCAGCGCAGCGGGCGTCGACGTCACACTCAACGTGCCGGTCGGCTTCCTCGCGACGGGCGAGGCCGCTGTGCCGGCCGCGGGCTTCGAGCGCGTGGGCTCGGCCGGCTTCGGCTTCGTCGTGCTCGCGGGAATGAGGCTCGGCACGTACTTCACGCCGGCGACAACGACCGCGCCCAGGCCGGCGACGGCGGCGACGCGCGGCAGCCATTTCTTCAGCGGCTCGGCCAGCCCTCGCGCGGCCCCGGCGGCGCGAGCGCGCTTGGCAGGCGCCTCTGCGCGGATCGGCGTTGGCGGCGCCACCGCAACAGGCGCGGCAAGAGGCTCCGGCTCCGCTGCGGTGGGCCATTCGATCACCGGCGGAGGCGGCTGTGGCCGCGGCGGGGGAACCGGGGTCGGCGGCCTGACCGCGGGTGGCGGCGCCGCGGCGGCGGGCGGCGGCGCGGGAGGCGGAGCGACAGGCGCCGGCTGCGGCTCGAATTCGAACTCGACCTCCTCGAAGGCGGACGCCGATTCAGGCATCCGCAGCGGCTCTTTCGTCCACTTGGCGCGGCGCGCGTGCGCCCAGCTGGCGGCCGCCTCTGCCGCCGCAATCAGCGCGTCGTCGGGATCGGCGTCGAGTCTCACGCTCTCAAAACTATAATCGTTTGCGCGCGAACGACATGGCCAAACACCGCGCCGCCCCGCCGCCGGTCTCACAAGAGCTCCGCGATTACCTGGCGGCCACAGCTCAACAGGAACTCGACGCCCTGCGTGCCAAGTTCGACGAGCGTCTCGCAGCGCTCGAAGCGGCGCTCGCGCGGCGCGATCCACGCGCATCGCTCGAGCAGGTGATTCTCGATCTCGCGCGCGTCGCGACGTCAGAGGCCGAAGCGGCGGCGCGGCGCGCGACGATCGAGGCGCAGCGGCACGCGGAGCAGCAGTCGGCGGCGCAGGAATCGGAGCTGCAGCGCGCGCTCGACGCGGAGCACAGCGTCGTCAAAGGGCTGCGCGCCGAACTGGACTCGGTGCGCGCACGTCTGGACGCGGAGCGCGAGGGAGTGGCGCGCCTGCGCGAGGAGGTCGATCCGCTGCGCAAAGCGCTCGATCAGCAGCGCCGCGCCGCCGACGACACGGCGAAGAAGCTGGAGCGCACGAGCGTATCGTCGCAGACGGCGGCGGAGGACGCCGCGGCGGGCAAGCGCCGCATCGACGAGCTCACGCACACGGTGGAGCGCGAGCGCGCGCGCGCCGCCGCGCTCGACTCCGAGCTGAAACTGCAGCGCGCCGCCGTCGAGGAGCGATCGGACGCGATCGCCGATCTCGAGAAGCAGCTCGGCGCGCTTCGCAAGGAAGCGAAGGCGCGCGCCGCCGCCGACGAGAAGACGCGCGCGGCGATCGATGAGTTGGAACGTCGCCACGCCGAGCTCGAGGGGCGCTATACGGATGCCGACGCGCGGGCGTCGCGAAGCGCGAGCGAACGCGACGCGCTCGCGGCCGCGCTCGAGGCCGAGCAGCGGAAAACGGCGGCGGCGTACGCGGACGCCGAGGCGCGCGCGGCGCAGAGCGAGGCCGAGCGCGCGGCCCTGGAGCGATCGCACGGCGATGCCGAGGCCCGGGCGCGTGCGCTGGAGCAGGAACGTGACGCGCTGGAGCAGGAACGCGACACGCTGGCCGCCTCGCTCGAATCCGACCGCGCCGCGCTGTCGCGCGCGCGCGACGAAGCCGACGCGCGCGCGCGTCAGGCGGAGGAGTCGCGTGACGGCGCCGCGTCGGCGCTCGAGTCGGAGCGCGCCGCGCTGACGAAGGCCCGCGACGAAGCCGTCGCCCGCGCACGCCACGCGGAAGAGCAGCGCGACGGCGCCGCATCCGGGCTCGAGTCCGAGCGCGCGGCGCTGTCGAGGGGCCGTGAAGAAGCCGAGGCGCGTGCGCGCGAGCTCGAGTCGGAGCGCGACGGCCTCGCGGCGGCGCTCGAGCGCGAGCGCGTCGCGCGCACGCACGCGCACGACGACGACGAGGAGCGCGCGCGACACGCGCAGGCGGAACGCGACGCGCTCGAGGCGGCATTCGAGCGCGAGCGCATGGCGCTCACGCTCGCGCGCGACGATGCCCAGAGCCGCGCGCAGGCCGCCGAGGACGAGCGCGACGCGCTCGCGAAGTCGATCCAGGCCGGCCAGCCGGGCGCAGCCTCGCTCGAGGCCGATCGCGATCGCATGAAGGCCGCGATGGCGGATCTCGAGCGGCAGCTCGCCGAGCGCTCCGCCGAGCACGACGCCGCCGAACAGAACCGGCAGGACGCCGAAGCGCGCGCCGAGGAGCTCGATGCCCTGCTGCAGAACGCGAAAAAGACGATCGCGGAGATGCACGCGGCCGTCGAAGCGCGGCTGACCGCCATCGGCGCCGCCCGCACGCGCACGGTCGACGCGATGAAGGCCGCGGAGCAGCGCGCCGACGATGCGGAGCAGCGCGCCGACGAAGCGACGACGCGCGCGGAAGAGGCGGAACAGCAGCTCGCTTCGGCGCAGGCGCGCGCCGAAACCGCGGAGCAGAGCGCGCAGGCGGCGATCGAACGGGCGCGCGAGATCGAGAAGCAGGGAGGCCCCCGGAAGCGCTCGGCGGCCGACAAGGAGATCGAGCTGTCGCCGCTCATCGACGCGACGCCCTCGCCGCCGTCCGAGCTCACCGGCAAGCGCGCGACGCGCCACACGTTCAGCGCGAAGGCGAAGGTGCAGATCGATCGCGACGTCTGCACGCTCGCCGATCTCTCGGTGACCGGCGCGCAGGTGCTCGGCGACACGCCGCCCGAAGTCGGACGGATCGTCAACGTGACGTTCCTGTCCGACGACGCGCCGTGCTTCTGTCAGGCGCGTCTGCTGTGGTCCCGCCGCGAGCAGGTCGGCAAGAGCAAGAACTTCCGCTACCGCACCGGGATCGTCTTCACGAGCGCCGACGAGGCGGCCATCATTGCCTACATCGAGCGGCACGCCTTAGAGAATTAATTGCGTTACCCGCCAGCCAGCGCGCCGACGACGAGGAACGGTTCGCGGCCGCTGGCGACCTCCGGCGGCAGCGCCGCGTCCGGCGGCTCGTGCGAGAGGTCCTCGGCGCACGCGTAGAACCGCATGAACGGACGGCGGCGCTGCGTCACGTGATCGCGGATCGTGCCGCGCAGCACCGGATACGCCGTCTCGAGCGCGTCGAGGATGGCGCGCTGCGTGACGGCGCCGCGCACGTCGACCATCACCTCGCCGTCCACGCGCGCGAGCGTACGAAGGTGCGCCGGCAACTCGACGCGAATCATCCCAGATCCCTCCCCGAAACTATAGGCGCCTTTCGATCCAGGATCAGATCCAGGATCAGATCCAGGATCGGATCCAGGATCAGGGTCGCCGGGTGAAGGCGAGGCTGAAAACCTCGCCCTACAGCGTCTGCGCTTCCACCGAGAGCACCGCCGGCAGATGCTCGGCGATCGGCTTCCAGTTGTCGCCGCCGTCGGCCGAGGCGTACACCTGGCCGCCGGTCGTGCCGAAATAGATGCCGCACGCGTCGAGTGAGTCGACCGACATCGCGTCGCGCAGCACGTTCACGTAGCAGTCCTGCTGCGGCAGCCCCTTGGTCAGCGGCTCCCATTCGTTGCCGCCGGTGCGGCTGCGATAGACGCGAAGCTTGCCGTCGGGCGGATAGTGCTCCGAGTCGCTCTTGATCGGCACGACGTAGATCGTCTCCGGCTCGTGCGCGTGCACGTCGATCGGGAATCCGAAATCCGTCGGCAGGTTGCCGCTCACCTCGCGCCACGACTCGCCGCCGTCGTCGCTGCGCATAACATCCCAGTGCTTCTGCATGAAGAGCGTGTTCGGCCGCGAGCGGTGCATCGCGATGCGGTGCACGCAGTGGCCGACTTCCGCGGACGGTTCGGGAATGTACTCGGATCGCAGCCCGCGGTTGATCGGCTTCCACGTCGCGCCGCCGTCGTCGGTGCGGAACGCGCCGGCGGCGGAGATCGCGATGAACATCCGCTGTGCGTTCGTCGGGTCGATCAATATCGTGTGCAGGCACAGACCGCCGGCGCCCGGCTGCCATTTCGATCCGGTGCCGTGGTTCCGCAGCCCGGGCAGCTCGTGCCAGCTCTTCCCGCCGTCGGTCGTGCGAAACATCGCCGCGTCTTCGACGCCCGCATACACCGTGTCGGGATCGCTCAGCGACGGCTCGAGGTGCCAGACGCGCTTGAACTCCCACGGGTGCGGCGTCCCGTCGTACCACTGGTGCGTGCCGGCGGTGCCTTCGTAAACGAACTTGTTGTCCACCGGCTCGAACGTGCGGCCGCCGTCATTCGAGCGCTGGATGATCTGGCCGTGCCATCCGGTGCCCTGCGACACGTAGATGCGGTTCGGATCGGCCGGCGAGGCCTTCAGATGGTAGATCTCCCAGCCGCCGAAATGCGGACCGCTCACGTCCCATCGGTCGCGCCTGCCATCGGCGGTCAGCACGAACGCGCCCTTGCGCGTTCCGACCAGCACACGCACTCCGCTCATCGGTTCGTCCTTTCTCGGTTCACGGCATAATGCAGCGCGTGGAAGCCGCGCCCATCGCGCAGAAGCGCCCGCACATCACCGCCGCCGGCTGGCGCATCGTGCTCCTCGCGAGCCTCGGCGGCACGCTCGAGTTCTACGACTTCGTGATCTTCGGCATCTTCGCGAAAGACATCGCCGACGCGATCTTCCCCAACCCGACGCCGCTCTTGTCGCTGATGGCGTCGTTCGCGGCGTTCGCGGCCGGCTACCTCGCGCGCCCGATCGGCGGCATCGTGCTCAGTCATTTCGGCGACCGCTACGGACGGCGGCCGGTGTTCCTCGCGTCGATCTTCGTGATGTCGAGCGCGACGTTCGGCATGGGCCTCGTGCCGTCGTTCGCGGCCTGGGGCGCCGCCGCGAGCGTGCTGATGGTGAGCCTCCGTCTCCTCCAGGGCTTCTGCCTCGGCGGCGAGCTGCCGGGCGCGCTCACCTACGTCGTCGAAACCGAACCGCGGCACGCGCCGTTCGTGTGCGGCGTCGTCTTCTCGTGCGTGACGATGGGCGTGGCGGCGGCCACCGGCGTGAGCCTCGCCGTGCGCACGTGGCTGCCGGCGCAGACGGTCGCGACCTTCGGGTGGCGCATCGCGTTCATGATTGGCGGGCTCGGCGGCCTCGTGAGCTTCGCGCTCCGCCGCTCGCTCGAGGAATCGCCGGAGTTCGCGCGCATGAAGGCGCTCGCGTCGCGGCAGCCGTTCCGCGACGTCCTGCGCACGCATCTGCGTCCGGTGGCGCTCGGCGTCGGCATGCTCGCGGCAACCGCCGGCTTCAACGGCCTGTTCTTCGCGCATATGTCGGCGTACGCGGCCGGCGTGCTCGGCTACAACCCGCGCCAGGCCATCGTGTCGCAGACAATCGGCGTCGTCGTGCACGCGCTCAGCATCCTCGGCGTCGGCCGTCTGGCCGATCGCATCGCGCCGCGCCGGCTGCTCCGCGCCGGCGCGCTCTCGTTGATCGTTCTCGCGTTTCCGTTCTACGCCGCGCTCGCGGCGCGCAGCGTCGATCCGACGCTGCTGATGGTGCTCGCCGGCGCGTGCGCCGGCCTCGTCAACGGCACGTTCGCCGTGCTGCTCACCGATCTCTTCCCCACGCGCGTGCGCTTCAGCGGCGTCGCGCTCGTGTTCAACGTCGCGTTCACGATTTTCAGCGGCACCGCGCCGCTCGTCGCGACGAGCCTGATTCGCGCCACCGGGCTCGCGACGGCGCCGGCGTTCGTCATGGTCGCCTGCGGTCTGCTGACGCTCGCCGCGAGCGCCGGCCTCCGCCGCGGCGACAGCTACGTCCTGCTCACGGGTTCAACTCCCTGACCGGCCGTACCTCGACGCTCCCTTCGCGCGCCGGCGGAATCTTGGCCGCGACCTGGATCGCCTCGTTGAGATCGCGCGCGTCGATCAGGTAGAAGCCGGCGAGCTGCTCCTTGGTTTCGGCGAAGGGACCGTCGGTGACCGAGACGGCGCCGTTGCGTACGCGGACGGTCGTCGCGGTCTCGACCGGATAGAGCGGCTCGGCGGCGAGGAGCATTCCGCTCTTGCGCAGGCCGTCGCCGCACGCCAGGCACTCGCGGTCGGCCACCGCGTGCAGCTTGCCGCTCTCGAGGTAGACGAGGCACAGATACTTCATGGTTCCCCCGAAGCCGTTCACATCCGATAGTCGAACGGCGGCTCGTTATTTCGACAGCTCGGCGAGACGCCGCTCGAGCAGGCGCCGCTCCGGTTCCTGCCTCGTGAGCGTGAGCGCGCGCTCGAACGACGCGCGCGCGTCGCCGGTGCGTCCGAGGCGGCGGCACAGCTCGGCGCGCGCCGCGTGCGCCAGGCGATAGTCGCCCAGATCCCCGCGCGCAAGGATGGCGTCGACGAGCGCCAGCCCGGCCTCCGGACCGTCGCGCATCGCGACGGCGACGGCGCGGTTCAGCTCGACGACCGGCGACGGGTTGAGGCGCAGCAGGACATCGTACAGCCCGACGATCTCTCCCCAGTCCGTGGCCGAGGCCTCGCGCGCGTCGGCGTGCACGGCGGCAATCGCCGCCTGAATCGTGTAGGCGCCGAACTGCTGCGACGACAATGCCTGCCGCACGAGGCGCAAGCCTTCCGCAATCTGCTGGCGATCCCAGAGCGATCGGTCCTGATCGTCGAGGAGGACGACGTCGCCGTCTGCCGACGTGCGTGCGGCGCGCCGCGAATCGTGCAGCAGCATCAGCGCGAGAAGCCCCATCGCCTCCGGCTCGGGCAGCAGATCGACGAGCAGGCGGCCGAGGCGGATCGCCTCGCCGGACAAATCGCGACGCGTCACGGTGGATCCCGACGACGCGGCGTAGCCCTCGTTGAACACCAGATAGATGACGCGCAGCACCGTGTCGAGGCGCTCGGCCAGTTCCTCCCGCGCCGGCACCTGATAGGGAATCTTCGCGTCGCGAATCTTCGTTTTCGCGCGCACGATCCGCTGCGCGAGCGTCGGAGCCGGTGTGAGGAAGGCGTTCGCGATCTCTTCGGTGCGCAGCCCGCAGACTTCGCGCAGGGTCAGTGCGACCTGCGCGTCGGCGGCCAGCGCGGGATGGCAGCAGGTGAAAATCAGACGAAGGCGATCGTCTTCGACGCTCTCATCGCCGCTCCAGACCTCGGGCTCGACGGCGATGTCGGCCGCCGCGCCGGCCTCGTCCAGCGGATCGAACCGCTTCTGCCGCCTCAGGCCGTCGATCGCCTTGAACCGGCCGGCCGACACGAGCCACGACCGGGGGTTCGACGGAACGCCGTCGCGAGGCCACTGTTCGAGCGCCGCCCTGAAGGCGTCGTGCAGCGCCTCCTCGGCGGCATCGAAATCGCCGAGCAGCCGGATGAGCGTCGCGAGAACGCGCCGGGATTCGGAAACGTAGACGGCATTCACCGTCTCCAGGACTGACTCGGTCGCCGCCACTGCAACCAATCTCATCATCTTCGGCCGCGCGGACGCAACGGGCGGCCGGGACTGGGGTGTCGATCGACGCGCCTCCCGCTCGACTAACAGGCAGGAGGGCACAACGATGCGACGCAATACCGTGCTGTGGACGATTCAAGGGCTGCTGGCGGCGCTGTTCCTGTTCGCCGGCGTGATGAAGCTCGTGCTGCCGATCGAGGCGATGGCGGGTCCGATCGCGCTGCCCGGGGCGTTTCTGCGATTGATTGGCGTGGCCGAGACGCTCGGCGCGATCGGATTGATCCTGCCCGGCCTTACCCGGATCCGTCCGGAGCTGACGCCGGCGGCTGCCGCCGGGCTCGTGATCATCATGATCGGCGCGACGGTCCTGACCGCGGCGACCGGGTCCGTAGCCGGCGCGCTCTTTCCCTTGATCGTCGGGCTGCTGGCGACGACCGTTGCGGCCGGCCGCTCGCGTCAGCCGGTTCTCTCGTAAGATGCGGCGGTGACGAGGCCGACGTCCGCGGAGCAGCGCTTCTCGCGCTCATCACGCGGACGTCTCACCGCCCGCGATCTCGCGCGCTTTCCCGGCGACACGCTCTTCGATCGGCTGGCCCGCGCCGTCTGCAGCGCTGGCTGCCTCCCGCGCAAGGAACTCTACGAAGCTTGGGAAATGGCGCGGCGCGTGCGCCGGCTGTTCCGCGGCGGACGCGTCGTCGATCTCGGCGCGGGCCATGGTCTGCTGGCGCACGCGATGCTGCTCCTCGACGACACCTCGCCAGACGCGCTCGTCGTCGACACGTCGCTCGCGCCGTCGAGCGTGAAGATCCACGACGCGCTCGTGCGCGCGTGGCCGCGCCTCGCGAACCGCGTCACGTTCCGGCAGGAGACGCTCGACGACGTGGAGATTCGGCGAGACGACATCGTCGTCTCGAGCCACGCGTGCGGGGCACTGACCGATCGCATCCTGGAGCGCGCGGCCGCGGCACGCTGCCGCGTTGCAGTGCTGCCATGCTGCCACGATCACGCCGCGTCGGACGATGGCGATCTCGTCGGGTGGCTCGACGCGGACCTCGCGATCGATACGGTCCGCGCGCTGCGGCTGCGCGGGCAGGGCTACCGCATCTGGACGCAGACGATTCCCGGCGAGATCACGATGAAGAACCGCCTGCTGCTCGGCGCGCCGCAAAACTAATTGACGAATCCCTCCGCGACCATTCGCAGCATGCCGTCGGTCTTGCTGAAGATGAACAGCTCGCCGCTGCCGTCGACGGCGACGTGCGCGTCGGCGCGCCCTTCGCCCGACACGAGCGCGCGTCCCGGCAGCACGCCGGCCTTGCCGCCGCGCGCGCGGTACGTCGCCTTCGCGATCGGGAACATCGAGTCGAAGAGCTGCCGCGCGGCGGCCGCGCCGGCGTCGGGATCCTTCCACAGCAGCTTCATCTCGTGGATCGCCGCCAGCGTCTTCGGATTGCCGTCGTCGGCGGCGAGCATCTCCTTGTAGTCGGCGTACAGCACGCGGCCGGTCGAGATGTCGGTGAAGACGTACTTCCCGCGGAGCGCCGGGATGCGCCGTCCCTCGTAGAGAAAACCGCTGCCGACGGCATCGCCTCCGCCGGGAACATGGCCGTACTCGATGACGGGATAGGTCGGCGTGACCACGTCCTCGGTCGGTTCGTCGCCGATCTGCACCGGAATTTTATCGACCTCCGGCAGCGGCGCCGTCGTGTTGTCCGGCCGCAGCAGCTCGGTTCCCTCGCGCAGCGAGTAGCCGTAGTTCGCGCCCTTGTGGACGACGTTCACCGTCTCCCATGTGTGGAGGCCGATCGAGTTGGCAATGAGCCGCTTGTTGGCGGGATTCGCAGGATCGATCGCCCACGTGAGCCGATGTGGATTGCGCAGGCCGAGCGCCCAGATCTCCTTCCGCGCGCCGCGCACGGCGGCGAAGGGGTTGTCGTTCGGGATCCGGTAGCGGCCGTTCTCGCTGACGGTGCTCGTCGAGACCTGCTCCGACAGATCCGGGACGATGCGCAGGATCTTGCCGACGAGCGTGTCGAGACGCTGCGGGTTCGCGCGCATCGCGAGCCGCGACTCGCCGGAGCCGCCGTCCCCGCAGCCGACATAGAGCACGCGCCAGTCGGGATCGCCTTTCCGCGCCGTCGGATCGAACGAGAGCGCGCCGAGGGGATGGATGCGCGTGTTCAGCGCGACGCGCAGGATCTCGCGCGCCGTGCCCTCGAACGTCGCGTTCGCGCGACTGGAATCCGTCCACTCGATGAGCACGCCTTCGCGCTGCGTCGGCCCCGGCGGCGCAATCGGCGCGGTCGTCGTGTAGCCGGCCACGCCCAGCCCCGGCACGCTCGTGTTGTCGGGCGCGTTCGATCCGGGCAGCGACGGATCCTCGATGTGGACCGTGTAGAAGCGGCCGTTGCGCGTGTAGTCGGGATCGAACTGCACGCTGACGAGGCCGCCGGCGTATCCCGTATCGAACGACAGCTTGTGAAAGATGCCGCTATGCCCGTCGCGGCCGTTGAAATCGAGGTAGACGGTGAGCTTCTTCGTCGCCTTGTCGAGGATGTAGAGCGGGCCGTTCAGATCGTTCACGAAGAACCGGCTGCTGCCGCCGGGCTCCTCGCGCAGCGAGTTGATCCGCGCGATCATGCCGTCGGTCTGTCCCTTGCCGTCGATGGTGCCGGTGATCGGCATCGCGACGAAATCGGTCAGCTGCAGCGTGATGCGCGGCGCGTCAGCTGCGTGCAACGCCAGACCCGCGAGGACAAGGAGGATCGTCTCGATTCTCATGCGCGTCCCGCGAACTCCCGCGTCTCCGTGTGCACCTTCACCCGCTCGCCCTCTTTGATGAAGAGCGGCACGCGGATCTCGAGGCCGGTCTCGAGCCGCGCCAGCTTCGTGACGCCGCCGCTCGCCGTATCGCCGCGGACGCCCGGCTCGGTGTACGCGACGGCGAGCTCCACGTGCGGGGGGAACTGCACGCCGATCGGGTTGCCGTTGTACTTCTGGATCTGCACCTGCAGATTGTCGACGAGCAGCAGCCGATCGTCGCCCATCACGTCGGGCCCGAGCGTCAGCGTGTCGAACGTCTCCTGGTCCATGAAGTGGTGGCCGCCGGCGTCGGCGTAGAGAAACGTCGCGGGAACGGTGACGAGATCCGGCTCCCTGAACTTGTCGGCGGCCTTGAACGTGCGATCGAACACCGCGCGCGTCAGAAGATTCCGCATCTTGAGGCGCACCAGCGTCTGACCGCCGCGCGCCGTCGGCTTCGAGATCTCGACGTCGAGGCAGTGGTACGGCGCGTCCTCGTACTCGAAGAACATCTTGCGTTTGATCTCGATGGCTTCGATGAGCGCGGGCATCAGGTCTCGGGCCAAAAAAAACGGCCGGCGCCTGGTTGCGCCGGCCGCGGTCGACTGAGTGAGGGCAGTTAGCGGCTGCCCCCGTAAGTGTCTGCCATGCATGCACCTCCCGGCCGCGACCATATGGTGGTGCTCCGCGGGGCGGAGCAGGGTCGCTAGGAGCCTTTTCTTGCGCCGGCGCGTCTCGCGCTCGACGGACCGAGCACTCAGCATATCACGCGCGCCGCGCCCGCGGAGGCTGAGCTGCGCCGCGCCGACCGACGATAATGGCGGGAATGGCGCCGGCCGCCCCACCTCCCACGCTGTACCTCGAGAGCTCGCCGGTCGAAAAGCAGCGCCGCGAGCACGCCTTCAACGTCGTCGAGGTGCCGCGGCTGCGCCTGCTCGGCTTCGCGATCGTGACCCTGCTGGTCGTCGTCCGGCGGCTCGTGATGCCCGAGGAGCCCGACGCGCATCCGCTGCTGCTCGGCGCGATCGTGTTCGGCTACAGCCTCGCGTCGTGGGGGATCCTGTATCTCTTCTTCGACCGCGTCCGCCGCATCAACCTCGGCACCGTTTTCCTTTCGATCGACGTCGTCGCGTTCATCGTCGCGATTTACCTGACGGGCGCCGAGAAGAGCTGGCTGTTCTATCTCCTGTTCATCCGGACGGCCGATCAGACGAACACGCATTTCGGGCGCGCGATCGCGTTCGCGCACCTGTCGGTCGGCCTCTACGCGGCGCTCCTCGTCGAGCTGTCGCTCGTCGAGCACCGGCCGATCGCGTGGACGGCGGAGACGTTCAAGATCCTGCTCTTGTACGGCGGCAACCTGTATATCGCGATGACGGCGCGGAGCGCCGAGCGGCTGCGCAACCGCATCGTCGCCGCGATCCGGTACGCGCGCGATCTCGTCGCCGAGCTCCAGGATCAGTCGCGCGAGCTCGACGAGGCACGGCGCCACGCCGAGGAGGCCAGCCGCATCAAGAGCGAGTTCCTCGCGAACATGAGCCACGAGATCCGAACGCCGATGAACGGCATCCTCGGCCTGACGACGCTGACGCTCGACACGGAGCTGACGCCCGAGCAGCGTGAGAACCTCACGATGGTGCACGCGTCGGCGACGTCGCTGCTCGGCATCATCAACGACATCCTCGACCTGTCGAAGATCGAGGCGGGCCGTCTGTCGTTCGATCCCGTCGCGTTCAAGCTGCGCGAGCAGCTCGCCGCCGCGGTGAAGCCGCTCGCCGTGAGGGCCGGCGAGAAAGGCCTACGGTTCACGACCGAGATCGCGGCCGACGTGCCCGACGACCTCGTCGCCGACTGGCCGCGCCTGCAGCAGGTGCTCACGA
>Ga0209474_10002226_pt1 | contig 18062 bp, 12 predicted proteins | sample GraSoiAngelo_145_FD_185902 | JGI IMG/M metagenome (GOLD analysis project Ga0209474, IMG submission 185902) | Grasslands soil microbial communities from the Angelo Coastal Reserve, California, USA - 14_1009_05_20cm (SPAdes) (version 2) | ecosystem: Environmental > Terrestrial > Soil > Grasslands... | reverse complement strand
GGATTGCGCACCCCCCTGATCGACTGGCCCACTTCGTAATTGGCAAATTTGAACGGGCCGGAGCCGAGGATGTTTTTCTCGTACCAGTGCGGGTCCTTGTCCAAGACCTTCTTCTGGTAAATGAAGGCGTAGGGATCGGCCAGCGCCGGCAGAAACGCGCTGGTCGCGAATTTCAGACGAATGACCACGGTCGAGGGATCGGGCGCCTCGATCTTGTCGACCATCTCGAAGTCGCTGGAGCGCGGGCTTAAGACGCCCTCCGGCGGAAACGCGATCATGTGCAGGCTGGTCGCGATGTCCTCGGCGGTCAGCGGGTCGCCGTTGTGAAACTTGACACCCGGGAGGATCTTAAACGTGTAGGTCTTGCCGTCATCGGTCGGCTTCGGCATCTCGGTGCACAGGTCGCACACGAAATCGGTGGTCGAGCCCGGGTTGTCCGGGTTGATCCGGATCAAGACGCTGTAGAACGGCGCGACCGAATGCACCGTGGCGTAGGTCGTCTCGCGGTGGCCGTCGAAGGTCGGCGGCGCGTCGGCCGGGATCAGGTAGGTCAAGGTGCCGCCGCGCTTTGGATTACGCTTTTTCGCCGAGCGCCAAGCTAAGTCCCGCGGCGAAAAAGCGTAATCCAACCACCATCATGACCTCCGAAACCGGCTGCTACGGTCATCTACACGCCGGATCGGGGGCAAGGCTAGTTGTCTCAAGGGCGGTATGCGATTCCCGCGTGGCGGCGGCGAAAATCGATTACATCCCCGAACCGGCCCCGCCGCCCTCCATGTTGGGCAGGGAAGGGCATTCGCCCGCGAGGATCACGAGCGCGCCGTCGGACCTGGCTGCCGCTTCATTCCAATAAGTCTGCTTTTCGCCGGCTCTGACGGCGCAAACGGTCGTCTGGCCCTCTTGGCGGACCGCGACCTGCTGCGTCGCGCAACCAGACAACACAAGAAACGCGAGTACCGCGCTCACCGAATATCGCACGATGCGCTCCCGTCGCGCGGCGGAGGATGGGTTTCGCCCCGCTCAACCCATCCTACAAACGCCGAAGGGCCGGGTCACTTGTCGAGCCACACGGTCGCGAGATCTTGATTGACGTAATGGCTCGGGTTGATCTTCCAGCCCTTGACGTACGACCGGGACAGGACGCTGCGGTACCACCACAGCAAAAAGATCGCGTGCGCCTTGTCGTCGAGCACGTCCTTCTCGAACTGGCGCATCAAGCCGCGCTGGGCGGCCGGGTCGGTCTCCGCCACCATTTTTTCGTAGAGCTCGATCTCGGCGGGGTCCTCGTAGAAGCCGAAATTCTGCGGTTGCACCGTGTACGGCAGATAGCGCTGTACATCGACCAGCGGGTTCACGACATTCTGGCAGTTGCCATAGACCGCGATCTCGAAATTGCCGGCCCGCATCGTGTCGAACCAGGGGCCGGTCGGCACGACCTTCTGCGTGACCTTGAGCCCGATCTTGCTCCATTCGTCGACGACCCAGGAGCCGTTGTATTTGTAGGGCTGATCGACATTGCGATTGAGCAGCTCGAAACTGAGCCCCTCGGCGCCGGCCTCCTTCAACAGGTGCTTGGCCTCGGCTCGCGATTTCTCGATATCGGGAGAATAGCCGGCGAGTTTTTCGAGCTCCTCCTTTGTCGCCGCCAACGGCGAGCCCGGAAACACGATGCCGCCGACGGTGTGCACATTGGCGATTTTGGCCAGTGCCGGCGCGCCGTGCCAACGGTCGATTGCCAGCGTCAAGGCGCGCCGAACCCGGACGTCGTCGAACGGCTTTTTCTTGTGGTTCGGGATGACGAGGGTGCCGCAATTCCAGTCGCTTTCCTGAACCGCGAGCTTGTCGCCGAGCGCCGCCTTCAGCTCGTCGCGCGCCGAAGGCGGAAACCCGCGGAACTCGATCGCGGCGCGGTCGGCGCGCAGCGCGTCGAGCCGGGTCGCCTGCTTGTCGGCATAGATCCCGACAAACCCGTCGAGATAGGGCAGGCCCGGATGGTAGTAGTCGGGGTTGCGGACCCCCTTGATCGATTGCCCGGTCTCAATAGCTTCGAGCTTGAACGGGCCGGAGCCGAGGACGTTCTTCTCGTACCAGTGCGGGTCCTTGTCGAGGACCGCTTTCCGGTAGATGAAGGCAAACGGGTCGGCGAGCGCCGGCAGGAAGGCCGCCGTCGGGCGCTTCAGCCGGAACACGACCGCCGGGCCCGTCACCTCGATCTTGTCGATCATCGCCGCGTAGCCGGCGCCGCGCGCGCTGATGATCCCTTCGGGCGGAAAGACGATCTTGTTCCAGCTCGCCGCCACATCCTCGGCGATCAAGGGCGAGCCGTCGTGAAACTTGACGCCCTGGCGGATCGTGAAGGTGTAGGTCCGGCCCTCATTGGTGGGCTTCGGCATTTCGGTGCAGAGATCGCAAACGAAATCGGTGGTCGAGGACGGGTTCTCGGGATTGACCCGGATCAGCATGCTGTAGAACGGCGCCACCGAATGCACCGTCGCGAACGTGTTTTCGCGATGCCCGTCAAAGCTCGGCGGCGCATCGGCCGGGATCAGAAATGTCAGGACACCGCCGCGCTTCGGCGTCTCTTTAGCCGGCAGGGGTGTCGCCGCGATCACGGCAAGGGCTGCGCCGATACCGGCCATCCAAAAGCCGAGCGCCATCGCTTCCTCCGCTGTTCGGGCCGCCTCCCAGGCGGGGTGGACCCTTGTTATTTATCGAGCCATACGGTCGCCAGATCCTGGTTCACGTAATGGCTCGGGCTGATCTTCCAGCCCTTGACGTACGACCGGTGCGGCACGATGCGCTGCCACCAGAGCAGATAGATTGAGTGCACCTGCTCGTCGAGCACGCGTTTTTCGAACTGGCGCATCAGCTCCCGTTGCTTCGATTTGTCGAGTTCGCGGAGCATCTTGTTGTAGATCTCGATCTCCTGCGGATCGTCGAAGTAGCCGTAATTCCAGGGCGCGATCGTATGCGGCAGGTATTTGCCGACATCGGCCTGGGGATTGACGACGTTCTGGCAATTGCCCTCGGTGCTGATGTCGAAACTGCCGTCGCGCAGCGCCTGGAACCACGGCCCGGTCGGCAAGACGCGCTGCGTCACCTTGACTCCGATCTTGCTCCACTGATCGACCGCCCAGATACCATAATATTTGTACGGCTGATCGACGCTGCGGTTGGTCAGCTCGAAGCTCAGCCCCTCGGCGCCGGCCTCCTTCAGCAGCCGTTTGGCTTCGGCCCGCGATTTCTCGATGTCGGGCCAGTATCCCGCGAGCTGCTGCAATTCTTCTTTGGTCGCGGCGAGCGGCGAACCCGGAAAGACCACGCCGCCGACCGTTTTCACGATCGCAATCTTCGACAGCTCCGGTGCGCTACCCCAGCGATCGATGGCCAGGGTCAGGGCGCGGCGAACGCGCGGGTCATCGAACGGCTTGCGCTTGTGATTTATCGTCAGCACGCCGCCGCAATTCCAGTCGCCGGTCTGCACTGTGATCTGATCGCCGAGCGCGCCGACCAGCTCATCGCGCACTGCCGGCGGAAAGCCACGAAACTCGATCGCCGCGCGGTCGCTGCGGATGGCCTCGACCCGGGTGACCTGCTTGTCGGCGTAGATGCCGATAAACCCGTCAAGATAGGGCAGTCCCTTGTGGTAGTAGTCGGGGTTGCGCTCGCCCTTGATCGACTGGCCGGTGTCGTACGAGACGAATTTGAAGGGCCCCGAGCCTTCGATGTTCTTTTCGTACCAATGGATGTCCTTGTCGAGTTTCGCCTTGCTGTAGATCCAGGCATAGGGATCGGCGAGCGCCGGGAGGAACGCGTCGGTCGCGAATTTGAGGCGGAAGATCACGGTCGTCGGATCGGGCGCTTCGACCTTCTCGACCATGACGAAATTGCTCTGGCGCGCGCTGGCCACGCCCTCGGGCGGGAAGATGATCTTGTTCCAGCTCGCCGCCACATCGGCCGCAGTCAACGGCGTACCGTCGTGGAACTTCACCCCTTGCCGGATCTTGAAGGTGTAGGTCTTGCCGCCGTCGGTCGGTTGCGGCATCTCGGTGCAGAGATCGCAGACCAGCGGCCCCGTCACCGAAGGGTCGTTCGCATCGACATGGATCAGTACGCTGTAGAACGGCGCCGCCGAATGGATTGTCGCGTAGGTCTCCTCGCGGTGCGCATCGAAGCTCGGCGGCGAGTCGGCCGGAATCATGAAGGTCAGCGTGCCGCCGCGTTTCGGCGTCTCCTCGGCGCTCGCCGGGAATGCCAAGGCGAGCGCCGCAGCAAAGACGAGCACGCCGCGAAATCCAAACGTCATCTGTTCCTCCCGCCGTCGCTGTTCCGATCGTCGCTGGCCATCATTTGTCGAGCCAGAGACGTGCCAGATCCTGATTGACGAAATGCGTCGGTGCGATCTTGAACCCCTTCAGATACGACCGGTACGGCACGATGCGGTGCCACCACAATGCCCAGATCTCGTGCGCCTGCTCGTCGAGCACATAGGTCTCGAAACGGCGCATCAGCTCGCGCTGTTTTGCCGGATCGGTCTCGTGCAGCATCTTCTCATAGAGCGCGATCTCCGCGGCGTCCTCGTAATGACCGTAATTTTCGGCCGACACCGAGGCCGGCAATACCTTCTGTACATCGAGCGGCGGGTTGACGATGCCCCAACCCGGCGCCTCGACGACGACATCGAAATCGCCGTTGCGCATCGCATCAAACCAGGGGCCCGTCGGCAGGACCTTTTGCGTCACGTGCAGCCCGATCTTGCTCCACTGATCGATCAGCCAGGCAGCGACGTACTTATAGGGCTGATCGACATTGCGGTTTAACAGCTCGAAGGAGAGCCCCTCGGCCCCGGCCTCCTTGAGTAGCCTTCTGGCCTCGGCCCGCGATTTCTCGATGTCCGGCCAATAGCCGGCGATCTGCTCGAGCTCCTGTTTATTGGCGGCAAGCGGGGAGCCGGGGAATACCATGCCGCCGACCGTGTGCACGATCGCGATCTTGGACAGCGCCGGCGCGCCGCCCCAGCGATCGATCGCCAGGCTCAAGGCGCGGCGGACGCGCGGATCGTCGAACGGCTTTTTCTGGTGGTTTGGCGTGATCGCGCTGCCGACATCCCAATCGCCCTCCTGAAAGAGGATCTTGTCACCGAGCGCGCTGACCAGTTCGTCGCGCGCCGAAGGCGCCATGCCGCGGAACTCGATCGCGGCGCGGTCGCTGCGGATCGCGTCGACGCGGGTTGCCTGCTTGTCGGCATAGATCGCCACAAAGCCGTCCAGATAGGGCAGGCCCTGCTGGTAATAATCCGGGTTGCGCACACCGGTGACGGATTGGCCGGTCTCGTAATGGGCGAATTTGAACGGGCCGGTGCCGAGAATGTTCTTCTCGTACCAGTGCGGGTCCTTATCGAGGACCGCTTTTTTGTAGATCCAGTTGAACGGGTTGGCGAGCGCCGGCAGAAACGCGGCGGTCGGGAATTTGAGCCGGAACACGATGGTCGAGGGATCGGGTGTTTCGATTTTGTCGACCATCAGATAATTGGCGACGCGCGCGCTGAGGACGCCCTCGGGCGGGAAGATGATCGCGCCGAACGTCGCGGCGACGTCCGCGGCGGTCAGCGGCGAGCCGTCGTGAAATTTGACGCCGGGACGGATTTTGAAGGTGTAGGTCTTGCCGCTGTCGGTCGGCTGCGGCATCGCGGTGCAGAGGTCGCAGACAAAGTCGGTGGTCGATGCCGGGTTCTCCGGGTTGATCCGGATCAACAGGCTGTAGAACGGCGCTCCGGCATGCACGGTCGCGAAGGTGCTCTCGCGGTGCGCGTCAAAGCTCGGCGGCGCATCGGCCGGGATCATGTAGGTCAGCGTCCCGCCGCGCTTCGGCGTCTCCTCGGCCGCTGCGGGAGCGGCGAGGGCAAGCCCGGCGATCAGCGCGGCGGCGGCCCCCCGAAAACCGAATGCCATGCCTCCCTCCGGTTCAGTGTTCTTGTTGTTCGGCTGCATTACTTGTCGAGCCAGATCGTCGCGAGGTCCTGATTGACGTAATGGCTGGGGCCGATCTTCCAGCCTTTGACATAGCTGCGATGAGGGACGATCCGGTAGCGCCACAACAAAAATAGTTCATGCGCCTCGGTGTCGAGCACGCGTTTCTCGAACTGGCGCATCAGCGCGCGCTGCTTTGCAAAATCTGTCTCGCGCACCATGCGCTCGTAGATCGCGACGGCTTCCGGGTCTTCGTAATTACCGTAATTGTTGCTCGAGACCGAGCCCGGCAGGTATTTGGTGCCGTCGAGCAGCGGGTTGACGATGTTCTGGCAGTCGCCGTCGACAAACGCCTCGAATTCGCCGCTGCGCACGGCCTCGGTGAACGGTCCGGTCTGCAGCACGCGCTGGGAGACCTTGACGCCGATCTTGCTCCATTCGTCGATGACCCACAGCCCGTTGAACTTGTAGGGCTGGTCGACATTGCGGTTGAGCAGCTCGAAGCTCAAATTCTCCTGGCCGGCTTCCTTGAGCAGCCGCCTGGCCTCGGCGCGCGACTTCTCGATGTCCGGCCAGAACCCGGCGAGTTGCTGCAATTCCTCCTTCGTCGCGGCCAGCGGCGAGCCGGGGAAGGCAACACCGCCGACCGTCTTCATGACGGAAATCTTCGACATTGACGGCGCGCCATTCCAGCGGTCGATCGCCAGCGTCAGCGCGCGGCGCACCCGGACATCGTCGAACGGCTTTCTCTTGTGGTTCGGGGTGATCGGATTGCCGCAATTCCAATCGCTCTCCTGCACGGTGATCTCGGGGCCGAGGGCTGCCACAAGCTCGTCGCGCGTCGAGGGCGGGAAGCCGCGGAACTCGATCGCCGCCCGGTCGCCGCGGATTGCGCTGACCCGGGTTGCCTGCTTGTCGGCAAAGATGCCGGTGAAGCCGTCGAGGTAGGGTAATCCCTTGTGGTAGTAATCGGGGTTGCGCACGCCCGAGATCGACTGCCCGACCTGATACTCCTTAAAGCGGAAGGGGCCGGATCCCCTGATGTTCTTCTCGTGCCAGTGCGGGTCCTGATCCAGGACCTTCTTCTGATAGATGAAGGCGTAGGGGTCGGCGATGGCGGGGATGAACGCCGCGGTCGCGTATTTAAGCCGGAAGACGACGGTCTTCTGGTCGGTCGCTTCGACCTTGTCGATCATCGAATAGTAGCCGCGGCGCGGACTGATGATCCCCTCCGCCGGCGCGACAATCGTGTTCCAGCTCGCCGCCACATCGTAGGCAGTCAGCCGCGTGCCGTCCTCGAATTTGACATCCTCGCGAATCGTGAACGGATAGGTCCGGCCACCATCCGCCGGCTCCGGGATCTCGGTGCAGACATCGCAAACGAAATCGGTCGTCGAGGCCGGGTTTTGCGGATTGACCCGGACCAGCACGCTGTAGAACGGCGCGACGGCGTGGACCGTGGCAAAGGTCGCCTCGCGATGGCCGTCGAAGCTCGGCGGCGCATCGGCCGGGATCATGAAAGTCAGCGTGCCGCCGCGCTTCGGTGTCTCCTCGGCGGAGGCCGACACGGCGAGAATGAGCGGCGCAACGATCGCCGCCGCGAGTCTTAGCCGCGACTCCATGGCGTCCCTCCCGTTTCATTGACTTTTTTGTTGATTACACCCGACCGAGGGTGAGCTGTCGAGTGGCCCTGGGTATAGGGTTCGTGGACGTTCCGGGCCGTCGGCGCGGCTCCGCTCAGGGGACGCCGGTTATTTGTCGAGCCAGATCGTCGCCAGATCCTGATTCAGGAAATGGCTTGGGCTGATCTTCCAGCCCTTCACGTAAGAGCGGTGGGGCACGATCCGGTACCAGAACATCATCGGGATCTCGTACGCCTGGGTGTCGAGCACATAGGTCTCGAACTCGCGCATCAGTGCCCGTTGCTTCTGCGAATCCGGCTCGCGCAGCATCCGATTGTAGATCTCGATTTCCTTCTGGTCCTCATAGCCGCCGTAATTTTCGGTGTAGACGCTGTGCGGCAGGTACTTGCCGACATCGAGCGGCGGGTTGACGACACTCTGGCAGTTGGCCTCCATCGTCACGTCGAAATTGCCGCTGCGCATATTGTCGAACCAGGGACCGGTCGGCACCACCTTCTGGGTTACCTTGAGGCCGATCTTGCTCCACTCGTCAACGACAAAGGTGCCGACGTATTTGTAGGGCTGGTCGACATCGCGGTTCAGTATCTCGAAGCTCAGCCCCTCGGCGCCGGCCTCCTTCAACAGGCGCCGCGCCTCGGCCCGAGACTTCTCGATATCCGGCCAATGGCCGACGATCTTTTCCAACTCCTCCTTGGTCGCGGCCAATGGCGAGCCCGGGAACACCATCCCGCCCGGGGTGCGCACCGTGGCGATCTTGGACAAGGCCGGCGCGCCGTGGGTCTGGTCGACCGCCAGCGCCAAGGCGCGGCGCACGCGGACATCGTCGAACGGCTTCTTCTTCGAATTGGGGGTGATCAGATTGCCGCAATTCCAATCGCTCTCCTGGACCGCGATTTGGTTACCGAGATCCTTGACCAGCTGGTCGCGCGCCGCCGGCGGCATGCCGCGAAATTCGAGCGCTGCACGGTCACCGCGGATCGCATCGACGCGGGTCGCCTGCTTCGACGCGTAGATCGCCGTGAAGCCGTCGAGATACGGCAGGCCCTTATGGTAGTAGTCCTTGTTGCGTTCGCCGGTGACCGACTGGCCGGTCTCGTAGCTGACGAATTTGAAGGGGCCGGATCCGAGGATGTTCTTCTCGTACCAGTGCTGGTCCTTGTCGAGAATGTCCTTTTTGTAGATGTAAGTGAACGGATCGGCGAGCGCCGGCAGAAAGGCGGTCGTCGCGTATTTCAACCTGAAGACGACCGTTTTCGGATCGGGCGCTTCGAGTTTGTCGACCATCGTGTAATAGGCCTGCCGGGCGCTGGTCACTCCTTCCGGCGGGCTGATGATGCGGCTCCAGCTGGCAACGACATCGGCAGAGGTCAGTGGCGAACCGTCATGGAATTTGACGCCGTCGCGCAGCTTGAAAGTGTAGGTCTTGCCGTCGTCGATCGGCTTCGGCAATTCGGTGCAGAGATCGCAGACAAAATCGGTCGTCGAGGACGGGTTTTCCGGATTGACTCGGATTAAGACGCTGTAGAACGGCGCCGTGACATGCACCATCGCGAAGGTCGCTTCGCGGTGGCCGTCGAAGCTCGGCGGGGCGTCGGCTGGCACCATGAACGTCAATGTGCCGCCGCGTTTCGGTTCGTCGGCCAGCGCCGTCATCGCCGTGCCGCCGAGCGCGAGGGCCAGGGCCGCCGCGGTGAAAATCGATCTCAAAAGCACTTCGGTTTCTCCCTTGCTCGCGGCGGCCTGGCAGCTTGCTATTTGTCGAGCCACACCGTCGAGAGATCCTGGTTCAGGTAATGGCTCGGGCTGATCTTCCAGCCCTTAACGTACGACCGGTACGGGATGATGCGGTACCACCATGGCGTCACAATCTCGTGCGCCTGCGTGTCGAGCACGTACTTCTCGAATTCGCGCATCGCCACCCGCTGCTTCGGCGGGTCGGCCTCGTGCAGCATCTTGTTGTAGAGGTCGATTTCCTTGTCGTCTTCGTACTGGCCGTAATTCTCGGTGTATACCGTGTGCGGCAGGTATTTGGCCGTATCCGCGGGCGGGTTGACCACGCCCTGGCAGTTGAAGTCGACCGTCACGTCGAACTGCCCGTTGCGCAGCCCCTCGTAGAACGGCCCGGTCGGGATCACCTTCTGCGTGACCTTGAGACCGATCTTGCTCCACTCGTCGATGACGAACGCAGCGACGTACTTGTAGGGTTGGTCGACATTGCGGTTCATCAGCTCGAAGCTGAGCCCCTCGGCGCCGGCTTCCTTCAACAGCCGCTTCGCCTCGGCCCGCGATTTCTCGATATCGGGCCAATAGCCGGCGATCTGCTGTAATTCTTCCTTGCTGGCTGCCAAGGGCGAGCCGGGGAATACGATACCGCCGACGGTATGGACCGTGGCGATCTTCGCCAGCGCCGGCGCGCCTTTCCATTGATCGAGCGCGAGCGCCAGGGCGCGCCGCACCCGCACATCATCGAACGGCTTTTTCTTGTGGTTCGGGGTGATCAGGTTCGAGCAGTTCCAATCGCTCTCCTGCACCGCGAGCTGATCGCCCAGCTCCTTTTTAAGCTGGTCGCGCGCCGAGGGCGGCAGACCGCGAAATTCCATCTGGGCGCGATCGGCGCGGATCGCGTCGACCCGGGTCGCCTGCTTTGGCGCGTAGAGCGCGACAAAGCCGTCGAGATACGGCTGACCCTGGCGGTAATAGTCCGGATTGCGGTCGCCCTTGATCGATTGGCCGACCTCGTAGCCGGTGAACTTGAACGGGCCGGAGCCCATCACGTTCTTTTCGTACCAGTGCGGATCCTTTTCGAGCGTCGCTTTCTTGTAGATGAAGGCAAAGGGGTCGGCGAGGGCGGGGAGAAACGCCGTGGTGGCGAATTTGAGACGGAAAACGACGGTCTCCGGGTCAGGCGACTGGACCTTGTCGACCATCGAGAAATGCTCTGAACGAGCGCTCGTCACGCCTTCCGGCGGATCGACGATGTACTCCCAACTGGTCGCGACATCGGCCGCGGTCAGCGGCGAGCCGTCGTGGAATTTGACGCCTTTGCGGATCTTGAAGGTGTAGGTCTTGCCGTCATCGGTCGGCTTCGGCATCTCGGTGCACAGATCGCACACGAAATCGGTCGTCGATGACGGGTTCTCCGGATTGACCCGGATCAAGACGCTGTAGAACGGCGCCACCGAATGCAGTGTCGCGAAGGTCGTCTCGCGGTGGCCGTCGAAGGTCGGCGGCGCATCCGCCGGGATCATGTAGGTCAGCGTGCCGCCGCGTTTCGGCGTATCGGCCGCCCATCCTGAGGTTGCCAGACTCGCCGCTCCAATAGCGGCAATCGCGGCTGTAAGTAGTTTCCGCATCTTCTTTACTCGCGTTTTCTTGGTACTAAGTAATAACGTCGCAGGCGGCCCAATGTCCGGGGCGCAGCTCCCGCAATTCCGGCCGCAGCCGCTTGCACTGCTCGATCGCCAGCGAGCAGCGGGGGTGGAAGACGCAGCCGGGCGGCGGATTGATCGGGCTCGGCACCTCGCCCGCCACGGGCTGGAAGGCGCGCTCCGCCTCGACTGCCGGGTCCGGCACCGGCACCGCGCCGAGCAACGCCTTGGTGTAGGGGTGGAGCGGGTTGTCGAACAGCTCGTCGCACTCGGCGAGCTCGACGACCCGGCCGAGATACATCACCGCGACGCGCTGGCAGAGATGCCGCACGACCGACAGATCATGCGCGATAAACAGATACGTCAGGTTGAACTTGTCGCGCAAATCCTCGAGCAGATTGATGATCTGCGCCTGGATCGACACGTCGAGCGCCGAGACCGCCTCGTCGCAGACGATGAATTCGGGGTTCAGCGCCAGAGCGCGGGCGATGCCGACCCGCTGGCGCTGGCCGCCCGACATCTCATGCGGATAGCGGTCGGCAAAATTCGGGTTCAGGCCGCATTCCGACAATAATTCGCGTACTCGGTCGGCGCGGCGCCGGGCATCAGGCTCGACGCCGTGCACCATCATCGGCTCGCTGATGATCGAGCCGACCTTCTGGCGCGGGTTCAGCGAGCTGTACGGGTCCTGGAAGATGACCTGGATGCGGCGCCGCAGCGCGACCAGTTCGCGCCGGTCGAGCTTGGCGATATCGATGCCGTTGTAGAGGATCTCGCCGGCGGTCGGTTTTTCGAGCCGCAGGATGCAGCGGCCCATCGTCGTCTTGCCGCAGCCGCTCTCGCCGACCAGGCCGAGGGTTTCGCCGCGGCCGATCGTCAGATCGACGCCGTCCACCGCCTTGACGTCGCCGATATGGCGGCGTGCGATCAGCCCCTCGGTCACCGGGAAGTGCATCCGCAGCCCGCGCACTTGCAGCAGCGGTCCCGCTTCCGTCTCCTGCATGCTCATGCCGCACCCGCCGTGACATCGAGCTCATGGCTGCGGAAGCAGGCAGAAAGCTGGCCCGGAGAACCGGCCGGCGCCAATGGCGGCCGCTGTTCGGCACACATCGCGATCGCAAACCGGCAGCGCGGCCGGAACGAGCAGCCGCGGTCGAGCCGGGTCAGATCGGGCGGCTGGCCCTCGATCGGATCGAGGCGCGCCTGCCGCGGCCGGTCGAGCCGCGGTACCGAGCGCAGCAGCGCGATCGTGTAGGGGTGGCGCGGATTGTGATAGAGCGCGGCGGCGGCGCCGCTCTCGACGATGCGGCCGGCATACATCACGTTGACCCGCTGCGCGTAGCGGGCCACCACGCCCAGATTATGGGTGATGATGATCAGCGCCACGCCAAGCTGACGCGTCAATTTCTGCATCAGCTCGAGGATCTGAGCCTGGATCGTCACGTCGAGCGCGGTTGTCGGCTCGTCGGCGATGATCATCTTCGGCTCGCAGGCCAGCGCGATCGCGATCATGATGCGTTGGCGCATGCCGCCGGACAATTGATGCGGGTACTGTTCGAGCCGCCGCGCGGCATCGGCAATGCCGACGAGACCCAGCAGCTCGACGGCGCGCCGGTCGGCGGCGGCACGGTCCATTGCGCGGTGCTGCTCCAGGGTTTCGGTGATCTGCCGGCCGATCGTCAGCACCGGGTTCAACGAGGTCATCGGCTCCTGGAACACCATGCCGATCTCGCTGCCCCGCACCTGGCGCATCTCCTCTTCGGAGAGCCGCATCAGGTCGCGGCCGGCGAACAGCACCTCGCCTCCGGTGATCCGGCCCGGCGGGTCGGGAATGAGGCGCAATATCGACAATGCGCTAACCGATTTGCCCGAGCCGCTCTCGCCGACGATCGCCACGGTCTCGCCGGGATCGACGGTATAGGAAATCCCGTCGACCGCACGCACCACCCCGGCGCCGGTGCGAAATTCGGTATGTAGATCCTTGACTTCCAGGAGCGGCGGCAAGCCCTCATTCCTCCCGTTCATGCTTTGGGCGAGGTTGGTAGCCGTGCCCGGCAACCCTGTCAACGTCGCTTCCTGGTAGGGTCATTGCGCCGCAGGTCGAACTGCGGTTAGTTCGATTGCTGGTTGTGGAGGGAAGGATGGCGGAAGCGCAATGGTCGATCCGCGGTGAATATATGGAGAGCTGCAATTGCGACTATCTCTGCCCGTGCGTTTACACGAACCCGCAGGGGCCGGTGACTTACGACCATTGTACGGCGGTGCTGGTCTTCCGCATCGATGAGGGAAACTTCGGCGGGCTGCCCCTCGGCGGCAGCAAATTCGCCTTCGTGCTGCGCTCCGGCAAGGTCATGGCCGACGGCAACTGGATTTTCGCGGTAGTCGTCGATGCCGGCGCCGACGCCGCGCAGCGTGCTGCTCTCGCGCGGCTCGCCGGCGGCGAGGCGGGCGGCACCCCGGGCGTGATCCGCAGCAATCTGGTCAGCGATTTCCGCGGCGTCGAATACCAGCCGATTACCTTCGAGATTGCCGGGCATAACCGGCGCGCCTCGGTCCCGGGCGTGTTCGATTTCGAGATCGATGGGGTCCTCTCGCGCAACCGCAGCGGCGAACCGCTGTACATCGATAACACCGCGCACCCGGCCAATCGGCGCCTCGCGCTGGCGCGCGCCAAGGACCTGCACGTGCAGGGTTTCGGGCTCGATCTCGACATGGTCGGCAAGGGCAATAACGGGCATTTCGCGCCCTTCGCCTGGACGAATTGAAAGGGCTGGGCACAGCCACGTAGGGCGGAAAAGCGAAGCGCATTCCGCCGGTCCCTCTCCCGCGCACAAACGTGGCGGAATACGCTGCGCTCTTCCGCCCTCCGGCGGTTGAGAATCAGCGCTTGCCGCGCAAGAGGAACTCGCGCCCGGCCTTGACCATCGGCTCGCCGCCATAGGCGATGATGTCAGCTGTCGCGTAGGTCTCGCTCCAGATCTCGGGCAGATATGAGCCGGTGCCGATCACGTCGATCGGCGCATTGGCCGCCGCCATCATGCGGCATTTCTCCGGGCCGAAGCCGGAGCTGGCGACGATTTTGGCATTCGGGAAGCCGGCCTCGTCCAGCACCAGGCGCAAGCGCCACAGCGCGGCGGCGGTGACCCCGGTACCGACGAGGTAGCGCAGCTCCGCCTCGGTGCGGTAGCCGCGGATCGATTGCGGCGCGTGGTTCTCCAGCACCTCGTAGGAACGGGCAAGGTCGAGCCCCTCGCAATAGCGCCCGCCCGGCGTATCCATGCGGAAGGCAAGCCGACCGGCCGCAGCCAGTTCCGGAAATCGCCGGCAGACTTCGACCGCGTCGCTGGTTTCGCGCCCGAAATAATCAACCAGCACGGTCAGCGGCTCGCCCGGGAAAGTCTCGTGAAACATCTCGGCGGAGCGCAGCGTCGATCCGGCATAGCCGATCAGGGCATGCGGCATCGTGCCCGTGCCTTTTTCCTGCCCGAAATAATGCGCCGTGGCTTCGGTGGCGCAGCCGACAAACCCGATCGCGCCCGCGACCTTCTTGGCGTGCTCCGAACCGACGGATGCGGCATAGGCCATCATCTCAGCCATCTCGGCGCCGGCGCAGTGGCGGGCGTCCATCGCCAGGAAGGCGACTTTCGGCAAATCGGCGCACATCGCCGACGCGTTGTAGGCGGCGACGCAGGCGGGCCCGAGCTTTTGCAACAGCACGGTCTCGAGATCGACGAGATGATAGAGCGGTCCGGTCACATAGAGGATCGGCTCGCCGGCCCCGACCCAAGAGCCTTCAGGATGGTTGATTTCGATGTCGAAACTCGTGCCGCGCTCGCTCGCCGTCGCTTCGAGAAACGCGATCGCAAAACGCGGCGCGCTGATGACCGGCCGGCGCATAAAGACCGCATAGGTCGCCTGGCGGTCGCCGAAATGCCCGACGATCGCCTTCGATTTCAGAAAATAGCTGTCGGTGCGAGCGGCGAGATCGTCCATGCGCTACATGCTGTCATTGCGAGCGAAGCGAAGCAATCTCCCGCCGATTGTGCTCAGCCCGACGGGGATTGCTTCGTCTCTGCGCTCCTCGCAATGACACACGAGTGGACGGTCCTGGCGCGCGCCCGTGTCACGAGTCGGCGGCGAACCGGCCCGCGCTGCCGTTGCCGAAGCCGTTCGAGTTTCTCTGCCGCTCGCGTTTCAGCGCCTCGGCAACCTCGAAGGCGAGCTCGATCGCCTGGCTGGCGTTGAGCCGCGGGTCGCAATGCGTGTGATAGCGCTCGGCGAGCGTGTGCTCGCTGATTTCCTGGGCACCGCCGATGCATTCGGTGACGTTCTGGCCGGTGAGCTCGAAATGCACCCCGCCCGCGTAGCTGCCCTCGGCGAGATGGATCGCGAAGGCGCCGTGCAGCTCGTCGAGAATCCGGTCGAACACGCGCGTCTTGTAGCCGCCCGAAGTGGTGATCGTGTTGCCGTGCATCGGGTCGATGCACCAGACGACCCGGCAGCCCTCGCGCTGCACGGCGCGGATCAGCGGCGGCAGTTTTCCTTCGACCTTGTCGGCCCCCATGCGGGTGATCAGGGTCAGCCGTCCCGGCTCGTTTGCCGGGTTGAGCCGGTCGATCAGCCGCAGCACGTCGTCAGGCTCGGTGGTCGGACCGCATTTCATGCCGATCGGGTTCTTGATGCCGCGCAGGAATTCGACATGCGCGCCATCGAGCTGCTTGGTGCGGTCGCCGAGCCAGACGAGATGAGCCGAACAGTCGTACCAATCGCCGGTCGTTGAATCGACCCGGGTCAGCGCCTCCTCGTAGGACAGGAACAGCGCCTCGTGCGAGGTGTAGAGCTCGGTCTCGCGGATCTGCGGCGTCGTCTCGGAATTGAGCCCGCAGGCGGCCATGAAATCGAGGGTCTCGGTCAGCCGGTCGGCCAGCGCGCGGTAGCGCTCGCCCTGCGGCGAGCTCTCGACAAAATCCTGGTTCCAGGCATGCACCCGGTGCAGATCGGCGTAGCCGCCCTGCGCGAAGGCGCGCAGCAGGTTCAGGGTCGCCGCCGACTGGCTGTAGGCCTGGACCATGCGCTGCGGATCGGGCTCGCGCGCCACGGCGTCGAATTCGAGACCGTTGATGATGTCGCCGCGGTAGGAGGGCAGGGTGACGCCGTTCTGCGTCTCGGTGTCCGAGGAGCGCGGCTTGGCGAATTGGCCGGTGAGGCGCCCGACCTTGACCACCGGGCACGAGGCGCCGAAGGTCAGCACGACTGCCATCTGCAGCAGTACCCGGAAGGTGTCGCGGATGTTGTTGGCGTGGAATTCGGCGAAGCTTTCGGCGCAGTCGCCGCCCTGCAGCAGGAATGCCTTGCCGGCGACAACATCGGCGAGCCGGTCCTTGAGGCGGCGGGCCTCGCCGGCGAAGACCAGGGGCGGAAAGCGGTGCAGGGTTTCCTCGACACCGGCCAGCGCCGCCGCGTCGGCATAGCCCGGGACCTGGCGGATCGGCAGATCGCGCCAGCTTTGGGGTGACCATTCTTGCATTACGACACCACGACCTGCAGCAACACCGGAATTAGCCATGGATTACCTCCCGATCTGGAGGCCGCTCCATCCTGGCGACATTCGTAAATACTACTCTTAAAACACGAAAGCCGCCTCGATGGGCGGCTTCGGAACAAACGCAGGCGCGATTTCCTAAGCCGCCGTCCAAAACGGAGGATAATAAAATCGCGCAAATTGGCTGGGCCGGCCGCCGGCCCTGATTTTCCTCATGGCGGCTACGCTACCGAGAGCCGCAGCCCGGCGCAAGGGCTTTGCCTGAGCGGCTGGACATCCCGGCTGGGCCCGAGTAACCCTCGACCCATGGAGCAAAAGACGTTCAGCGTGCGCGCGATCCTGGCTGGCGAGGCGCCGCAGGATGCGCCGGTTACGGTCAGGGGTTGGGTGCGCACCCGGCGGGATTCGAAGGCGGGCATTTCGTTCGTGCACCTGTCGGACGGATCGTCTTTCCATCCGGTGCAGGTGGTCGCGCCGAACACGCTGCCGAATTACGAGAGCGAGCTATTGCGCCTGAGCGCCGGCTGCGCCGTCGAGGCGGCGGGGACGATCGTGCCGTCGCCGGCGAAAGGGCAGCCCTTCGAGATGCAAGCGAGCGCGATCCGGGTGATCGGCTGGGTGGATGATCCCGAGACCTATCCAATCCAGCCGAAGCCGCACACGCTCGAGTACTTTCGCGAGGTGGCGCATCTGCGGCCGCGCTCGAACACGATCGGCGCGGCGACCCGGGTGCGGCATACGTTGGCGCAGGCGATCCACCGCTTCTTTGACGAGAACGGCTACTTCTGGGTCAACACGCCGATCATCACCGGCGCCGATGCGGAAGGGGCGGGGGCGATGTTCCGCGTATCGACGCTGGATTTCGCCAACCTGCCGCGCACTCCCGAGGGGAAGATTGATTACTCGCAGGATTTCTTTGGCCGCGAGGCGTTCCTGACGGTCTCGGGACAGCTCAATGTCGAGGCGTATTGCCTGGCTCTGACGAAGGTTTATACCTTCGGGCCGACCTTCCGCGCCGAGAACTCGAATACCAGCCGTCACCTCGCCGAGTTCTGGATGATCGAGCCGGAGATCGCGTTCGCCGATCTGTCCGACAACGCGACGCTGGCGGAACGGCTGTTGAAATACACCTTCGAGAGATTGCTGAACGAGCGAACCGAAGATCTCGAATTTTTCGACCAGCGCATCGAAAAGGGGCTCATCGCGAAACTGCAGGGGATCGTCGGTTCGGAATTCGTGCGCATGGACTATGGCGAGGCGATCCAGGTGCTCGAACGGTCGAACCAGAAATTCGAGTTTCCGGTCACATGGGGCGTCGACCTGCAGTCGGAGCATGAACGCTATCTGACCGAGCAATACGCGAAGAAGCCGGTCGTCGTGATGAACTACCCGAAGGACATCAAGGCCTTTTACATGCGGGTCAACGATGACGGGCGGACGGTCGCGGCGATGGATGTCCTCGCGCCGGGGATTGGCGAGATCATCGGCGGCAGCCAGCGCGAGGAACGGCTCGACATGCTGGACCGCAGCATGGTGGAGC
>Ga0209474_10002225_pt1 | contig 18065 bp, 19 predicted proteins | sample GraSoiAngelo_145_FD_185902 | JGI IMG/M metagenome (GOLD analysis project Ga0209474, IMG submission 185902) | Grasslands soil microbial communities from the Angelo Coastal Reserve, California, USA - 14_1009_05_20cm (SPAdes) (version 2) | ecosystem: Environmental > Terrestrial > Soil > Grasslands... | reverse complement strand
GCCGACGCCTGGTTCTGCGGCTACACGCCCTCGCTCGAAGCCACCGTCTGGATCGGCTTCCTGCGGGCGGAGATCTCGATGCTCGGCGTGCACGGAGCCGCCGTCTCGGGCCCGACGCTGCCGGCAACCGCATGGCGGCTGTTCATGCAGAGCGCGCTCGAGGGCTCGCCGAACGTCGCCTTCCCGTCGCCGCTGTCGGCTGCCCAGTTCGCGCCGTGGGACGGGCGATACACCTACCGGCCTGCGTCGACCGCCACCGTGGCGGTCACGTCGTCCCCGTGACGGCACTCGTCGTCGGCGGAAGCGCCGTCGTCGGTGCCGTGGTTGTCGGAATCGTCGTAGGAAGCGTGGTTGTCGGGAGCGTGGTTGTGGGAAGGGTGGTTGTCGGAAGCGTCGGCGTGGTGTGAGTCGTGGTCGCCGCGGTCGTCGCGTGCCCGGTCGTCGTCGGCTGGTGTGTGCGCGGACGCGTCGTCGGCGGTGGAATCACGTGCGTCGTTCCTGCGCCAGTGCCCTTTCCCGTGCCACGGGTCGACCTGGTCGGGGGGACGCCGGCCGGTGTCGTGTTCGGCCTCGTCACGGCCCAGGCGAGCACTCCGCCGCCCGCGAGGAGCACCAGGGCCACACCCACGAGTGCCGGCCCGCGTCCGAGCCGTCTTGCCGGCGGCTTTGCCGCTGCCGGAAGGACCTGCGTCGTCTCCGTATCCGCTGAAACGGTCTCCGCCGTGGGCGCGGCGCCAAGAGCCGCCAGCAGCGCCTCTCCGTCGGCCGGCCGGTCCGCCGGATCCTTGCGGAGCGCTGCCGCCGTGAGCGCCGCGAGCGCGGGTGGCGCGTCCGGTTGCAGCGCCTCGACGGCGGGCGGAGGCGCGTGCCGGTGCATGTCGACGAGGGCGAGCGCGTCGTCAGCGACGAACGGCAGCGCGCCTGTGAGCATCCGGAAGAGGATGACCCCGAAGGAGTAGACGTCGCTCGCCGCTCCGGCCGGCTCTCCCGCCGCTTGTTCCGGCGAGATGTAGGCAGCCGTGCCGAGCACCGTCCCCGCGTCGGTCAGGGTGCCGGCGCCGGCCGTCTGTCGCGCGAGCCCGAAGTCGCCGAGCTTCGGCCTCCCCTCCTCGTCGAACAGGACGTTCGCGGGCTTCAGGTCCCGGTGGACGAGACCGCGGGCGTGGAGGTGTGCGAGCCCCGCTGCGACGCCCTCGGCCACGCGATACGTCTCGTCGGCCGGCAGGGGGCTTTGCCCGAGTCGATCTTCGAGCGTTCCACCGGGCAGCCATTCGAGCGCCATGAACGGGCCGGCCTCGTCCTCGCCGTAGTCGTAGACGCGCATGACGTTCTCGTGCGCGAGCGCGGCAAGGGCCTGCGCCTCCCGCCGGAACCGCGCGAGGTCTGCGGTCGGCGAGAGAATCTTCAGTGCGACCGTCCGGTCGAGCGTGCTGTCGTGCGCGCGCCAGACCTCCGACATCGGGCCGTGTCCCTGTAGCTCGTCGAGCCGGTAGCGGCCGGCGACTTCGTCTCCAGGCTTCACGACTACGGTATGCACCCACGGTGGCTTCGCTACTCACGTTCGAGGAGGCGCAGGAGCGGGTTCTGGCGCTTGCGCGGCCGCTTCCGGCGGAGCTCGTGCCGCTCGCGGAAGCCGGCGGACGGGTCGTCGCGGAGGGCGTGCGTGCGGCCGTCGACCTCCCGCCCTTCCCGAGCTCCGCCATGGACGGCTTCGCCGTGCGTGCGGCCGAGCTCCCCGCGACGCTGCAGGTAGCGGGTGAGTCTGCGGCCGGGCGTCCGTACGAGTCCCGGCTCGAGCCGGGTTGTGCCGTGGCCATCTCGACCGGGGCCGTCGTGCCGGACGGCGCGGATGCCGTGGTCCCGATCGAGCGTGTTGTCCTTGCCGACAACAGAGTTGAGATGTCGCTCGCCTCCGAGCCGGGGGCGCACGTCCGTCGTCGGGGCGGCGACGTCGCAGCGGGCGACGTGGTCGTGCCCGTGGGTGTGAGGCTTACGCCGGCGCGCCTCGCCGCGGCTGCGGCTGCCGGTGCGGCTGTGATCTCGTGCAGCCGCCGGCCGCGTGTCGCGGTGCTCGCCACCGGCAGCGAGCTCGTCGCCCCCGGGGAGCCGATCCGCCCCGGCCAGATCTACGAGACGAACGTCCTCCTGCTCTCCTCGATGCTTGCGGCCGCCGGTGCGGAGGTCGTGTCGGAGCCGCCCGCCGCCGACGACGAGGCGACGTTGCGAGAGGCGCTCGAGCGAGGCCTCGCACGCGACGTCCTCGTCACCTCCGGCGGCGTCTCGGTCGGCGAACACGACCTCGTCCGGGCGGTCGAGCAAGAGCTCGGTGTCGAGGAGGTGTTCTGGCGCGTCGCCATCAAGCCGGGCAAGCCGGTCTCGGTCGGAGTCCGCGGGAACACGCTCGTCTTCGGCCTGCCGGGGAATCCCGTGTCGGCGCTCGTGGGGTGCGAGCTCTTCGTCAAGCCTGCGCTGCGGGCGCTGCAGGGGCTCGCGGACCCGCGTCCGCGGTTCGAGCCGGGACGGCTCGCTGAGGGGTTGAAGCGGAACGAGGAACGGGACGAGTTCGTGCGCGCGCGGTCACGCGTAGAAGGCGACGTGCTCGTGCTCGAACCGGTCGTCGGCCAGGAGTCGCACATGATCGTGCGCTCGGGTAATGCGGATGCGCTCGTCCACATTCCACGTGGAAACGGCGAGCTTGCGGCCGGCTCGACCGTTCACTGGCTCCGGCTCGGCGACGCCTGACGACCGGGCTACTCGTTCACCGCGCGATGCGTCTCTGCGTTCGCCGCCCGGCGCCGCTGCGCCAGCAAGAGCGTGCGGACGAACTCGCGAATCGGTCCTCGGCGCGGCCGTTCGCCGGGCGCGGGGTAGGGCCCGTAGCGTCCGGCTGCGAGCGCGGCGAGCTGGCCTGCAACTGCCAGCCAGCCGAGCCCGATCACGAGCAGGGGCAGCGGCGCGTAACCCACGGCGAAGAGCTTGGCGACGTACCACGGCGCGTCCCAGCCGAGCCCATAGTGCGTGGCAAATGACCACACGAGATAGGCCGGCCCCACGAAGCCGGCTAGGAACACGCCCGCGCGCAGAGCGGGGTGGCGAGTCTGCACCTGGGGCAGCCAGAGCCAGGCGTGGAGCGACGGCAGGACGAAGATGAGGGAGAACGGATTCGTCGCCGCCACCAGAAGCCCGACGACGCCGAGTGCGAGGAGCGCGCCGCTGTGACCTGCGAGGCGCTCTTCCGGCCGGATCGCGCGCCGCGGCAGCAGCCGGCTGCGGGCCACGACCCAGCCGACTGCGGCGAGCAGGACGAGGACGATCAGCGCTCCTCCCGGCCAGGTGACGGTGTTCAGGGACGGCGGGTGTCCGTCTCCGCCTCCCCAGAAGCCGAACGCTGCGAAGACGAGGAAGAGCGCGCCGGTCCAGGCCCAGAAGCCGAGTCGGCTGCGGTAACTGCGGAGGGCCGGCGCAATGCTGATCCGACGGCGGCGGCAGCGCGCGAAGAGGTCGACCGCGGCCGCGAGGAACGGCAGCAGCATGAAGACGAGAACGATCTCGACGGCCCAACCGCGAATGAGCCGCTGACCGAGAAAGACGTAGCTCGCCGGCCCCTGGGCGAGAGCGACGCCCTGTTCCATCGCGTCCACCGTGTCCTGCGCCGCAAGGCCGATCAGGCCGAGATGCCGGACGTCGAGCCGTTCGCCGCCTCGCCGCCGCGCCACGGGGGGCCGAGCGCCGGCGGTGGTCACGGTCACCGCGGGAATTCCGTGGCTCACGAACGGCGCCTGCTCGTACGGATTGAACGGAAAGGCGAGCCCGAAGAGCTGCTGGAGCCCGCTCGGCCGCGACGGATCGCCGCCTGCCTCCTCCGCGAGCGAGGCCCGGAGCGTCTCGACCAGGCCTGGGGCCGGCGAACGGGCGCTGTTGCCGCCGAGAACGAGCCGCGGCCGGCCGCGGCCCCCGATCGAGTCGAGGTTGACGACGGCGAGGATGTTCTGGCGCGCGTGCGGCTCCGCCGCGAAATGCGCGGCGCCCCGCGCCCCTTCGGCGCCGCCATCCGTCGAGAGGAAGACAAGCGAATACGGGAGCGAGACGCGCTGTGCAGCGGCCGTCGGCGCGTACGAACGCGCGAGCTCCACGAGCGCCGCCGTCCCCGACGCGTTGTCGTTCAGGCCGGTGTCGACGGCGGTGTCGTCTCGGTGCGCCATGACGACGATCTCCTGGCGAGGCGAGATGCCGACTTTCTCGGCGACGAGGTTCACGAGCGTCGTGCGGCGGCCGTGGATCGTCGCCGTGAAGCGCTCGCTGCGGACGTCGAAGCCATAGGGCTCCAGCGCGCGGCGGAACCACGCCGCGGCTCCTCTGGCGCCCACCGTGCCGGGCCTCCGGTCCGGATAGTGGGAGGCGAGGTCGGTGGCGAGAGACGCGGCAATTGGCCCGTCGAATGCCGGCGGCAGGTTCGGCGCCTGCAGGGCGGCAGGACGTGCCACGCTGAACGCGAGGAGCAGAAGCGGCAGCCCGACGAGGAGCCAGGTGCCGCGGTAGAGGCGCGCGTTGACGGGGCGCTCGAGCGACCCCGGCCGCGACCGGCGGCGCTCGGGCGCGGGCGAGGCGGCCGTCACGACCGTTCAGTCTAGGGCGGGGTTCGGGTGGGCCGTTTCCCCGTGGAAACGTGGTTAGGGCTTCCCCCGCTATGGGAAGGCGGAGCGGAGGATAAACATCGGGGTCGGCGAGTGAAGAAACGGATTACTGGTAGAAATCGGCGGGTTTACGGTCGGAATCTGCGGGAAACATGCGAGGTACCGGTATGGGCGAGGCGACACTGGTCGAGACGGCGGATGAGGAGCTCGAGGGGATGCGGACCGTCCGCCTCAGGGTCCCTGCCCGCGCGGAGTACGTCGCCCTGGCGCGGCTCGCCCTCAGCGGCCTCGCCGACATCGTCGCGCTGCCCGAGGAGCTGCTCGCCGACCTCAAGCTCGCGCTGACCGAGGCGGTGTCGAACTCCGTGCGGCACGCATACGCGGACGGCGGCGGGTTCGTCTCGATCGCCTACGAGCTCAGCCGCGATTCGCTCGCTGTCGAGGTCGTCGACGACGGCAAGGGTTTCGATCCCGAGCGACCGCCGTTGCTCGAGGGCGAGGAGCTCACGGAGGGAGGCCTCGGCATCGCGATCATCCGCACGATCGCGGACGAGTTCGAGCTGTTCTCCCAGCCGGGCGTCCGTGGCTCGCGGCTTCGTTTCGTGAAGCGCCTGCAGCGGCCCGTCGCCTGATTCGTTGTCAGAAGCGACAACGAATCGACGTAAGCTTCTCGTCGTCTTCAACCGCGCGCCGGTCGCCTACACGCGCGACAAGGGCGGAGACCGAGTGGCCAAGCGGGGCGGCGGCGGTGTCGTCACGGCGCTCGGCGGCCTGCTCGCACACCACGACGTGACGTGGGTCGCGAGCGCGATGACCGAGGAGGACAGGGCCGTCGCGGCAGAGTATCGCGGACCGTTCGACGAGGAGACCGCGGATGGGGCCCCGTACCGGCTGCGGCTCGTCCCGCACGATCAGGCCGTCTACGACCGCTTCTACAACACGTTTGCCAATCCGACCATCTGGTTTCTGCAGCACTACCTCTGGGGGCTCGGCTCGGCGCCCGACTTCGACCCGGCGCTGCACGATGCGTGGAGCGACGGGTACGTGCCCGTGAACGAGGCGTTCGCCCGGGCGACGCTCGAGGAGCTCGACCGCGAGCCCGACGCAGCCGTCCTGTTCCACGACTACCACCTGTACCTCGCGCCGCGCTTCGTGCGGGAGGCGCGAGCCGACGTGGTGACGTCGCACTTCGTCCACATCCCGTGGCCGGAGCCGGACTACTGGCACGCGCTGCCGAAGGAACTACGCGTCGCCGTGCACGAGGGGTTGCTCGCGAACGACGTGGTCGGCTTCCACACCGAGCGCTGGCGGCGGGCCTTCCTGCTCGCGGCGGAGCGGCTGCTCGGCGCACGCGTGGACCGAGAGAGCGGGACGGTCGAGCACCGCGGCCACACGACACGCGTCGTCGCGCGGCCGATCGGCGTCGACCCGTCCGAGTTCGAGCGGCTCCGAGAGGATCCGTCCGTGCTCGAGCGCGAGGCTGACCTCGCAGACCGCCGGCCGTCGCAGCTCGTCCTGCGCGTCGACCGGACGGATCCGTCGAAGAACATCGTGCGCGGCTTCCAGGCCTTCGCGCTGCTGCTCGAACAGCACCCGGAGCTGCATGGGGAGGTAGGGATGATCGCTCTGCTCGCGCCCTCGCGGCAGGACATCCGGGAGTACGCGGAGTACGCCGCCGAGGTCGAGACGGCCGCGCGCGAGGTGAACGAGCGCTTCGGGCGAGACGGCTGGCAGCCCGTGGAGCTCGACGTCGCAGACGACTTCCTCCGCTCGGTCGCCGGATACAAGCAGTTCGACGTGCTCCTCGTGAACGCAGTCTTCGACGGGCTCAACCTCGTGGCGAAAGAGGCCTTTCTCGTCAACGAGCGCGACGGCGTGCTCGTCCTGTCCGAGAACGCCGGCGTGCACGAGGAGCTCGGCGAATGGGCGATGACGGTGAATCCGCTCGACGTGTCCGGGCAGGCGGATGCGCTGTACGCGGCGCTCACACTCGAGCCCGCCGAGCGGCGGCGGCGGGCGGGGACGATCCGCGATCACGTGCGCACGCACGACATTAGCGAGTGGATCGAGGCGCAGCTCGCCGACCTCGACGCCGTACGATCCGCCTGATGGAGGATCTGTCCCACGTCGATGAGTCGGGAGCGGTGCGGATGGTCGACGTCGGCGGCAAGGAACCGATGCGCCGCCGAGCGGTGGCGCGTGCGGAGGTGCGGATGGCCGCCGGGACCGCGCGGATCCTGCGCGAGCTTCCGAAGGGCGACGCCCTCGCGACGGCTCAGCTCGCCGGGATCATGGCTGCGAAGCGGACGAGCGAGCTCATCCCGCTCTGCCATCCGCTTCCGCTGACGCACATCGAGGTGACGCTCGAGGTCGGTGAAGAGTCCGTCGAGATCGTCGCGGCGGCGGAGACGACCGCCCAGACCGGCGTGGAGATGGAAGCGCTGACGGCGGCCTCGGTCGCGGCGCTCACGGTCTACGACATGGCCAAGGCGGTCGACAAGCAGATGCGGATCGTCGACGTCGTGCTCGTCGAGAAGACGAAGGAGCCCGTCAACTGAGGGCCGCGGTGGTGACCGTGTCGGACGGGGTCGCGGCCGGGACGCGCGAGGATCGGAGCGGTGACGTCCTCGACGAGCTGCTGCGTGCCGAAGGCTACGAGGTCGAGCGGCGGATCGTTCCCGACGAGCGCGCGGAGATCGCGTCCGCGCTTCGGGAGCTCGCGGCCTCGGCGCGGCTCGTCCTGACGACGGGCGGCACGGGTCTCGCGCCGCGTGACGTGACGCCGGAGGCCACGCGGGACGTGCTCGAGCGGGAGGCGCCGGGCATTGCGGAGGCCCTGAGGGCCGACTCGCTCGCGAAGACGCCCCACGGCCTCCTCTCGCGGGGCGCCGCCGGCGTCCTCGGCGCAACCCTCGTCGTCAACCTGCCGGGCTCGACCGGCGGTTGCCGCGACGGCTTTGCGGTCCTGCGCCCCGCACTGGCGCACGCACTCGAGCTGCTGGCGGATGCTCCCACCGCTCACGAGCAGACATGACGGCCGGCTCAACGCCGGCGGTGCTTCCGGCGCGGTTCGCGCGGCTCGTCAAGATCGAGCACACGGTCTTCGCGCTGCCGTTCGCCTATGTCGGCGCCTTCCTCGCGGTGCGGGGGACTCCGAGCGGACACGATCTGCTCTGGATCACGCTCGCGATGGTCGGCGCCCGCTCGCTCGCGATGGCGCTCAACCGTCTGATCGACGCCGGCATCGATGCGAGGAATCCGCGGACGGCGGGGCGCGAGCTCCCGAGCGGCCAGCTCTCGGTCGCCCAGGTCGTCGTCTTCTGCGCCGTCTCCCTCGCGCTCTTCCTCGCTGCCGTCTGGGAGCTGAATCCGCTCGTCCGCTGGCTCTGGCCGATCCCGGTCGTCGGCTTCGTGGTCTACCCGTACCTCAAGCGCTTCACCTGGCTCTGCCACTTCTGGCTCGGCGCGGTCGACGGGCTCGCGCCGGTGGGCGCATGGGTGGCCATCACGGGGCGGTTGCCGTGGCAGGCGTGGATCTTGGGCGCCGCCGTGGCGCTCTGGGTGACCGGCTTCGACCTCTTCTACGCGCTCTTCGACGAGGAGGTCGACCGGGGTGAGGGCCTGCACTCGATCGTCACGCGCTTCGGCCTGGCCGGCGCCTTCCTAGGGGCACGGATCGCGCATGCGGCAACGGTCGGCTGCCTCGTCGCGGCCGGGCTCGGACTCTCCGTCGGCGCCCTCTACTGGCTCGGCGTGGCCGCCGTTGCGTTGCTGCTGGCGTACGAGCACTCCCTCGTCCGCCCCGGCGACCTGCAACGGCTCGACACGGCGTTCTTCACGATGAACGGCGTGATCAGCGTCGTGTTCGCGGTCTTCGTCATCGTCGACGCCGCGACGTGAGGTCCGGGGCGCCGCTGGCGCGGCGCCCCGGACGGATCGTTTCCCTCGCTAGCTCTGCGGCCAGTGCGGTGGATGGCACCAGCGCCCCGAGCGGATGAATCCCGCCCCCGTCGTGCTACCGCCCAGCGAGCCCGACGAGAAGCCTGCGCTCGGATCGAACGTGGCACCGAGCGACGCAACGATCCGGCCCCAGCTGTGCCTCACGAAGCCCCGGGCGAGGCCGGATGCCTTTCCGTCCGACAGTGCCGCGTTCAGCGTGCCATGCGCGCGGGTGCCGGTGCCCCTGATGTGGAAGACACCGAATACGTGACCGACGCCGTTGGTGGTGTCCACGAGGCTCCAGGCGCGAATCCTGAGTGCCCCGGCGAGCCGCGGGTCGGAGCTCGTTGCCTCCCCCGTGTACACCGCACTCGTCGCCTGGAACGTGTCGCCGCCGTTGACCGAGCACGTGACCTGGTACTGGTGCGAGACGGTCGTCGCGGCAAAGGTCGCGCTTGCGGCCTCCACCGACGGGCCTCTCAGCGCGCCCGCCGCAGCCACGCCGGCCGCGGCGAGCGCAGTGGCGACGGGGAGTACGAACAGCGAGAGCCGCTTCCTTGACATGGTCTGCCTCCTGTTGACGGTGATCCAGCCGCACGCATAGGAAGCACGACCCATGCACGGCCCCGAGCAAGGGAGCCGTAAAACGCCGGTAAATCGCGCCGAACCACCTATCCTGGGCTGCGTGCGTAGGCTCGACGGAGCACGCCAGGTAGCGGAGGCACCGGCGTGTGCGGCGCCGGAGCGGGGAATGCTCGTTGCGCGAAGGCTCGGCAAGCGCTACGGCGAGAAGCGCGTCCTGCGCGGGATCGATCTCGAGCTTCCTCGCGGCGGCTTCCTCGTCGTCACCGGGCCGAACGGCTCCGGGAAGACGACGCTGCTGCGAATCTGCGCCGGCCTCGCGCAGCCCACGGAGGGGACGATCGAGCGGAGCGCCGTGCGCGCGCAGGTCGGCTACCTCGGCCATGAGCCGCTCGTCTATCGGGAGCTGACGGCGCTCGAGAACCTCGAGCTCTACGGGCGCCTCTATCGGGTTGTCGAGCGGCGGGAGCGGATTGGCATGCTGCTCGAGCGCTTCGGGCTCTGGGACGCTCGGCACGAACGGGTCGCGTCGTACTCCCGCGGCATGACGCAGCGGCTCGCCCTTTGCCGCGTCCTCCTCCACGAACCGGAGCTGCTCGTTCTCGACGAGCCGTACAGCGCGCTCGACGAGGCGGGAGCCGAGCTCCTCGACGCGCAGCTCGCCGAGCTCCGCGCGGAACGGACGTTCCTCCTCGCGACGCATGAGCCCGTCCGAGTCGAGCCTTTCGCGAGTGGCCGGCTCGCGCTCGCTGCATGAGCTACGTCCGCGACGTGGGGGCGCTGGCCCGCAAGGACCTCCTCCTCGAGCTGCGGGCGCGCGACACGTTGCCGGCGATGCTCCTCTTCGTGGCCGCTGTCTTCGTCGTCTTCCACTTCGCCCTGCCGGGAACGCCGTCGAGGCTCGAGACGAGCGGCTTGCTCTGGGTCGCGATCCTCTTCACCGCCCTGCTCGGACTCGGCCGGGCCTTCGTGCCGGAGCGGGAGCAGGGGACGCTCGACGGCCTCGTCCTCGCGCCGTGCGACCGCAGCGCGATCTGGCTGGCGAAATCCCTCGCGACCCTTGCCTTCCTCGTCGCCGCCGAGGTCGTCGCGCTGCCGCTCTATGCGCTCTTCTTCCACCGTGTCGGCGGCGCGACCGTGGCCGCGGTGGCGCTGGCGGACATCGGCATCTGCGCCGTCGGCACCTTCCTCGGGGCCATGGCCGTCGCGACCCGGGCGCGAGACCTGCTCCTGCCGCTGCTGTTCCTGCCGCTCGCCGTGCCGATCGTCGTCGGCGCGGTCGGCGCGAGCGTCGTCGTCTCGCCCGGCCGCTATCTCGGGTTCCTCGCCCTCTACGACCTCCTCTTCGCGGTCGTCTGCTGGGCGTCGTTCGAGTATGTCGTCGCCGAGTAGCCAAGCTGCTGCGACAATCCCTGCCGTGGGTCGGACGTTTCGCATACCCCTGCCTGCGCTCGCCGTCAGCTCGCTCGTGCTCGTCACGACGGCGCTCGCGTTCGTCTTCTTCGTCGCGCCGAACGACGCGAACCAGGGCTTCTCGCAGCGCATCTTCTACTTCCACGTCTCGATCGCGATCACCGCCTACGCGTGCTTCGCAGGCGGTGCCTGGAACGCGTTCCGCCACCTCTGGAAGCGCGACCCGCGCGCCGACCTCGCGAGCTACGTGTGCGTCCACCAGGGGCTGATCTTCGGGACGCTCGTGCTCCTGACCGGCTCGATCTGGGCGAAGATCTCATGGGGACACTGGTGGCTCTGGAGTGAGGACCAGCTCGTGCTCTTCCTCGTGCTCTTCCTCTTCTACTGCGCCTACTTCATGCTCCGCTTCTCGCTCGATCCCGGGCCGCAGCGTGCGAACCTCAGTGCGGTGTACGCGCTCTTCGGAGTCGTCTTGATCCCTGTCAGCTTCGCCGCAATCCGGCTGGCAAAGGGGCTCATCCACCCGGTCGTGTTCACGCGCCACGGCCCGAACTTCGGGGGCTGGATCCTCGTCACGTACTGCGTCGCGCAAACCGCGATGCTCGTCCTCGCGTACACGCTCTACCGGCTCGAGCTCGGCGGCAAGCGGCTCGACTTGCGGCTGCGAGACTTGCGGGAGGTGCTCGCCTGACCACCGCGGAGAAATACGTCACTGCCGCGTACTGCGTCGTGTTCGCCGTCGTCCTCGTCTACGTATTGATCATTGCGCTCAAACTGCAGCGACTCGAGCGTGAGGTCGACGAGATCGCAGGTCGCGTCCCGGAGGACGCGGAAGAGGCGCCGCGGGAGCCGGCGCGCGTTGGCTGAGCTGCTCTTCTGGCCCGCGCTCCTCCTCTACGGAGAGGCGGCCGTGGGCTACTTCGGCGACCTGAGGGGGCCGGGCCGTGCGGGCCGTGCGGCGACGTGGGGCGTCAGGCTCGGCTGGCTCACCCAGACCGCGCTGCTCGGCGTGCAGGCTGTGCGCGACGACGGCTTCCCGTGGGGGACATGGGCCTCGTCGCTCGATCTCTTCGTCTGGCTCGTCGTCTCGGCGTACCTCATCTGGGGCTGCCGCCGGCGCTACCGGCTGCTCGGTCTCGTCGTGATGCCGCTCGCCGTGGCGCTGCTCGCCGTCTCCCGCGCCGGTGGCGGGACGGGGATCGGTAGCGCGAGCCACTACTCGAACCTCTTCCTCGTCGTCCACGTCGGTCTCGTGCTCGCCGCGTTCGCCGGCTTCACGCTCGCTGCCGCCTTGTCGGGGCTGTACGTGTGGGAGGAACGACAGCTGCAGACGCGCCCGGCGACGATCCTGCGCAGGCAGATGCCGGCGCTCGCGACGCTCGACGGGCTCGCTCTGCGGACGGTCGCGTGGTCGGTGCCGCTCCTGACGCTCGGCGCCGCCGTCGGGCTGGTGCGGCTCGTCGTCCGGGGCGACCGGCTCGACGTGCTCATCGCCGCCACGGCCGCCACCTGGATCGTCTGGTCTGCGTACCTCGGCCTGCGCCTGCTCGGCGGCTGGAGCGGACGCCGCGCCGCGTATCTCGCGCTCACCGGCTTCGTCCTCGTCGTCATCGTCCGGCTCGCCCTCCCCGCCACCCATTTCGCATGATGCGTCTCGTCCTCGTCGGCACCTCCCACCACCACGCGCCGATCGAGCTGCGGGAGCAGGTCGCGCTCGACCCGCGTGACGCACAGGCGCTCGCGGCGCGGCTGGTCGAGGGCGGCCGCGAGGCGGTCTGCCTGTCGACCTGCAACCGCACCGAGCTCTACGTCGCCGCCGGCGAAGCCGAGCAGGCGGAGAAGGACGCCGTCGCAGCGCTCGCCTCGCTCGAGCCGGACGTCGAACCGGCGCTCTACCGGCTGCACGACCGGGCTGCGGCGCACCACCTCTTCCGCGTCGCGGCGGGGCTCGATTCGCTCGTGCCGGGCGAGGGCGAGATCCTCGGCCAGGTACGCCTTGCGTACGAGCTCGGGACGGCGGGACCCTTCCTCGACCGGGTCTTCCGGCAGGCGCTCCACACCGGCCGGAAGGTACGAGCGCAGACAGCGATCGGCGAAAGCCCGGCCTCGGTCTCGGCGGCGGCCGCGGCTCTCGCCGAGCAGGTGTTCGGCAGTCTCGAAGGCCGCTCGATCCTCCTCCTCGGCGCGGGCAAGGTAAGCGACCAGGCAGCCCGCAACCTCCGGAGCCGGGGCGCCGAGATCACGCTCGCCGCAAACAGCAAGACGGTGCGGGAGCGGATCGACGAGCAGCTCGAGGCCGTCGACGTCGTCATCGCGTCGACGAACGCGGCGGGTCTCGTGCTCGAGGCGGCGGCCGTGGCGGACGCGTTGCGACGGCGCAAGGGCCGCCGGCTGCTGCTCGTCGACCTCGCCGTGCCCCGCGACCTCGATCCCGCAATCGGAGAGCTCGACGGGTGCTACCTCTACGACATCGACGATCTCGAGCAGATCGTGGTGGAGACGCTCTTGCTGCGCCGACAGGAAGCGGAGCGGGCCGAGGCGATCGTCGCGGCCGAGGCGGAGAAGTTCCACGAGTGGCACTCCTCCCTCGACGTGGTGCCGGCGATCGCGTCGCTGCGGGCGCGGGCCGAGGCGATCCGCGAGGCCGAGCTGCAGAAGGCGGAGTCCCGGCTCGGACGGCTCGACGAGGGCCAGCGCCGGGCCGTCGAGGCGGTTACGGCCCAGATCGTGAACAAGCTCCTCCACCTGCCGACCGTCCGGATGAAACAGGCAGCCGCGGCAGCCGATGGGGTCCTCTATGCTGAGGCTGTGCGGCACCTCTTCGGTCTCGGCGAGGACGAGCGCTGAAGCTCGGGCAGCTCACCGGGCGTCCTTTGCCCCTTCAGGTGCCGACGGCGTTCATCCGGGTCCGGCCGCGCGGTGTTGGTTGCGCGCCGCCCGTGCGGAGGCGACTCGCCTGTGCTCGTCCGCGTCGGCAGTCGCGCCAGTAGGCTCGCGCTCACCCAGGCCGAGCGCGCTCTCTCGTCGTTGCGAGCGCCCGGCATCGAGCTCGCGCTCGTCCCGATCACGACGGCCGGTGACCGCGACCGCTCCCGTCCGTTCGGTGAGATCGGCTCGCGCGGGGTCTTCGTGAAGGAGCTCGAGGAGGCGCTGCTCGAGCGGCGGATCGACGTCGCCGTCCACTCCGCGAAGGATATGACCGCGGCGGATCCCGAAGGTCTGGTGATCGGCGCTTATCTCCGCCGCGACGATCCGCGGGACGCGCTCTGCGGTGCGGAGGAGCTGCGACCGGGGATGCGGATCGGGACAGCTTCGGTGCGGCGGAAGGCGCAGTTGCTGGCGCTCGACGAAACGCTCTCGATCGAGCCGCTGCGGGGCAACATCGACACGCGCCTGCGGAAGCGTCGGGAGCGCGGCCTCGACGCGATCGTGCTCGCTGCGTGTGGGCTCGACCGGCTGGGGCTCGGGCGCGAGATCGGCCACCGCTTCGAGCCCGACGTGATGCTGCCCGAGGCGGGGCAAGGCGCCCTGGCCCTCCAGGTGCGGGCGGGGGACGAGCATCTCGTTGCGGCCGCCGACGACTCGGAGACGCGCGAGCGTGTGGAGGCGGAACGGGCCGTCGTGGCGGCGGTGGGCGGCGGTTGTCTCGCTCCCGTCGCTGCGCACCACGATGGCTCGACGCTGACGGGCCTCGTCGCCGCGGAGGACGGGTCCTGGATCGAGCGGCGCACGGGCGACGACCCGGCAGCGCTCGGAGTGGAGCTGGCGGATGCGAGTACTCGTCACACGTGAGGAGCTCGTCGCCCGCGTCGAGTCGCTCGGGCACGACGCGATCCTCTGCGAGCTGATCCGCGTCGAACCGCTGGGCGACGAGCCGGTCGACGCTCGTGGGTACGACTGGCTCCTGGTCACGAGCCGCAACGGCGCGCATGAGCTCGCGCGTCGCGGCGTCAGCGCGAACCGCATCGCAGCGATCGGACCGGCGACGGCCGAGGCGCTGCGATCGCATGGCCTGCGCGTCGATCTCGTCCCCGCGACCCACACGCAAGAAGGTCTGCGCGACGAGTTGCCGGAGGGGACGGTGCTGCTCGCGGCCGCGGAGGGCGCCCGGCGAGACGTCCTCGATGGAGATTTCCTCCCGCTCTACCGGACGATCGAGCTCCAGCCGGACGTGCGGAGCGCCGACCTTGCCCTGCTCATGTCCGGCTCAGCGGCCCGGGCGCTTGCGGCGACCGAGGCGACCGTGCCCGTCGTCGCCATCGGCCCGCAGACCGCGGCCGAAGCCCGCGCAGCCGGTCTGGACGTCGTTGCCGTCGCCGCCACTCACGACCTCGACGGGCTCGTCGAGGCATTACGTTCCATCTCGTGGTCATCACCTTCCTGACCGACTTCGGGCTCCAGGACGATTTCGTCGGCACGTGTCACGGGGTCATCGCGACGATCGCCCCCGAGGCTCGCGTCATCGACGTCACCCACGGGATCCGCCCGGGGCACGTGCTGCAGGGAGCGCTCGTGCTGGCGAATACGCTCCCGTACATGCCCGCGGGCGTCCACCTGGCCGTCGTCGATCCGGGCGTGGGAAGCGGCAGGCGCGCCCTGGCGCTGCGCGACCGCGACGGGCGGCTGCACGTCGGCCCCGACAACGGCCTCCTCCTGCCGGCCGCGGAGCGCTTCGGCGGGGTCGCCGAGGCGCACGAGCTCGCCAACTCCGACTACTCGCTGCAGCCGGTGTCCCGCACCTTCCACGGGCGCGACCTTTTCTCGCCGGCCGCGGCCCACCTCGCCGCCGGAGTCGCGCTCGAGGAGCTTGGCCCGCCCGTCGATCCGGACGAGCTCGTGCGCGTCGAGCTCCCACCGCCGGAGGTTGGACACAACCGCATCCGGGCGATCGCTCTGGTCGTCGACCGCTTCGGCAACGTCGCGCTCAACGTCAGGCGGGAGCACCTGGAAGGCGTGGAGCTCACGGCCGGCACCCGCGTCGAGCTCACCTCCCGCGGCGACCGGTTCTACGCCGTCTCCGCCCGGACGTTCGCAGACGCCCCGCGCGGCTCGCTCATCCTCTACGAGGACAGCTACGGCAGTCTCGCCCTCGCGGTCTCGCGGGGCAGCGCCGCCCAGCTCCTCCGCGTCGAGGAGGGGAGCGAGATCGTCCTCGACCTCGCGGCGCGGTGATCAACGGCCAGCGATTCGCCCGCATGGCGACCGACGCGGTCGTGCGGCGGCCGATGCTCTGGCGGCTCTTTCGCCGTCCGCTACGTGCCATGTTCGACGGGCTCGCACCGACGTGGGCGACGCGGATCGGCCCGCACCACCTCTGGGCACTCGAGCTCGCGTTGGCCGACGTGCCGCCGCCCAGGCGCGTGCTCGACCTCGGCACCGGCACGGGTGTCGTGTCGACCGCGCTCGCCGAGCGCTATCCCGAGGCCGAGGTCGTCGGCATCGACATCAGCCCGGGGATGATCGAGGAGGCGCGGCGGAAGCTGCCGCCCGAGCTGGCCGGTCGCGTCCGCTTCGAGGTCGGCGACGCCGCCGCGCTCGCCTGCCCGGACAGCGACTTCGAGCTCGCGGTCCTCTCGAACATGATCCCCTTCTTCGACGAGCTCGCCCGGGTCGTCGCGCCGGGAGGAACGCTCGTGCTCTCGTCCTCCAGGGGCGCCGAGACGCCGATCTACGTCCCGCCGGAGCGGCTCCGCGAGGAGCTAGTCCGCCGCGGCTTCGCGGAATTTGCGGAATTTTCGGCCGATCCGGCCACGGCATTTCGGGCGAGGAGGAGTTAGGGTCCGGGCAACGGTCGTCCGCGACACGGTCGCACCGGTCCGAACGACCTGAGGCCCCCGAGAACGCGCAAGCGTCAACGGGGGCCTCGCTTTGGTCGCTACGCGAGATGCCCGCCGAACCAGCTGACGTGCTGCTGGAGGAACGGCACGAGGAAGTAGAGGACGAACGCCGCGGTCACGATCCACATGAACGGGTGGATCCGCTTCCACTCGCGCCTTGCTGCGCAGATCAGGGTGTAGGTGATGAAGCCGAAGCCGATTCCGTTCGTGATCGAGTACGTGAACGGCATGACCACGATCGTGAGCGCCGCCGCGAGCCCGATCGCGAGGTCGTGGAAGTCGATCCCCGCGAGCTTCGACGCAGCCGTGCCCTCGGCCTCGCCCTCCATCTCGGTCAGGGTCGAGATCATGAGCCAGCCGACCACGATCAGCGCTGCTGCCGTCGCTTGCGCCGGAACCATCCCGATCAGCGGCGAGATGAAGATGAACGGGAAGAAGAGGACTCCCGCGACCACCGCGACCCAGCCGGTGCGGCCGCCGGCCGCCACGCCGGAGCCCGACTCGATGTACGTCGTCGCCGACGAGGCCGACGCCGCGCCGCCCGCGACGGCCGCGAGGCCGTCGACGACCAGCGCCTTCTTGAAATTCGGGATGTTGCCGTCCTGGTCGACGTAGCCGGCCTGCTTCCCTACACCGATCGCCGTCCCTGAGAAATCGAAGAAGTCGCTCAGGAAGAGCGAGAAGACCCAGACGAGCGACGCGAACACGCCGAGCTGCGTGCTCGAGAACGAGTGCATGCTGATCTTGCCCAGCAGGTGGAAGTTCGGCGACGCATACAGGTGATGCCAGCCGGGCCAGGTGGCCGTCGAGGTGCCGAACACGCGGTGATGGCTGACGAGCGCGTTGATGACCGTGGCGACGACGGTCGTGCCGATGATCCCCACGATCAGATCGCCGCGGAAGCGGATCGCCCGCATCGCGAACGTGAAGAGGATCCCGAAGATGGCGACGAAGATCGGCCAGGTCGTGAAGCTGCCGAGCTGGACCGGCGTTCCGTTCGCCGGGACGGACGCCACGATCCCGGAGTTGTAGAGGCCGATGAAGGCGATGAAGAGTCCGATGCCGATCGCGATCGCCTTCTTCAGCTCGAGCGGAATCGCTTTGAAGATCAGCTCGCGCAGCCCGCTCACGGCAAGCAGCACCATCGCTACGCCCTCGAGCACGACGAGTCCCATCGCTTCCGGGAAGCTCGCCTTCCCGCTCGCGACGAGGCCATAGGCCACGACCGCGTTGAGGCCCAGGCCCGGCGCGATCGCGTACGCGTAGTTCGTCGCGAGCCCCATCAGCATCGACATGGCGCCGGCAACGAGACAGGTGCTCGTGAGCACCGCCGAGAACGCGAGCGGTGCGCCGAACTTTGGCGTGGCCCCGGTCAGGATGATCGGGTTGAGGAAGATGATGTACGACATCACGACGAACGTCGTGGCGCCGGCCATCGTGTCCCGTGCGAATGTCGTTCCTCGCGCAGCGAAGGCGAAGTAGCGCTCCAGCAAACCCCCACCCTGGAGCGTCGAGGCGAACGTGCTCATCTCTGGCGTGTCCTCCCTGGACGTGTTACAGACCCGTGCCGCGGAAGCTAAAAAGGCCCCTCGGACGGATCAAGGCCCCCGCGGGCGAAAGCCCGCTCTTTGCGAAGAAATCCCGCAACCCAACAACACGG
>Ga0209474_10002224_pt1 | contig 18067 bp, 9 predicted proteins | sample GraSoiAngelo_145_FD_185902 | JGI IMG/M metagenome (GOLD analysis project Ga0209474, IMG submission 185902) | Grasslands soil microbial communities from the Angelo Coastal Reserve, California, USA - 14_1009_05_20cm (SPAdes) (version 2) | ecosystem: Environmental > Terrestrial > Soil > Grasslands ... | reverse complement strand
GCGGCGCTGGGCGAGTCGCGCAAGCGGAAGGCGGGATCGTTCGTCCTCTCCGGCGAGCTCAACGCGGTGACCCTGGAGGGGTTCTGCCACCCGACGCCTCTCGCCCTGATCGGCGAAGGCCTCGCGAGCAAGTCGGTGATCTACTGCACCACCAACGGCACGGTGGCTATCGCCAAGTCGCGCGAGGCGAGCCGCGTCTACGCGGCGGCCCTCCTCAACGGCCAAGCGATGATAGAGCACCTCGAGCGGACGGCCCGGGGCGAGACGGTGCTCATCGTCTGCTCCGGCTCGGCGGACAACTTCAACCTCGAGGACTTCTATGGAGCGGGATATCTCGTCTCGCTCTTCGCGCGAAACCCGAAACACGAGTTGAGCGACGCCGCCATCGCCGCCCAGCTCTTGCACGACCGCTCCGACGCGTACGAATGCCTCGCGCGGAGCCGGGTGGGCCGCATGATGCTGGATCGGGGCCTGGAGTCCGAGGTGCGTTTCGCCGCCCGCAAGAGCTGCTTCGACGTGGTCGTCGCGCTCGAGGATGGCTCCCTGCGCGCTTTCCGCTGAGCCCCGCCGGGGTGTAGGAATCAGGGCGAGGTGACCCATGGGCGTCAGGGATCTGTTCGATCTGTCGGGCAAGGTGGCGCTCGTGACCGGAGGCTCCCGCGGTCTCGGCTTGCAAATGGCGGAAGCGCTCGGGGAGATGGGCGCGAAGATCGCCATCACGGCCCGCAAGCAGGGCGAGCTAGACGAAGCGGCGGCTCACCTCGGCCAGCGCAAGATCGAGACGCTCACCATCGCCGGCGATCTCGCCAAGCCCGAGACGGTGCCGAAGGTGGTGGACGACGTCGTCAAGCGCTTCGGCACCATCGACATCCTCGTCAACAACGCCGGCACCACCTGGGGCGCTCCCGCCGAGGACTATCCACAAGAAGCGTGGCGCAAGGTGATGAGCCTCAACATCGACGCTGTCTTCTTCCTCAGCCAGGAAGTCGGCAAGCGCTGCATGATCCCGCGCGGCTCGGGCAAGATCATCAACATCGCCTCCGTCGCCGGTTTGCGCGCGAACCCGCCGGAAATGGCGACCATCGCCTACAACACGAGCAAGGCGGCGGCGATCCACTTCACCCGGGCGCTCGCCGCGGAATGGGGCCGTTTCGGGATCAACGTGAACGTCCTCTGCCCCGGCTTCTTCCCATCGAAGATGTCGAAAGGGCTCCTCGAGAAAATCGAGAAGGTGGTGGTCGCGCGGACTCCGCTGCACCGGCTGGGCGGCGACGAGGACCTGAAGGGCGCCATCGTCTTCCTCGCTTCCGAGGCCTCGCGGCACATCACCGGGCAGTACCTCGCCATCGACGGAGGATCGTCGGTCGTATGAGTTCCCCGGTCGGCGAGACCTTCTTCGGCCGGCGCATTCCTTTCCTCGATCTCCTCGGTGCCCGTGCGGAAGGCCGTGAGAAGGGCCGCGCCGTGGTGACGCTGGAGATGCGCGAGGAGCTACGGAACAGCTGGCAGTTCGCGCACGGCGGAGTGATCGTGACGCTACTCGACGTCTGCATGGGCTCCGCGGCAGTCACCGTCGATCCCGAGGCGAAGGGCATCGTCACGGCGGCGCTGTCGGTCAGCTTCTTCCGCTCGGCGGACGGAGCGCTGCGCGCGGAGGGAAGGGTGCTGCGCGGCGGGCGCTCGATCGTGCACTGCGAAGGAGAAGTCCGCGACGCCGCGGGTGAGCTCGTCGCGAAGGCGCTGGGAACGTTCCGGTTGAAGCGGAAGTCCGAGGACGACCCTACGCGACCTTGACCACCTGCTTGCCCAGGTTCTCTCCGCGCAGCATTCCGATGAAAGCGCGGGGAGCGTTCTCCAGCCCTTCCGCGACTGTCTCCCGGTAGCGGATCCGTTTCGCCGCCACGTGGCCCGCGAGCTCGCGCAGCGCCTGCGGCCAGATCTCCAGGTGCTCGGAGACGATGAATCCCTGCACGAGGAGGCGGTTCACCAGCAGCGAACGGACGTTGTGCAGAGCGATGTCCTGTCCGCTGTACCCGGCCACGAGCCCGCACAGCGCCACGCGGCCGAAGGCGTTCATGCGCGCGAGGGCGGAGTCGAAGACCTCTCCGCCGACGTTCTCGAAGACGACGTCGATGCGGTCCGGGGTCGCCTTCTTGAAGTCGTCCTTGAAGGACGACGATTTGTAATCGATGCAGGCGTCGAAGCCGAGATCGCGCACGACGTGCTCGCACTTGGCTGGGCCGCCGGCCACTCCGACGGCGCGGCAGCCGGCGATCTTCGCAAGCTGTCCAACCACGCTCCCCACCGCGCCAGCAGCGGCGGAGACGACCACCGTCTCGCCGGCCTTCGGCTTGCCGATCTGCATGAGCCCGTACCAGGCGGTGACTCCCGGCATCCCCAGGACGCCGAGATAGGCCGAGGGCGGCGCGAGCGAGACGTCGATCTTGCGCAACGCCTTGGCGTCGGCGACGTGGAACTGCTGCCAGCCGCCCATCCCGGTGACCAGATCTCCCTTGCGCAAGCCCGGGTCCTTCGACTCGACCACCTCCGCGACGGTGCCGCCGACCATGACTTCGCCCACGGGCTGGGGCTGCGCGTAGGAGCGCGCGTCATCCATGCGGCCGCGCATATACGGATCGAGCGAGAGATAGAGGACGCGCGCCAGCACCTGTCCCTCGCGCGGCGCCTGCGTCTCCGATTCCACCAGGCGGAAATCGCTCTCTTGCACCTGGCCCTTGGGACGGCTCGCGAGCAGCACCTGCTTGTTGCGCATGAATGACCCTCCACCTTTCCGCGCGGTGCGAAGGCGTGCAATCCTAGCACCCCGGCCCGCACACCTTCCGCGAGAGGGGTACCCAGCATGGAACCAATCTGGAAGAAGCACTGGCCCGCCTCGGTCGACGAGCGATCGATCCGTCTACCCGAAGAGACGCTGCCCGCCGTGCTCGAGCAGCAGGCGCGCAGGGTGCCCGACCGCGCCGCGATCGTCTTCTACGGCCGCGAGGTCACCTTCGCCGAGCTGCACGATTCGGTCTCCCGCTTCGCCGGATGGCTGCAGTCGCGCGGCATCCGCGCCGGCGACCGCGTCGCCATCTTCCTCGAGAACTGCCCGCAGTTCGCCATCGCGTACTACGGCGCGCTGCGCGCGGGCGCCATCGTCGTGTGCCTGAATCCCATGCACAAGGCGGTCGAGCTGCAGCACGAGTTCCAGGACTCGGGCGCGCGTGTCCTGGTCACTTCCGATCAGCTCTACGGGATCGTCGAGCCGATCCGCGCCGGGACGCCGCTCGAAGTCGTGGTGGTGACGGCCTACCGCGATTTCCTGCCCGTCGAGCCGACGCTGCCGCCTCCGGCCTCATTTCTCGAGCCCGCCATCCATCACCCCGGGACGGAGGCATTCCTGGCGGTGGTGCGCACCGCGCCGCCCCTCAAAGCTCCCGTCCAGCGCTCCCTCTCGGATACGGCGCTCTTGCAGTACACCTCGGGTACCACCGGCACCGCGAAGGCGGCGGAGATCACGCATCGCAATCTGGTTGCGAACTGCGAGCTCCAGTACGCGTACGTGGGAGGCGCGGACGACGAGGTTGCCCTCGGCGTATTGCCCTGGTTCCACATCACCGGCATGGAATGCCAGATGAACGCGATGGCGTACCGGGGCGCGACCCTGGTCACCATCGGGCGCTTCGATCTCGTCACCGTGCTCCGCGCCATCGAGCGATATCGCTGCACGCTCACCACCCTCATCGCCACGGTGAACGTTGCCATCGTCAACTTTCCCAGGACGCGCGAGTTCGACCTCTCGTCCTTGCGGCGCTGCTTCTCCGGCGGAGCCCCGGTCCCGCCCGAGGTCGCGACACGCTGGGAGAAGATCACCGGCCACAAGCTCATCGAGGGTTACGGGCTCAGCGAGACCACCGCTCCCACCCACGTGAACCCGCCGGACCGGCCGAAGTACGGCACCGTCGGGTTGCCGCTCCCGCTCACCGACGTGCGCATCGTCAAGCTCGACGATCCGGGCACCGAGGTCCGGCCGGGCGAGCGCGGCGAGATCGCGGTGAAGGGTCCGCAGGTGATGAAGGGCTACTGGAAGCGGCCGCAGGCGACCGCCGAGGCCTTCCACGACGGCTACTTCCTCACCGGCGACATCGGCGTCGTCGACGAGGAGGGCTACTTCTCCATCGTCGAGCGCAAGAAGGACATGCTCAAGGTCTCCGGCTACAGCGTCTTCCCTGCCGAGGTGGAAGCGATCCTCTACCGCCATCCCGCCGTCGCGGAGGTGGGCGTCGTGGGCGTGCCGGACCCGTATCGCGGTGAGGATCCCGTCGCCTTCGTGGTCCTGCGGCCCGAAGCGAAGGGGAAGGTGGGCGAGGAGGAGATCGCGCAGTGGTGCCGCGACGAGATGGCGGTCTACAAGGCGCCGCGCCAGGTCCGCTTCATCGACGCGCTTCCCAAGACGGCGTCGGGGAAGATCTTGAAGCGCCTGCTCCGCGATCAGGCCCGCGCGCAGGTCGCGCCGCAGGCCCGCTGACCGGATCCGGGACCGCCCGATCCCGGATCCGGACGCTGCGTCGTCCTCCTCGCGTCCGGGCCCGCCCTGGCACGAAACTTCCTTCGCGGTGAGGGATGGATTCCTTCCTCCAGGACCTCCGGTACTCGCTGCGGAAGCTGGTCCGCGCGCCCGCGTTCACGATCGTGGCGGTCTTCACGCTGGCCCTCGCCATCGGCGCGACCACGGCCGTGTTCAGCCTGGTGGACGGCGTCCTGCTCAAGTCGCTGCCCTTCCGCGACCCGGATCGGCTGGTCCGGGTGCAATCGCTCAACGGGCAGACGCCGAGCAGCGTCTCGCAACCCGATTTCCTCGACTATCGCGCGCAGAGCCACACCGTCTCTCCGATGGCGGCCTTTGCAATGGCGTCCGCGAACCTCACCGCGGCAGGTGCCGAGCCGATGCGCGTCCAGCTCGCCCGGGTCGGCGCGGTCTGGTTCGACCTCCTCGGCGTCCGCCCCCAGCTCGGCCGCGCCTTCCGCGACGACGAGGAGAAGGCGGGCGCTGCCCGGGTGGCCGTGCTTTCGCAGTCGATCTGGCGCTCGCGATTCGGTGGCGATCCGAAGGTCCTTGGCACGTCGATCGACATCGACGGCAAGCCGGTCACGGTGGTGGGCGTCGCGCCGGCGGGCTGGAACTTCCCGGAACAGGCCGACATCTGGAGTCCCCTCGTCTTCGAGGGCTGGGAGGCGCAGCCGGACAACCGCGGCGGACACTGGCTTCGCCTCGTCGGCCGGCTCGCGCCGCATGTCGCAGTCGAGCAGGCCGGGCGCGAGCTGGCGAAGATCGCCGATGGGCTCGCGAAGCAATACCCGGCGACCAACACGCGCTACTCCGCCGGGGTCACGCCGCTCCTCGAGGCGCTGGTCGGGCCGGTGCGGCCGGCGCTCCTCGCGCTCCTCGGGGCCGTCGTCTTCGTGCTGCTCATCGCCTGCGCCAACGTGGCCAATCTGATGCTGGTCCGGGCCGGCGCCCGCGAAGGTGAGATCGCGGTGCGCATGGCGCTCGGCGCGGGATCGTGGCGGCTTGCGCGCCAGCTCGTCATCGAGAGCGTGATGCTCTCGCTCGTTGCCGCAGCGCTCGGCGCCGTGCTCGCGAGCTGGGCGGTGGACGCGGTGGTGGCCTTCGGACCGAAGGGGATTCCCCGCCTGGACCTGGTCGCGGTCGACGGGCGCGCGCTGGCCTTCGGGATCGCGATCGCGTCGGTCACGGGACTGCTGTTCGGCCTGGTGCCCGCGCTGCACGCGGCCCGCCCCGACGTCGCCCAGGTCTTGCGGCGGTCGGCGCCGGCAGCGGGACACGATGCCACCGGCCGGACCCGCGGTATCCTCATCGTCGCGGAGATGGCGCTGGCGGTCGTCCTGCTCGCCGGTGCGGGTCTGCTCACGAGGAGCTTCCTGCGGCTGGTCGAGACCGACCCGGGAATCCGCACCGACCATGTGGTCACGTTCTCGGTGAATCTCCCCGAGGCCAAGTACAAGTACCTTCGCCAGCTGCGGGACTTCGAAGGCCGGATGGTCGCGCGCCTGAAGCAACTGCCGGGGGCGCAGGAAGTCGGCATCACCTACAAGGAGCCGTTCACCGCCAGCGGTTTCGCGTTCAGCTACGAAGTGGCGGGACGGCCTCCGCTCGAGCCGGGAACGGAGCCGACCGCCCAGGTCCGTCCGGCGACGCCCGGGTTCTTCCCGGCCCTCGGTATCCGCCTCTTGCGCGGGCGGCTGTTCGATGATGGCGACCGGGCGGGGCAACGGAAAGTATTGGTGGTGAGCGAGGAATTCGTCCGCCGCACCTTCCCCGGCGAAGACCCGCTGGGAAAGACGATCAACCTCGGCTGGGGACTCACGGACGACGCCGGAGAAAGCTTCACCGCCGGCGGCGAGATCGTCGGCGTCGTCGCCGACGTGCGACAGTTCGGGCCCGCGCTCGATGCGCCACCCATCGCCTATCTGCCCTTCTCGCAGGCGCCGGTGGAGACGCTCACCGCGCTCATCCGCTCGAGCGCGGAGCCCGCCGCGGTGCAGCGCGCCGCTCGCGAGGCGATGCGCGAGCTCGATGCCGACCTGCCGCTGTACCGGCTCTCCACGATGGACCAGGCCCGCGCGGGCGCGGTGGATCAACCCCGCTTCTACGCCATGCTGCTCGGAGCCTTCGCGGCGCTCGCGCTCTTCCTCGCCGCCGTGGGGATCTACGGTGTCATCTCCTACTCCGTGAGCCAGCGCACTCGCGAGCTCGGTATCCGGCTCGCCTTGGGCGCGACGGCGCGGGCGGTGCTGGGGCTCGTCCTCCAGCACGGGCTGCTCCTCGCCGGCGCTGGTATCGCCCTCGGCCTCGTCGCCTCGTTCGCGCTCACTCGCGTCCTGCGCAGCCTGCTCTTCGGCGTCGGCGTGCTCGACCCGCTCACCCTCGCCACTGTCTGCGGCGTCCTCGCCGGGGCCGCCGTGCTCGCCTGCTGGCTTCCGGCGCGGCGCGCGGCGCGGGTGGATCCGCTGGTCGCCATGAAGGCCGAGTAGGGCGCCCGGCGCTACACGGCCAGGATCACCCCGCGCCCGGGGTTCCCCGTCGCCGCGCGAATCGCCTCGACGTAGGCCGCGATCTGGGCCCGGTACCGCGGCTCGTCCTCGGGGTGCGCGTCCGACTTGAAGTCGACGACCACCCAGCCCGTCTGCTCACGAAAAGCGAGGTCGGCGCTGCCCTCGACCAGGGAGCCGTCCGCGAGGAGGTGCGAGATGGGGACCTCGCGGCGGCAATCGGCGCTGGCCGCGGCGCTCCGGAGGAGGGGATGACGGAGCGCAGCCAGGACGGCGGCGGCTGCCGCGGCGACTTCCTCGCCGGTCGCGCCCAGCACCCGGCCAAGGTTGGCCGCGAGGAGCGCAACCGAGGAGGCATCGGCCGCGAGATCGACGTCGGCGAGCGTCGCGTGCAGGAGGATGCCGAAGCGCTTGCCCCGGGGACGCCCCGGGTCGCGATCGGCGACCGCTTCGAAAACGGCCGGAGCGTCGGTGGCGGCAAGGCTCGTCGGGGCGACGAGCCGTAGCGAGGGGACCGTTCCGGCCGCGATCCTCGTGGCCTTTCCGTCGCGCCACGCCTCGTGTGCGCGGGCGACGCCGAGATCGATCTCCTTGGTCTCGCTTTCGTGGAGCAGGCTCTCGCGCCTCAGGCCCCCGTCCGGATCGCGTTCCAGATCGAGCGCCCGCGGATCCCACCAGACGACCCCATGGGTCCCCACCTGCGGGCGGTGGAGCCCGGGCCGGATGGCCGCCGCCGTTCTCGACGCCTCCTCGGGTCGATCAAGGACGGTGTCCCTGCCGAACGCCGGGCAGCCGGGTGCGGGGCGCGGATCGCGCCGCTCGGCCGGATCGGGATGCACGGCGGGATTCAGGGCGTCGAGCCAGCTTTCCCGCTCTTCGTCGCCATTCACCGGCACGACCAGGAGGTCGCGGGCCCGGGTGGCGGCGACGTAGGCCGTGCGCACCGTCTCCTCGCGATCGCGCTCGATGAGGGCGGCGCGCTCAGAATCCAGCTCGGCCGGAACGCATCCGGCGAGAGGCATCGCGCACAGGCGCCGTTCGGCGTCGAGGAACCGCGAGGGATTCTTCGGCGCGGCGGGACCGGTCGGATCGGCGAGGATGACGACGGGAAACTCGAGCCCTTTCGCGCCGTGCACGGTCATCATGCGCAGGCCCTCGGTTCCCTCTTCGATGACCGGGGCCTCGCCGGTCTCGCCCCGCTCGGCGGCGAGGTACAGCCAGTCGACGAAGCTCCGGAACGAGGTGGCGCCGGAGCTTTCGAAGCGCCGGGCCAGATCGAGGACGCGGAGCGCGTTCGCGAGCGCCTGCTCCCCGGCGTGGCCCATGGCGAGGCCGGCATGGGCGCGGGTGGCATCGAAGAGACGTCCCAGGGTGTCGGCGATGGGACGGCGGTTGCGGAACCGGTGCAGCTCTCCGAGGACGGAAAGCGCATCGGCGACGGCGCGGGTCTCTTCGTCGAGCGCGGCGCCCTCGAAGCGCCGCAAGGGATGGAGCCGTCCGTGGGCGTGGCGGAAGGCGAGGAGCGCGTCGTCACCGAGAGCGAAGAAGGGGCCGCGGAGCGTGGCGAATACCGCCAATTCATCCGCGGGCCACTCGATGGCCGAGGCGGAGTTGCGCAGGGCGAGCGTCTCCTCGCGCTCGTGGTACGAGCCCCCGCCCACCAGCACGTGGGGAATGCTCCGCGCCTCGAGCGCGCGGACGTACCCTCGTACGAGGTCTTCGCCGAAGCTGTACATGCGTTTGAAGAGGACGCAGACGTGGCGCGCCTCGATGGGCACCGGCGGCGCCTTGTCCCGCTCGGTCACCGTCCAGCCGCTCTTGTGCAGGAGCCAGTCGACGAAGGCGCCGACCGCGACGGGATATGACTCCTCGATCTTCCAGTGCACCACTTTCCCGTAGTCGCTGTAGATGCGCGGGGCGGGCAGGGCGACGACAGTAGGCCGCCCCTCGGGCTCGGGGCGATACGGATCGAGAGGAACATATTCGGCTTGCGAGCCCTCCTTGGTGGGAACCATGCGCAAGGAGAACGCCGCGTTCACCGCCTCCTGGATCGACGGCACCGCGCGGAAGCTCGTCGTCAGATGCAGCACCTCGGCGCCGGAGGACACGAGCAGGCTCTTCACTCGCTGGTAGAGCGCGATGTCCGCGCGGCGGAACCGATATACGGACTGCTTCGGATCGCCGACCAGGAACAGCTTGCCTGTGGAAGGCCGCGCGCGGGTCCAATCGGTCGCATCGGGATCGCCCGCCGCGAGCAGGAGCAAGAGCTCCGCCTGCAGCGGGTCGGTATCCTGGAACTCGTCGACGAGCAGATGCGTGAAGCGGCGCTGCATTTCCTCGCGCACGGTGCGCACGTCGCGCACCAGGTCGCGCGCGCGCAAGAGCAGGTCGAGAAAATCGAGCTTGCCCGAGCTCTCTTTGAGACCCTGGTACGCGGCGAGCGGCGCCCGCAACTCCTCGCGGAGTCTTGCGGCGAGGTCGGCCTCGGCGCGGACGACGAACGCGTCGAGGACCTGTTTCGCCTCGTCGCGGCGGGCGAGGACCGCGGTCTTCTCCAGACCTTCGCCGAACCACTTTCCGCCGCCTCTCCAGCCCCAGAACTTCTGTTTGGAGAGCTCGCAGAGCGCCGCCTCGAGCCCGTCCTCGTCGCGACCGCGGATCGACTCGCGTCGCTGCAACTCCTCGGTGAACCGGGCCACTTCCAGGAGCCCCTTGGCGATCCAGTCCTCCGGGTTGCGAGCCCGGGAGGCAAAGCTCGCCACGTCCGCGAGCCGATCGATCACCTTCGAAAGCTCCGCGCTCCGATCGAACGGCTCTCGAGCCCAGGGGGCGTCGAAGTCGCGGTGCTCGGAGAGCGCCCAGGCGGCATCGCGGAGCGCCTGCCGCGGATTCACCCGATCCCGCCCACGCGGGCGACGCCGCAGCGCGCGCCGGACGCCTTCGCCCGGCGCCGCGAGCTCGCGCTGGAACCAGGACTCGAACGCCTGGTCGAATAGCGCGGCAGCCGCCTCGCCCGCGGCAAGATCGAAGAGCGGGTCGATGCGCGCCTCGACGGGCCATTCGCGCAAGATGTCGGCGCAGAAAGAGTGGATGGTGCTGATCTGCGCCACCTCCAGGAGCCGGAGCGCGTCGGTGAGCCGATCGTGCTCGAGGCCGCTCGCACCTTCCCGCGCGCGCTCGAGCTCGGTACGCAGGCGCAGCTTCATCTCTCCCGCCGCTTTGTCGGTGAAAGTGACCGCGAGCACGCGGTCGAGCGTCGTCCGCCCGCTGCGAAGGAGCGCGACGATGCGCGCGATCAGTTCAGTTGTCTTGCCGGTACCCGCCGCGGCCTCGATGACCAGCGTCGCATCGAAGTCACCCTGGATGCGGGCGCGAGCCTTTGCGTCGGGCAGCGTCACGGCATCCCTCGCAGGCGTACCAGCGGCGCGATGCGATCAGTCGGCTTGCGCTCCGCACGCCGTTCCGCCGACGAGTCACAGACGGCCAGATAATCGCACCAGGCGCACTCGCCCTCGGCGGGCGCCGCCGGCAGGAAGCCTTGCCGCACCGCTTCGCCGATGGTGGTCGCTACCGTCTTGACCGATTCGCGCGTCACGCGATCGAGCGGTACCCCGACGGCCGTGAAGCTCCCCGTAAAGGACGAGTAGTACAGACGGCCTTCCTTGACGCGCGTGCCCGGAAACAGCTGTTCCAGCGCGAGCGCGTAGAGGGCCGGCTGGAGCGTCTTGCCGCCGCCGATGACCATGCCCGGCTCGGCGCGGACCTTGCCCGTCTTGTAGTCGGTGGCGCGCAGGGCGCCGTCCGGGGCGCGCTCCACCAGGTCGATGGAGCCGCGTACGCTGAATCCTTCCTCGAGCACGACAGGTTCGAGGCGGCTCGCCGGGTCGCGGTGGCGCCGCTCGGGAAGCCCGAAGGCAAGCTCGAAGCGCCACGGCTCCCATTCCGCCTCCTGCGAAGCGCGCAGGAGCCACTCGCGCAGGTCGGCGCGGATGGCCGCGATGCCGTCTTCCCAGACGCGCTCGATGGCCGGAGCGAGATCGTCGCGATAGCGCCGGGCGACCGCGTCCAGCGCGTCCTCGAGGCGCGATCTGACTTCCTCGAGATTGGCGGGCGTGATCGGTAGGAGGCCCGCCGCGCGCAGTCCGTCGAGGAGCTCGAACTGGGTTTCGTGGATGAGCGAGCCGCGGGTGAGCGGATCGATCTCCTCGAGCGCCTTCGGCTCCTCGCGCCGCTCGAGACGGTGGATGGCCTGGAGCAGGAACCGGTAGGGACATGCGGCGTAGTGCTGCAGCGCCGTCGCCGAGAACGACCGCGCCGAAGGAGTGTGCGCCGAGATGGCTGCGAGCGCCGCCGGCGACGGATCGACGAGGCCGTCCGCGGGCGTCCAGCGCTTTTTCCAGCGCCGAGCGCGCGCCCGGAGCGACCGCGCGAGGGCGGGATTCACCGCAAGCAGGTAGCGCGCGGCGCCCTTCGCCTTCTCGGGCGGCTCGTGCAAGAGGCCGTGGAGGAGCGCGAGATCGTACTCGGCTTCGTCGATGGAATCGGCGGCCTCCCGGGGCGCGGGCCAGCCGATCCGCGCGCCACCCGCCTGCTCGGCGCGCCGGGCGAGATCGTTGAATCCGGGCAGCCGTCCCTCCGCCGCGCGGAGGACCTCCAGTGCATAGAAGGAGGGAACCCGCGGCCGCGCCTGCTGCAGGTCGAGACGAGGATAGGAGAGGTAGATCCGTTTCGCCGCCGCGCCCGCCGCGACCGCGAGCGCAAGCCGTTCGGCCGCGCCGCGATCTTCGTTGGTCTTCAGGCCCGCCGCGAGAAGCTGGCGGTCGGGATCGCGCAAGAGAGGGTCGGGCAAGATCTTCTGCGGAAAGAGCCGCTCCGAGAGCCCAGGGACGAAGACGGCATCGAAACAGAGCCCGCGCGCGAGGGCGACCGGCGCGACGAAGACCTTCCCGTATCGATGCCCGGCGGGCGGAACGGCGACTTCGGCGAGCCGGCGGCCGAGGACGAGCTGCACCTCCCCGATCTCGACCGGGCCCACGGGTGCCATCGGCGACAGCTCGGCAAGGAGCGCCTGGACGCGATCGGGCCTGCGCAGCGCCCGCGATGCGAGCGCGGACAGCGCGTCGAGCCATTCGCCCCACGGCGCTTTTGGCGGCAGCGCGGCCAGCTCTTCGAGGAGCGGCAGGGCGAAGCGGCGGAGGCTCTCGAGATCGGACAGCTCGCGTCGCACGCGATCGGTGGCGGCGTCGCCCGCCTCCTCGAGGTCGGCGAGCTTGAGCTCGAACTCGCGCCGCAGGCCCTCCAGGCGGCGAGCCCACCGGTCGCGGCCTCCGATTACTGCCGCCTCGACGAGCAGCTCTTCCCAGCGCCACGGGGCGCGCAGCGTGCCCGCCTGCACGGGCGCGTCCGGCGCAGGATGGGGATCATCCTCCGGTTGCGCCTCTTCCTCTTCGGGCTTGCCGAGCAACGCGACCAACTCGTCGTCGGGCGGCACCCAGCGCTCCCCGGACGGAGGCGCTGCCGGCGGCGTTCCTTCGGAGGTCGCAAGCGGCACCTCGCCGAGCGAAAGGTACTCGGCGAACCGCCGCGCCGAGAGGCCTTCGGCGGCGCAGGCGAGAAGGGAGAGAAAGGCGCGTCCGGCGGGATCGGGCTGCAGGGCGCCGCGAGCAAACCAGGCGGGCACTCCAGCCCGCCGCAGCGCCTCTTCGAGGAGCGGCCGGTAGGGCGTGGGCGCGCGGAGCAGGATGGCCATCCGGTCGAACGGAACGCCGCGCGCCGCTTCCCGTTGAATCCGGCGCGCGATCTCCACGCATTCGCGACCTTCGCCGGGAGCGGAGAACACGACCACCTCGTCTCCCGGTGGGCTCGCGACGGGAGCGCCTTCGGAGAAGAGGTGGCGCTGGAGGTTGTCGAGCGACCCGCCGGGACCGGGCGCCGGGATCTCCTCCGGAGCGACTTCCAGCGCCGCGCCGAGGTGCTTCACGGACAGCGCATCGGACGCGGGAACGACGGCCAGCACGTCGCCGGTACGCCTCGCCAGGGCCGCGACGAGGTTGCGCTCGAGCGCGCTCTGCAAGGAGAGATCGGCAAGGAGAAGCGGATGCCCGAGGATGGGATGCTCGATGCCGTCGCGGATCCGCTCGCTCGCGAGAGCGAGGACCGTGGCGCGGTCGGCGAGGCGGGCCCGGGAAAGCTCCGCTTCGTAGATGCGGAGAAGGTCCGCCAGCTCGGGACGGATGGGTCGCAGCGCGTCCGGCGCGATGCCGGCAAGCCGGATCTCCCCGAGCGTCCTCGCCAGCGCCCGGGCCAGCCCCGGTCTTCCCACGAGCGGCTGCAGCCTTCCGAGCTCCCCGGTTCCCGCGCAAGCGTGCACCACCCGCGCGCAGAGCGCCTCGATGGCAAGCTCGCCGACCGGTACCAGGCGGCGCGCCGCGAGAACCTGCGATGCGACGGCCGCGGCCGCCCCGTCGAGCGAGAAACGGTGCCAGCCGAAGGTGGCGGGACGCCGTGCGCTCCGTGCGATCTCCGCCGCAGCGACCTGGCTGAAGGCCACGACGAGGACCTGCTCGCCCTCGCGACGGCCGGAGAGCCACCGGGCGGCGCGCTCCTGACGCGCCTGCGCCGAGGGCGAGATGAAGAGTCTCTTCTGACCGGATTCAGCGGACACGCACCCTACCGATAGCATCCCGGTCCGACATCCGCCGGCCCGTCGGGTACTCTCCGGGCCGGATGGAAGTCTCGAACCCGGATCGCCTGGTCTTTCCCGAGATCGGACGGACCAAGGGCGACGTCGTCGCCTACTACGAGCGCATCGCGCCGCGCGCGTTTCCCCACGTGGCGGGCCGCCCGGTCTCCATCCGGCGCTATCCAAAGGGGCTCGCCGCAGCGGGGTTCTTCCAGAAGAACGTGCCTGACCACTATCCGCCCTCGATCGAGCGCTTCCCCGTGCCTCGGAGCCGTGCCGCGTCGAAAAAGCACCCGACCAAGAAGGATCAGGAATTCACCGTCTATCCCGTCCTCGGCCAGCCCGCGCACCTCGCGTATCTCGCCAACCAGGGAGCGATCGAGATCCACGTTCCGACCTCAGTGGCCGCGGATCTGTTCCATCCCGATCGCATCGTCATCGATCTCGATCCGCCGCCCGGCTCCTTCGCTCGCGTCCGACGAGCGGCAGCGATCGTCCGCGACGCGCTCGCCGCGCATGGCCTCGCGAGCGTGCCGGTCGCGACCGGCTCCAAGGGCTATCACGTGGTGGCGCCGATCCGCCCGTCGGTTGCGAGCGATACCGTCGCCGCGACGGTGCAGAAATTCGCCGCCCTCCTCGCCTCACGGCACGGTGAAGAGCTCACCATCGTGTTCCGCGTCGCGCTCCGGGGCGAGCGGGTCTTCGTCGACTGGCTGCGGAACACGCCCATCGCCACCGTGGTGGCGCCGTACTCGCTGCGGGCGCGGCCGCGTGCCCCCGTGGCGACGCCACTCGATTGGGCAGAGATCGAGACGACCGATCCGGACGCCTTCACCATCGCAGACGTGGATCGCCTGCTCGATCGCGCCGATCCGCTCGCCGCGCTTGCCTCCGCCCCGAGCGACGCCGCGCGCTTCGTGGCGGAGGTCGACGCGGCGTTCGAGTCGGCGGGGCTCGTCTTCGAGACCTTCGATCGATTCCGTTCGTAGCCGAATCGCGTTACCGAGCAATTGATGAGATCCGCGGCGTTTGCAACACGCCGGGATCCCGTTTGCTGCTCCCTCAGACGTTCTTCACGATCGACCACCCGAACATCATGTTGTGGTCCTCGTGCGCCAGGTTGTGGCAGTGCGCGACGTAGTTGCCGAGGAAGGTGCGGAAGCGACGGTAGATGATCGTCTGTTCGCTCGGCTCCAGCGCCACCACGTCCTCCTTGCCCGTGTCGTCGGCGTGCTTCTGGAGATTCGTCGACCGGAAGATGACGTGGTGCTCTTCCATGTGGAGGTGCATGGGGTGCGTCCAGCCGCCGCCGCCGTTGTTGATGCCCCACGCCTCGGCGCTACCGATGACGGGCGTCGCCAGCGGGTTGAGCGGGTCGAACTGCGCTCCGTTGATGAGCCACTCGGTCTCGGTGCTGCCCCCGCCGCCCGACGGCGTGCCGCGCTGCAGGGTGAAGTCGCGGACCTTCGGGGCCTTCGGATCGAACGGCGTAGGAGCGCGCAGCGTGGTCCTGCCGGGGACGGGCATCAGGCTGTTGTCCGGCTCCGGCGGCGGACCGTCGATGACGATCTTCACCAGCGGGACCGCGAACTGGTTGTCCTTGGACTGCTGGCGCCCGTCGATCATCGCAGAGGTGTCGGTGAGGTAGAGCACGTCGCCCGGCCTGGTCGGGCTGCCGTCGCGGTACTTGGTGAAGTCGACGATCACTTCCCGCCGCTTCGCCGGCCAGATCTCGATCCCGTCCTGCTTGATGGGGGTCGGGAGCAGGCCTCCCTCGCTGGCGATCTGCGTCTGCAGCATCACGCAGGTGCCCGGCGCCCGCGAGACGGTCCCATTGCTCCCCTTGACGCCGAAGTTCCACTGGCCCTGCTGGCCGGGGAAGGGGAACGGCGTCCCCTGCATCAGCTCGAGCACGTACTGCCGCGAGACCGAGCAGTCGAGGTAGCGGAAGCGATACTTCCGCTGGAAGACGTGCAGCACCGGGGAGGCCACGCCGTTGACGGTGAAGATGTCACCGACGAAGCCGTGGTTCGGGTAGTGCTTGTGGAACAGCTGGCCCCACCACTCGGGGTGGATGCTTCCGCAGAACTGGTTGGACGGGAAGTACTGGCTCTGCAGGGCGGACCCCTGGAGCGGGGTGTGCTCGTCGGTGTGCGGGCTCACTCCGTCGTCGAGGCGGCAGTCGTAGAACGCGAACGGGATGTCGTACTTCACGTCGAAGGTGCCGTCGCCGTTGTTGGTGCGGACGCCCGGCAGACGCAGACCGTTGGTCTCGTCGCCGCTGTCCAGCACCGGATCGTAGTGCGGCGCGAGGCCGACCATGCCCTTGTAGACGTTGGGCCCCGTGTGGTGCATGCGGTGATCGTGGAACCAGAGGAACGACTGCTTCTCGCGATCGTCGCCGCCCGCCGGATATGCGAGATACAGGTTGTCGACCCACTCCCTCGGCTCGTAGCCGCCGCCGTGGTCGGTCATGTGGTGCGGCTGGCCGTCGCTCTCGGGCGCGGTGTGGCCGTTGTGCAGGTGGGTGAGGAACGCCCAGTCGGGAGCGCCGAAGTCCTGCCGGTCGAAACAGCCCTCGTTCAGGTCGAGGTCGTTCTCGAATCGGACCAGAGCGGGGCGTCCGTACTCGATGTTGAGCATCGGTCCCGGGAAGGTGCCGTTGAACCCGTAGATGGTGCTGGGCGGCAAGAGATATGACGGCGTCTGCACGCCCTTGAAGGTCGTGAAGCCCGCCGGCGAGGCGCTGGCGCCCGGCGGCAGCGGCACCGCGTTTCCGGCGCTGTTGATATTGACGACGGGCGAGTTGGTAAAGCTCGACTGACGGACCTGGATGCGGATGTGGTAGAGGAGCGGGTCCGGATAACCGAGGTCTTGCCCCGTCACGCCCTGTCCGCTGCTCCACAACTGGTGGGTGCCGGCGCTCGGGATGGCCCACCGCGGCTTGTCGACCTGGTGGTTCCCGGGCCGATCGCCGAGGGCGTCCTGTTGCCCCTTGCCGGGACCTGGCGGGACGATGGAGTTGTCGCCGAACTCCACCGACTTGCGGACGAACCAGGCGTTGGAATCGCCCGGCTGGGAGAGCGTCCCGTCCGGGTACCTCCACCCCGGCCGGAGCGCCGTCGGGATCGGCATGTCCTGGGTGAACGGCTGCAAGATGAATGGGCTGGGCGGGAAGGCCTCGATCACGGCGCAGTTGGTGAAGGCGTCCATCTCGATCGAGGGAACCATGCTCTCCCCGATGCAGGTCCCTCCGCCGTATGCCTTTTTTCCGATCAAACTTGCGGCACCAGCCATGCCGCCATAACGCAGCATGTCTCTCCTGGTAATATTGTTGCGAGCCATTTTGCATCCCCCCTGGGAAATGCGCCGGAAGGCGCACCTCGGCTGTACAAATGCACCATGCGTGCCTGTGGCGGGAATCGCAAAATCCAGGCGTTTCGGTCGATTAGCGGCGCCGATCCAGGCAAAACTGTCGCGTCCGACGATCGGCGCGGCGCTAGATTTGCCTTTCGATAAAGCGACGTCTACCAGCGCCAGCGTATCTCCGACGACGGACGTCGGAGCGACGTCACTGCGTGATGTAGAGGAACCCGAGGCACATCTCGTCGTCGGTACCCTCGCCCCAGTTCAACTCGCGGGGAGCGACGCCGCCGGGCTGGTTCTTCGCGCTGTTGTCCCAGTGGCACTCGATCGAGAGGCTGTCGCCGGCCTGCACACGGGTCGGGACCTTCAGCGCGTACGATCCCTGCCAGTGGAAGTCCCAGCGGGGGATGTCGAGGAGGCATTCCTTGGCGCCGTTCGCGCGCTGGATCTCGAGGCGGTTGTGCGTGCCGCGCAGGTGCTGGTGCGTGGCCGCGGCGTAGACGGTGAAAGGGCCCGGTGGGATGGCGCCGCTGGTGATGGTCGCGAGAAACGGCGACGGAGCGAAGGTGAAGGAGTAGGTCACGTCGGGCTGGCCCGCCGGGATCGTCATGCTGTGCAGGGTGATCCAGGAGGGATTCGCCCAGGGGAGCACGAACGCCTCGCGGGTCACGGCGCTATCGAGCTTCAGCTCGATCGACGTCTGGTCCAGCTGCCGTGGACCTCTCGCCGCGTTGTAGTGGATCTGCAGGATGAGCTTCGACCCCGGGTCGATCGGAACCCCGGTTCCCGCCGGGAAATCGCCGCCGCGGCTTCCGGGCGCCCAGGCGCCGAGCACGGCGGTCACGCCGCCGGGACCGCCGAAGCACGCGTAGCCCGGTGCGGGGTCCGCATCGTCGAGGGCCTGGAATTGCGCCACGCGATCGGGCGTCGCGATGAAGACCAGCG
>Ga0209474_10002222_pt1 | contig 18071 bp, 15 predicted proteins | sample GraSoiAngelo_145_FD_185902 | JGI IMG/M metagenome (GOLD analysis project Ga0209474, IMG submission 185902) | Grasslands soil microbial communities from the Angelo Coastal Reserve, California, USA - 14_1009_05_20cm (SPAdes) (version 2) | ecosystem: Environmental > Terrestrial > Soil > Grasslands... | reverse complement strand
TGAGCGGAATTCCCTTCGGCACCGCCCACGACTTCAACACGTCGTTCATTTCCAATCGAAAGTCGTAATGGAGATGACTTGCTGCGTGTTTCTGTACAACGAATCGGCGGCGGCTTCCCTGAGCGCTGCTGCGTGGCAATGCCGGCACGGGTTCTGCGGTACGCGTGAAGTCTCGTTTGGCGCGATAATCGGCCAGCGCTGCCGGTGTTTTCCGCCGCGACCGTTCTTTGCTTAGAGACGCAACCTCTTTAGGAAGCTTTTGCTTTAACTTCAGGAGCGGCACGAACAAGTCGCCAACGCGCTTTAGCCGATGCAACGCTTTCTCCGGTTCGTATTCGAAAAGATCAGCGTCCGCTTTCTTCAGCGCTGTCGTCAGCTCTTCCCATTTTACTGGCATCGACACGTACGGACGCGCGCGTTTTGCCCGCAGCGAGTAAACGCCAACCGTTGTCTTATGATCGGCGTTCTGACTCCAATCGATAAACACCTTCCCAAAGCGGAGGTTTTTTGCCATGTTCGCAACAATTTTATCGGGATGCCCTTTTTCGAGTACCTCGGCAATGGCGCGCGCAAAAGGCTGCGTCGCCTCGTACGTGATGGCAGTATTAAGCGGAATGTAAAGCTGAATGCCCTTTGAACCGGAGACTTTAGCGAACGATTTCAAACGCAGTTTCGTCAGGACATCGCGCAGCAAAAATGCAACTTCGGCACACTGCAGGATGTTTGTTTTTTCCCCGGGATCGAGATCGAACACGATATACGTCGGCCGCTCGATGCGCGGCACGCGATGCAGAAAAGGATGTAGCTCCAGCGCAGCCATGTTCGCCGCCCATGTCAGTGTGCGAATGTCGTTGATCAGAATGTAGTTGATGTCCGGGCCGCCTTCACGGCGCGGAACTGGAGACGTTTTGACCCATCTCGGAGTGAAGCCCGGCGCATTCTTTTCGTAAAAGGCCTCGCCGAACACGCCATTCGGGTAACGCTTTAACGTCACCGGCCGATTGCGAAAATGCGGCAACAGAAACCGAGCGACCCGCTCGTAGTAACTTAATACGTTGGCTTTGGTGAACTTTCCCGCCGGATAAAGAACTTTGTCGGGGTTAGAAATTTGCAATCCCTTCTCAGCGGCCCTACGGCGCGATGACATGCTATTATGATTTCGCGCTTGGTCGATCCGCGAGCCGTTCAGGACGTGGTTAAAGATCTGTCAACGTGCTATCTGAGCTCGTTATTTTTCGCGCTAGCGCGATCCGCCAGGTCCGTCATCCACCTGGGTGTAATCCGTCTAGCGTGGCGCCCGGCACACTCATCGTTTGCGTCCGCTTGCGACCCGGGTCCCGGCAGAAATCCGTTCCCGATTTTCATTGCCTGACCGGTTAAATTCGGGAAAAGAGCGTTAGCCACGATCGCGCCGCGCGCCGCAAAAGTTAGCGTGAGCGAAGGCTGACCGCGCCGCGCCGCCGCGAGAATTTTCCGGCCTGCTCGTTCTCCGCTCATCGAGATCAACGGCATCCCGCTCGAGACGGAGAACCACGCAAATTCAGCATCATGCTGCCCTTTGAGCTTGGCGTTGACGTGCGACCCAGTCCGCAACAGACCTGGCGCAACCGTTGTAACATAAATATTGTCGCGCGCCAGCTCGCCCCGGAGAGCATCCGATAAACCAGTTAATGCAAACTTGCTTGCGCAATATGGCGCAAGATGCGGTACGGCAACTTTTCCCCCGATCGAACAAATGTTAATGATGCGTCCGCAGCAGCGCGCGCGCATCGCCGGAAGAACTTCCATTATTAGGAGGAGGGGTGCCCAGAAATGCACATTCATCGCGTGTTCAAAATCCTGTTGTTGCATGTTTTCAACCGGGCCGACTTGAATGATTCCGGCGTTGTTGAAAAGAACATCGACCTTGCCATAGGATGCCAGAACTTCGGCCATGGCGGCTTGAATTTGCGAACGTTTAAGCAAATCGCATTGAACCGCGAGGACTTCGCCGCCGCGCGTTGTCAGCTCCGCTTTGGCGCGCTCGAGCTCATCGGCATCCCGTGCCAAAAGCACCACTTTCCCACCTTCCTTAGAGATCTGTCGCGCCAAAATAAGACCAAGCCCGCGCGAACCCCCGGTAATCAGAACCACCTTCCCAGCAAACGAAAAACGATTGCGCCATGCGCGAGAGGCCAGCCACGCGCCGACAACCGTCATCGCGATTGCAGTTGCACGCCTCATCAACAGCAATTCGCATTTACCCGCATCACTGGACGACAAATTGTTGTCGTTTAGAAGTGGCAGCAGCACACGCGACACCAGGATTAAAAAATCAAAATTTTAACACGCGCACTTATTACCGGCGCATCGTTTCTTTTTTTGTGGGCGTGATTACGATGCGCACAAGGGAAAATCAAAAAGAAGAAAGGAATGATATGAAGCTGGATACATTACAAAAACTTTACGTCGACGAATTGCGCGATCTCTACAATGCAGAGAACCAATTGCTTAAGGCATTGCCGAAGATGGCAAAGGCGGTCTCATCAGAGGAATTGAAGAACGCTTTCGAAAAACATCTTGAGCAAACCGAAACGCATGTTGAACGGCTGGAAGACATTTTCAAAGAGTTGGATCAGAATCCCAAAGGCAAGACATGTCATGGAATGAAGGGCTTGGTCGAGGAAGGGTCAGAAATTCTGAAGGAAGACGGCGATCCATCGGTTCTCGACGCCGGAATCATCGTAGCTGCGCAAAAGGTCGAGCACTACGAGATCGCCGGCTATGGAAGTGTCCGCACATTTGCCGGGCTACTTGGCCAAAAGAAAGCAGCGGAGCTGTTGCAAACGACGCTTGATGAAGAATCTGAAGCGAACGAGCTGCTTAACGGATTGGCCGAAAGCATTGTAAATCCCGAAGCTTTGATCGAAAGCGAGCTCACTGGCGTCGGTCGGACGAATTGACGAGCAGCGATGATGCCGCCACCGGGATCGGTTTGCTCCGAAGGGCGCATTAAGACGGTGGCGGCCTTGCGCTGGAACAATGAAAGCGCTGGTTTTCATCGGCCGGGACACGTCGAGGTTCGCTCATCGATCTCTGTTCGACGCAGCAGATAGTCCAGTCCGCCCACGCGGTACCATCGGTAACCGTATCCTTCGAGCACGACGCGGTGTTTACCGAATTTGTCAGCCTTGCTGTGGACATCGGAAAGAAGGTTGACCAGCAGCTCGCCATGCTCGCCACTCACGCCGGGATCGACAAGAATTTCACGCGGCTCTTCGTGAAGGTTATGTAAAAAGAGCACCGAATTGTTGCGCCAGTCGTAGCGGAGCGCGAGGACAGCGGAATTGCGGACATTCAGAACGCTAAAATCTCCCCATCCAATCTCCGGAACTTCTTTACGCATACGAATGATGCGTTCGGTCCAATTAAGCAGCGAGTCCGGATGTCGCCGCTGGATTGCAGCGTTGATATGCGGATATCCATAAGGCCCCTTTTCGATCACGGCGCGGTGCGGTTTCGCGCTTTTCGTAAAGCCACCGTGTGGTTCGTCTGACCACTGCATCGTCGTCCGTGCGCAATTGCGTTCCGGCAGCGTGAGATCGTCGCCCATGCCGAGTTCGTCACCGTAGCGAATCACCGGAGTTCCCGGCAGCGTGAACATTAAGCTATAGGCAAGCTCGGTCCGTCGCTGATCGCCTCCAAGCATCGGGGAAAGACGCCGCCTGATTCCGCGGTCGTAAAGCTGCATATTTTTTTCCGGCCCAAACGCGCGAAACACTCTTTGTCGCTGTTTCTCGTGCAGACGACCGAGATCAAGTTCGTCGTGGTTTCGAAGAAACATTCCCCACTGTGCCGTAGCAGGCCGTTGCTTGGTTGCTTTCAACGCTTTGATCAGCGGGCGCGTGTCGGCTGCAGCAAGCGCATAGAATAGGTTCTGGTTGACCTGGAAGTTGAACATCATATGCATGCGCTCACCGTCTTTGCCGAAATAGTCCATGTCGGTTTGAGGCAGCACATTCGCTTCCGCCAACACAATGCAATCGCCCTGGCGCCACTGGAGGAATTCGCGAAACCTCCGCAGCATATCGAACTGCTGCTTTGGTTCTTGTATGGTGGGTCCTTTGGTCGAGATGATGAAGGGCACGGCGTCCATGCGAAACCCAGACACGCCCAATTGGATCCAAAACCCCATGATCTTCAGTATCTCAGCTTGTACTTCCGGATTTGAGGTGTTGAGATCAGGCTGGAAATCGTAAAAGCGATGGAAGTACCAGGCTTTGGCCTCGCGATCGTAGTTCCAGGTTGATTTTTGCACGCCGGGAAAGACCATCCCCTTATCGGCGTGTCTGGGCTTGGTCTTCGACCAAACATACCAATCCCGGTATTTTGATTTCGGATCAGACCGCGCCTGCTTAAACCAGGGATGCTGGTCTGACGTGTGGTTCACTGCCAGATCAATCAGAACACGCATTCCCTGTTGCTTCGCACCATGCGTAAACTCGACGAAATCGCCGAGCGTGCCATATCGCGGATCGACATTGTAATAGTCAGTGACGTCATAGCCGTCATCGCGGTGAGGCGAAGTTTGAAAAGGCATCAGCCAGATCGCCGTCACCCCAAGCCCACGCAAATAGTCGAGACGCCGCAGCAGTCCTTGGAAATCGCCGATTCCGTCTCCGTTTGCATCCATATAAGTACCAACTGACAGGCAGTAGATCACGGCGTTCTTGTACCAAAGATCGTTGATCATAAATTGAAAAAGAGAGGCGATTCACGTCTCCACGTCCGCGCGCGGTCAAAGACCGCCACGATTGACAGATTGCTGCAGAACCACATTCAGAATAAATCCAACAAATTCCACCAATGTTTGCGATGCTTCCCAAAGAAGCGAAAACACTGCATAGAGCTCTGTCCCCCAGATCTGCCGAAAAGACGTTGACTTGCCACAGCGGCGTTCGTTGGCCTCGGGGGCAATAACACTATTCGAAGCGATTGGTTGGTAGCTCGTCTGGATTATGCATTCGCGGCTTCCCACGCGGCCCGGCCAGCTGCATTCGTGTCACCGTTCGCTTGCACCGGGGAGAAATCGCCGCGCAACGCTTTCAACGCATACCTCTCCGCATCGATTTCACGCCGGGTGCGCACCCCTTTACGACGCAAAACCGGAACTGGCGGGCACCAGCCTTGCAACGCATGCTGAAAAAGAAACGGAAGTACAAGGCACGGAATTGCGAAAAACTTCTTGTTCACGAGCAAGCCGAGGATCGTGCCCGTGAAAGCGAGGGCCGATGCATTTGTTTCCAGCCACCGCTCCATGTCCCATTCCTGGTTCAACTCATCGATTTGGCGCGATAACACCGCTTCGGAGGCGCCGGCCGCGCGCAGCACGCGCCGCTCCGCTTCCCGGTCGATGTTCTCATTCACACGCCGCGCAGTATGCGCCCGGACCCGGTCATTGTTCGTCGTAATCATCAGTCTCAAATAAGATTCGACGCCGCTGATTGATCCGCGCGTAAAAGCCAGAATTTGGTTAGATTCGGCTATACCTGAGGAGTACGCAGACCCGGATAGGGACAATAAGGTCTATTATAGCTTACAAGCTTTCGGTGGCTCGGCCCGAAGGTGTGCCAGGCTATATCAGCGCTTCTTCTTTCCCTTCTGATGTTTCTGGACCAGACGAGTCGCCACATGTGGGCCCTTGCGCGCGATCGGTTTGAACTCTTTCCCGCGGATCTGGTTGTAGGAAACAAAAAAATGCTCAATCTCTTTGATTAGCTCCGAGTCCAGCATCCCCAATGATTTCAACGACGAGTGAGTATGCGATTCAGCCGCGATCAGACGATCATTGCGTTCGGTTTTGCCATCACTTGTTTGTGCGGCCTCAATCACTCCCAATAATCGCGCTCGCACCACGCATTCGGTAAAGGCCGGCTCATCCATTAGCAACAAGAAGACGAGAGGATCGCCATCGTCGGCAGTCGTCGCCGGTATACTTCCGAAGTCGAATGGAAAAACCGCGCCGTTGGGCAGCACTGACTTCAGCCTGTAATTCTTAAAGTCAAAGTCGAAGGCGTATTTGTTACAACAACCTTTTGGCGTTTCGATTATTACATTCAGGTTCCCTGACTTCCGGTCGAACGGTTTGAGTCTGCGCAGCAAGTTCATCCCTTGAAGTATTCGTGCGCGGCAATCCGGTGAGATGCTAAATCTCTACCGCTTATCAAATAGAAGATCATCGCACTTCGCTCTGAATCAGCCGCAAATATGGTAAAGCTCATGGCTTCAACACCACCTTCACGCAATCCTCCTTTTTCTCATTGAAGATTTCGTAACCACGCGGGGCTTCGCCTAAGGGGAGTCGATGCGAAATGACGTCGTCCAGTTTAATTTTTCCTCCTTCGAGATAGCGAATCAGGTTGTCGATATACTTTTGCACGGGCGCTTGACCGAAACTTAGATGGATGCCCTTATCGAAAATCTGCCCGAGCGGAAACTTATCGTAAGGAACTCCATACACTCCGAGCACGCTTATCCAGCCGCCACGCCGCACGGCGCTGATCGCTGCCTTAAGCGCCTTAATGCTACCTACTTCGACGTGCCAGATATTTGCCAACTTATCTTTAAGCTTCCGCTCTGCCTCCATGCCGACCGCGTCGACACAAACGTCAGCGCCGCGACCGTCTGTCATGTCGCGAATCGTTTGTACCGGATCGTCCTTTTCCGCGTTGATCGTCTCGGAGTTTGCGGTGCGTTTAGCTGCGGAAAGACGGTAATCGAGAATATCCACGCCAATGACGCGCTTGGCTCCGCGCATCCACGCGCACTTTTGCGCCATCAAGCCCACCGGACCGCAGCCGAATACTGCGACCGTTTCGCCACCTTTTACGCCCGCCCAATCGATACTGCTATAACCGGTAGGGAAAATATCGGTCAGGAATAACACTTCTTCATCACTGAAATTCTGAGGGACCTTGCGCGGACCGAAATTCGCATACGGCACTCGCACGTACTCCGCCTGTCCGCCCGAGTAGCCGCCGTAAAGATCGGTGTAGCCGAAAAGCCCTCCGCCCTTTTGATCGAGTAGACTACCTTCAGGCCCGTACTTCTCTGGATTTGAATTTTCGCAATGGCCCGGCAAACCGTCCTGGCAAAAAAAGCAGCGACCGCACGCAATAGGAAATGGGATGACGACGCGATCGCCCCTCTTTAAGTCCTTCACTCCGGAACCCGCTTCTTCGATTACTCCCATAAACTCATGCCCGAGGATCATGTCGTTCTTCTGTGGGATGAATCCATTGTAAATGTGCAGATCAGACCCGCAGATCGCTGTCGCGGTCACCCGCAGGATAATGTCCTCCGCATCTTCGATCCGGGGATCGTCCACATCGTTGACTTCGACTTTACCGGGATGATGGAAAACCAACGCTTTCATTATTTCTTTGCGCTTCCCGGTTTTGCCATTTTGCCATGTTGCTTCGCCAGCATCCCCGATGGAGTGACGGCTGCCAGCGCTGATTGAACCTTGTTCTTCAATCCGCTTACGACATCGCCATCGCCTTTCATCATCGCCTCGAAGCCGATTTTGGCGACATCAGCAGGATCATCCTTCTTGCCCGCGCCGATTTTTGTATCGAGCATGTCGGCGCGTTCGAAGAACTCCGTCTCAGTTGCGCCTGGCATAAGACAAGTCACCGTCACGCCGGAATCCTGTAATTCCTCGCGCAAAGCAAAGGAAAACGAATCCATGAACGCCTTGGTTCCGTTGTAAACCGCCTGGTACGTTCCCGGCATAAAGCCAGCGATCGACCCCGTGATGAGAATGCGGCCTTCGCCACGTTCGCGCATCTCGTTCCCCACTTTGTGAATGAGATATAGTGTGCCCGTCACGTTTGTGTCGATTACGTGCCGCGCCTCTTCGAAATCTTGATTGAGAAACGCGTGCCCGAGACCATGTCCGGCGTTGGCGAGCAACGCGTTGACGGGCCGGCCGTTGATTGCGAAAACGAGGTCATCTACGCCCTGCGTTGTTGCCAGATCACTCTCGATCGCATCAACTAAGGTACCTAAGGCGCGAAAGTCTCTCGCCACGTCGTTAATTTTCGGGTCATCTGCGGCGATGAGAAGGTCAAAGCCATTCTCCGCACATTCTTTCGCTAAATAATAACCGATGCCGCTCGAAGCTCCGGTAACGACAGCGAGGGGACGATGGTTTGCTTTCGTAGATTTGACTGTTGCCATAGGTTTCCCAGAATAACGCAGCTCATCTTTCCAGCAGATGCCCAATGACTCACTTCGCGTGGGGCACGCTTATGGGTCCGCTGCCGAATGCGCGCGCGTTGTACAGATATAAGACGAAGTAGGCGTCGCAATCTGAGCAAGGCCCCCGACATTCAGCGTAAGCAACCCGCGACAGGAATCTCGCATCGTCATGCTCGCAGCGATCGCATAATACTTTTCTGTTCCAAAACCTCCGGCGGTAATTGAACGCTCGATGAGTGTTTGGTAGCGCAGCAGCTTTGCCTTTATCATTGGCACTAAAATACTGGAAAGGTCACCGGTGAAAGTCAAAACGCCGCCGACTCCGGCTGACTGGATCTGGCCCCGCGGCAGCGTCCTCTCAGGGCGCAAATCACCTAAGAGCGCGCGTTTACTTACTTTTCAAAGACCTTTTTCACGTCGCCGACTTTCCGCTCCACTTTACAGCCGACTTTTTCTGCGGTGCCGCGGTCCTGCAAAGCTTGGTTCCCGATCCCTTTGCCGGTTTCCTCTTTAACTACGGCAACGGCATTTACGGCCATGCCAACACCACCAGAAATGCATGGGGTTAAAGTTTCACGATGCCGAATCGGCGGGGTAAGGCACGCGTAATCGCCATTAAATTCATATGAAGATTCTGCGGCGCGCTTTAGTAAATCCCAGTCTGGCGCTTTAGGTCGCGGACTGACAGCGGAATTGCTCGGCAAGCCTAGCAGCTAGCGTGGAGGCTTTCGGCTATAGGCTATACAGTAAAGATGGTAAGGGTAACCAATTCAGCAGCCACTAGACGCGGCTAAGAACGGCTGAACCCAACGGTGTGGAGCAACACACGGTCGATAAGAGAATTGAAATCGATCTCTTTCCCGAAGCCTGCTCCGAACGCGAACGTAATCCAGATGAGATACAGCGGGCCGCTGAGCATGATCGCGGCGAAGCCGAGTGTCGCATAAAAGCGTTCACCGGCTTCGCTGAGTGCCTTCTCTGAGCACCACAAATCCACCCCGTATCGCGGTGGCCATGACAATGAGAATAAGATACCGCATTTGATTCTCAGCTGCGTTTGCCCGGCAGGGCGGGCCTAGGCCGACCCAGAGAAGCGCAACAAGCGCAAATGGTGTTAAAAGAAGTGCCCCCGCTAAGCGGAGCAATCGCCGACTTTGCACATTGGCTCTGATTGCCCCCGCACTTAGAGTCCACGCCGCAATCGCGATTCGTTAGGCGTCCTCATCCGTCGCCATGTGCGATAGGTTGTTGTGAGCGAAAAGGGATCGCCGGGCCGTGAGCGTCTCTACACTTATGTCAACGATCATCTCGCCGGTTCGGTTGCGGCAATTGAGTTACTCGAGAAGGCGATCGAGCACCATTCAGAGGATCGGTTCGGAAAGACGTTTAGCGACTGGCGCGCTGACATTCAGGCCGATCAGGAAACACTGCGCAATTTGATTAAAAAACTCGATGCCGAGGAGAGCGTCATGCGCAAGGCTGGCGCGTGGGTGGCCGAGAAATTTATTCGGATAAAGATTGGGGACTTGGATGACAGCGCTGGCTTGCTTCACGCGCTGGAAGCGCTGGCGCTGGGAATCGTCGGCAAGCGGCTTCTTTGGCGCTCATTGGCGGCGATTGCGCCTAATCTTGTGGCGCTGCAAGGAACGGATTTCGACGAGCTCGAAAAACGGGCGCACGATCAATTTGAGCGCGTCGAAACTTTGCGCATCCAAACGGCGCAAGACGCGTTTCGAATCTGAAGCTCCTGTAGCGCATGCGCGTCTCGCGTGCTGGGGATGGCGTCCTCGCCATCGCGGTATGGTCGAATTTCGATGACCCTAGTGCTCTGTTGCAGGGGATTAGATGGTTTTGGCATCATGCCGCCAATAAAATAATGGGGGAGAAACAGAATCGTTTCACTGGCTTGGAGATCGAGATAATCTCCCAGCGACATCGCAATGTGAAAATTGGAACATTTAACAGCCTTGTAGCGTGCACGACGCGATTCGTTTGTAGTGCGAGAATCTTCATGCAGAAGCGGAACATTATCATGATAAGAACCTCTGCTCGGCTGTCCGTTATACCGCCTAGGGGATAGTAATTCGAGCGCGTCAAGCGAGATGTGATGGAAACTCAACACGAGGAACCCAAGGAGCAGAAGAACCAAAAGAACTTCCTCTGTGTTGTCACCGATGTCTTCCGTATTTGGGCACAGGGCACATCAGTCGTTCTCGGCTCTGCTTGGGTTTTCGCCATTGCCATGCTGACCATCGCGATGTGGGGCGCGACAGGATCGGCTTTTCATTATTCGGACACCTGGCAATTAATCATCAATACGGGCACGACCGTCGTCACTTTCCTGATGGTGTTCTTAATCCAAAACACTCAGAACCGCGATGCGAAAGCTACGCAGTTGAAACTCGACGAAATCATTCGCGCAGTCAGTGGGGCGAGAAACGAGTTGATGAACCTCGAAAAACTATCCGATGAGGATTTAACGAAATTGGAAAAACAGTTTACGCGAGTGCGAGAAAGGGCCGAGCGCGATGCTGGGTCAGATGGTTGTGCCCCGGTCGGGGAAAGCAAACGAGGCCCTAACGAACTATGACAGGGATCGGCTGATAGGCAGGTTGGTCGTGAGTTATTGCAGCGCCGTTACCCGAGATGGATGGCGTTGGACTGTTGACGGCTAAAAAACGGTGGCAACCGCTATATCGTCGAATCTGACGAGCTATTAACGGCGTTTCTGGAGCTGGAAGCAATGTTGCTTCCCAGCCCTATTATGGCTTCTAATCCTGCCCCCAAACGGAAACAACAAAGAGTAGGAATAGGATTACGATTGGGATTAAGAGCATTAGCCGTCGCCATTTCTAGCTCATTACGACCGTCCGAAAAGCGACAGGCGAATATTTTGTAGGGCACTGAATAATCGCAGTCGCCCATTGTCTTTGGATTAAACATTATGAAAACACCTATATTACTGATGGCAACGTTGCTGGGTCTTGCGGTTGCCGCTACGCAGGCGCAAACCCAGAGCTCAACTACAACGACCTATGTGCAGACGAGCAAGATCGTCGGCATGAAGGTTAAGGACTCAAGCGGCCAGGAAATCGGCGTGGTGAAAGACGTCGTCTTGGATCGCAACAGCGGCTGCATGGCTTACACGGTCTTGTCCACCGGCGGCACAAGCACCCGCGTGACTGGCGGTGGGAAAACCGTTGCTGTTCCATGGTCGGTTTACACAACCACATCGGATCCGAGTATGATGACCGTACGAGTCGAGCGCGATCGAGTCTACAATGCTCCGGCGTTCGATTACGCCCGTATCGACGAGTATTCGACCAGTGGTTATATTAATAACGTTTATTCTTACTATGGTGTGACGCCCGGAGTAGGAGTGGGCGTTGGTGTCAGCGGTACCACGACTGGTACGGTCGGAACACAGACAAGCGTCAGCGGCCAAGCAGCCGCGACCGCTTCGCCGGGCGTCGCTGCCTCACCAGCGGCAACGGCAATGGCCTCACCGACTGCGGCAAGTTCTCCATCGGCAACGCCCCGAGGCACGGCTTCTCCAACCGGAACAGCGAAAGCTACGGCCACATCCCCAGCGTCGCGTCGAGCGACCGCAACTCCATCGTCAGAGGCGGAATCGACCGGAGAGCGCAGAACTCATCGTCACGGCGAAAGTAGCGCCACAACTTCTCCAGGAACGAGCAGTTCTGACGAAGCTACGACTGGACGCGCCACGGGCAAACGCCGCAAAACTACGAGCGAGGAAGGAACCAGCGAAAGTGGCACCTCGGAAAGGAGCGAAAGGAATAAGTCTAAATCGGAATCATCTGAGGAAGCGCCCGCTGCTGAACCAAGCGCGACTCCGTAAATTGCCTAACCAAACCTGCGGAAACGCGGGAGCCCGAATAGGCTTCCGCGTTTTTTTCTGATCGCGCTTTCAGCCTCGATGTTAAAGCTGTTCTGTGAGCGCACCGCGATACCCTTGCATTTTGTTTTTTGGCGCAATCCTGAGCGGGTCGGCGACTGAGCCTCAATCACCAATCGAAGCTTATTTTTCGCCTGGTTTCATGTGCTGTGGCGATTGTGCGCGAAATTGGCAAGGCGGGACAAACGGCCTGCGGGAACCCGAATGTTTCAATAGCGAGCTAATTCGTTGGAAACTGATATGCTTAAGTTGTTGAGAGTGAGAAAGCGAAATCAAAGTTTCAAATCATCAATCGCTCCTCACACTCCAGCGTCGTCCACTTGGGCCGATCGAAATCTTCTTGCTGTAGCGTCGCGGAATTGGCTCTTTACAGTCTTTTGAGCTTGCCCGCATTGTCGCTCAGCTCAAACTTTTTGCAGTCCCGAAAGCGGCCGAAGCGTCGAACAGCAATTCGCGCACAACTTTCGCCTCCCGTCCTCCGTCAAAACCCGTTCGGCAGTAGCATTGGATACGTAAGATCGACATGATTCAACCGGGGACGAGGGGTTGAAGGCGAGGATGGTGAGTGTTTTCTTTGTAATAAATGTGGAGTCCCTGGACTCCTCACGCTCACACAGACTGCATCAGCAACGGGTCAAAAACTTGGATGAGCCCAATTAATTTCCGCGCCGGCTTTTCGATTTGCTACGGCCGCGGAAACTGTGTGCCGTCGAGGCGGCGCTTCCACCGCCGCGACTCAGATTCGTCGCGCTAGGTTTTTTGCCAGAACTGCGACGCTGACCCCGGTGCGCCCCGGGAAATAGTCCCGAGTTGGTCTGTGCGCCAAGAGTATCATCTGTGGCTTTGACGAGCTGTGATTTGTCTTTGTGGGACATTGGGCCAATCGAAAATCGAATGTTAGTGTTTCTTCTTGCGGCCCCCTTTTCTTCCGCCTTTGCGTGAGCTTGCCTTGCTCCCTTTTTTGCCGCGGCCACCACCACTCTTTTTGCCGCCCCCGCTCTCCTTATTTACGGTAGCCCAAGCCCGGCGTTCCGCTTCTTTCTTCGATGTGCCGCGTTTCTCATAACCTTCTTCGATATGTTCTGCTTTGCGTTTTTGTTTACTGCTATATTTCGATTTGCTTCCTCGCGGCATAGATCCTCCCTTTGCTGAACATTCGGCGCGCGATGCGTCTGTGGACTTAGCTTTATGCAAGTTCGAAGCTCTCAAAATACCGTTCGCCTCTCGGAAACCGCTTTCAATAGCCCCGTGAACCGTACTATAAAATTCACGGCTGGTCGCTTCGCCAGCGAAAAATAACGTGTCGTCGATCGGTTCCGCGAGGTTGTCTGGGGCGTCGCTACCGTTTAATTTTAAGTAAGTGTAGGCTCCAAGCGCGTACCGGTCGTTATGCCAATCGTGAAAGTAATCGATTTCCGTGTTTGTTGGCGCCCGGCGTTGCAGACAAGGATGTCCAGCCCGCCCAGCTGCTGCATCGCGTCACTAACGAGTTTTTTTGCAAAAGTTTTCCTCGCGCAGATCGCCGGACATGGCGACCGCTTTGCGTCCGGCTTCTTTGATTAACGCGATCACTTCGTCGGCATCCGGTTGCTCGGTTGGAAAATAATTGAGCGCGACATCAGCATCTTCTCGCGCAAAGGGGATCGCTGCGCCCCGGCCCATTCCGGAATCGCCGCCCGTGATGAGCGCTTTGCGACCGACCAAACGACCCGAGCCTTTGTAACTTTTCTCGCCGTGATCGGGGCGTGGATCCATTTTACTTGCGAGCCCCGGCCATGGCTGCTGTTGCTCCTTGAACGGCGGCTTGGGATATCTGTTTTTCGGATCTTCCAGTTTCTGTGTTGTCATGACGTCTCCCTTCGAAACGTTCTGCGCCGCAAAGATTCGCGGAGTTGCGGCGGCGGCCAGACCCGCGCCCAAACCGCTGATCATTCGGCGGCGACTAATCGTTTTCATAACTTGAGTTCGTTAGGCTGTGTTTTTCACGCTGTCGCCCGCAGTCGCATCGTAGGTTGCACCACTCACACGGCCCGCGGCATCCGTGCAAAGGAACACCACCGCGGGTGCGACTTCGTCCGGCTGCATCCACGGGATACCCATCACCGCTTGCGGCGCGCGTGCAGCGATGACTTCCTGCTCAGTCGGATTCTCCTTTGTTTCTTTGCCTCCTTCCTTTAGCGCCTCTTTCCAGCGGCCCGGATTGCGCGTCATCGGCGTATCGGTCAGGCCCGGCTCGACGCAATTCACCGTGATACCATCTTTCCCAAGCTCCCACGCCGCCGATTTCATGAGACCGATCACTCCCCATTTCGATGCCGAATAGGCCGAGCCATTCTTGAATCCGTGGCGTCCCTGACTCGATGCAATGATGACAATGCGGCCCCATTTGCGGGATAGCATGTGCGGGATCACAGCGCGCAGGGTGTTCGCGGTGCCATTGAGGTTCACGTCGATAACGTTCTTCCAATTCTCATCCGACATTTCCGCGAGCGGGCCATAGATTTGAATGGCGGCGTTCGCGACTGTGATATCGAGCTTGCCAAACTCTTTTGCGGCGCGATCAGCCGCAGCTTTCATCGCTGGCATGTCGCGGATGTCAGCTTTGATGCCGATCCAGCGGCGCTTTTGTGCTTTGACTAATTGGCCAGTCTTCTCCAAGTCTTCAGGGGTCGCAGGCGGATAAACCAAATTGGGCGCGGCGACAGCGCAGATATCGATGCCCATCACGTCGGCACCAGCTGCGGCGAGGGCAACGCAGACTGCCTGACCAATTCCACGCGCGGCCCCGGTCACGAGCGCGGCTTTGCCTTGGAGATTGAAATTCAGGTGCGGCGTTTTGTCGCCGATGTCTATCTCCGTTGCTGCTTTTCCGGCTCCGATCATTGAAGCTCCAACCAGCGCGCCGGCTGAAGTAGCGAGCATGCGGCGACGCGACATCGCTCCCGCTGATTGCGTATCCCTTGCTTGGTTACACGGCGACCAAGCCGAGGTGCCAAAAACTTCATCTTCCATATTAAATACAACGAGAGCGCGCGTGGCAGCGGTCCTATGCGCGGCGGAGGGAGGGGATAAATTCAGTAAGGCGCTACTCCATCCGCTTCAAAACACTTCTACCCATCGGGAAACGGCTGAATTCAATGACTCTGCTCATCCTCCAATATTGGTGAGGACAGAAGGGACCGCCGACGGCGTGCTAACGCTCTGACGTGTAATTTTCATTTGTAATGAGACGCCATAATTACTATAATCGCCGCAACTGGCAGTCGCCGTGGGGGCGTGGGGTCATAGGGTTTTCTCCACGGCGGCTGTCACAAGCCCTGGCGGGTGAAGGCGTGGAACTGCGCTTGGCTTACATCGCCACTCGTCTCCCTGAAAAGGACCGTTGTAAGCGGGCGTTGGAATTAAACGGCGGATCGAGATAAACGAGATCGACGCTGGCATCGGGGAATTCTTTCGTGTTGCGCAGCCGCGGCGAAATTATCCTCGAAATATAGTCGGTTCACTGATCAAGAGATTCCCGTTCCGGTGCGGTCAGAGCAAGCCGGGCTTTGTTTCGGGGAGCGGGGAAACAGAGGTGCGGATTGGGCTTGCCTGCGCGCGCGGGCAAAAGTAGAAATCGTTACATGGGCCTAATTATTCTTATCGTGGTCGTTCTTTTGTTAGTGGGAGCGTTCCCGACGAGCGGGTACGGCTGGGGCTATCGGTCGCATGGCGTCCTGGGCACAGTTCTCATTATCATATTGATCCTGTACTTGATCGGTCGCTTGTAGGGCGCCTCTACTTCTCACGCCCTCGCGGAGCTAATTCATCGCTCGCGGCAAACGTGAGCGCGGTATTGGCAGAATGCAGGTCACCACTGTCCCGCGATTCGGGGCGCTCGCGATCTTGAGCGTGCCGCGGACTACTCGAGCGCGATACCTCATGTTTTGCAGTCCGATCCCTTCGGGTCCGGGCCGCTGCCCGAAGCCTTTGCCATCATCAGTGATGGTAAGTGCAATTTTACGGCCAGGTGAAGTGTGCAGCTCGCAAAACCACACACATTTCCTGGATACTTCTAAGTGGTCTGAAATTTCGGCTCTACTCAAGCCTTAACCGATTAGTTCGACAACCTGTGACTCGCGGCGGGTCAACAACATTGGTCGATCTTCCCTAACGGCTTTTCGTTTGCTACGCTTTCTCTTCATTGTTCATAAATCGCATGCCATTTAAAAGCCAAGCGCAGCGTAGGAAATTCGCCGAGCTTTTGCTCAAAGGCGAAATATCTAATCAGACATTTGAAGAATGGAATCGTGAGACAGGATCGGCGAAGCTTCCGGAACGCGTGAAGCCAAAAAACAGAAAGAAATCTAGGGCCAAATCGAAAGCAAAGAGGAAGTACAAGCCGAAAGTGAAGCGAAAGAGGGCCAAGCGATGACCGCAGATCTGGTCGAGACGGTGGACCTAACCAATCGATGGTGGCTCATAATCAAGGAAAAAGTGTAGTCCTATCCTAAGCCCCAAGAATCGGACATTTTTGCGATCGCGTTGCAATCCTACTGGCATTTGCATCCAATTTCTCCAGCCGGCGCAAAGTTGCTTCGAAGGATAGATCAAGATACACTTGAAAGAGAAAATTAAACAAGTCGCCGAAACCAGTTACATTTTGCTCTGGCTACTGGGCGTCCCGATTCCGATGTTGCTATTATCTTTCTCCTCCGCGGTTGCGCTTAGCCGCCGCGCGAGAAGGCGAAAGCTGACTTCAATACCCGCATAGTCTTGGCCGCCTGCGATTCAGAGGTGAACGAAAGGACCTATGAACGCTCTACTCATTATTATCCTGGTGTTGCTGCTCATCGGGGTTTTGCCGACATGGCCCTACAGCTCCGGCTGGGGATTCTACCCGAGTGGCGGATTAGGTTTGATTCTGGTCATCGTGCTAATCGTTTTTCTACTGAGATAACGGGCGGAATTCCAGAAGGAGCGGCATCGGTTTGGCGAGCCGCTCCTTCTTGCAATTTCTTAATCGCCAAGTCGTTCACACGCGTCCTGAGATCTCAACGCGAATCTTTTGATGACTGAAACGAAAGGAATCCAATGAAGAAAAAAATTCGCTACGCAGTGATTGGCCTTGGTCACATCGCGCAAACGGCTGTCTTGCCGGCTTTCAAACACGCAAAGAATTCTGAGCTGGTCGCGCTCATCACTGGCGATCCGAAGAAGAACCGCGAGCTAGCGAAACGTTATCATGCAAAGGCTTATAACTACGACGATCTCGAGAGTGCGCTCGAAAACGAAGGCGTCGATGCCGTCTATATTGCTACGCCTAACATGCTTCATCGGGAGCATGCCGAGCGCGCCGCTGGCGCCGGTGCGCACGTGTTGTGTGAGAAACCAATGGCCAACACACAGGAGCATTGCGAAGCAATGATGCGGGCCGCCGACCAAAACAATGTCAAGCTGATGATTGCCTATCGTCTACATTTCAACGACGCGAACCTGCATGCTATCAAAGTGGCGCAATCCGGCGATTTAGGCGAGCTCCGCTATTTCGGATCGCTCTTTGGTCTGCAAGTGAAGCCGGGAAATGTTCGGGTGAAAAAGGAACTCGGTGGCGGGACGCTCTTCGACATCGGCATCTACTGTATCAATGCCGCACGCTATCTCTTCCGCGACGAACCGATCCAGGTTGCAGCATTGACCGCTAACAATGGAGAGGAACGCTTCGCGGAAATCGAGGAGATGACCAGCGCGATCCTGCGATTTCCCGATGAGCGTTTGGCAATATTCACCTGCAGCTTTGGCTCCGCTGATGTCGGACATTACAATCTCGTCGGTACAAAAGGCCATCTTAGACTGGAAAACGCCTACGAATATGCTGAGGAAATGAAGTGTGTGACGATCATCGACGGGAAGAAGTCTCAGAAGACTTTCA
>Ga0209474_10002221_pt1 | contig 18074 bp, 13 predicted proteins | sample GraSoiAngelo_145_FD_185902 | JGI IMG/M metagenome (GOLD analysis project Ga0209474, IMG submission 185902) | Grasslands soil microbial communities from the Angelo Coastal Reserve, California, USA - 14_1009_05_20cm (SPAdes) (version 2) | ecosystem: Environmental > Terrestrial > Soil > Grasslands... | reverse complement strand
CGAACGAACGCTCCATTGAATCGATCCCGGCCTGTTTGCGACGGGTCCAGACCTTGGTGGCAAGAAAAAGAGAATCGCGCAGTTTAAGTTTCGTTAGAAGATCGCCGATGACTTGCTCGGCGCGACCATACATCGGCGACGAATCAACAACGCGGCCGCCGAGTTTCACGAACGTGCGCAGAACTTCAGCCAAGGGTACGGACTGCGCCGGATCAACGTCGAATGTTTGCCATGTGCCCAGCCCAATCACCGGCAGTTTTTCTCCGGAGGAAGGAATTGGACGCATGATCGGATTGTCGGAGGGTTGCTGCGCCTTTGCCATTGTTCGCGAGAAACATAACGCCGCCGCTGTGCCGCCAAGCAAGCGCGCGGCTTCGCGGCGAGTCAGGCCACCAAGCGGATCCACAAATGAAATTGTAGGACGTTTTGGGGAAACGCAATTGCAGTTGGTGCATCCGGGGCCTGGCGCGGGCATCGACGGCGGCGACAAGATTTGCTGATTAGCAATCAGACATGTCGCGATTACGGTCGACATGATAATTAGTAAAAATGAGTACCACTACTCGTCGCCAATTTATCAAACTCTCGGTCGCCGCAACCGCCGCTATGAGCATTCAAAATACGTTCGCCGAGGAAAAGGTGAAGCCGCTGCGAATTCTTATCCTCGGCGGCACCGGATTCACCGGCCCGTTTCAGGTAAAATATGCCCTAAGCCGCGGACATAAGGTGACGGTTTTTAATCGCGGCAAAACGCATCCCGGCGAATTGCCCAAGGAAGTTGAACAACTGACAGGGGATCGCAATGGTCAGCTCGAGGCGTTGAAAGGAAAAAAATGGGACGTTTGTATCGATAACCCAACCACGCTGCCGGCCTGGGTCCGACAGGCCGCGCAGTTTCTGAAAGGAAACGTCGAGCGTTACATCTTTATCTCGACCATTTCGGTCTATGCCGACACCAGTACGGGCCCAGATGAAAACACGCCGCTGGCGAAATACGAAGGCGCTGACCCGTTCAAGGAAACGCTCGAAGCGATGAAGGCGTCGGGTTACAAAACTTACGGACCGCTTAAGGCGTTAAGCGAGCAGGAAACAGAAAAGTGGTTTCCGGGCAAATCACTCATTATTCGCCCGGGCTTGATTGTTGGGCCACGCGACGAAACCGACCGTTTCACTTACTGGCCGGTGCGGATTGACCGCGGGGGCGAAGTCCTGGCGCCGGGCAATCCGAGCGATCCGGTGCAATTCATTGACGGGCGCGATCTCGCGGAATGGACCATTCGCATGGCGGAAAATCGGGAGACTGGAATCTACAACGCCACCGGACCGGCCAAGGAATTGGGGATCGGCGGCATGCTCGATGGAATAAAAACCGCGCTGAATTCGAACGCAAGCTTCGCCTGGGCCGATGGTGAATTCCTCAAGCAACAGAAAGTCGAAGCGTGGTCGGACATGCCGGTATGGGCGGGCGATGAATTAGGGATGGCGCGCACGAACATCAGCCGCGCGCTGGCAAAGGGTTTAACGTTTCGCCCCTTAGGCGATACCGCTCGCGACACACTGGCGTGGTTCAAAGCGCAGAAACCGGAACGGCAGGCCAAAATGCGGGCAGGACTGACACCGGAGCGCGAAGCAGAAGTTCTGGTCGCCTTGCACAAGACCGCGAAGTGATGACGCCTGGCGGAATGTGAGCGTGAAAGACGACGACGCGAACGAAACGCAGAACGGTGCGTTCGTGCGTGCCCTGCAGCGCGTCGTCGTCATCGAACCGCGCGAGCTGCGTTCGATCGCGTGGTCGCTACTCTATTTTTTTAGCCTGCTCGCGAGTGCGTTTGTGTTGCGACCGTTGCGAGACTCGATGGGTTTGAACGGCGGCCCGGATAAATACCCGATGCTCTTCACGGGAACGCTCGTTGCGATGATCGCCGTGAGCCCCCTGTTTGCGCTGCTCGTGACGAAGATGCCACGCAGACGGTTCATCCCGATCGTCTACCGCGTCTCGATGGGCTGTCTCTTCGCGTTCTGGCTGTGGCTCAAGTTCTCTCCGGGGAGCCTGAAGCTGACTGCGGCCTATACCTTCTTCGTCTGGTTCAGCGTCTTCAATCTGTTTGTCGTATCCGTCTTCCGCGGATTCATGGCCGACATCTGGCGCCTCGACCAAGCCAAGCGGCTCTTCGGGTTCATCGGCGTCGGCGGCACGCTCGGCGCGCTCGCCGGATCGATGATTGCCACCCTCTTAGCCAAACCCATGGGCAGCACTAATCTGATTTTCATCTCGATCATATTGCTCGAGATCGCGGTCTTCAGCGTGCGCCGCCTCGTCGCCATCCACGGCATCGACGCGATTCAGCCAAACCAAGCCAACGTGCCGCCCGGGGTCCTTCAGCCCTCAGATCTCTGGCGCGGCCTCAAGCTGATCGTCAGTCAGAGCTATCTGCGTTGGATCGCGACGTATACCTTCCTTTACGGGTTGATCGGAACATTCCTTTATTACCAACAGGGCAAGCTCGTCGATCTCACCATCCACGATCGTGACCTCCGCACTCAATACTTCGGTAAAATTGAATTCTCGGTGCAGCTCGGCACGGTCCTCATCCAACTTCTGCTCACGGCTCGCCTGATTCGCTGGTTCGGAATCACGTTCGCTCTGATCTCGCAGCCGGCGATCGCCGTACTCGGATGGATTGCACTGTCGCTCGCAATGCTCTACGGGCCGTGGCTTGGGACGCACGGGTTCACGGTGGGTCAGCTCGCGCCGGAACTGGCCGTCCTCGCGGGCGTGCAGATTCTGCTGCGCATTAGCAACTTCGCTACCGCACAACCAGCGCGCGAGGCTCTCTACACGGTCGTCGAACGCGAGGTGAAGTACAAATCGAAGAGCTTTGTCGACACGTTCGTCTATCGTCTCGGCGATTGTCTCGGAGCCTGGGCGTTCATGGGCATCCAAGCCTTCGTGGCGAGCCTGACTGCGATTGCGTTCCTGACCATCCCGATCGCAGGCGTGTGGGTTTTTGTAGGCCGTACGCTGGGCCGCAAACAGCGCGAGCTCACCGATGGAGCGCAGGCACAAACAGGCCCGGTGACTGCAGGAGCGATCAATTAATCAGTTAGGCGACTGGTCCTATCGCGGTCTGCACGGTGCCGACCTAACGATGAGCGCCATCAGCTTCATTGCCGTACCGGCTATCGCGGTTCAGAACTGGGTATGGCTGTGGCTTGGAAAAAAACAGACCGCTCTCGCGCGGATCCATCCGAAAAAAGTAGCCCCGTAAAAAAGATGCGAATTTAGGATTTAACGAAAACCCCAAGCAGCGGACGGCGAGATGGCGTTTTAGAGCGAAAATCGCTGGCGAACCCATCTTTCGTCCGGATCTCGACATGGCCGGCTGCGCGGTTGGCATTGTAGACCAGGACCGAACCCACGGGCGCTTGATACGGATCGTTCACCGGCAGCTTTCGGAAGCCATAGTTATTGACTAATTCCTGACCCGCCTGTTTCGCGTATTCTGTCTTCGGACGGGAACCGATCACGCCTGATGCAAGGAGAGCCTCCTTCACTGCGTGCCAGCATTGCCGGCGCGAATGGGCATGGGCCCGTTCCTCCGCAATGGTCGCAGCACGCATCAATTTTGGATCGAGCTGGCGATCGCTTTTCGCGCCCGTCGCGAAAGGCCGCACGATTTTGGTCGGCTCGTAACTTTGGACGACATCGACCGAGGTGGCCTTGCCGGAAGCGTCTTTAAATACGAATTTGGACGGTTGCGGGTTGGCCCGGGGCGGCGGTGACATGGAGAGGGCAGAAACTGTGGCCGGGAAAAGGGCGGCGCAACCTACGGACAAAAGCGTGATGGGGAGAATTTTTCGCATTGGGAGCGCCCTCTATAGTGCATAATGCGGGCCTTACAAGCGATTTTTCGACAAAATCTCTATAATTTCTGCAACACTCAGAAATACTGTGTTGCATCCACAATACCAGGCATTTGCGATTCTTACTAGGTGGCCCGGTTACCCGTCGCCGCTAATTTTTGGGCTGGGACGTCCCGCCAGCCCCTTTGATGTGAAATTGTGATGCGATTTGCCTTATTAATAGGCCTCTTTCTGACCATCCAGACGGCCTATGCCGCCGAGCAGCCAACCCTCGCGCGGGTAACCACCTATTGGCGGGAGGAAGGCCAACTTCGCGCAGCCTGGAATGGGGCGCGTCTCCGAAATGGACACTGCGCCGTCGATCCGAAAAAAATCCCTTATGGCAGCAGGATTCAGCTAGCGGAGGAGGAACTAATCGCCGTTGATACCGGGCCAGCCGTGGTAAGCCGGAAAGCGGCTCGCGTGTCAGGGCGTAACGCAGCGGAGCGAAACGCCGTCGTGGTGGATCGTTACTTTGAAACGAAATCGCAGGCTGTGGCATGGGAAAAGTCGCATCCGCATTTTATGAAAATGCGCTTTGTTGGTCCGGAAGCGGTTGTTTCTAGAACGAGTGAGGCGGAGCATAATGGGCATAATGATCTGCCACCGAAGGCACACCTCGCTACACGGGAAATTCCGAGACAGCGGGTTCCAAGCCCGCTGAACTCACAGGCCGGAGACCTGCGTTCCCCTTCCCCAGCGTTTCACTCGGCGATTCCAGTCGGCGATTTTTATTTCCACGCCTTCCTCGGATTACCCAGAACAACCACACGCGATGCGCGAAGACGCAGCGGTGGCGAGTTGGTCGCCGGAAACATTGTCGTAAAAAGTCGCGGCCAGCCGCTCGATCGGTTCCGCCTGCTACAAATAACTTAACTCCTGGGCCACGCCCAGAATGGACACAAGGTCGGGGGTAGCATTTTCTGTCGCAAGCGTTTCCGCCGCCGGGTGATCCGCGTCTCGAGATCAGCCATGGTTGCGCGAACAAGAAATTTCCTCGCTCTTTTTATCGGAATAAGTGCGCCGAATCGAGCCGTCTTTGCTTGCAAGGACGGTGGCCGCGACAAATCTTTTCTTTCGTGTCGCAGGAATTCCAAATCCGCCAGGCCAACCCGGATGATGCTACAATAATCGGCTGGCATCGCGCCCGCATGTTCCAGGACATGGGTCTGGTGCCGAACGCGTTGTTCGAATCGTTTCGGACCAAAGCGCTCTATCGTTTGGGCAAAACGCTCGCTGCCGGAGACTATTTCGGCTGGCTGGTGAGTCAACGTAATGCGCCGCGAAAAATTATCGCGGGCGCCGGCGTCATCATGCGGGAAGTTCCGCCATTTCCTATTCGTCATAAAGACGGTGAGATCACGATCGCGGAAGGTCGCCAGGGATTGATCGTCAACGTCTTCACCGAACCGGAATGGCGCCGACGCGGACTGGCAAAGCTTCTCATGAACACAATTATTGCGTGGTCGCGCGAACAAAACCTCGATGGTCTCGTCCTTCACGCCTCCGATGATGGGCGCGCGCTTTATGAGCAATTTGGCTTTATGTCTACCACCGAAATGAGCCTTGGCGGCGGCGATGATTGAAGAGAGAAGCCTGATACTCGCTAGTGCCCGTCACCAGAACCGGGAGGCAGCCAGCCGCCGATGGCTTGAAGAGGCGTGATGTCGCCCGCGGGCGCGATCCAAGCGGCTAATGCGATGCGGTTCGGGCGATTGGTGATTTCAAGCGGAGGAGAAGGTAAACGAAATTCCTGTGGGCTGGAAACGAGTTTTTGGTGATCGAGCGAGAGAACAACGAAATCGTGACGCAAACTGCGACCATTGTTTTCGCCGGCGCGCACGTTGATGCTTATGCCGAACCCGAGACGGGCGAGATAGAGATCGAAGTCGCGAACCTCTCCCTTGGCCGGTTCGAAGTTCACGAGAACACTATTGTCGCTTCGCACCGTCGCTTTCAGAACTCCGGAAGTTCCACCGTCGTTTATCACGGGGACGCTGGCATTTTGCCATTCGCGACCATTCAAAACAAAAGCTGGCGTGTAAACGGTCTCAGCATTCCAGTTAGCGGCATAAAGGCGCTGTCGCTTTGTCCATTCCGCGGAGGCAAAAGGATCCTTCCAGCCGAGTCGATCCCAGTAGTCGACATGAAAAACGACTGGCACGAACTCATGCCAGAGCCGTGGATCGTTGACGAGCCGGCCCAACGACGCCTCAGCGGGGGGACAACTGCTGCAGCCCTCGGAGGTAAAAAGTTCGAGCAGCTGAACCTTTTTCGGTCCCGACTCGAAAACAACATCGTCGGCGCACACTACGCCGACAAAGAAGAGAAGTAGCACTACTGCTACTAAAACCAGTCGACGTCCATCGACTGAATCGTGTCTTCCAGCAGGCGGCGCCAGTGGCGTAGACATTAGTTGCGGGCGCTCTACGGGCGCTTCGTCTCAGCTTCGCTTTTCGCCTTCACTGTGACTTCCTGCGCGACATCGTACTCCGGTTTGGTCGCGCCCGTAAGCCATTTGTCGAACCAGCCGACGATATGTTCGAGACGTTCGACCCGGTGCCACGGTTGCCCGGAGCGAGAGAGCTCGTGGGACTCGCCCGGAAACTTTACCATCACCGTCGGCACTTTGAGAAACTTAAGGGCGCGAAACATCTCCTCGCCACCCGCCCCGGATGGAGTGCGCGTATCACTTTCACCGAGCACGAACATCATCGGTGTCTTCACGTTCTTAATATAACTGATGGGCGAGCGCGCCTTGAAATCGTCGGGATCATCGAAAGGCGCAGCTTTGAACCAGTTCGGTTGAAAGAGGGTAAAGTCAGCCGTGTACCACCAGTGTTCCCAGCTCGCGATGTCACGCTGGGCGACGCCGGCGGCAAACCGCTGCGTGTGCGTGACCACCCAGTTGGTGAGCAAGCCGCCGCCGCTGCCGCCAGTAACGCCAAGCTTTTTGTCATCGACGTAACCGCGGTTGATCACTTCATCGACGCCGCGCATCAGGTCTTGATAGTCATCGCCGGGATAATGATATTGAATGACGTTTCCAAATTCCTGGCCGTAGGTGATGCTGCCCCGAGGATTCGGATAAAACACGACGTAGCCCTTGGCCGCCATCCATTGAAATTCGTGCTCGAAAATCCAGCCGTAAGCCGCATGAGGCCCGCCATGGATGTTCAGGATAAGAGGATATTTCTTGTGCGAATCGAAGCCGGGCGGCTTTTGCACCCACGCTTGAATCTTCTTCCCGTCGAACGTCTGATAGGTGATTTCTTCCGGCTCGGTCAGGTTCAATTGCGACCAGAGCTCGCGATTGACATCGGTTAGTTGCTGCTGTTGCGCGCTGGAATCGACGAGAAATAAGTCGCCAATGCGCGTCGGCGTTGAGATTAGGCAAACGATCTTCGAATTGTCAGCTGTGGCGCGGAAACTCAGCACCGCTTGGTCGCCCTTGGTGATTTCCGTCAGCACGCCGGTGGCGGCGTCGAAGCGCCCGAGGTTGGTCCGGCCTTCGCGTCCGAAAAGTTGCAGGATGTTCTTGCTATCCGCGCTCCATATCGGTGGATTGTCGCCCCCGGCGCGCGGCGGCGCCTGGTCACCAAACACGCCTTGCCCGACATCGTAGTCGAATTGTGTAGTGAGGTTTCGTGGCTTCGCATCCTTTGCTACATCGAGCACCCACAAGTCCGGTTCGGTATAGGAATTTACTGGTTGGTTCTGCGAAGCGACAAAAGCGAACTGTTTGCCGTCGGGGCTAAGGGCGAGGCCGTTCACACCCATATCAATTGTCGTTAGTTTTGTCGGTTCGCCCCCGCTCGCCGCCATCGAGTAAATCTCCGTCGTTGGCAGTTCGTAATAAGGCTCGTCTACGTGAAGCGAAGGGAAAAAAATCTGCGCTCCATCATTCGACCAGATCGGATTGGCTTCGTCAAAACGGCCCTTCGTCAATTGCTTCGGCTGCACTTTTTCGTCTGCAGTTTTCGGCGCCGGAATTGTCCAGATATGCTGCGGCCGTTTGAAATCAGCGTTTCCTTCGTTGTCCTCGCGATAGACAGCGTGGGTAACGACCAGCACATCGCTTTCGCGTTCCTCATCTGAATCCGCTGCCTTTGATGGAGACGCCGTCGGTTTAGCTGACGCGGCTGGCGAAGGACTGCCGGCAACGGCTGTCTTTTTCGCTTCTTCTTCCTTCTGCTTTTTCTTTTGTTGCTTCGCTATGTCCTCGGGATTGCTTGAACTGGTAAACGCGATCGTCCTGCCGTCCGGCGACCAGCGCGGCGGGCCAGCGCCTTTCGGCAAATCGGTGAAAGTCCAGGCGTCACCGCCATTCATTGGCAGCATGGCAAGCTGCGGCGGCTCGGGTTTGCCATCTTTCTCGGTCGCCCTCATGAAGACGAGGAACTTTCCATCGGGCGACCACTGCGGTGAACCATCATGCGGGCCATTCGTCAGTCGATGCGGCGGTTCCTTGTCCGCAGTCGAGACCGTCCAGATAGCGGTGTCATAACCAATCTTTTTTTCGTTTACGCTCACGCGCACGAAGGCGACGCGCGATCCATCCGGCGAAATTTGCGGATCACCGATCCAGACGAAATCGAACAGGTCCTTTTCGGTTATGCCGCGTTTATCGGCGGCTTGCGACGCGATCGGGATGAACAAGAGCAGCGCGAACAGAACCAGGCGAAAAAAGTGACTTGGCAGCATTTGCCAATGTTGTCGGCTGAGTGGCGAGCTGGCACGCTTTTTTCGCATCGTTGATTCCGCCGGGATGATGGCCCCTCGTTAGAATGCGAGGCTTTCTTGCTTCGCGCCTGAAACGGTTGCTGTAACGCTCCCAAACTTCTTCACCAACTCACCCAATTTCGAGATGTAGTAGTCGACGTTTTCGTCGCGGTTTTGCGGATCGAACTCACTGGCTAGCTTGGCCGCCTCGAAAGCCGCGACCTTCTTCGGCGTAGCCTTAATATAATAGCTGATCTGATCGCCCGGCCGATAGCCACGGCCACTGGCCAGCGCCAGCTCGTAGGCCGCGGCGCGATTGCGCGCCGAGCTGGCAATCTTGGCCCGATATTTGTCCAACGAATCCTGGAGCGTGTCGGTCTTCATCAGCATTTCAATGGGCAATTCCCCATTACGGATTCGCTTTTCAAATTGATCACGTAACTCCGCGATTTTTTCCTGTCTCCCTTGCATGATCAGTTTGATCATTTCTTCCAGGAAAACGCGCTGGAATTTCTCCAGGCCGCGGGATTTGAGCGCGCCGCCCTTAATAATGACGTCACCGTTGCGAGTAAGCAGGGCATAGTTCTTTGCTTTGTAGCTGAACATGGCGTCGAACTGCTCGTCGAACTCGACTTCGATGCCGGGCGGCAATTGTTTGGCCAAACCTTGGCGCAGTTGGTCGATCTCCGTTGTAGAGGCAGCCGTGTCGGCTGCATTGCCTCTACCTTTTCCAGGCGACACGCCTGCCCCTACAAAAGAATCGGGCGAAGATGATGGCGGCACAAAGTAGATGCCGTCGGTATCGACTTCGATGACTTGCGCGCCGCGTTCGGTCAACCAGGCAATCATTTTTTGTAGCAAATCGCGACCGATCTGGGTAACGCGCGACGCCGCGTCGAAGTCGGCAAAGTGTCCCTGGGCGAACCCGAGATATCCATAGAAGCTGTTAATTAGAATCTTGAAGGTGTTTTGCAAAGCGTAGAGGTGATGCCACACGCCGCGATTTCCTTCTTTGCTAGCGAGCTGCATCTGCCCTTTGGCTTCGAGACGGAAACTACGCAAATCGGTAAGCAAATGCCGGAAGATCTGGAGCTGGTCGGTGACCGGAAAGCAATCGAATTGCAACATGATTGATGGGTAAAGCGACGCGACGTCGCAGTGCCAGATGTTGCGCGCAACACCGGTGAAGTAGATGGCGGTAAATCCACCTTCGAAACTGCGCGCCATAGGCATTTCCGGAATGCTGTGACGTTGCCGCAGATACTCGCGCAGAAAAAGGGCATTGATGCGGGTGGCGTTACCGCGCACGATCACGTCCTGATAGTTGTAGGGGAAAATCTGCGCCTGGATGAAATAGCTCGGGCTTAGCAGGTCAGCTAAGGCACGGGTCTCTCGGACAGCGCACAAAGCGCGTTCCCGGAAACGTTCGCTTTTCCTTAGATATTCGCGCTGAAGTGCCTTGCCGGTAAGCGCGGAAATTTCCGCCGCATCGCAAAAGCCGAAGTGGTGCGCGACGTCAATGCGCTCGAAACCGGTGAGGGAGCGCATGCCCACGTCATAGAACTGGGCGAGGAGAAAAGTATCGACGAAGTGGCGGCCATCGACCTGGAACTTTGGATAATCGATGGTTTTCTCCGCGATTTGCAGGCGCGACGGGCGCGAGCGCAGGAATCCGCCGCTCCGCCCCCAATCCAACTTCACTTTGGCTTTGCGGGCTCGCGCCACCAGATAGGGCAGATCAAATCGGAAAAGATCGTGCCCTTCGATTACGTCCGGGTCGCGTTCCTTAATAAATGCTGTGAGCTGTTTGAGCGCGTCACGTTCGGACTCCTCAGCATTCTCGGGATCAACCACGATGAGCTGTTCCCAACCGCTGTTATCAGACAAGGCGATGCTAGCGATGGGGTTCTGCGAGGCATCAGCCAGATCGCTTTCGCCAGTTGGTGAAAGTACTTCCACTTGGACGCGCTTTAGCTCTTCAAACGGCAGTTGCTTGAACAAGGTTCGGCCGGTCGCGCTGAGATAATGCTGCACCGGATCGCTCAGGGCAAAGAAACTGCGCCCGGTTTTTTTTAAGCCGTTGCGCAACGCGATCAGCTCCTTCCAGCTATCGACGGTGACGAGCCAATTGTACCTCAAGTCGCCGGCGAGTTTCTGCGCGTTCTCGAGCCCGAGATCGATGACATCGCCATCCGTCCAGACAAAGGGATGAAACGGCTCAACATCCACTGCGGTGCTGCCGTCTTTTTCGCGGCGGTAGACTTTTACCGTTCCGGTTTCGCCCAACTCGATTGCGACGATGTGGGGAGTTTTGTCCGCGCCGAAAAGAAGCTCATTATCTTCGAAAGCCACAGTTAGAGATTCCGCGAGTTAACGCCTTTTGTCATCCCGGGCGAGAGTCGAGGGCTCCCTCGACTTCGCTCGGGATGACAAAGAGTGAGCATCCGCTAACATCGCCGAATGACGCTTCGCCTCCTACTCCCGCTTTCATTCGCAATCGCGCTTACTTCGTTCGCACAACAAACTCCACAGCAAATCGCCGATGCTGAATTGCCTTCGCTCCTCACCATTTATAAAGGCATTCACACCCACCCGGAACTGTCGACTCAGGAACAGCGAACTTCCGCGCTACTCGCGAAGGAATTGAAAGCGGTCGGCTGCGAAGTAACCGAGAACGTGGGGAAGTACGAAAACGCCGACCAGAAATGTTATGGCGTTGTCGGCCTGATGAAAAACGGCGACGGGCCCGTCGTGTTGGTGCGGACTGATCTCGACGCATTGCCAGTTCAGGAAGAAACCGGATTGCCCTACGCCAGCAAGGTGGTGACCAAAAATGACAAGGGCGACGACGTGCATGTAATGCACGCTTGCGGACATGATGCGCACGTCTCGATGCTCATCGGTGTGGCGCGCGCGCTCGCGAAACTAAGGGACCAATGGCACGGCACGATCGTGTTCGTTGGGCAACCGGCCGAAGAGATCGGCACTGGTGCGCGCGCCATGTTGCGGGACGGGCTTTACACCCGCTGGCCAAAACCGAATTACGCGCTCGGGTTTCACGACAAAGCCGACCTGGAGATCGACCACATCGGCGTCACCGAGGGTTACACGTCCGCCAATGTCGATTCGGTTGATGTGACCGTGCACGGCATTGGCGGTCACGGCGCGTATGTCTATCGAACCAAAGACCCGATCGTGCTGGCTGCGGAAATGATCAACCAGTGGCAAACGATCGCGAGTCGCGAGAACAATCCACTCGATCCCATTGTCGTCACTGTTGGTTCCATTCACGGCGGGACCAAGCACAACATCATTCCCGATGAAGTGAAAATGCAGCTGACGGTTCGAACCTACAAAGCGGACGTACGGGAACGCGTCCTCGCCGCAATTGAGCGAATCGCCAAGGGATGCGCGACTGCCGCCGGGCTGCCCCCCGACAAAATGCCAACCGTGACCGTGGAGCGCGATCACTTCGCACCCGCGATGTACAACAATCCCGAGCTAACCAAACGACTGGTCGCAGCCTGGAAGAAAACGCTCGGCGATCAAAACGTCGAAATGGTCGACCCAACTATGGGCGGCGAAGATTTTTCCGAATACAGCCTCCTACCGGACCATTCGATTCCTGCGGTCAATTTTCATGTCGGCGCGGTCGATCCGGCGAAAATCGCGGAATCAAAAAAGCCGGGGGCGCCGCCGCTGCCGACTTTGCATTCGAGCAAGTTCGCACCCGTGCCGGAACCAACGATTCGGACTGGAATGGTGGCGATGACCGCGGCGGTGCTGGATCTGATGAAAAAATAATTTGCGAGAGACGCGAGCGTCGCGTGGCTGTCAGTGACCGGGCCGCACGAACCTCTCATTAACACCGGCCTGAAGGCCGGTGTTAATGGGAGTGTGAGCGGCATAAGGAATCTGTCATCCCGAGCGATAGTCGAGGAATCCCGTTGCGTTACCTTAATGATTTTATGGGGGATCCCTCGACTTGCGCTCGGGATGATCCCATTTGGAGTTATTTTACCCGCACGTTTTTGCGCAAAAACGTCGGCACATCCAAGTCTTGACCTTCCACGATTGTCGGCTCGCTTTTTTCAAAACGACCGCGGGTGAGCGGCTCGAATTGCAAAACTTCCTGTTTCGTGGCAGCAGCAGCTTTCTCGCGCTGTAGGTTTTCCGCTTCCACTTTCGACGCGATCAACGGTTTCTTTTTAGGCGGAATGATTCGCGGTGTGGTGGGTTGGCGCGCGCGCGCGATTTCCGGCTCCATTTCGGCCTCGGCGAAGTGAGATTCTGCGGCGGCTTCACGCGCCGGCAAGACCTCTTCAACCGAGGGTTCCGGTGCGAGAACCTCTTGCCTTTGAAAAACTGCCAGTTCTGATTCGATGACCGGCTCTGCTTCCATTACTGGCTCTACTGTCGCCTCCGGTTGAACAAACTGCACGATCTGAGGTTCGGCCGCCGGTTCGACAGCAGGCTCTGGAGGCAGAGGCGGGGGCGGTGCCGCGTGAGCCTTTGATTTGCGCGGCGCAACTTCCACCTCGTCCGCGGGCAGCGAGCTAATCAAGGTAACGCTCAATCGATCGCCCATGCGGCCATCGACGGCTGTGCCGAACAGGAGTTGGGTGTGCTCGCTGATGTGCTTGTTCAATTCGCGCATCAAAATCTCCACTTCCGACAAAGTCATTCCCGGCCCGCCGGTGACTTGGACCAAGACTCGCGAGGCATCGGCCAGCATCCGCCCACGATCCATCAACGGATTCTTTAACGCCTGGGCCAACGCCTGGTGCGCACGATTGTCCGAATCGCTTTCGCCGTAACCAAAGAGGCAGCGTCCGCCTCCGCCGCGCAGAGCGGCAAGCAAGTCGTCAAAACCGATACGCATGATTCCGGGCCGCTGGATCAAGTTCACAATCGAACGCAAACTTTGGCTGATTGTCATGTCGGCAGCGGCAAAAGCCTGATGAATACCGGCTTTTGGGGCGACCATGTCAGCCATGCGATCGTTTTCGAAACAGACCACGGCCTCGGTGGTTTCGTGCAGGCGTGCGAGCGCATCCCGGGCTTGGGCAGTGCGACGTTTCCCTTCGAAAGTAAATGGCAGCGTCGCGAACCCAATAACGAGCGCACCCATTTCGCGCGCGATTTGCGCGATCACGGGCGCCGCGCCAGAGCCAGTCCCACCGCCCAATCCGGTACAAATGAAAATCAGACGTGCCTCTGCCAGTGCCTGACGGATTTCATCGGCGGATTCTTGCGCGGCATCGAAACCGAGCTCGGGATCGCCGCCAGTTCCAAGGCCGCGTGTAAGGGAGCGCCCCAGCTGCACTTTGACCGCCGCGACGGAGCTGGCGAGCGATTGGACGTCGGTGTTAGTGGCAATGAGATCGGACTTGTCCATTCCGTCGAGCACGACGCGATCGAGTGCGTTCGAGCCGGCGCTTCCGACCGCGATCACCTTGATCGGAATGATTTGGTCTTCCCGTTCCGGCAAACTGTAGTTTCGGCTTAGTTGAATCATGTTTTTTGTCTTTCTTTTGTTATAGCAATTTTCTCCCGTCATCCCGAGCGCAACTCGAGGGATCCCGCGATGAAACCTTAAAGGTCCCGCAACAGGATCCCTCGATCGCGCTCGGGATGACGATTTTTAAATTCATCGTATCCCCGGCAAAAAGCGGCTGAAAATGCGACCGAAGCCGCGCCGCTGCGGTCGCTCCGCCTGCACCGCCTGCGCATATTTGATCAACCCGATCGCAGTTGAAAATTGCGGGTTCTGAAAGGCAGAGGTCAATCCCGACATGGTCTGGGCGTGCGCGACCCGCGCCGGAATTTCAAAAATTTCCTCAGCCAGATTGTCGATCCCGCGCAGCAAACTGCACCCGCCGGTGATGAAGATCCCTTCGCCAATGAAATTAATAAAGGACTCTTCATCGAGGGTGCGCTTAAGCAGCTCGAATGTTTCGCGCACGCGCAAATGAATGATGGTGTTCAAGGTCTCGCGTTCGACTTCCTTGCCCGCGAAGCCGGAATCATCCTTTAACACCACCGTTTCTCCCGGAAGACAATTTCCCAGAATGACGCTGCCTTCATCGATCTTTAACTTCTCCGCTCGCGCCATCGGGATACGCAATCCCATCGAAATATCGTTGGTGATGTGATCACCTCCGATCCCGATTGTCCCGCTCTGCTTGACCGCGCCATCGACATATAAAATGAAATCAGTCGTCCCGCCGCCGATATCGATCACCAGAGCACCGAGATTTTTCTGTTGTTGCGTCAACACCACCTGCGCGGAAGCCAGCGCGTTAAAGACAACGTCTTCCACCTCCAATGGCAGTTCCTTCACGCAACGAATCGTGTTTTGAATCCGGGTGCGCACACCGTGAATGATGTGAAAATCGGCTTCCAGTTTCTGACCGAGCATGCCAACGGGATTAAGCACGCCGTCCTGTCCCTCCACATGATAATGCTGAATGATGGAATGAAGAAAGGCGTTCTGCGCTGGAATGCTCACCTCGCGCGCATTGATCTTCACATCCTCGATGTCCTGCTCATCGATCTCCTCGTGGTCGTCCGGCAACATGACGCAGCCACGATTGTTAAAACTTTGAATGTGCGCACCCGTCACGCCGACGTAGACACCCTTGATCATGACATCACTCTTGGTCTCGGCATCGCTCAACGCTTCCAGGACACACTTCATCGCCGTCTCAAAATCGACAATCTCGCCTTTGCGCACCCCGCGTGATGGCGCCTGCCCGACGCCCAAAATTTTCGTCGTCCCGTCCAGCCTCGCTTCGCCGACAACGACGCAAATTTTAGACGTCCCAATTTCCAACCCCACCATCAGATCGTTACTGGCCATTTCTTATTCCTTCTTTCCTTTCTGAGTTTGTTTCTGCAATGAAAACGGTTGCGGCCCGTTTTGATTTTTTCCCGCGGCCGACGCCGATGACTTCGCGCTCGCTTTCGCCGGCGGAGGCGCCACTGGAATTGCTTTCATGATGCGCGGGGTTTCATCCGGATCGATCGTGTCGTTGATCACTTCCGCCGCTGATTTCATGAACGTGACCGGAATATTTCGCTGCACCAAGAGGTTGACGGTTTCGATCTCGCGCCGGGAATCGTCGGCATAAACGAGAAACTGTTCGAGGCGCTGAATTTGTTTCTCCAAATGATCGAATCCAACTGTGATCCTGGTGTGATTTTTGTCCGTCACCACCAGGCAATAGCCTTTGGAAACATCGATCTCGCGAATTTGAAAACGCGTTTGCATGAAGCTACCGGCGCTTAAACGCAACAGTTCCAGGGCCGCTTTCGCTTCAACCGATTCGACAATTTTCCCAGGTTCGAGTGATTCGCTGGTGCAGCCCGTGACCAGGGGCAGTCCAAGATATTCCGGCAACAATTTTTTCTCCTTCATCAACACCCCGCGAGCATCCATCAAAAAAGCGACGTTGGATTGAAATGGATCGGTGATTTGTTTTTCGCTCGTGATCCAGGCGATCGGCTTGCGCTCGAGGATGCGAATGTCGATCTCGCCAGGCAATTTGCGCAACACCTCCACCTCATCCACCTGTGGCAACTGCTGCAAGACTCGATGCACCTGCGCCAAGTTGACCTGAAAAATATTTTCGCCTTCGCGCAAGCCGGCAATTTTCAAAACCTGATCGCGCTGCAACGTGCCATCCGTCTGCATATCGATCATGGTCAGGCGATAGTCCGGATTTTCGAAAAAGAACCGGCGCATCCCCACCCGCGCACCGAAATAGATTCCGGCGCAGATCGCAGCCGCCAGCGCGATTTTAGAAATGAAAACGAGCACTCGCCGGTTGCGATATTGCGTGGCCTTGCGCGCTCGCACCTTTACGTCCAGCAAATGTTGCTGTTTGCGCTGGCGCGGATTGGAAACGCGCTGATTGCGGGGCCGTTTGCGGGTGGAACTGCTTAATTTCATTTCGCGCCCTCCCGCCGTGCGCATGACAATTCGATAATACGCAGACAAAGCTCGTCGTACTTGATCCCTGCCGCCGCGGCCGCTTCCGGAAGCAAGCTCGCCTCTGTCATCCCCGGAATTGTGTTTACTTCCAAAACGCTCGGCTCAGCGTTTTCCGGCAAGAGGACATCGACTCGCGAGTAGACTTGCAACCCAATCGAGCGATACGCACGCAAGGCCAGATCCTGAATCTTGCGCGTCAGTTTCGCTTCAATTTTCGCCGGGCAAACATGTTCCGCGCCGCCGCCGGCTTGCGGGTTGAGAAATGGATACTTGTTGGTGAAATCGTAAAAGCCGCCTTTGGGAATGATCTCGAGAATGGGCAACACTTGATCGCCCAGAATTCCGATCGTCAATTCGCGGCCGGGGACGAACTCTTCCACCAGAAGCTGTCGATCGAATTTGCGCGCTTCGGCGAGCCCCGTCTCCAACTTACCGGCCTCCTTAATAATATAGACTCCGACAGTCGATCCCTGCCGCGGCGCCTTGATGACCAAGGGAACGGGCAACGTCGGCTTTTCATTCGCACCAATCACCTGCCACCGAGGAGTGGTGACACCAGCCGCTTCAAATTTCCTTTTCGATTCGATTTTATCGAATGCGGTCCAACTTTCTTTGACGCCGTCGCCGGTATAAGGCACACCGCGATTTTCCAAAATCTGTTGGAGCTGGCCGTCTTCGCCAAACGTCCCGTGAATGGCGAGGAAGGCGAGATCGATATCTCTCGGCAACTCAAAATTTTCGTCGCGGACATCGATTTCGAAAACCTCCGCCCCGCGCGAGCGCAACGCCTTAGCGACACCGCGAGCGGTCGCGAGCGAGACATCGCGTTCCGAACCCGGTCCACCCATTAATACCGCGATTTTTTTTGGTAGCGCGTTCATTTCTTTCACTCTTCCTCCCCTACGATTTGCACTTCGGTTTGTAATTCGACACCACGTTTTTCCCGAGCCGTCGCTTGAATTTTCGCGATCAACTCCAGCATTTCCGCTGCGGTCGCCCCGCCGTCGTTCACAATAAAATTTCCATGCACCTTCGAGACCCGCGCTTTTCCGATGGCGCAATTTTTCAAGCCAAGCTCATCCACTAATTTCCCCGCGGGGATATTGTCCGGATTTTTGAAAATGCATCCCGCACTCGATGCAGCCGGCTGGGTCGTTTTACGTTTGTGCTGTGATTCCTCGAGTTTGCGCACGATTTCGTCCTTTCCGCCGGGCACACCACGAAATACTGCCAAGACGGCGTAATTTTTGTCCAGCGTCGGCACATGCCGGTAATGCACTTCCATCTCTGATGGCGTCATCGTTTGTGCATTCCCTTCGGCGTCGAGAACACGCACGCTGACGACATGCTCAAAAGTCTGTCCGCCCATCGCGCCGGCATTCATTCGCAATGCGCCTCCGACCTCGCCCGGAATCCCTTCCATCCATTCCAGACCACCAATGCCAGCGTCGCG
>Ga0209474_10002220_pt1 | contig 18083 bp, 15 predicted proteins | sample GraSoiAngelo_145_FD_185902 | JGI IMG/M metagenome (GOLD analysis project Ga0209474, IMG submission 185902) | Grasslands soil microbial communities from the Angelo Coastal Reserve, California, USA - 14_1009_05_20cm (SPAdes) (version 2) | ecosystem: Environmental > Terrestrial > Soil > Grasslands... | reverse complement strand
CATGGTTGAACAAACCGCGCGGAATCGCCCTCCACCACGATGTCGACCACCCGTCCCCGCACCGAGACGTGTCGCAACGTGAGCCGGCGGATGCGCGACGGCAGCACCGGCCGGAACGCAGGTCGCAGGCCCTCCTCGCCGAGGCGCAGGCCGGACCAGCCGAACACGATCTGCTGCAGGAACGCTCCGGCGCCGGTCAGGAAGTGCACCGCCTGGTTCGTGGGGGTCTCGGCGAGCGCGTCGAACGGCGGTCGCAGATGATCACGGTAGGAAAGGGGCACCAGCGTATCGACCAACGCCCGGTCGCCCAGCTCGGCGGCGATCGCCGGGTAGAGGCTCGTGGTCATCATCGCGCCGGAGCCCTCCTTGAGGAGTAGTCCGATCGCCGCGTCCAGGTCGTTGCGCTTCGTCTGCTCGCTCATGGGGAGGCCGAGCGGGTAGGCGAGCAGCGGCACCACCGCGCCCCGCTTCTCCGGTGGTGCTCCTGCGTAGGTCGGGTGATACTGGCCGGCGGAATCGAACGGGATGTCCAGCCCAGCGGCCACGCGGCTCCAGCTGGGGTCGGGGGCCCGGCCCAACCGCCGACTCGCCAGCATTGCGAACTCGAGGTTCTGGCGCGCGATCGCGTTGGTGTAGGTGTCGTTGCCGATGCCGATGAGACCTTCGTCTACCGACACGACGTGGCGAATGCCGTAGCGGCCCGTGCTCGCGTCGAAGGTCGCCCGGCTCGCCCAGAAGTCGGCCGTCGCGGCGAGTACGGGGTAGCCGTAACGCGCCAGCCACGCCGAGTCGCCGGTCGCGAGATAGTACTGCCACTGCGCGAGGGCGACGTCGCCCGTGACGTGATTCTCGTACAGCGCGTTCTGCCAGGCAAAGCGCGGGGTCGCTTCGTCGCCCAGCTCGTCCGATTCCCAGGGATACATGGCGCCGCGGTAGCCGTTACGGACGGCGTTGCGGCGCGCCGCGGCGAGTGACCGGTAACGGAATCCCACCATCGATCGGGCGATTTCGGGATGGAGCACCAGCAGCGGCGGAAACATCCAGGTGTCCGCGTCCCAGAACACGTGGCCGTAGTAGCCCGCGCTCGAGAGTCCCATCGGCGGGATGCTCTCGTCTGTGCCCTCGCGCACGCTCGCGAGCAGATAGAACAGCATCGCATGAATCACACGCTGCAGCTCGGGGTCCCCCTGCACCACGACGTCCGTCTGCCACAGGCGGTGCCAGGCAGCCGTGTGCTCGGCGGCGAGCGTGCGGTAGCCGCGCGCCGCGGCGGCGCGCACCACGGCGCGTGCCCGGGCCAAGGGATCGGGTGCGTCACGGGACGACGCGACGCCCACGAGCTTCGTGAATGTGACCGACTCGCCGGGCGCAACATCGAATGAGACTTCAGTCCCGCGTTGTCGCGGGTTGCGGAGTCGGGCGGACCACGTCAGCTGCTGCGCCACGGCGACGCGCGTCGTCCCGCCCTCGGCGCGCGCCAGGATCGATAGCGAATCCGCCGCGGTCGCCACGAGGTGGGCGGGATACCACACCGAGTCGAGCGTCCACTGCGACTCGGAGCGCTCGAGGCGGGCGAGCGCGAGTCGCCGGGGCGGCGGCCATGCCCGCAGCGGGAAGCGCACGGTGACGCGCCCGCCGTATTGTGGCACGAGCCGCAGCCTGATGACGGCGAGGTTCGCGTCGGCACGCGACACGAACGCCGTGACCTCGACGGCGGTGCGCTTCGCGCCGTGCACCCACTCGTAGCTCGTGGAGAGGGTGCCGTCGTACAGATCGAGTGTCTGGCGGTATCCCTTGAGCGCGCTCGTGTCGGGCCGAGTCTCGTTCAGCCAACCGTCGCCGTCCGACGCGTCGATCTCGTTCCACGCAGGGAGGGCGGCGATGCGGGGCACGTCGCCCGCGGCGTGGTCGTACACGCCGGCCGCGAACGATAGCGCGGGGGTGGTGCCGAGCGGTGAACCAACCAGACTGAACGCGCCGTTGCCGATGAAGGCGGGCGTGCGGTAGGTGGGGTCGGTGGTCGTCAGCAGGAACGTCGAGTCCTGGGCGGGGAGTGAGACGGCCAGAAAAACCGGCGCGCCGAGCGCCAGCAGCCCGGTCCCGATCAGTGCGTTTTTCGGATTCGCCACGATCGAACTCACCACGACATACGCAGCCGCGAGCACAAACAGCGCCGGCGTCCAGGGATAGGCGGGCACGCGAAACCCGACCTCACCGCGTGTGAGATCCCGTGCTCTATAGATGAATAGACTCGCCACCGTCAGCCCGAAGAAAATCCAGTCCCCGAACACCACATAGTCGAGCAGCTGGGCATAGGTCCCCGACAGCGCCAGCACGATCGACCACGCGCCCATGAACGCGATCGCGCCCGCCGGCGTCCGATACACGGGGTGTAACCGGGCCAGCCAAGGGAGAAACACACCGTCCGCCGCCATCGCCTGGAACACGCGCGGCGTCACGAGGATCACCAGGTTCAGAAACCCGAAGGTCGAGAGCGCGATCCCCGCGCTGATCAGGCGGCGCCCGGCAGGACCGAGCACTCCTCCCATCAGGTCGGCCGCTGGAGCCATGCTGGCGGCAAGGCCCCCGGCCCCGAGCACCCGCAGGTAAGCGACGTTGGCGAGCAGGTAGACCGTCACCACCCCGATCACGCCCAGCACCAGCGCGCGCGGCAGGTTCCGCTCCGGCTCGATGATCTCCTCGGCGATGAAGTTGGTCTGCTGCCAGCCGCCATACGCAAACAACACCGGTATCAGGGCGGCACCTACGGCCACCGTGACGTGCGCCACCCCGCCCGGGGTGGCAGAAGGCGGCAGAGGGCGGTAGAGGGCGGCAGGAGAAGCCGTCAAGAACAGCCCCGCCGCAATGAGCGCTGCGACGGCGGCCAGCTTCAAGATTGTGAAGACATTCTGCGTCACCGCTGCCGGCTTGACGCCGACGTAGTTGACGCTGCACAGCAACACGATCGCTCCGATCGCGAGCGGCAGTGTGGCACGCGGTGAGACGCCCAGCAGCGCCACGCTATAGCTCGCGAACGTGACGGCGACGGCCGCCGTAGCGCCCGTCGCGATCACGAGCAACAACGCCCATCCATAAAGAAACGCCGGCAGCGGCCCGAAGGCCTCGCGCAGGTAGACGTAGCCGCCGCCCGTCCGTGGGCGCCGGGCGCCCAGTTCGCCGAAGCAAAACGCCCCTGCCAGCGCAATCACCCCGCCCACCACCCACGCGACGAGCGTGAGGCCGGCGCTGCCCACGCGGGCCGCGACGATCTGCGGTCCGAGAAACACACCCGACCCGATGATCCCGCCCATGACGGCCATGGTGGCCGAAAAAATCCCGAGGCGGCGCGCGTAGGTGATGCGGGGTTGCGACGGTTCGGTCACGATTCTCCCCCGGGAACATGCCTCCGGTGGTTTCGTTCGGAAAGCATGGCCCCCCTTCCCTCTCGCGGGACGCCTGTGCACGTTGTTCACCAATCCCCTAGTAGAGGAAAACCCGTCATGCCCCCGATTTCCTTCACCGTCAACGGCAAGCGTGAAACGGTCGACGTCGCGCCCGACACGCCGCTCCTCTGGGTGCTGCGCGACACGCTCGGCCTCACGGGCACCAAGTTCGGCTGCGGCATCGCGCAGTGCGGCGCCTGCACCGTGCATCTGGACGGCGTGGCCACGCGAACCTGCGTGCTGCCCATCTCCGCGGTCGCCAACAAGCGCGTCACGACGATCGAAGGCCTGTCCAAGAACCGCGCGCACGCGGTGCAACGCGCCTGGATCGCGGAAGACGTGCCGCAGTGCGGCTACTGCCAGTCGGGCCAGATCATGGCCGCGGCAGCGTTGCTCGCCAAGAAGCCGCACCCCACCGATGCAGACATCGATGAGACGATGACGAACATTTGCCGGTGCGGCACCTATCAGCGCATCCGGGCGGCCATCCACCGGGCCGCACAGGGAGCCTGACATGAGCGCGCCCTCACAAGTCTCGCGCCGCGAATTCCTCGAGACGACGGCGGCGGCGGGCGCCGGCCTCGTGATCGGGTTCCATCTGCCGGCCGGTGGACGGTTCGCCGCCGCAGCGGCGGCTCCCTTCGCTCCCAACGCGTGGCTGCGGATCAGCCCGGACAACAGTGTGCTCATCGTCGTGGACCGCTCCGAGATGGGCCAGGGCGTGACCACCGCCCTGCCGATGCTCCTCGCCGAAGAGCTCGACGCCGACTGGACCAAAGTGAAAATCGAGTTCGCGCCGGCCGACAAGGCGTACACCAACCCGATATTCGGCATGCAGGGCACCGGCGGCAGCACCAGCGTGCGGGCGGCCTACACGCCGCTTCGCAAGGCGGGCGCCGCCGCGCGCGAGATGCTGGTGGCGGCCGCGTGCCAGACGTGGGCCGTGGACCGGGTCGATTGCCGCACCGAGCGCAGCACCGTGATCCACACCGGGAGCAAGCGGCGGCTGACGTACGGCCAGCTCGCCGCCAAGGCCGCGTCGCTCCCCGTTCCCGAGAATCCCACGCTCAAAGATCCGAAGGACTGGAACATCCTCGGGCACCGGGTGCGCCGCCTGGACACGCCGGACAAAGTAGATGGCTCGGCCCAGTTCGGCATCGACGTCAAGCGGCCCGGCATGCTCGTCGCCGTGGTGGCGCGCTGCCCCACCATCGGCGGCAAAGTCGCGAGCTTCGACGCCACGAAGGCGAAGGCCGTCCCGGGCGTGAAGGACGTGGTGCAGATCTCGTCGGGTGTGGCGGTCGTGGCCGACGGCTACTGGAACGCCAAGAAGGGACGCGATGCGCTCGACGTGAAGTGGGACGACGGGCCCAACGCCCAGGTGACGAGCGCGAGCATCTCCCAGCTCCTGAGCGATGCGGCGGCGAAGCCCAGCCCCCAGGCGCGCCACGACGGCGATCCCGACGGCGCGCTCGCGGGTGCGGCGAACAAGGTGGACGCGACGTACGAGCTGCCGTTGCTCGCCCACGCCACCATGGAGCCGATGAACTGCACGGCGCACGTGCGCGCCGACGGGGTGGACATCTGGGCCCCGACCCAGTTCCAGACCGGCTCGCAAGGGCTCGGCGCCAAGATCGGTGGTGTGCCTCCCGAGAAGGTGCAGGTCCACACGACCTATCTGGGGGGCGGCTTCGGCCGGCGGTTCGAGCTCGACTTCATTCAGGAAGCGCTCGAGACGTCCAAGGCGACCGGCGCCCCGGTGAAGGTGGTGTGGTCGCGCGAGGACGACATGCAGCACGACCAGTACCGCCCGGCGAGCGTGCATCAGGTCCGCGCCGGACTGGACGCGTCCGGTCAGCCCGTGGCGTGGACCCACGCATTTGCGGCACCATCGATCATGGCGCGCGTGTTCGGCCCCGGAGCGATCAAGAACGGCATCGATGAAGAAACGGTGGAAGGCGCCGTCGGGATGCCGTACAGCGTCCCGAACGTCCACGTGCAGTATGCGCTCACCGATCTGGGAATCCCGGTGGGGTTCTGGCGCTCGGTCAACAATACGTTCAACGCGTTCGTGGTCGAGAGCTTCATCGACGAGCTGGCGCACGCCGCCAAGAAAGATCCGTACGAGTACCGCCGCGACCTGCTCGGCAAGGCGCCGCGCCACCTCGGCGTCTTGAACCTCGCGGCGAGCAAGGCAGGCTGGAGCACGCCGCTCCCGGCGGGCCGCTCGCGCGGGATCGCCGTATGGAAATCGTTCGACAGCTACGTGGCCGAGGTCGCTGAGATCTCCATGCAGTCGGATGGCACGCCGCGGGTGCACCGCGTGGTGTGCGCTGTGGATTGCGGGCCGGTGGTGAACCCCAGCATCGTCGAAGCCCAGATGGAGGGCGCCATCGTGTACGGGCTCACGGCGGCGCTGTGGGGCGAGATCACGATCGACAAAGGCCGCGCCCAGCAGAGCAACTTCCACAACTACCAGATGCTCCGCCTGGCCGACATGCCGAAGGTCGAAGTGCACATCGTGCCGTCGACCGATTCGCAGGGGGGCGTGGGCGAGCCCGGCACGCCACCCATCGCGCCGGCGGTCGCGAACGCGATCTTCGCCCTGAACGGAAAGCGGATCAGAAAGCTGCCGATAGGGAAACTGACATAAAGACGCGGTGCGCGGTGCGCGGTTGCCTCCGGTGGCTGGCCGTCCTCAACGGAAGGCTAGCTGAGCATCGGTAGCAACCGCGCACTGCGCACCACGCACCAAGTTCAGGAGGCTCCATGAGCTCCACTCTCTCCCGCCGCGACTTCGTCGCGACCAGCGCGGGACTCGTCATCGCGTTCCACCTGCCGTCCCGCTCGCCGCGAGCCGACATCGACGACGCGCCGTTCTCCCCCAACGCCTGGATCCACATCGGCTCCGACGGGATCGTCACGCTCACCGTCGATAAATCCGAAATGGGCCAGGGCTCGCAGACCGGCCTGGCGATGATCCTCGCCGAAGAGCTGGACGCCGACTGGTCCACGGTGCGTCTCGGCCCAGTACCGGAAAACCCGGCCGGGTGGTCGCGCCGCATGTCCACGGGCGGCAGCACCGCGATTCGTACCTCGTGGGAGCCGCTGCGTAAAGCGGGCGCCGCGGCGCGCGAGATGCTGCTCGATGCGGCGGCGTCCACCTGGGACGTCGACCGCGCTTCGTGCCGCGCCGAGCGCGGTGCCGTGGTGCACGCCTCGAGCAAACGACGTCTCACGTACGGCAAGCTGGTCGCGAAAGCGGCGCAGCTCCCGGTCCCGAAGGATCCTCCCCTCAAGGACCCGAAGGACTTCCGCCTGCTCGGCACCCGGACGCCGCGGCTCGACACGCCGGCCAAAGTCGACGGCAGCGCCGTGTTCGGCATTGACGTGAAGGTGCCGGGCATGCTGATCGCCTCGATCGAGCGCTGCCCCGTGTTCGGCGGCACGCTCAAGTCGTACGACGCCACCAAAGCCAAGGCCGTGCCGGGAGTGCGGGCTGTTGTCGCCCTCGAGCCGAGCCCCTGGACGGGGACTGCCGGCGCGTGGGCAGCGGGCTGCGCCGCCGGCGTGGCCGTGGTCGCCGACACCTACTGGCAGGCCGTCACCGGGCGACGCGCGCTCGAGATCCAATGGGACGAGGGCGACGCGGCCTCACTCGACTCGGACGGGATCCGGGCGGAGTTCGTCAAACGTGCAGAGCAGCCGGGCGTCGAAGCCCGTAAGGACGGCGACGCGGCGGCGACGCTCGCCGGCGCAGCCAAGCGGGTCGAGGCCGTGTACGAAGTGCCATTCCTGCACCACGCCACCATGGAGCCGATGACCTGTACCGCCCACGTCCGATCGGACGGATGCGACGTCTGGGTGCCAACCCAAAACCAGACGCGGGCGCAGGAAGTGGCCGCCGAGCTGACCGCGTTGCCCAAGGAGCAGGTGCGGGTGCACACCACGTTCCTGGGTGGTGGGTTCGGGCGGCGACTCGAGCCCGATTTCGTGTCCGAGGCGGTGCGCGTGTCCAAGGCCGCGGGCGCCCCCGTGAAGGTGATTTGGTCGCGCGAAGACGACGTGCAGCACGGCTTCTACCGGCCCGCGACCTACAACCGCTTCGCCGCGGCGCTCGACGGGAGCGGGAATCCGGTAGCCTGGACGCACCGCATCGTAGCGCCGCCCATCCTCCTCAAGTTTGGGCCGCTCGAGAAGGGCATCGACCGCACCCTCATCGACGGGGCGTCGAATCTCCCGTACGCCATCCCCAACGTGCTGGTGGACCAGGTCGCCGTCGACCTACTGCCCGTGCCCCGTGGCTTCTGGCGCTCGGTCGGGATCTCCCAGAATGCGTTTGTGACCGAGTGCTTCTTCGACGAAGTCGCGGTCGCGTCCGGAAAAGATCCCTACGAGCTACGGCGCCAGCTGCTCGCTGACAAGCCGCGACACCTGCGCACGCTCGAGCTCGCGGCCCAGAAAGCCGGCTGGGGCACGCCGCTCCCGGCCGGTCGCGGCCGGGGCATCGCCCTCGCCGAATGGGCGCCGACCACGTGCGCGCAGGTGGCGGAGGTGTCGGTGCGGTCCGACGGGAGCGTGCGCGTGCACCGGGTGGTGTGCGCCGTCGACTGCGGGCCCACGGTGAACGTGGGCCAGATCGAGGCCCAGCTGCAGGGCGGGATCGTGTACGGCCTGACTGCCGCGCTATACGGCGAGATCACCCTCGAGCGGGGCCGGGTGAAGCAGAGCAACTTCACCGATTACCCGATGCTGCACATCGAAGAGATGCCTGTCGTCGAAGTCCACGTGGTGCCGAGCGACGACAAGCAGGGCGGCATCGGCGAGCCCTCGGTCGGGCCGGTCGCGCCAGCGGTGTGCAACGCCATCTTCGCGGCAACGGCCAAACGGATCAGAAGGTTGCCGATTGGAAAGCTGACATGAAGACGGGGTGCGCGGTGCGCAGTCCGCGGTTGTCGCCGATGGCTGGCTGACGTCCGCCTACGATCGAGCGGCACGGGAGCAACCGCGCACCGCGTACCGCGCACCTCGCACCAAGTTCGGGAGGCACCGCCCCGTCTCAGTGCACCACTTTTACCGACCCCGTCATCTTGGCCGGGTGAACCTTGCAGTGGTAGTCGCTGCTCCCGACCGTCGTGAACGTGATGGGGCCGAACGTGCCGCTCGCCTGCGGGGTGCCTGAGTCCGGGCCACCAGTGAAGGTCACGGTGTGAGAGATCGCGCCTCTGAACGTCCAGGTGACCGTGCCGTTGACCTGCACGATCGTGGTCGCAGGGTCGAAGAAGTCGTCCTTCACGTCGACCGCGGCCGATGTCGGCGCGCTGGTGGCGATCTCGTTGAAACTGGCCGGACTCGGCACGCCGTCGACTGCCGCGCTGACCCGCTGGATGGTAGAGGACCCGACCGAATCGCTCGTGCTCGCAATCCCGTTCTGGTCAGTGGTGCTCTGAACGGGACTCACCGCGCCCCCGCCCGATTCCACGGTCCACATCACCACCACGCCTGGCACCGGCCGACCGCTCAAGTCGGACACGGTTACACTCAACGGCGTCGGCAGCGGATTGTTGAAGTACCAGTTCTGTCCCGCTCCCCCGCTCGGCACCACGTCCGCGGGCGGTCCGGGCGGCTGGGTGTCCCCGCCGTTGCAACCCGATGCCCCGAGGGCAGCCAGCACCCCGCACCGCACCCACTGCCGGCGTTTCATCCGGTGGTCTCCTGAGAATTCAACGGAATCTACGCGGCACGAAAAGCAGAGCGGTACCCCCGGCCTGCTTCGGAAGGTACCGCTCCCCGCTCCCCGCTCCGCGTTGTTCAGTGCACGACTTGGAGCGTGCCGGTCATGCCCCCGTGGACCGAACAGTGATAGCCGTATGTACCCAACGAATTGAACGTGATGGCCCTCGTCCCGGTCATCTGAGGCGCCGTCTCCGCGGGAAGGGGCGCCGGTCCGCTATTGAACGTCAGCGAATGAGGATTCACGCCGCCCCAGGTCCACGTCACCGTCCCACCAGTCTTGATCACGCCGTTCTGAGGGCTGAAGAAGTTGTCTTTGACGTCAACCGCCGCAGTAGTCGGCGCCGCGCTGGCCGTGACCGTGAACGTCACGGGAGTCGACAGGCCCGTAAACGTCGCCGTGACCGTCTGCGAACTGGACGATCCGATGCTGTCCGTTGTGCTCGCCACTCCCGACGCGCTGGTGGTGCTCTGAGTGGGACTCACCACACCGCCCCCCGTCGCGGCCCAGTTGACGACGACGCCCGGCACGGCGCAGTTGTTCGCATCCAGCGCCTTGACGCTCAGCGCGGCGGGAAGCGGGTTGTTGAAGTACCACTCCTGCGCGTTCCCGGCGTTCACGAGGAGCTGCGTCGCGGCGCCCGGTGTGCAGGGCCCCGTGCCACTCCCCTTGTCACCGCCCCCGCACGCGGCCAGGAGCGACGCAACGGCCAACGCCGCCCGGCGGGCCGCCCGGCTCATTGCTTCACCACCTGGCCACGAATCTCGCCGGCCGGATGCAAGACGGTGTGGACGTTCACGTACGCATGTCCGTTGCGCATCAGCACGAGCAGCGAATCGAGTGTCATATTTATGGGAGGCCCAAGTTGCCCACCCACGCCCGCAGCGAGAACGCCCGTGAACCCAAGACCCTTGGACTTGCCCGTCGTGTACAGATTTAGAGCCACGCCAGCGCTGCTGTCAACCGGGGCAGGCGCGTGGATGTGGGCCAAAGTGACACTGTCGATCCCCACGACGTCGACCTCATAGAAGAGCGTCTTGATGTCGCCAACGTAGGTGAATTGGGCGGTTCCAGTTGCGGTGGTGGTGATCGGCGTGGGAACGACTTTCGCGCCCGACAAAGTCGCCGCGAACCGCTCCGTTACGGTGATCCCCACATCGTCCTTGCAGCTGCCCAGAGCCACCAACGCGACGATGGTCAGACCTCCCAACAGTGGTGCTCGCATGACGGCCTCCTGTCGATTGGTATACGACGTATACGACGCGAACCCACCCGGTGGATCCACGAAGGCACGTCAGCCGGCGCAGGGCTGTCAACTGCGCGTTATGTCGGGGTTGTGTTAGGGACGGGTGAGGGCGGCATGACAACGAAGGCCCCGACCGATGAGCCGGTCGAGGCCTCCGCGTTACTATCACGACCGTCGCGCCAGCGCACCAGCTCGTGCCCGCAGCGCCGCATCGACGTCGCTCAGCGACACGGGCGCCGGCACGGTCCATTGACCGCGCTGCATCGTGGGCACTCGCACCGCCGCCACCGCGCCGTCCGGGCCGAGATCGACCACGGCGGTGGCCGCATCATCGGGCCCCTGGTTGGCCTTGATCACGAGAGTCCACGTACCCTCCTTCGGCCAGTTCTGCCGCAGCGCTTGCACCCCTTCCCGCCCGGTCTCGGCGAACTCGAGCTTGACCGTGCGGCGCTCCCCGTTCACGATCCCCTCGGCGGTGCCGGTGACGATATAGCCAATCGCCGTGCCGTGGTGGAACGAGTGCACCAGCAGGAACGCGCCGCGCTGGGATTGGTCGTACGGGTTGACCGGCAGCTCGATCGAGATCCAGGGCGGGCCCTTGGCGATGGCCGGGTTGGCGACGAGCGTGCTCGCGAGCGCCGCGACGGTGACACAACGGAGGGGGATGCGCATGGCAACCTCTCGGTTCGGGTTGCCAGTGGGATGCCGCTCGTGGGTGGAAGGTTTAGGGCCCCGTCATTTGGCGTCGAGCGAGATATTTCCCTTGAAGCTGCGCGCGGTCACCTGCGCCCCCGCCCCCTCTGCCCCGGTCGAGAACCGCAGCACGCCCCGCTCTGCCGTGGCGGCCGTCAGGCGGTTCGTGATGGACCCGGCGATCGTGACCAGGTCGAAGTCGGCCACGGTCGCGGCGGGCACGCGCAGCGCGATCGCGCCGCTCTGGCTCTCGAGCTCGACGATGCCGCCGCGCCCCAGCTCACCGTCGAACCGGACATCGCCCGTCACCGATTCGAACTTGCCGCGCTGGACCCCCGTGCCGCCGCGCTGCCATCCTGCCGCCCGCACCACGATGGTGCCGCTCAGCGTGGACGCCCCCAGATCCACGCTGGCGCCCCGCAACAGGATGGCGCCGCTCACCGTCTTGACCCGGGCCCGCCCGCTGCCGCCGGCCAGCTCGACCGGCCCGTCCATCGTCTCGGCCGTCACATCGGCCGGCGTGCCGACCACGTGGATCGCGCCCGCCACGCTGTTGAGATCGAGCGTGCCGTCCACACCCACCACGTCGATATCGGCCGACGCGGACTTCACCCACACACGCGCGCCGCGCGGCACGTGCACCTCGAGCTCGGCGCGACCGGTGACGACGAGCTTGCGCACGCTGACGGTGCCGGCCGCCGCCAAGCGTCCCGGTCCGCGCCCCGACACGGCTAGGCTGTCCACGTCCCAGCCGATCACCCGGATCCGGCCGGCGGGATCGACGATGCGCACCGAGCCATCGGAGTCGAAGGGCCAGCGCGCCTCGAACCGGTTGTGATCCGCCGGCGCCTGGCCGAGAGCGCTGCGAGCAGCGACCGCCAGCACGAACCCGAGCCAACCGAGGTGTCGCGTCATGTGGCTACCCGCGTGGCCCAGCGGAGCAGCTCGACCTTCTCCCGTGCCGCCGACGCGACCAGCCCGCGCAGCTCGACGTTCTCCGGATCACGGGCCAATGCGTCGCGCGACTCGCGGAGCGCCGCGTCGATCGCAGCGAGATTGCGCTCCAGCAGCGCGACGGTGGCCGGAGCGAGCCGGTCGCGCTCCGTAGCGAGGGCGCGGGTCAGCTCATCGCTGGCCTGCTCGTACTGCGCCTCTACCGCCAGCCAGCCCTCCCCCACCGGGCGGTAATGGGCGGCAAAGGGCGGCAAGAGGCGGTAGACAGCGAAGCCGATCACCAGTGTGGCCGCGGCGGCGAGTGCCGTCCTCCACCACCGTTTCCCGTTTCTCACTTCCCGTTTCCCGACGCGCGCGGCGATACCGGTCCACAGATCCCTAGCCGGCTCGATACGCTTCGGGAGATCCGCCGCGCCGGCGACTAAGGCGCGTAGTTCGACGACGGCCGCCCGGCAGCCCGCGCACCCCGCCAGGTGGGCCTCGACGAGCGCCCGCGCCTCGGCCGCGAGCGTGCCGTCCACATACTCATTGAGCTGCGTTTCCCACTCGTTGCACATCATTTGCTCAACGCCTCCCGCAACAGGCGCCGTGCCCGAAACAGCTGGGCCTTCGAAGTTCCCACCGCGATCCCGTTGAGCCGGGCGATCTCGTGGTGGCGGTAGCCTTCCACGTCGTGCAGCACGAATACCTCTCGCGCGCCCGGCGGGAGCGCCGCGATGGCGCGCTCCAGATCCAGCTGCCCTGCCACCGTACTCACGGCGTCCCCCGGTCGCTCGAATGCCGCTGGGTCCTCGGTCGTGAACACCCGCAGCGCGCGCCGCTGCCCCGCCCGCTGACCGAGGAACACCACGTTCACGGTGAGCCGGTACAGCCAGGAAGAAAATGCGCTCTCACCTCGAAAGCTCGCGAGCCGCTCCCACGCCCGCACGAATGCGTCCTGCGTGAGCTCCTCGGCGCGCGCCCGATCAGCCGTGAGCCGCAGGCACAGCGCGTACACGCGACCCACGTGCGCGCGGTACAGCGCCTCGAACGCGGCCTGGTCGCCCTGCTGCGCACGCTGGATGAGATCGCTCGAGTCCGCCTGCATCGGGTCGCCAGGGCCGGCACAGTGCTAGGATGCCGCCGGACCGCGGTTGGTTGAGAGCCGGGGGGGACGGGGGGGACGCCTAGGGCACCACGGGCCGCATCAGTAATCCAGTCGTCGAGACCCGCACTTCGTACCGCGCTGGTCTCGTGCCCGCGACGAAGGCCGCCGATCCGTACTCGGCGTCCACCAGGGGGCCGAGTACGTGGCGTCGCGCGATCCAGAAGAGATCGATCCAGGCCGGCCGCGCCACCTCATAGGCCGTGTGCGGCTTGCTGCGCTCGTCGGACACCGCGTTGTAGCGGCCGGCCACCCGGTCGAGCTCGTAGGACGTATGGAGACCCAGCAGGTTTACCCAGGGGTGCCACTTGAGAATGTGCGCGTCCATGTACAGGGCATCGCCCGCCAGGTCGTACATGGCCAGACGCTTGTCGGGAAGTACAATCATTGCCCGGAAGCGCTGTGGCCCCAGGGGCTCCGTCGTGACCGTCGCCGCCAGCACCTCGAGCGTCAGGGACCGGTACTCGCGCAGGCCGACGGCGATCGCGGCGGCGAGCCCGGCGAGCGCCAGCAGCAGCAGGCCCACCAGGCTGCGCACCGCTCCGCCCCCCCAACGTCTGGTGCGGAGCGCCGTCACGCCGGCGCGACAGAAGACGACCCCCAGGACGAGCAGGCAAAGACCGGCGATCAGCAAGCGGGTGGGCATGTCGGTCGTCTAAACTACGCCGTGCGGTTACTGTTAGGTTAGCCCCGCCTCCGGGACTTTCCACATGCCGGCGATCGACTCGACCATCCAGCTGCGTAAGCCCCCGCCGTCGGGGTGCGACGACATCCTCAGCGCGCGCGCCCTCGACTTTCTCGCCGCGCTGGCGCACGGCTTCGAGCCGCGGCGCCGTGAGCTGCTCGAGCGGCGGCGCCTGCGCCAGGCGGAGCTCGACGCGGGCAAGCTTCCTGACTTCCTCCCCGAGACGAAAGCGATTCGCGACGACGCGTGGTCCGTCGCGCCCATCCCGCCCGATCTGCGCGATCGGCGCGTGGAGATCACGGGCCCGGTGGACCGCAAGATGATCATCAACGGCCTCAACTCGGGCGCCAACGTCTTCATGGCCGACTTCGAGGACGCCAACGCCCCGACCTGGGAAAACAACGTCGTCGGCCAACGCAATCTGAAGGATGCCGTCGCCGGGACGATCTCCTACGCGAGTCCCGAGGGGAAGCGCTACGCGCTCGCGGCGACGACGGCGACACTGTTCGTGCGCCCCCGCGGGTGGCACCTGGTCGAAAAACACGTACACCTGGACGGCGCCCCAATCTCGGCATCGCTGTTCGATTTCGGGCTGGCGTTCTATCACACTGCGGCGGCGCTGATCGCCAAGGGCAGCGGTCCCTATTACTACCTGCCAAAGATGGAGAGTCACTTGGAGGCGCGGCTCTGGAACGACGTCTTCAACTTCGCGCAGGACGCGCTCGGCATTCCGCGCGGCACCATCCGCGCGACCGTGCTGATCGAGACGATCCTCGCGGCGTTCGAGACCGACGAGATTCTGTGGGAGCTGCGCGATCACTCCGCCGGGCTCAACTGCGGGCGCTGGGACTACATCTTCAGTTACATCAAGAAGCTGCGCCACTTCCCCGAGCGCGTGCTCCCCGATCGCGCACGCGTCACGATGGAGCAGCCGTTCCTGCGGAGCTATGCCGAGCTGGTGATCCGCACCTGTCACCGCCGCGGGATTCACGCCCTCGGAGGCATGGCGGCGCAGATTCCCATCAAGCGCGACCCGGAGCTCAACGAGCAGGCACTCGAGAAGGTGCGCCAGGACAAGCTGCGCGAGGTGCGGCAGGGGCACGACGGCACCTGGGTCGCGCACCCCGCGCTCGTCCCCGTGGCGCGCGAGGTGTTCGACGCCCACATGCCGGGCCCGAACCAGGTCGAGCGCCGGCGCGACGACGTGCGGGTCACCGCCCAGGACCTCCTGGCCACGCCGTCGGGCGCGATCACGTTCGAGGGATTGCGCACCAACCTGGACGTGGCAGTCCGCTATCTCGCGGCGTGGCTGGGCGGCCTCGGGTGCGTGCCCATCAACGACCTGATGGAGGACGCCGCCACCGCGGAGATCTCCCGGGCGCAGGTGTGGCAGTGGCAGCGCCACGGGGCGCGGTTGCAGGACGGGCGTTACGTGAATGCCGCCGTGATACAACAGACGCTCTCCGAAGTGATGGCCTCCCTACCCGAAAGGGTAGGTGCGGAGGCCCCCGGCGCCGATCAGCTTTCGCTCGCGGCGCGGATTCTGGCCGACCTGACCACTGGCGCGGACTTTGCGGAGTTCCTGACCACGGTGGCGTACGACTATCTGGACTGACCGACTGGACGGGGCGGCCATGGACAAGCATGCGGTAATCTCGGCATTGGAGCGCGCCTGGGCGAACGAGGCGCGCTGGAACGGCATCACGCGACCGTACAACGCCGGCGACGTGTACCGGCTGCGCGGCTCGATCGATATCGAATACTCGCTGGCGCGCTACGGCGCGGCGCGGCTGTGGGAGCTCCTGCGTGACGAGGATTACGTCGCCGTGTTGTCGGCCATCACCGGGAACCAAGCGATCCAGCAGGTCCAGGCCGGGCTGAAGGCGATCTACGTGAGCGGCTGGCAGGTGGCCGCGGACGCCAATCACGCGCTCGAGATGTACCCCGACCAGAGCCTCTATCCGTCCGACTCCGTTCCCGCCCTGCTGCGACGCATCAACAACGCCCTCAAGCGGGCCGACCAGATCGCTCACCTCAAGGACGACCACGCGACCTACTGGTTCGCCCCGCTGGTGGCCGACGCCGAGGCCGGGTTCGGCGGGCCGCTGCACGCCTTCGAGGTCATGAAGAACATGATCGACGCCGGAGCCGCGGGCGTGCACTTCGAAGATCAGCTCGCGTCGGTGAAGAAGTGCGGCCATCTGGGCGGCAAGGTGCTCGTTCCCACGAGCGAGTTCGTCACCAAGCTGGTCGCGGCGCGCCTCGCGGCGGACGTGTGCGGTGTGGACACGATCCTGATCGCTCGCACGGACGCGAACAGCGCCACGCTGCTCACCAGCGACTCGGACGAGTACGATCGCCGCTTCCTGACGGGGGAGCGGACCGCCGAAGGCTTCTTCCGGGTGCGCGACGGCGTGGACGCCGCCATCGCCCGGGCCCTGGCTTACGCGCCCTACGCCGACCTGCTGTGGTTCGAGACGTCGAAGCCGGATCTCGCGGAGGCGACCAAGTTCGCCCAGGCGATCCACGCGAAATACCCGCGCAAGCTGCTGGCGTACAACTGCTCGCCGTCGTTCAACTGGCGCAAGCACCTGAGCGCCGCCCAGATCGCCGCGTTCCAGCGGGAGCTCGGCGCTTTGCACTACAAGTTCCAGTTCGTGACCTTGTCCGCGTTCCACGCGTTGAACCACAGCATGTTCACCCTGGCGCAGGATTACAAAGCGCGGGGGATGGCGGCCTACGCGGACCTCCAGGACCGCGAGTTCGCCTCCGAGAAGGACGGCTACGCGGCGGTGCGGCACCAGGAGTTCGTCGGCGTGGGGTACTTCGACGAAATCACCCAGATCGCCACCGGCGGAACGTCCTCGGTGACGGCGATGGAGGGGTCGACCGAGCAGCAGCAGTTCCACGAGCCCGGGCGCAAGAAGGCCGGCGCGGGACGCTAGGAACGGCGCCGGGCGCTTCATTTCACCGGGGGGGCCGGGTGGCGACACGCCGCCCGGCCCCCTTACGTTGTGTGAGATGAAACGCTCGACCCTCTATGCGATCGCCGCCGTGCTCGCGGTCGCGGCGCTGTTCTTCGTGATGACCACGGCCCGCGCCAAGACGCGGTGCCGTGTGTGCGTGGAGTTCCGCGGCCGGACCAACTGCGCCACGGCGGCCGGCGCGACCGAGCAGGCCGCGCGCGAGGGAGCCCAGACCACCGCGTGCGGGCCCGTCGCCAGTGGCATGGATGAGCAGATCGGGTGTGGAAGAACTACGCCTGTTTCCGTGGAATGCCAGCCCCACTGACGCGTCGCCGAACTTCGTCGCGGGCGTCGTTCCTAGACGTATCTCCGTGACGCCCTTATGATGTTGCTGTGTCAGATTTTTCGTTACCCCGCACCCCCGTCCCCGCTCGCCTGCTCCTCACGCAGGGCGTCTCGCGCCCCGGACAGATCTACGTGATGGAGCGCGTGCCGCACCACGACGGGCCGGAAACGGTGCTCGAGCTGCTGAATCGCCCCGAGGGGTTTTTCGCGTTCCGTCCCGCCGAAGACGGCGAGATCCTGCTGGTGTCCAAGGTGCAAACGGTCTCGCTCTCGGTCGATCGTCAGGCCCCGATCACCGACCCGGTCCGTCTCTCGGCGGCGCGGATGCTGGGCGTGGAGGTGGTGCTGGCGGGGGGCGCCACGCTGGGCGGCTGGGCGAGCGTCGAGCTGCCGGAGCAGCACGCGCGGCTGCTCGATTACTTGAACGCGTCCCAGGAAGCCTTCTTCGCGGTGTGGAGCCACGCCGCGACCCACTACGTGAACCGGGCGTACGTCCTGTTCGCGCGCCCCCTGACCTGAGATCCCCTGATGGCCGCCCGGATCGACCCATTCGTCGACGTCCTGCTCCGCGAGCACGGGGACCAGCTCTATTTGCTACCGGACGAGCCGGTCACGATGGTCAAAGACGGCAAGCCGCGGAAAGTGAGCCGGCAGCCGCTCACCGATCAGCACATCTACGCGCTCCTGGTCGAGGTGGCCCCGTCCGAAGCGGCGGACCACATCGACAAGAAGGCGGAGACGGAGTTCGAGTACATCGCGGACCGCGGTATGGTGCGGGTGCGGATCGTGCCCGAGATGGGTCGCCTGACCGCGGTCGTGGCGCCGAGCGGGAATGCCGCAGCCGCAGGGGCCCCCGCTCCGGCAGCCCAGCGG
>Ga0209474_10002218_pt1 | contig 18084 bp, 18 predicted proteins | sample GraSoiAngelo_145_FD_185902 | JGI IMG/M metagenome (GOLD analysis project Ga0209474, IMG submission 185902) | Grasslands soil microbial communities from the Angelo Coastal Reserve, California, USA - 14_1009_05_20cm (SPAdes) (version 2) | ecosystem: Environmental > Terrestrial > Soil > Grasslands... | reverse complement strand
GTCAACATTCACTACGTCTGCGGCGGAAGCGGCTCGCCCGTGGTTCTGGTGCACGGCCTGGGCAGCTCGGCCGCGGTCGAGTTCTATTTCAACCTCGAGCCGCTCACGGCGAACCATCGCGTCTTCGCCATCGATCTTCCGGGCTTTGGCCACTCCGACAAGCCGGTCCTGGCATACACGATCGAGCTCTTCGTGAAGGCCGTTCGCGACCTGATGGCTTGCGAAACGCTGGAGCGGGCCGCGGTCATGGGTGTTTCGATGGGAGGGCGGGTCGCGCTCGGTCTCGCACTCGAATCACCAGATCTCGTTGCGCGTCTGGTGCTGGTGGATGCGCTGGGGGTTGGCCCGCCGCGGCGGGTGCTCGCCTACCGCATTCTGCTGACGAAAGGCCTGGGCGAGCTCACCCTCAGCGGGACAGCCCGCGCGTTGCGCCGCATGAACCCGGCGACGATTCGACGGTTCTGGGGCTGGTACCTACGGCGGCCCGGGCGGGTAGATACGATTCTGAGCGACGAACGGATCGCCAACCACGGCACGCTGCTATCGACGCCGGAGTACCGGGCGGCCTATCTGTCGGCGCTGCGTTCGATCGCCAGGATGGGCCAACTGCGAGATGGGATCACCGTCGAGGATCGTCTTTCAGAGCTGCTGATGCCGACGCTCCTGATATGGGGTCGGCACGACCACATCTTTCCGGCGAGTCACGCCGAGATCGCGAAGGATAAACTGCGCAACGGCCGCGTGGAGATCTTCGAGAATAGTGGCCATACGCCCCAGATGGAAGAGCCGGACCGCTTCAACAGACTCGTGCTGGACTTTCTCAGCGAGCCGGCGAGCCGGCGCGGCGAAGGAGTCGCCTGAGCGTCGGCGGCCAATCGATGCATCGCGACGATCTTCGAAACGTGGCGATCATCGCGCACGTCGACCACGGGAAGACCACGCTGGTGGATGCGCTGCTGAAGCAGTCGCATGTGTTCGCTGCGCACGAGCAGGTGGGCGAGCTGATCATGGACTCCAACGTGCTGGAGCGAGAGAAGGGCATCACCATCCTGGCCAAGACCACCTCGATCCGCTATCGGGGAATCAAGATCAACATCATCGACACCCCAGGCCATGCTGACTTCGGCGGCGAGGTCGAGCGTGTGCTGGGAATGGCTGATGGCTGCCTGCTGCTGGTGGACGCGCTCGAAGGGCCGATGCCGCAAACTCGGGTCGTGCTTCGGCTCGCGCTCGAGCTCGGGCTGATGCCGATCATCGTCGTCAACAAGATCGATCGCGTCAACGCGCGGCCGGCGGAGACGGTGGAAATGACGCACGACCTGCTCCTCGAGCTGGCAAAGCATCCCGATCAGCTCAACGCTCCGGTGATTTACACGAACGCGCGAGCCGGCACGGCGACGGTCGACCTGCGCCATCCAGGGTCAACGCTCGAACCGCTCCTCGACGCGCTGCTCGCTCAGGTTCCGCCGCCAAGGGGCGACCCACTGGGCCCGTTGCAACTGCTCGTCAGCAACCTGGATCACGACAACCACATCGGACGGCTGGCGATCGGCCGGATCGCGCGGGGCACCATCCGGCAGGGGCAAGACGTGGTCAGATGCAGCGAGGCCGGCATCGGCCCGCCGCAGCGCATCACCACGCTGCTGACCGTTGAGGCGTTGCAGCGGCGCGAGGCCGACAGCGCGGAGGCGGGAGAGATCGTGTACCTCGCCGGCCTACCCGACATCGCGGTGGGAGACACCGTAGCGGATGCCGAGCATCCGCAACCGCTGCCCCGGCTCGAGGTCAGCCAGCCGACGCTGCGGATGCAATTCTCGGTGAACCAATCGCCCTTCGCTGGTCGCGAGGCTACCACCAGCAGCACCTCGCGCCAGCTCCGCGCCCGATTGGCGCGCGAATTGCAGACCAACATTGCGCTCAAAGTCGCGGACGGGGCGACGGCCGACATGTTCGAGGTCAGCGGCCGAGGCGAGCTGCATCTGGCGATCCTGATCGAGACCATGCGACGGGAGGGCTATGAGTTCGAGGTCTCACGTCCGGCCGTCATCACGCGCGACATCGACGGCCAGCGGCACGAACCGGTCGAGGAGTGCATCATCGACTGCAGCCTCGATGCCGTGGGGGCCATCACCGAGGCGCTCGGCTCACGGGGCGCGCAGTTGCAGACCATGCGGACCGATGCTGGCAGCGGAGCCCGGCTCACCTACCTCGCCCCAACCCGGGCGCTGATCGGGTTGCGCAGCCTGATCTTGACGCTGACCCGTGGAACCGGCGTGATGTCCACCAGGCTCGTCGGCTGGGAGCGGTGGCGGACCCTGCCATCGCGAACGCGCAATGGGGTGCTCACCGCAAGCCAGACCGGCATGGCCGTCGCCTACGGCTTGCAGGGCGTCCAGGAACGCGGTCAGCCCTTTATTGGTCCGGGGACACAAGTCTATGAGGGCATGATCATTGGGCTCAACCGGCGAGGGGGGGACATCGACGTGAACGCTACCAAGCAGAAGCAGAAGACGAACATGCGCGCCTCGACCGAGGATGCCACCGTCAAGCTGGTCCCACCCCGCCAGATGTCGCTCGAGGAATGCCTCGACTTCATCGAGGATGACGAGCTGGTGGAGGTCACGCCCAAGGGGATCCGGATGCGAAAGCGGGTGCTGATCGCGAGCGAGCGGATCAAGCTTCGGAAGCGCGAATTGCCTGCAGCCGGCTAGCAGAAAGCCGGCGACGGCAGGCAGCGGCGAGCCCTAAGCTGGAGTTGTGACCGCAGAGGAGAAGGCGCCGATCACGGATAAGCGCGATCGAACGGCCGACGAGCGGGAACGACTGGCCAACGAACGCGAGCAGCTGGCCGACGAGCGCGAGCGCCTCGCGGACGATCGGGAGGCGGCCCTCGATGCCCGAGAGCGGCAGATCGAGGCCCGAGAGCAGCGGGTACGGGAACGGTCGGCCCGCCTGGGTTTGGATGCCGTGAGCTCTCAGGAATCGGCCAGAGAGGCAATCCGGTCAACTCGTCAACGGATCGAGCATTCTCGCCAGTCGCTGGATCGCTCGGAGGCTGACGCCAACCGGCAGGATGCCAGGCTCGAGCGCGGCGATGCGGATGCCTCGCGCGACCAGGCGGAAATCGACCGCGAGAGGGAGGAGCCCTCCGACTAGCCCAGCGGGTGACCGAGCCTGGCCGCGTAGTACGCGAGCAGCCAGCTGAATAGCAAAACCAGCCCCCATATAAGTAGGATGGCGCCGGCCAGCCCAAGCGGGGCCGGCCAGAGCCGCTTGAACCGGTAGCGGGCGAACTCGCGAAAGGTGGCCCAGAAGGCGGTGGAGAAGAGGGCCATCCGGCGGGCCTGTCGAAGCGCGATTCGAAGCACGAGGATACCGGCAAGACAGAGTCCGAGGCCCCAGATCAGCATCAGGCTGGTACCCTTATATGTTGTGGCCCAAGCACCTGGGAAACCCTACAGGCTGTGGTAAACTGCTTGACAGGCTTCATCCTACGGCATACGATGTGGGCCGCTCTCCACCCCACCCTACGGAGGTTCATCGATGGCCCGATCCACCCAGAACCGACCCAACTTGATTGCGGCGGCTCCGAGCAATACGCCCAAACGCAACCGCAACGGGCTTCCCTGGAAGCGCTACTTCACCCGTCCCGGCGTGGCCCCATTCGACGAGGTCCAATGGGAGACGCGCGAGGCCAGCATCACCAATGAGAAGGGTGAGGTCGTCTTCGAACAACATGACGTCGAGATCCCGACCACCTGGTCGCAGGTCGCCACGAATGTAGTGGTTTCGAAGTATTTCCGTGGGGTGCTCGGGACGCCCGAGCGCGAGCGCAGCGTCAAGCAATTGATCGGGCGCGTGGTTCGCACCATCCATGGGTGGGCCAACAAGCAGGGGTATTTCGCGACCCCCGAAGCGTCGGAAATCTTCCGTGACGAGCTGACCCATTTGCTGGTGCACCAGAAAGCTGCCTTCAACAGCCCGGTCTGGTTCAACGCCGGTATCGAACAGCGCCCTCAGCTTTCAGCTTGCTTTATCAACAAAGTCGAGGACAGGATGGAGTCGATCCTCACCCTGGCCAAGACCGAGGGGATGCTCTTCAAGTACGGCTCGGGCACCGGTACGAACCTCTCGCCACTTCGTTCCTCGCGTGAGCTCCTCGCGGGCGGCGGCACGGCATCCGGCCCCGTCTCCTTCATGAAGGGCTTCGACGCCTTCGCCGGCGTGATCAAATCCGGCGGCAAGACGCGACGGGCGGCCAAGATGGTGATCCTCAACGCCGACCATCCCGACATCGTCGAGTTCATCAATTGCAAGGTCGAGGAGGAGCGCAAGGCGTGGACGCTGATCGAGGGTGGGTACGACCCGTCCTTCAACGGCCCGGCCTACAGCTCGATCTTCTTCCAGAACTCCAACAACAGTGTCCGGGTCAAAGACGACTTCATGAAGGCGGTGGAAGAGGATGGCGAGTGGCATACCTTCGCCATCACGTCGGGCCAGATCATGGACACCTACAAGGCTCGCGGCCTGATGCGCATGATGGCGGAGGCGGCCTGGGCATGCGGCGATCCGGGGCTGCAGTACGACACCACGGTCAACCACTGGCATACCTGCCCGAACACGGACCGGATCAACGCATCCAACCCGTGTTCCGAGTACATGTTCCTCGATAACACCTCCTGCAACCTCGCCTCGATCAACCTGATGAAGTTCCTGGACGAGCGCGGCGAGTTCGACGTCGAGGCCTATCGGGAAGCGTGCCGGATCTTGATCACCGCCCAGGAGATCCTCGTCGACAACGCCAGCTACCCGACGGAGGCGATCACCCAGAATAGCCGTGACTTCCGGCCGCTCGGGCTCGGCTATGCCAACCTGGGCGCGCTGCTGATGGCGTCAGGCCTGCCCTACGATAGCGACGCCGGCCGCGACGTGGCCGCGGCGCTCACCGCAATGATGACCGGCGAGGCCTATGCCCAATCGGCTCGCATCGCCCAGAAGAAGGGACCATTCCACGGCTTTGCGATCAACCGCGAGCCGATGCTGCGGGTCATGGACCAGCACCGACGCTCCGTCGACCACATCAACCCGGCGCATGTTCCGCTGCCGCTGCTGAGCGCCGCGCGGGACGCCTGGGACAAGGCCTGCCAGCTGGGGGACCTCTATGGATACCGCAACTCGCAGGCGACCGTGATCGCGCCCACCGGGACGATCGGCTTCATGATGGACTGCGATACCACCGGGATCGAGCCTGACATCGCTCTGGTCAAGTACAAGAAGCTGGTCGGCGGCGGCATGCTGAAGATCGTGAACCAGACCGTCCCGATCGCCTTGCGGCGCCTGGGCTATCCCGAGCCCCAGGTCTCGGAGATCCTCCAGTACATCGATGAGAACGACACGATCGAGGGGGCCCCGCACCTGCGTACCGATGACCTGGCGGTGTTCGACTGCGCCTTCAAGCCGGCCAAGGGCTCGCGGACGATCCACTATATGGGCCACGTCAAGATGATGGCCGCAGCCCAGCCGTTCATCTCCGGCGCCATCTCCAAGACGGTCAACATGCCCGAGCTGGCGACTACGGAGGACATCATGGAGGTCTATCTGGAAGGGTGGCGGATGGGCCTCAAGGCAATCGCCATCTACCGCGATGGCTCCAAGCGTTCCCAGCCGCTGAACACGGCGCTGGACAGCAAGAAGAGCGCGATCGCTCAGGTCTCTTCGACCAGGGATGTCGCGCCGAGCGAGCCGGCCCGGGCCGTGCGCCGCAAGCTGCCCGACGAGCGCCGGGCGATCACTCACAAGTTCGATATCCAGGGTCACGAGGGCTACATCACGGTTGGCATCTACGAGGACGGAACGCCCGGCGAGATCTTCCTGGTCATGTCAAAGGAAGGCAGCACGATCTCCGGCCTGATGGATGCTTTCGCGACGAGCATCTCACTGGCACTCCAGTACGGGGTTCCGCTGGAAGTGCTGGTCAAGAAATTCGCGCATACCCGCTTCGAGCCGTCGGGCTTCACGAAGAACCCTGAAATCCCGATCGCCAAGTCCATCACCGACTACATCTTCCGCTGGCTCGCCTCGAAATTCCTCAGCGGGACGCAGCAAGAGGCGATCGGCATCGTCCGCCGAGAGCCAATCGTCGAGGTTGAGACTTCGCCGGCAACTCCCGTCACGCCGGCAAAGCCCACGACCGTCGAATCCAGCGCGATCAAGATCAGTTTTCAAGGCCAGGAGGACGCCCCGGCCTGCTCCGACTGTGGCTCGATCATGATTCGCAACGGCACCTGCTACAAGTGCCTCAACTGCGGCAGCACGAGCGGCTGCTCCTAAGCAATAACCAGGAAGAGGTGCGCGTAGCCTCTTCCTCTCGACCGTCGAGGACGATGCAAATGCATCCATCGTGGTCGCACGACGGTCCGGAATGTCCTTGCGGAGGCCCGACGGACTGGGACGGACGCAAATTTCGTTGTCGAGGATGCGGCCTCTATTACGAAACCTGCTGTGACGGCGGTCGTTGCCCTTGATCCGCGAAAATTCTGCTGATCGGCCCGCGCTGAGCCTCATCACTGCCGCCCTCGCGAAATTTTTGGTCCGGCGACTGTGCAAAGCGACGCAATTCATGCTATGGTCGCAGTTAATGAGCGCTGAGCCGCGCTCTGATCATCGTCGAAGCGATCAGGGCGAGGAGCTGAAGAAGGGCAACACTCACAAATTTCCGAGGTCCATGTCGATGGTGACCATCGCGTGGGATCGCGGACTCCGAGGGTCGATCGCGACCAGCCGTCGGTCCCCTCGTTTTTCTTTTTCCTCTTTGCTTCCGGTACCCGGCCTCGTCGGCGCCCGCGCGTCCACGGCACCCGTGGCGCTCACGCGCGTTCGGCGGCGGCGTACAAGCGGCCGACCGGGAGAATCTGACTAAGAAGGAGGTGAGCCCCGGATGGCCGCAAAGAAGAAAGCAGGCGGAAAGAAGAAAGCTGCGAAGAAGTCGTCGAAGAAGAAGTAGTTAGCTCTTTGAGCTGACTTCAAAATACAGCCGGTGCCTTCGGGCGCCGGCTGTAGCATTGGTGGGCATGACCGATCTCGATCGCGCCCATCACTTCCTCAGGGTGCGGCACGACGGCATCCTCGCCACCATCAAGCGTGACGGGCGGCCGCAACTCTCGAACATCCTCTACTTCCTCGACGACGACGGCCGAATCAAAATCTCGGCCACACAGACAAGGGCGAAAACGCTCAACCTCCGCCGCGACCCGCGGGCCAGTCTCCATGTCCAGGGGCGCGACCGTTACGAGTACCTGGTCGCCGAGGGAGCCGCCCAGCTCGTCGAGGGGGAGGGCCTGGCGGAAGCCTTGCGGCACTATTACCGCAAAGTCCGCGGCGAGCACCCAAACTGGGCAGAATACGACGCGGCCATGGTCAACGAGCAGCGCCTCCTGCTGTCGATCTCCGTCGACCGCGCCTACGGCCAGCTGCGCTAGCGAACCGCCAGGCAGGTGACCGTCTTGAAGACGCCGTCGATCTTCTGGATCTTCTCCACGATGATCGAGCCGATGCCGGCGACGTCGGGAGCCTCCACCGCGGCGATGACGTCGTATTCCCCGGTGATCGCGTCCGCCAGTTCGATGCCCTTGACCCCCTGAAGCGACCTGGCAACCTCGATAGCTTTACCCGCCGACGCATTGATAAGGACGTACGCTCGCATTGCACCCTCCTGGACGAATTTCGATCTTCAGAATACGGGTTTGGCCGACGCTAAGATGGAAGCCATGACGTCCATGACGGCAGTGGTGAAGGCCGCTGCCGGCCCGGGCGCCGAGATCGACCAGATCGCCATCCCCGAGCCAACTGGCAAGGATGTTTTGATCGAGGTGGCCGCCTCTTCAATTTGCGGGACTGACGTCCACATTTTCGATTGGAACGACTGGGCTCGCCGCCATATCCACCCACCCCTGGTGTTCGGGCATGAAATGGCGGGGCGCGTCGTCGCCGCCGGGCCCGAGGTTCGAGGACTTGAACCGGGGACCTACGTGGCCGCCGAAACGCACGTCGTCGACCACACCTGCCGGCAGTGTGAGCGGGGTCTCTATCATTTGTGCGAGAACGTGCGGGTGCTTGGTGTCGATCGCGACGGATCGTTCGCCCGCTACGTTCTCCTCCCCGCCGAAAATTGCTGGCGCAATGCGCCCGGGCTCAGTCCCGAAGTGGCCGCGCTGCAGGAGCCCTTTGGCAATGCGGTCCACGCCGCGCTCGCCGGTCCCCTGAAAGACAATGCCGTCGCGGTTTTCGGCCTGGGGCCGATCGGTCTCTGTGCCGTCGGCATCGCGCGGGCCGAGGGGGCGGCGGCGGTCTACGGGGTCGAGCCCAATCCATATCGCCGTTCGCTGGCTGAGCGGATGGGTGCGACTGCGGTCTTCGCGCCCGGCGATTCGACGGTGCAGGAGATGCGGCGGGTCAACGGCGGCGTTGGCGTCGATGTCGTCCTCGAGATGTCGGGCCACCCTGTGGCGATCGAGCAGGGCTTGCAGGCGCTGCACAGCGGTGGCTGGATCAGCTTGCTCGGGCTCGGCGACCGGACGGTGACGCTCGACCTCAACGATCTCGTCGTGACCAAGGGGATCACGATCTACGGCATTTTCGGCCGACGTATCTGGGAGACGTGGGAGCGCACTTCACAGTATCTGAGCACCGGCAAGGTAGATGTGTCGCCGCTCATCACCCACCGGTATCCATTGGGTGACTTCCAGGAGGCGATGGCACAGATGAAGAGCGGCCGCTCAGGAAAAGTCGTGCTCCTGCCAAACGGAGGATAACCACATGATCACCGAGAAGAAAACGCAATTCCTGGTTGATGAACTCGATCAGCTGCGAAAAGACGGTCTTTTCCGCCCGCTGCGGGTGCTGGGATCGGCGCAGGACACCGAAGTGCTCGTCGATGGCAAGCGCGTGCTCAACCTGTCCTCGAACAACTACCTTGGCCTCACGACGCATCCACGACTGAAGAGCGCCATGGTCACGGCCACCGAAGAGTGGGGGGCCGGCTCGGGGGCGGTGCGCACCATCGCCGGGACCATGACCGTCCATGAAGAACTTGAGCGCCGGCTGGCCGAGTTCAAGCACACCGAGGCGTCGCTGGTTTTTCAGTCGGGCTTCACCGCGAACCTCGGTGTACTGCAATCGCTGGTGAAAGAGGGCGACGTCATCATCAGCGACGAGCTGAACCATGCTTCCATCATCGACGGCATCCGGCTCTCGAAGGCCGAACGCTCGATCTTCAAGCACCGCGATCTGGACGACCTCGAGCGCCATCTCGAAAGACATCGTGACAAGCGCGTGAAGCTGGTCGTCACCGATGGCGTCTTCAGCATGGACGGCGACATCGCTCCCCTGGCCGGCATCGTGGAACGGGCCGAGCGTTTCGGCGCCCTGGTCATGGTCGACGACGCCCACGCCAGTGGCGTGCTGGGCAAGAATGGCCGCGGTTCGGTCAATCATTTCGGCCTCGATGGCCGGGTCGACTTGCAGATGGGAACGCTGTCGAAGGCGATCGGCGTCCTGGGCGGGTACGTCGCGGCGCCCCAACCGGTCCGCGACTTCCTGATCCACCGAGCCCGACCCTTCCTCTTCAGCACCTCCCATCCGCCCGGCGTCGCGGCGGCCTGCATCGCCGCCATCGACGTCCTGCTGGCCGAGCCCGAGCGGATCGACAGGTTGTGGAAGAACACGGCCCGCTTCAAGGACGGACTCAAGCGTCTTAAGTTCGAGACGGGCGCCAGTGAGACGCCTATCACTCCGGTGCTCGTCGGCAAGGGCTCGGTGGCGATGGACTTGTCCGATCGCCTGTTCAGCCGGGGGGTCTTTGCCCAGGGAATCGGCTACCCGACCGTGCCGGAGGGCCGCGCCCGGATCCGGACGATTGTGACCAGCGTTCATACCGATCAGCAGCTCGATCGGGCGCTGGAGGCCTTCGAAAAGGGCGGTAAGGAACTTGGGGTTATCCCGTAACCTTCATCAGCGAAGCCACATATATGAGTAGGTCATCGGCGTGACCGAGCGTTCGGCTGCGGAGCTGCAAGACGAGGCGCGCATGATCGAAGCCGCCAAGCGGGACCGCAACGCGTTTGCGGCGCTTTACGACCGATACTTCGATCAGATCTACTCGTACTGCTACTACCACTCCGGCCGGCGTGAGGAGGCGGAGGACCTGGCGAGCGAAACCTTCCAGCGGGCGCTCGAGGGGCTGGAGGATTTTGAATGGCGAGGCATCCCATACTCAGCATGGTTGTACAAGGTCGCGTCAAACCTGATGTCCAAGCGGCGGCGCCGGCCGCCCTGGATCGAGCTGCCCGATCCGATCGCCGGCAGCGGCGAGAACGATCCAGAACGGCTGTGGCTTCGGCGGGAGCAAGGCGATGAGCTGCACAAAGCCGTCCGCACCCTGCCGCTCGACCAACGCGATGCGGTCCTGCTCAAATTCGAAGGGCGGCTCAAGAACAAGGAGATCGGCGTGATCATGGGTCGAAGCGAAGGCGCGGTCAAGCTGTTGCTGTTCCGGGCGGTACACGGCCTGCGTCGGCGACTTCACGAACAGGAGAAGCGGTGATGAATCCGCGTCCAGAGGATATCGACGCGCTGGCGAAGGCGATCGACCGGGTGGTCTTCGCCGATTCCGGCGCCGCGGGCCCCGAAGTCCCATCCGCGTCGTTAGCGCTGGTGTCCCACCTCAATGACAGCTTTCCCCGGATGACGATCGCGAGCGCCCGGCGGGATCGGGTGCAGCGGCGGGTGATGCGGGCGCTTGGGATCCCGGCCAGCCCTTCGCCGGCCGGCTGGGTGCGGCTGGAGTCGGAGATGAACCGCCGGCTTGGCAACCTCGATCCAAAGTGGACGCCCGTGGTGGGTGGCGCCGCCCTGGTGTTGCTGGGCGTGGTTGGCTTTGCCGTGTGGCGGCGCGGCGCCGTGAAGCCGGCGACCGCCTCTATTCGCTGAAACCCGGAGTCCTGGGGAATGACCGCTGACGACGAGCTGTCCCCCCGGGAGGCCGCCCGCATCCGAGCGCGGGAGCGCAAGGCGAGGCCTCCGAAGATGGTCATTGATAATGCGGGGGTCAAGCAGATCCAGCTGTCCCTGCGCGACCGGGCAAAAAAGAAGAAAAAGTAAAGTAGACCCGTGACCGCCATCCGCAAAGCGGTGTTCCCGGCCGCCGGACTGGGCACCCGCTTCCTGCCGGCGACCAAGGCGCAACCGAAAGAGATGCTGCCGGTGGTGGACAAACCGATCATCCAATATGGGGTTGAGGAGGCGGTTGCCGCCGGCATCGACCAGATCATCGTGGTCACCGGCCGCGACAAACGCGCGATTGTGGACCATTTCGACATCTCCTTCGAGCTCGAGCACTACCTCAAGGATCGGGGCAAGACGCGCGAGCTTCAGGTGGTACGCAAGATCTCTGACATGGTCGACATCACCTACATCCATCAAAAGGAGCCGCTCGGCCTCGGCCACGCCGTGCTGATGGCAAAAGACGTGGTGGGTAACGAGCCGTTCGCGGTCTTTCTGGCGGACGACATCATCCGGTCGCAGACACCGGTGATCAAACAGATGATGGAGGTCTATGCCCAGCACCAGGTGTCGGTGCTCGCCCTGCAGCGGGTCGAGCCGGAACAGGTTTCCCGCTACGGCGTGGTCAAGGTGGCAACGAGCGATGGCCGAATCCATGAGGTGGTCGACATGGTGGAGAAGCCGGAGCCCAGCAAAGCTCCCTCCAACCTCGCCATCCTGGGGCGCTATCTGCTCAAGCCGTCCATTTTCGGCATCCTGGAGACGACCCACGAAGGTGTCGGTGGCGAGATCCAGCTGACCGACGCGCTGCGCAGTATGGCCCAACAGGAGAAGGTGCTCGGACTCGAATTCGAGGGCACCTACCACGATGTGGGCACCGTCAGCGGCTTCCTCAAGACCTCGATCGCGTTCGCCCTGGAGCGGCCCGGGCTCCGCGAAGAGCTGTTGAGCTTCCTAAAGAGCCTGAACGGCGTGCAGCCCGCCTAGCGGATCCGCCGCCCCAGACGTTATCGGAGGGCCGGTTCCGAGCCTATAATGAGGGGTCCGTTGAATGGCTTTAGCGATACCGCAATCAGGTCCAGACATGGCAGTTTCAGGGAGACGCAGATCCGACGAGGACCGGGTCGTCCGGTATTTGAACACCGAGGGCGACTTCGAGGTCGAGGTGTCACACACACTGAACAAGTGGTGTGTCACCGTCTTTCAGCTGCCATCGAAGCAGGTGGTCGCCCAAGACTTCTTCCCGGAGCGGTGGAAGGCGCTGGCGCGGGCGCAGGACTTCGTCCGCATCCTCAACACCCGTAACAAGCCCCAGCCTGAATCGGACGACGAGCCCTGATCCGTAACTCGTCCCGGGCCTTCTGGCTCCACGAATGGGGCGCGCTTGCCTTCGTGGTCACGGTCATCGTCGGCTTGCTGGTGGTGCCGGCCGCACTGTTTCTCGAAGGCAGCAGCCGATCAACCACCCAGACGAACCAGACGCTGCTGCAGCCGACGCCCACCCCGAGCTGCCTGCCAGCAGTCTCCACCCCGTCCGGGTCGGCGACCGCGAGCGCCAGCGCGACGCCTGCACCAACGCCGAAGCCCTCGGCATCCGGATCCGTCAGTCCATCGGCAACCGCGGTTGCGAGCGCATCGCCGACACCGTGCCCATCACCGAGTCCAACCGCGTCCCCCTCGCCGAGCGGCAGCCCAAAACCATCCGCCTCACCGTAGGATGAGGTCGACCTAGCCGGCGATCGCCTCGCCCAGCACGATCGAGCCGTTGCGCGGCACGATCTGCGCGCGCTGGAGTTCGAGCTCGGCCATGACCCGTGTGTCGTCGAGCACCGCGAGCAGGATGTGATCGCGCAGAGCCAGCTCGCCGATCCGGACGCAGTCTTTCAGGAAGGGGAAGACCAGCGGCCGGACCAGGTTGACGATGTATCGTTGCTCCGAGGCCCGATCGGCGGTCGGGTCGACCAGGCTTTCATCCCGGAATGCCAGGATGAACAGCTCGTCATTCAGGGAAATCAGATCGGTCCAGCTGTAGGCTTCCTCGGGCGCGTCCGGGATCAGACTGCGCTTCTGGCGGAAGAGCTCCAGCCGCGATTGCAGCTGGCGCATGGGGCCCGATGGTCCCTCGATGATGAAGGGAACATCCTTCAGAGGAGCCTGGGCGGGTTGCGCGGGATACCGGGTCGAGAACCCGACATCGGCCCGGCCGGCAAAGGGGGCCGGCACCTTGATGACGAGCTCCTGAAGCATTCGCCAGAATCTCCTTCTCTCTTTGATTATACCGGCGTTAACACATTCAACGGAAATTCGCCACGGCTCTTGCTTCTTTTGCGCGGCAATGTGCCAACACGGCGTCGGCGTCGCCCGTATTCAGCACCCGATCGGTGGTCAGGCCGGCGCGGCGGCCGATCGCGCAGCCATAGCGGACCGAGTCGAATTCGGCGGGGTAGTGCGCGTCGGTGTCGATGGCGAGGATGACCCCGGCGTCCCGAGCCTTGCGCGCCCAGGTGTCGTTGAGATCGAGGCGCCAGGGGCTGCTGTTGATCTCCAGGGCCGTGCCGGTCCTCGCCGCCTCGGCGATCACCGCGTCGATATCGAGGTTCGTCTCTCCACGGCGGTCCAGCCGGCGCGACGTGGGATGAGCGAGCACGTCCACGTGCGGCGATCGTAGCGCGGCCAGGACCCGTTGCGTGATGAGATCTTTCGGCTGGTCCAACGCCGTATGGACCGAGGCAACGACGACGTCGAGCTCGGCGAGGCAGTCGTCCGGAAGATCGAGGCTGCCGTCGGGCAGAATGTCGACCTCGGCACCATTCAAGACCCGCGCCGTCCCGGGACTGGCATTGACCGACGTGATCTCGGCGGCCCGCTCATTAAATCGCTGCGGTGTCAATCCCTGGGCGATCAGCAACGACTGTGTATGGTCGGTCATCGCCAGGTAGCTGTAACCGCGCTCCCTGGCAGCCCGCGCCATGACGGCGATCTCATTGCGGCCGTCACTCCAGTTGCTGTGGGTATGCAGATCGCCGCGAAGATCCCGCTGCTGGACCAGTTGGGGCAGCGGTCCCTGCGCGGCCAGCTCGATCTCGCCACGGCCCTCCCGCAACTCCGGCGGTATCCAGGCGCACCCGACGGCGGCATAGACCTCCTCTTCGGTCTCGCCGGCGATTTTTGTGCCGTCTTCCTTGAAGACGCCATATTCGTTGATCTTGAGCTTGCCCCTGCGCTCCGAGCGGCCGCGCAGCTGAATGTTGTGGGCCTGGGACCCGGTGAAGTACTGCCAGGCGGCGCCAAAGCTTTCCGGCTTCACGGCGCGCAAGTCGACCTCCATCCCCGAACGGACGCGGATGGACGTCTTGGTGCCGCCCTGCGCGACCACCTCATTGACCTGCGGTAAATGCGCGAACTCCCGGCAGATCGCATCTGGATCGTTCGCGGCGACGAGCAGGTCGAGGTCGCTGATCGTCTCGCGGGCGCGTCGCAAGCTTCCGGCGATCTCCGCGCGAAGGACGCCCGGCATCGAGCCAAGTGTCGTCAGCAGGGAATCGGCCAGGATCCAACCTTCGGGAAAGAACCGGCGGCCCTCGGTGCGCTTGAGCATGGCGATCCCCCTGAGGATGTTCTCCTCCGTTTTGGCCTTGATGCCCCGCACGAGGAGCAGCCGATGCGCTTGCGCCGCCGCCTCCAGCGCATCGATGCTGAGGATGCCGAGCGCGTCGTAGATGTCCTTGGCCGTTCGGGGTCCCAGGCCAGGAACCCGGGTCAGCTCGAGCAGCGCCGGCGGGACCTCGCCCTCGAGCCGAGTCAGGAATTCCAGCCGTCCGGTGGTGACGAATTCGACGATCTTTTTCTCCATCGCCTCCCCGATGCCAGGAATGTCCTTGAGCCGCCCGTCCTTGATCAGGTCCTCGACCTCGGTGGTCAGGTTGTCGAGCTGCCGGACAGCCTCGCGGTAGGCGCGGATCTTGAAGAAGTTCTCACCCTTGATCTCGAGCAGGTCGGCCACCCGGTTGAGCATGGCTGCAACGTCGGCATTCCGCACGTCGCTAACCTAGCAGGCATGCCGCTTTCCGGCGTCCGTGTCGTCGATCTTTCCCGTCTGCTCCCGGGCGCGTACTGCACCCAGCTGCTCCAGGCGCAGGGTGCGCAAGTGACCAAGCTCGAGCCGCCGGCCGGTGACCCCATTCGACGGCTGCCCGGCGGCGAGGTGTATTTCGACGCCCTGCATCGCGGCCAACAGGTCCTGACGATCGACCTGCGGACCGAGAGCGGACATCGGGCGCTCCGGCGGCGAATCGTCGATGCAGACGTCCTGGTGGAGGGCTTTCGGCCCGGCGTCCTCGACCGGATCGAACTCGGCTATGCCGCGCTGTCTGCCATCAATCCGGCGCTCGTCTATTGCGCCATCACGGGCTATGGCTCGAGCGGCCCGATAGCGCGCCGCGCCGGTCACGACCTCAGCTACCTCGCGCGGAGCGGCGCACTGTCGCTGATGCCGCAGCACGACGGTGTCCCGACCGTCCCCGGATTGCAGGTCGCCGATCTTGCCGGCGGGCTCCAGGCCGCCTTCCTGATCGCCGCCGCGCTCGCGGGGCGCGCCCAGACCGGACGCGGCAGCAGGGTCGAAGTTTCGATGACCAGTCTGATGCACAGCTGGACAGCGCTACCCCGGGCGGCGCTGAAAGCTGGCGTTGCCGGCTTGCCGCTCACGGGCGAACTGCCCTGCTACCACGTCTACCCGGTTCGAGATGGCCACCTCACGGTGGCGGCGCTCGAGCCCGACTTCTGGCAGGCGTTCTGCCGGGCGATCGGTCGCGACGACCTGGCGTCTCGACAGTTCGATCGCTCTGCGGTCGATGAGGTCCAGTCGGTCCTGGCGCCCGCCAGGCTCGACGAGTGGATGGCGCGTTTTGGAGATGGCGACGTGTGCGTTGAGCCGGTGGTGGGACTGGCCGACGCGAGCGAGGACTGAGGCGACCGCTGCCGCCTCAGTCCTCGTGGTTTCAGCTCTGAGCGTTGGCGATTTTGCCGAAGAGGCCGTCAGCCTCGTCGTTGATGCCGGCGGTGAAGTACACGGCGTTGGGGTCGGCGGCAGCGTTGCCCACTCGGAGCGCCCACAGTCCATCGATGGTGATCGGGGATCCGCTTGTTCGGGTCAGCACGCCGCGGAAGTTCCCCTTATCGACCGTGTAGGCGTTGATGCGGCCATCGCCGAAGTTTCCAACCAGTAGGTCGCCGGCGAAATCCCCGAAGCTGGCGGGTGCGATCGCGAGTCCCCAGGGAGAGTCCAGCCGCCCGTGCGAGACCAGCCGGCGAATCAGGTTGCCGTTGACGTCGAAGGCGTCGACGAAACCATGCCCTTGGCCGGCCACGTCGTCGTGGCCGGTGGCGTCCCGCATGGCGAAGGTGACATAGAGGACGCCGCCGAGGTTCTGGACGTTGAAGGGCGCGTAGTTCGCCGGGATCTTTGGATCGGTGAAGGAGCCGGCCGGGTTGTAGCTGCTATCGAAGACGTCGATCGCGCCGCCCCGGAAGTTGGCGGCGTACAGCCGGTCGCCGGTCGTGGTCGAGCCGAGCGCGAGACCCTTGTAGACGGCGCCCGGCGCCGGGAGCGAATTGTCGACCTCGGTCCTGGCGACGCCACCGAAGGCCGGCTGCCAGCCGGCCAGCGTGCCATCCTCCGTCGCGAAGAGGAAGCGGTCACCTCGGAACTCGGCCATGTTCCCGTTGAAGACGGTGCCGGTCGGGGTTCCCTGCGCCTCGCCGGAGCCCGCGCCGGGCGGAATGACGACCGTCAACGGCACTTTTGAACCGTCGCCGCGATAGAGGGTGGTGACGCCGGCGCCGTTGTCCGACACCCACATCGGGCTGGTGCTGCTGGCGGAGATCCCCCAGGGGTTCTGCAAGCTGGGGTCAATGACGCCGGCGCCCTGGTCCGCCCGATTCGATACCAGATTGGTTTGGGTGAACGCCGTCTTGCCGGCGCCCGCACCGGCGCCAATGGCTGAAAGGCTGACGAGCCCCGTCGCCAGAGCGGTTGTTAGGGTTAACCGTCTGAGTCGCATGCCTTGCCTCCTTGCGTCCGTTGGAGGGCCAGAAAAAGCCCCTTTGAGACTTGTACCGGGCGACGTTACGCCCGGCCCGACGATCTCTTACCGCTTTCTAAGCCGGCTCTCAGCGGCGCTTCATCGAGATCGGCGAGCATAGTAGGGTCAAAATCCCGGGAAGGAGATGTCACAGATGAAGGGAAAGCGCTGGGTGGTGCTACCGGTGGCCGGGCTGGCGGCGGTCATCATCGGGATCGTTGCGGTCGAGGCCGCCCCCTCGCCATCACCATCCGCGAGCGGAGCGAAGAATTATGCCCAGGTTTTCGTCGACAAGCTGGCCGCCATCCTGCATCTGAACTCCACCCAGACGAAGGATGCGTTGAAGCAGGCGGAGTTGCAGACCGTCGATCAGATGCTGAAGGACGGCAAGATCACCCAGCAGCAGGCGGACGCCATGAAGGCGAGGATCAATGCCGGCCAGGGCCTTGGCCCGATGGGCGGTTTCGGCCTTCGTCCCGGAGGCTTCAAAGGGGATCGGGCCCTGATGCAGGAGCTGGCCACCGCCGAAGCGAATGCCGTCGCCAGTGCCCTCCATATGAGCCCGGCGGATTTGAAGAGTGCCCTGAGGTCGGGGAAGTCGCTCAGTGATCTCGAGGCCCAGCAAAAGGTGAGCGATGGCGCCGTCAAGGCCGCCGTGAAGAGCGCCGCCAAGGGTGTGCTCGACAAGGCTGTCAAGGCCGGGACGATCACGCAGGCCCAGGAAGATGCGATCTTGTCCCGCGTTGGATCCGGTCTCAAGTTCCCCTTCGGCCACAAGGGACCGCGCCCCGGGGCACCAGGTGCAACTCCAGGCCAATCGCCGGCGCCGACTCCGGCCGCCTTCTACTCCACCATCTAGGCCACCTCCGCGACGATTTCGACACGAAGCGGGAACATCCCGGCGACGAACGCCCGCACGCTTCAGTGCCGTAGCGTTTGATGC
>Ga0209474_10002217_pt1 | contig 18102 bp, 12 predicted proteins | sample GraSoiAngelo_145_FD_185902 | JGI IMG/M metagenome (GOLD analysis project Ga0209474, IMG submission 185902) | Grasslands soil microbial communities from the Angelo Coastal Reserve, California, USA - 14_1009_05_20cm (SPAdes) (version 2) | ecosystem: Environmental > Terrestrial > Soil > Grasslands... | reverse complement strand
CCGGCCTGGTGCTGAAAGTCGACCGGCCCTCGTCGACGGTCACCATCTCGCACAATGCCTTTCCCGGTTTCATGGACGCGATGGTGACGGTTCGGCCTCGAAGGCGGCGCGCGGCGCGTCGCGCTGACGCCGGGCGACCTGTCCGCTTCCGCCTCGCGGTGAAGCGCGCGCGATCGTCTGCGACGCGTTCGGGATTCAGTACTTCGCGGAGGAGGGATTGATCACGCATTCGCTGCAGACGGCCGTCATCGATCGTGACGGCCGTCTTGCGGCGACGGTGGAAGGCAAGGAGTTCACGCCGAAACAGCTCGGCGATCTCATCGACACGATTCTGGGAGCGCGAGCCTTTTAGGCGAACGACCGACGCTCGGCTGAAAGCCTCGCGCTACCGCTGAGCGCTCGTCGTGAGCCGCTGCATCTGCGGCAGATTTGGATCTGCATTCGCCCACGCCTTGGCCGCTTTCGACCGCGCTATGAAGGCTCGGCGTTTCATCCGGTCACTATAGAAGGCGCCGGGGAGTTGAACAAAGCGCAAAAAGAAAAGGGCAGAGGCTTAGAACGAGAAGTATCCGCCTCCGCTCGGGAACGGGAGGACGACCACCTGCGAGCGCTCACGGACGCGCGTAACGTCCTTCACGCGTTCGTCTCCTGCGGTGACGAAGAAGCCGACCTGCTCGCCGTTGGCCGGCTGGTGGTTCGCGAGCGGTCCCCACACCTGCGGGTTGTAGTACCAGTTGTACGCGAACTGCGACACCGGACCGCCGCTGTACTGCAGGCCGTACCAGTACTCGACGCCGCCGGACGTATACCAACGGCCGCCGATGTTGACGACCATCCACACCGTGTACTGCAGCGGGCCGTCCCAACCGGGCGGCACGACGTCGGGCCAGCGGTTGCCGCCGTCCTTCTTCGTGAAGTCGATGCGGAGACCGTTGCCCGTGAAATCCAATCCCGTGATCTGCGCCGCGATCGGCCAGTTCGCGACGTCGGCTGCCGAGCCGCCCGTGATCACCGCCGAGTGCAGATCGAGACCGTCAGACGGACCTGACGGGGCCGGCGGCGGCGGAGGCGGCGGCGGCGTCGGGTCGGGCGCCGGCGGCGCTTGCGGCTGCGGCCGGCGGAGCACTTCCGTTCCGTGCACCGGACCGAGGCACGTCGTGCCCGAGTACGGCAGGTTCAGCGTGTTGCCGTTGTCCTCGATCGTGCCGTTGCCCGTGATCTTGAACGTGCACAGCGGAAGGCCCTGCATGCTGCCGCTGCCGTCGAGCGTGATCGTGACGTTGTTGCCGTTCACCTGACCGCTGGCCATCGCCGAGAGGACCATGCCGTTGCCGCACGTCGCGGTGAACGTTCCGGTGATGGAGCTCGCCGTCTGGGATGCGATTTGGTACTGAAAGTTGCCGCATGAATTGGGACTCGGCAGCGACGAGACGATGTCGCGCGACGTCCACACGCCGACGATCGATGACGCTCCCGAGTTGGGTGATGTTGGATTCGGAGTCGGCGACGAGCCGCCGCCGCTCGGGGACGAAGTCGGCGCCAGCACGCTCGTCGCGTGCTCGAACCCGCACGCCGCGAACGCCAGAGTTGCGACGAGAGCCACGCTGAGCGAAAGGGACCTTTTCATGGTTACAAACCTGTATCGAGGCGCACGAATCTGACGCGCTCGATCTCACGGGTTGCCGTATTTATCGTGTGTGCGAGGGAGCCGAACTGAACCGCTGCAGAACGTCGGCCAACTCTGACTCGGACTGACTTATCGGCAGCCGGGAGGCCGCGCAATACCGAGCAGAACCATGTCAGAGACGTATTGGATGGCGCACGCCTTCCAGATAGTCGCGGAGACCGTCACGTGTGCTGCGGAACGCAAGATCTTCCCATGGAATGCTTGTGTTGTCGAACACAGCCGTTTCGAGACATTCCTCGTCGCTGCAGAGCTCGCCGCCGATGGCGGTCGCCGCGTAGACGACGATGATCGGCGCGCGTCCCGGATACGAGTAGACGTTGACGAGGCCGTCGAGCCGGACGTCGAGCCCGCACTCTTCTCGCGCTTCGCGAACGGCAGCGGCCGTCAGCGCTTCGCCGCGATCGACGTATCCGCCGGGGAACACCCATTTGCCGTAGCCCGGCTCGATTGCGCGGCGCACGAGCACGAGACGATCGTCGGCGTTGCGGATGACGGTGCCCACCGCGATTTTCGGATCGATGTAGAACACGAAGCCGCAGTCGGCGCACACCGGACGCTCGGGCTCGGTCGTCTTCAGCACGCGGCGTTCGAGCGCGCCGCCGCAGCGCGGGCAGAAGCGGTACGCGTGCGACTCGTCATGCGGGTGCAGATGCGAAACCATATAATTCGAAGATTATGTCGATTCTGAAGGTCGCGCGCATGGGGCATCCGGTGCTCCGCCGAAAGGCGCGGGCGCTCGAGAAGGCCGAGATGAAGGGCGCGATCGTGCAGAAGCTGATCGACGACATGATCGAGACGATGGTCGAGTACCACGGCGTCGGCCTCGCGGCGCCGCAAATCCACGAGAGCCTCCGCATCTTCGTCGCGGCGCTCGACGCGGCCGAAGAAGGCGCCGCCGAAGCCGAGCCGCTCGCGCTCATCAACCCGGAAATCACGGTGATCGGCGACGAAACGGTCGAGGACTGGGAAGGCTGCCTGAGCATCCCCGACGTCCGGGGCCGCGTGCCGCGCGCAAAGGAGATCAGAGTCCGCGCCTACGATCGGCGCGGCGATCGGCTCGAGCTGAAAGCCCACGATTTTCCCGCGCGCGTCATCCAGCACGAAGCCGATCACCTCGACGGCCTGCTGTTCTTCGACCGGATGGCGAGTCTCGACTCGCTGACCTTCCTCGACGAGTATTCGCGGTACTGGGTGAAAGACTGATTCTGCTGGTTGCTGGTGTGCTGAGGGCTGGCGCGAAGGCGGTTCAATGCCGCGATTGGCGCTTCTGCTCCATCGCGCGCTCGGCTTGCAAACGTTCCAATTCGACTTCCGAGTGATCGGCGAAGCGCATCGCCGCGGCAATCGCGCGGTGACCCGCGACTTCTGCGATCGCGTTGTGCATCAGCTGACAGATGCGCCGGTAGGACGGGTGACCCTGCGGTGATGTCCGAAGCTCGATGACGTGCATCGCCTCGCGCGCGTTCATCTCCATGTAAAAGCGCACGCGGTACGCCATCACCACGGCGTACGGCGCGATCGGTTCGAGGCCGCCCGCGGCGAGTTGTTCGAACAACTCGGCCGACTGGTCCATCACACGCCGCCAATCCGACAGCGCTCCGGCCTCTTCGATCGCGACTGGTTCAACGTATCCATGACGAGTGGTGAGCGGCTGCCACTCGATCGTCAGCAGGCGATGACGCTGCAGGTCGCGAAACGCGCCGTAGTCGGCCAGGATATCGAAACGGTAGCTGGTGCGCTCGAACGCGCGCCCGGGCTTGTGACGGCGATTCGCTCTGTCGCCGATGTACGCGGCCAGCAGCGCGGCGCGATCGCCAGCCGACATCCGTCGCGCGATCCGCTGCAGCTGATCGTCGGGGAGCGCGCTCGCGGCGTAGAGCGCAGCGGCGACGACCTTCGTTTCGCCGTCCCGATCGAAATCGGTCAGCGTCACCTCGCCGCGAGGCTCGGCCTCGGCGTCGGTGACGTACCCGTCCGCGGCCGCGGCGAACGCCTGCCGCGTCGCGGCCAGATACTCGATCCAACGGCCGCCGCGGTTCGGTTGATCGAGCCGCGCGAGGAACGCGGGGATGACATGGCGGAGCTCGGTCAGCATCTCCTGCGCGCACGCGCGCACTTCCTCGAGCGGATGCGCGAACATCCGAAGCAGCAGCGCTTCGAACGCCTGTCCCGTTCCGAAAAGACCGACGTTCGATGTCGTTGCCGCGGGTAACAGTCCCCGCAAGGTGTCCAGCGCTTTCGCGCGAATCACCGAGCGGTACACGGCGTCGGAATCATCGGGCGCCTTCGGGTATCTCTCGCGGAAATGCTGTTCCATCCGGGGGATCCAGCGCGCGTAGGCTTCGAACGCCGCGTCGAGCGTGCGGACATACGTCACGCGCAGACTGGAGCCCTCGAGCTCCGCAGGCACGTGGTACTTCCACTGGCCGTTCGGCCGATCGGTATACGCGACGTAGCGCGTCGACTGCTCGAGGTACGCCATCAGGCGTCCCCGCTCCAGCACCTTCGTCAGAATGTTCGAGACACCTTCGCACGCGATGTGCGCGCCGCCGAGCTGCGCGACCGAGTCGTCTCCGTACTCACTGAGTACGCGCGCATACAACCTGTCCGCGCGCTCGGTGCCGACGGTACTCGTGCGCGGCGGCGTATCGGCCTGAAGCTGACCGAGGAACTCGTCCAGGAACAGTCGACGCACCGATTTGTTCGAACGCGAATAGCGCGCGAAGAGCGCGCCCTTCACCGTCTCCGGAAGATTGCGAAGCACGAACACCGCGCGATCGGTGTTCGTGAAGTACGGATCGAGCGCGCGCGTTTCTTCCGGTGTGAATGTTTCTGCGATCGACGCGGGGAAGGCCACGGTCGGGTTATTGTACCGCGCACTTTGTAGCGCGAGGCTTTCAGCCGAGCGGGTGGCTCGCAGCCGAGCGAATGGCTCGCCTGAAAGGCTCGCCCTACAACGTCTCGAGGAGCGCGCGGCTTCGAGGAGTGCGAGGCGATAGCCGAGCGGTACAATATGTCTATGGTCTATATCTTCGGCAAGGACACGTGACCGTACACGCAGGCCGCCCGGGAGGACCATGAGCGGCGGCGCGTGGCGTTCGAGTACATCGACGTCAAGAAAAATGCGGCGGAGCTGCAGCGGATGCTCGGTTACAGCAAGGGGCGCCGCTCTGTTCCGGTGATCGTCGACGAGGGCGGCGCCGTGACGATCGGATTCGGCGGCACCTGAGGCGTCTGACGGCCGCCGTGCGCGGCCACTCAGGTGACACACACGTTGTACAACCGTCCCGCTGAGGGCGGTCGACGATCGAATCGGCCGAATTTCTAGTCAATTTGACTGCTTTGTGAAAGTGTTCACATAATTTGGCATGAGCGTCGCCGCGGCGCACATGATCGCGCTCGAGCACGTCACCAAGCAGTTCGCCGGCAAGCGCCGCGTCACCGCCCTCGACGATGTGAGCGTCGCGATCCCGCGCGGCGAGATGGTCGCGATCATCGGACCCTCCGGATCGGGCAAGTCGACGCTCCTCAATCTCGTCGGCGGACTCGACCGTCCGACCGCCGGCAGTGTGCGCGTCGACGGCGAGGCGCTCGCCGGCCTCACCGACGACAACCTGACGCGGGTGCGCCGCGACAAGATCGGATTCATCTTCCAGTTCTTCAACCTGCTGCCGACGCTGACGTCTCTCGAAAACGTCGGCCTCCCGCTGCACCTGCGCGGATGGCCGCGCAAGAGAGTCGAAGAGCGCGCCCGCGAGCTGCTCACGCTCGTTCAGCTCGAGGCGCGCATGGACCATCTTCCCGACGAGCTCTCGGGCGGCGAACGTCAGCGCGTCGCGATTGCCCGCGCGCTGTCGGTCTATCCGCCGATCCTCCTCGCCGACGAACCGACCGGCAATCTCGACACGCGCACGGGCCAGGAGATCCTCGCGCTCGTCCGCGATCTTCACAGCCGCCTGAAGTCGACGGTCGTCATCGTCACCCACGACATGAGCGTCGCAGGAAGCTGCGAGCGGACGATCGCTCTCCGCGACGGCCGCATCGTCGACGACGTGCGCCGGGCGGCGCCGAATCCCACGCGTGGTGAACATGTCGCTCTTCAGGCTGATTAGCTGGCCGTACTTCCGCAGGCACGTGCTGCGGACATTGCTCACCACCGCAGGCATCGTGCTCGGCGTCGCCGTCTTCGTCGGCATGCACGCCGCGAATCAAAGCGTGCTGTTCGCCTTCAGCCGCACCGTCGATCGCATCGCCGGCAAGACGGAGCTGCAGGTCACCGCGGCAGAAACGGGATTTCCCGAAGAAGTGCTCGACAAGGTGCAGACCGCCGGGTCGGTACGCGTCGCGGTACCGGTGATCGAGGCCGTCGTCGACACGAATCTCAAAGGACAGGGCAGCCTGCTCGTGCTCGGTATCGACATGACGGGCGACCGCAGCCTGCGCGACTACGATCTCGAGAGCGGCGACGATGCCGTCGTCGACGATCCGCTCGTGTTTCTGGCACAGCCCGACTCGATCATTGTGTCGAACGAGTTCGCCGGGAGGAACCGCCTGTCTGTCGGGCAGCGGCTCACGCTCGGCACGGTCGAAGGCGAGAAGCCGTTCACGATCCGCGGGGTGATGAAGGCGTCGGGCCTGACCAGCGCGTTCGGCGGCAACCTGGCGATCATGGACGTCTACGCGGCGCAGAAGATGTTCGGGCGCGGACGCTCGTTCGATCGGATCGATCTCGCGGTCAAGCCGGGACGTTCGATCGGCGAGGCGCAGCGCGAGCTCACGGCGCTCGTCGGACCTGGATTCCAGATCGATCCGCCTTCGGGACGCGGACAACAGTTCGAGGCGATGCTCACGGCGTACTCGATGGGGGTGAACATCTCGAGCGCCTTCGCGCTCTTCATCGGCATGTTCATCATCTACAACTCGTTTTCAATTGCGGTTATACAGCGGCGATCGGAAATCGGCATCCTGCGCGCGCTGGGGGCGACGCGGCGGCAGATCCGGTGGCTGTTCCTCGGCGAGAGCGCCGTTACCGGGCTCATCGGGTCGATTGGCGGCGTGGCATTCGGCGTTCTGATCGCGCACGCCATCGCGGCGTCGATCGGGACGCTGATCGCTGACGTGTACGGCGTGGCTCAGCGGACGGATGAAATCGCCAGGACGCCTGGCCTGCTGGCGATTGCAGTTGCGATCGGCGTCACGACGAGCATGGTCGCCGCCGCGATTCCCGCGATGAACGCCGCCCGCGTCGATCCGGTTCAGGCGCTGCAGAAGGGGAAGTATCAGGTGCTGTCGGCCGGCGAGAGCCGCCTGCGCGCGATCCTCGCGCTCGTGCTCGGATTGGTCTCCGTCGTGTGCCTCACGACCGCTGGATCGCGGCCTGTGTTCTACGTCGGGTACTTCCTCGCGATCGTCGTGGCGCTCCTTCTCAGCCCGCTGCTCGCGCTGACGCTCGCGCGCGCGCTGCGGCCGATGCTCAAGTGGGTGCGCCCTGTGGAAGGTGCGCTGGCGGCAGACAGCCTGATTCAGTCGCCGCGCCGGACGTCGGCGAGCGTCGCCGCGCTGATGCTGTCTCTCGCGCTCGTCGTCGCATTCGCCGGCATGGCGCGCGCCAGCTACGACTCGATCATCGACTGGATGAACGCGACGCTCAATCCGGACCTGTTCGTCCTGCCGTCGCCGAACATCGTCGTGCGGACGATTCGATTTCCGCCGGCGATGGCGGGGCAGCTGGCCGCCATTCCGGGGATCCGGCGCGTGCAGATGGTCCGCGATGCGCGCGTCGTGTTCCGCCGGACGCCGGTGATGGTGGTCGCGGTCGAGATGAAGAGCGTCGCGGAAACGGTGACGCGGATGCCGGTCGAGGGCGATCCGGACGAGATGTATCGGCGCGCGGCCGCCGCCGAAGGGCTGATCGTATCGGACAACCTCGCCGAGCTGCAGCATCTGCGCGTCGGCGACACCCTCGAGGTGCCGGCTCCGAACGGCGTCCTCCGTCTGCCGCTCGTCGGCATCGTCGTCGACTACTCCGATCAGCAGGGCACGATTCTCATGGACCGATCGCTGTTCGTCCGGTACTGGAACGACGATACCGTCAACATCTTCCGCGTCTACGTGACGCCGGGCGCACACGTTTCCGATGTCCGCCAGCGGATCCTGGAGACGTTCGCGGGACAACGACAGGTATTCGTGCTGACCAACGGCGAGCTGAAGGCGTACATTCTGAAGATCACCGATCAGTGGTTCGGCCTCACGTCGGTGCAGATCGCGGTCGCGGTTCTCGTCGCGATTCTCGGGATCGTCAACACGCTGACCGTCTCCATCACGGATCGGCGGCGCGAGCTCGGCGTGCTGCAGGCGGTCGGCGGACTGCACGCGCAGATTCGCCGGACAATCTGGATCGAGGCGCTCAGCATCGGCGTGCTCGGCCTTGCGCTCGGATACGCGCTCGGTGCGGTCAACCTCTATTACATCCTCCAGATCGTGCATCACGACATCGCGGGGCTGCGGCTCGACTACGAATTCCCGGTGGCCACGGTGGTCGCGTTGATTCCTGCGATTCTCGGCGCGGCGTTCGTTGCGGCGATCTGGCCTGCGGAGTCAGCGGTGCGCGGTTCGCTCGTAGAGGCCCTGGAGTATGAGTAGGCGGATGGGCCGGGCAGGTCGAGTGGGACGAGCGGGGCGCATCGTGTTGCTTGCGATGGCGCTGGCGATCCATGCGCACTCGGCGTTGGCTCAGAACGCGCGACAGATTGTGGAGGAAGCGCAGAAGCGGACCGACGCGAAGTCGCAGCGATACGAAGGACTGCTGCAGGTGTTCGACGCGAAAGGAAAAATCAGCGACAAACGATGGTCGTTCGAGCGTCTCGGATCTCACGGGAACAGCAAGGCGGTGCTGCGCTTCACCGCGCCGGCGGAAGTCAAAGGCGTGGCGCTGCTCGTCGTCAATCATCCCGACCGCGCGTCGGATCAATGGATGTGGACTCCGGCCATCGAGCGCGATCGGCGAATCGCGCTGCAGGATCGGTCCACGCGTTTCTTCGGCACCGATTTCAGCTTCGAGGATCTGGAGGAGCGCGACGTCGACCAGTTCGACTACACGCTCGCCGGCGACGATGCGGTCGACGGGTCGGCGTGCTGGAGGATCGAGTCGCGGCCGAAGGAGTCGAAGTCGTCGCAGTACACGAAGTCGGTCGTATGGATTCGCAAGGACGACTACGCGTTCGCCAGGTTCGAGAACTACGTGAAGGATCAGGTCGTCCGGCGGCTGAATTACTCCGATATCGAGAACGTGCAGGGCATCTGGACGGCGCGGCAGATGGAAATGGCCGACCTGCGAAGAGGAAGCCGCACGCGTCTGACGCTCGACAAGCTCGCCTACAACGTTCCGTTCAAGGATGAGGACTTCACGCTGCAGGCCATTCGCAGGCCTTAGACGAAAAACATTTTGGTTCGTGTTTTTCGTGGCTGTCGTGGCTGCGCTGCGCCCGACACCGGTCGTTGCGCAAATCCTTACACAGCGCGGCTTCGTCGAGGCCGTCGCGTTCGGCTTTCCGCAAGAGGCGCCGAACGATCGGACGCGGCTCGTTGGCGGTCTCCTCGCGCGCGAAGAAGCGTTCTTCAAGCCGGCGCCGTGGATCCAGTTTGCAGGCGGCATCGATCTGCGCGCCGATTCGCACGCCCAGGTGGAGGATCGCTGGCGGGTGGACATCGCCGATCGCGGCGCCGAGCGGCCGCGCCTTTCAGTGCGGCGCGCGTCGGCCGCGATCGCACGCGGTCCGCTGACCGTCGATGCCGGCAAGCAGTTCATCCGGTGGGGCAAGACCGACATCATCACGCCGACCGATCGGTTCGCGCCGCGCGACTTCCTGAACGTCGTCGACAACGAGCTCCTCGCGGTCACCGGTGTACGCGCCGTGGCGCAGCTTCGCAGCGAAACGTTCGAGGCGGTGTGGGTTCCGCGCTTCACGCCGAGCCGGGTGCCGCTGCTGAACCAGCGATGGGCGGTCGTGCCGGCCGACGTCGCGATGCTGCCGATCGTGCAGATTCCTGCGACGCTGCCCGGCGGATCGGAAAGCGGCGTTCGATGGAGCCACGTGGGCGCGGGGTTCGAGTACGCCGCATCGTTCTTCGACGGATTCAATCATCTGCCGACGATCGACGGCGGTCTGATATACCCGCCGATTCGCATGTACGGCGGAGACGTTGCGGCGCCGACGCGATGGTTCACGATCAAAGCGGAGGCTGCCTATTTCACGTCGTCGTCGATCGCCGCCGATGAGTACATCCTCTACGTCGTGCAGATCGAGCGGCAGACCGGCGAGTGGCTGCTGGTCGGCGGGTACGCGGGCGAGGCGGTCACCGAGCCACGCGGTTCGTTGACGTTCGCGCCGGACCGCGGGCTGACGCGCTCCCTGGTGGGCCGCGCCTCGTACACGCTCGACGTCAACCGATCGATTGCGTTCGAAGGTGCGTTGCGGCAGAACGGCGACGGAGAGTACGCGAAGCTCGAGTACTCACAGGCTCGCGGTCAGCACTGGCGGGCGACGTTGACGGCCGTCGGCATCGGCGGCCACGCCGACGACTTTCTCGGGCAGTACCACCGCAATTCTCATTTCACGGCGACCGTTCGATATAGTTTTTAGGACGCTCGCCTGAAAGACTCGAGTTGACTACGCTCGCCTGAAAGGCTCGCGCTACCCGCCGTCGCGCGAGGCTTTCAGCCGAGCGAATGGCTGTAGCGCGAGGCTTTCAGCCGAGCGAACTATGTTCTCCCCGATTCTCCTCAGCGCCCATAATCCCAGCCCGATGACCGGCGGCGGGAACAATACCTATCTGCTGGTCAGCCGATCGGGATCCGCGACGCTCGTCGACGCGGGCGTCGGCGACCCGCGGCATCTCGCGGATCTCGACGCCGCGCTTCGCGACCACGGCGCGCGCCTCGATCGCGTTGTCGTCACGCACGGCCATCGCGATCACGCCGCCGGCGCGCCCGCCCTGGCGGCGGCGCACCCGCGGGCGACATTTCTCAAGCACCCCTGGCCGTCCGAAGATGCGCAGTACGGAGTTGCCTGGCAATCCATCGAAGAAGAAGACGTGCTGACAGCCGGCGACGATCGGCTCGTCGCGCTGCGCACGCCGGGTCATTCGCCGGATCATTTCGCGTTCCGGCACGAACCGAGCGGCACGATCTTCACCGGCGATCTCGTGACGGCTGGCAGCAGCGTGATGATTCACACCAGCCGAGGCGGCAACCTCGCGCAGTATCTCGCCTCGCTGGAGCGCCTGCTGACGCTGAATCCACGTGTGCTCCTGCCTGCCCACGGCCCGCGCATCGACGATCCCCGGCGCATCATCAAGGAGTACCTCGAGCACCGCAGGATACGGGAACGTCAGGTGATCGAGGCGCTGAACGCGGGACATGGGACGGTGCAGGCGATTGCCGAATCCATCTATGATGGGCTCGATCCGGCGCTGATGGCGGCTGCGCGCGAGAACGTACGCGCGCATCTCGACAAGCTGCTGGCCGAAGGACGCGCGATCGTCGAAGGCGATCGTTGGAGACTGTAGCCACATGGACAAGGTGATCGATTTCATCAACGTCAACCGCGACCGCTACCTCGACGAGCTGAAGGCGCTGCTCGCGATTCCCAGCATCAGCGCGCTCCCCGAGCATGCCGCCGACGTGAAGCGCTGCGCCGAATGGTGCGCCGACGAGATGCGCCGCATCGGCCTGCAGAACGTCAGGTTGATCGACACTCCCGGCAATCCGGTCGTCTACGGCGACTGGCTGGGCGCGGCGGGCGCGCCGACGATCCTCTTCTACGGCCATTACGACGTGCAGCCGGTCGATCCGATCGACTTGTGGGAATCGCCGCCGTTCGACGCGACGATCCGCGACGGCGAGATCTACGCGCGCGGCTCCGCCGACGACAAGGGGCAGGTCTTCATGCACTTCAAGGCCGTCGAAGCGTACATGAAGCAGACCGGCCGGCTGCCGGTCAACATCAAGTTCATCCTCGAGGGCGAGGAGGAAGTCGGCAGCGCGCACCTCGACGACTTCGTCCGCGCCCACAGGGGCGAGCTCGGCGCGGACGTGGTGGTCATTTCCGACTCGCCGATGTTCGCGCGCGGCGTTCCGTCGATGTGCTACGGCCTGCGCGGTCTCGTGTACTTCCAGATCGATCTTCGCGGCAGCAGCACCGACCTCCACTCGGGATCGTTCGGCGGCGCCGTGGCGAACCCCGCGATGGTGCTCTCGCAGATGCTCGCGCAGATGAAGGACCGCGGAGGCCGCATCAGGATTCCGGGCTTCTACGACGATGTGGTGCCGCTGCAGGACGAAGAGCGGAAGGCCTGGGCGTCGCTGCCGTTCAACGAGCGGAAGTACAAGAAGGACTTCGGCATCCCGAAGGTGTTCGGCGAATCGGGCTACACGACGCTGGAGCGCACGTGGGCCCGCCCGACGTTCGAGATCAACGGCCTGCTCTCCGGGTTCACCGGCGAAGGGGCGAAGACGGTGCTGCCGGCGGTTGCGATGGCGAAGGTCAGCATGCGCCTCGTGCCGAATCAGGATCCCGACAAGATCGCGAAGCTGTTCGAAGAATACGTGCGCGAGGTCGCGCCGAAGACGGTCGAAGTGAAGGTGACGCGCATGCACGGCGGCAAACCGTGGATGGCATCGTACGACAACCCGTTCATCCAGGCCGCCGGACGCGCCATCGAGAAGGGATTCGGTCAGAAGCCGGTGTTCACGCGCGAAGGCGGTTCGATTCCGGTGGTGTCGACGTTCCAGGAGGAGCTCGGACTGCCCTCGGTGCTGTTCGGCGTCGGTCTCCCAGACGAGAACGCGCACGCGCCGAACGAAAAGCTCGACGTCGGCAACTTTCACAACGGCATCATCGCGTCAGCGATGCTGTACGACGAGCTCTCGCGGACGCGCTGAATCGACACAAAGGACACGTAGAGTGGCCGCCGTGTCGCGACTCGAACGCGCCGTCGACGCGCTGCATCAGTTCTACGGCACGCTGCCGGCGCCGCCGCGCGATCCGTTCACGCTGTTCGTGTGGGAAGTCCTGTCGGTGCACTCGACGCCGCAGAAGCGCGACGCGGCGCTCGCCGCGCTGAAGCGGCATCGCGCGCTGACACCCGACGCGATGTGGAAGGCGCCGCAGAAGCGGCTCGAGGAGAGCGTGAAGCTCGCGGGGCCGTACGTCGAGAACCGGCTGCGCGCGCTTCGCACCGGCGTCGAGGTCTTCCGCCGCCAGCCGAAGCTGCCGTCCATCATCCGCGGACCGCTCCCACCGGCGCGGAAGGCGCTCGACGGTCTGCCTCAGATGGGCGAGGGCGGCGCCTACCGGATGCTGTTGTTCGCGGCCGATCATCTCGTGCTGCCCGTCGACGCGCGCGTCAGCCGCGTCGCGCGGCGCTTTGGATACGGCGAATCGCACAAGGACTTCACGAAAACCGCCCGCTCGGTCCGCGCGGCCGTCGCGAGCGAGCTGCCCGAGTCGATCGACGCGTACCGCCGCGCGTTCCTCTATCTGTCACATCACGGCGCGGCGACGTGCACCGAGGCGGATCCTCACTGCCCTGTCTGCCCGCTGCTGCCGGATTGTCCTGAAGGAAAGAAGCGGGTCTAGTTCAGCGACGCCACACGACGCCGGAGCGTCTTCACGTGCTCCCAGATCTGCTCGTAGTCCTTGCGATCGTCCTCGTCGAGCTCGGCTTTCGCCGACAGTTGCAGGTACCGCTGGAGATCGCGGAGCGCCGCCGCGTAGTCGTTGAGGTGATACGCGAGCAGCCCTCGATCGCGCAGCTCGTTGGTGGCCGACGGGTCGACCGCGAGCAGCAGCTCCGTGACGTCGCGGGCCTGCGGGAACGAATGCATGTGGACGTAGACGCGCTTCAGGTTGACGAGCATCCGCGCCAGGATCTGAGGCTTCGTCGCGCGCACCAGCAGCTGCGCGTCGAACACGGCGTCCTCGCCGGCGTGCTGCCGGAGCAGCGCCTTGCACGCGTCTTCCGACAGCAGCGCGCCGCGATGATACGCGTCGATGATGAGATCTTCCGAATACTGGAGCCCGCGTCGCGCCGGGCAGCGCAGCAGGAAGTGTCCCGGAAAGTTGATGCCGACCACGTGGAGGCCGGCGCGCCGCGCGACCTCCATGTAGAGGAGCGCCAGCGAGATCGGGATGCCGGTTCGCCGATCGAGCACCTCGTTCAGGAAGCTGTTGCGCGGATCCTCGTACTGCTGCTCGTTGCCGACGAACCGCAGCTCGTCGAACAGATATTCGTTGATCGCCATCACCTGCGCGTAGTGATCGGGATCGACGCGCGGCGGCGCGCTGCCGCGAACGACCGTCGCGGCCGCAACGCGCAGCTTCGCTTCGTTGCCGAGCGCATCGAGTTGATCGAGGTACGGGCCGGCGTCGAGCTTCGGGTACTCGACGCGCGCAATCATCAGCGCCGCAATCGCGAGATCGGGATCCGGACTGAGGGCGGCGTGACCAAAGGCTTTGATCAGGTGATCTTTGATCACTGTCGTTATGGTACCAAAAAAAAGGGCGGGGCCCATGCCCCGCCCGGTCAATTCACAAATTGACAACGAGCAATTGTCAATTTGTGAAATTGTGAATTGTAAATTGCCGACTACCAGTTCACGCGGACGCCGAACCGCGCGACGCGCGGCGCCGTGATCGCCTGAATCTGATTCGCGTTGGCGGCGTTCTGCGTGACGCGCACCGCCTGAATCGTGTTGTTGTTCCCGAGATTGAAAACATCCATCTGCGGCACGAACCGCACCGTTCCCACCTTGATCGGACGATCGATGTGGAAGTCGAGGTTGTAGTAGTTCGGCAGCCGCGTGTCGCCCACGCCGTTGAGGAGAATCGTCGGGATGCCGCCGCCGTTGATACGCGACGGCCCCTGAATCCCGAACTCTTCCGGATAGCCCTGGCGCGCGTTGAAGAACGCCGAGACGTTCACGTCGGCGGGCAGGTTGTACAGACCACTCAGCTTGAACAGCCACTTGGCGTTGATGTAGACGTTGCCGAGGCCGCTGCCGCTGGTGAGGTAGTCGTACTGGAATCCGTTGCGCGTGTCGCGGTTGGTCGGGTCTTCCGGGAAACCGGTCAGGTTCGACGTCGGCAGCCCGGTCGCGGAATCGCCCGCCCAGCCGTCCATGTGCACGATGGTGCTGTTGTACGCGACGCTCGTATTCATCAGCCAGTGGTTCGACATCCGCTTGCGCGCAGTGACCTCGAAACCGTTGTACGAGCGGTTGTACTGATCGTTGGTGAAGTTCGTCAGGTTCGTCAGCGAGCTTACCTGGAACAACGGCTGATAGTAGGTGACCGTCGGACAGTTTCCGGCGCTGATCCGCTGACCGTCGGCGCTCGGACAGGCCGACGCGGGCGGCGCGAACGACACCGCGGCGTAGTCGGCCGGCGTCAGCCCGATGGTCTGCGTGTAGAGGAAATTCGCGTAGCGGCGCCAGATGTAGCTCGCACCGACTGCGAAGCCGAGGCCGACTTCACGATCGACGCCCGCGATGATCTCGTCGGTCCGATCGTTCTTCAGGTTCGGATCGACCGTGTTCGACACCGTGGGCGAACCGGGTGCCGCCGGATTCCAGTTGCCGGTGAGCGCGAGGAAGTTGGCGATGTTGTTGTTCGGGATGATGATCTCGCCCGACTGCACGACCGTATCGTGGTTGGTGTCCACCCATGGATACCGGATGCTGACGCGCGTGACCGGATTGACGTACTGCGCGATCGAGCCGGTGCCGACCTGCCCCCAGTACGACGCGTAGTTGCCGCGCACGAGCGTCTTGCCGTCGCCTTGAAGGTCGTAGGTGAACCCGAGTCGCGGCGAGAAGTTCTGGAACTTCACGCCAGGATCGGCGCCCGCGAAAGCGACCGCCGGGAGGATGTCCGGGCGAAGCGGGTTGGCCGAGACCGACGAGGCGAGCGCCTGATCGTGGTTGTAGTCGTACCGCACGCCGAGCTGCAGTGTCGCGCGCCCGTGCGTCACCGTGTCCTGACCGTACAACGACACGTTCGTCAGCCTGTACTCGGTTCCGCCGTCGCGCGTCAGCTGCATCTGGCAGCCGACCGCCTGCGTCGCGCAGTCGTTCGGGTTCACGAGCTCGGCCGATGTCGGGAAGCGCGCCACCGCGTTGCCGCCGGTGTGCGTCAAGTTCTTGCCGTCGTTGTCGCGCCAGTAGCCGCCGATCTTGAACGAGTGGTCGCCGCCCGCGATGCCCGGCAGGAAGTAGTTGGCGTTCGCCGTGACGCTGTTGACCGGTCGGATGTTGACCGACTGGTTGCCATCCGGCGTCGACCGGCCGTTGAGGCTCGTCGAGATGATGAAGGTCGGTTGCACGTCTCTCAGACCGTCCTCGTGGAAGTCGAGGATGAAGTTGTTGCCGACGTGCGCGTACTGCACGTCGACGAGCAACCGATCGCTGACGACGTACTGATCGCCGAACTTGTAGGTCGGCGTCGGCCCGGTGATCCAGCCGGTCTTTCCGTAGATGCTCGAAACGGCCGCCTGGCGCACCGTCGATTCAATCGGCGTCAGGTCGCTGGCGTTGCGCGCGTTGCGCACCTTCTTCGAGTACAGGGTGTAGGCGGTGAGCTTGTTCCCTTTGAACAGCTGGACCTCGCCCTTGAAATTCTCGGTCTGCAGCAGCGTCTCGTCGGTGTTCAGGCAGTCGTTGACCTGATTGATTGGCGTCGCCAGCGCAACCGACGTCGTCTTCAGCGCCTGACACGCCGAGGTCGGCTGATAGAAGTTGATCACGCCGACGTCGATCAGCTGCTTCCCGAAGGCGCCCCAGACCCACGCGCGCCCCTTCTTGATCGGCCCGCCGATCTCGGTGCCATAGTCCTTGATGTCCTGAATCGGGTTGCCCGACGAAGCGCCCTGGCTGCGGAGCGCGTCTGTGATGTTGTTCGATTCGGCCTTCTTGTTCGTGTCGTAGAAGCGCCCGGATCCGCGGAACCGGTCGCTGCCGCTCTTCGTGATCAGGTTGATGCCGACGCCACCGGTCTGCTGCGTCACGTCGACGCCGCCGGTGTTGATCGTCATCTCCTCGAACATGTCGAAGTCGTAATAGGTGGGCGACGACCCCGTGGCCGAGAGGTCGGTGATGTCGACGCCGTCGAGCGTCCACTTGTTGTTCGTCGGGACGCCGCCGCGCGACACGTAGTTGGACTGCTGCCCCGACATGTTGCCGCCGATGTTCTCGCGGTCCATCGCGACGCCGGCGGTCTGCTGAAGGATGACCCACGGATCGCGCGCCGACGGGATGCTCTGCAGCAGCTCGTTGGTGAACGTCTGCTTCGTGCCCGTCTGTTTCGTGTCGACGACCGGGCTGGCGCCGGTGACCGTAATCGTCTCCTGGACGGTCGAGACGCCCAGCTGCGCGTTGATCTGCGCGGCGGATCCAGCCGTGATGTGAATGCCTTCGTTGATCACGGTCTTGAACCCGGTCAGCTCGAACTTGACGGTGTAGTCGGCGACCTCGAGGCGCGGGAACTGATACGTTCCGGTTTCGCTCGTCACGGCGGTCAGCGGCTCCAGCAGAATCGGGCTCGTCAACGTGACCGTGACGCCCGGCAGGACCGCGCCTGACTGGTCGGTCGCTTTTCCAAAGATCTCGCCCGTCGGCTGTTGCGCACTCGCGATCGCGGTGGCCGCAAGGAACGCGGCGATCGCCACGACGATTGGTCGAACTCTCATCCTTCCTCCTACCTCCAACAAAAAACAGATCACAACCAATCGAGTATCGCGGGCGCCGGATCAGGTTGTAAAGCCGCTTTGTCTGTGAAAAGAAACTGGCCGGTCCGTTCTATCCAAGTGGTTGGATTACGCGGGGCAGAGACGGGCCAAAAGGTGCAGATCGAACGCGGCTATCGACGCGATCACGAGGTCAGCCGGAAGGGCATCCGGCTCGTAGGTTTGCGCGACGGCGACCGTACGCAGTCCCGCGGCGCGCGCCGATTCGAGTCCCCATCGCGAGTCTTCGATCGCGACGCAGTCGCGGGCGTCCAGGTCGCCGCCGACTGACGCGCGCAGCAGCGCCACCGCGAGCACGTACGGGTCGGGCGCCGGCTTGCTCCGCGGTGTATCTTCGGCGGCGACGATCGCGGTGAAGCAGCCGCTGAGGCGCTCGCGGTCGAGCACGCGGCGGATTTCAGCGCCGAGCGCGCCCGATGCGATGGCAACCGGCAGCACCGACGCCGCGCGCCGCACGGCATCCGCCGCGCCCGGAAAGAGGACCGATCGGTCGCGCTCGAGCGCTTCCATACGCAGCGCCTTGCGCGCGACGAGATCCGCAATCTCGCGCGTCTGCCATCCCGCGCCGCGCTCGTCCCCGATCATCTGAAACACGCCGACGTCGTCGTACCCCA
>Ga0209474_10002216_pt1 | contig 18104 bp, 14 predicted proteins | sample GraSoiAngelo_145_FD_185902 | JGI IMG/M metagenome (GOLD analysis project Ga0209474, IMG submission 185902) | Grasslands soil microbial communities from the Angelo Coastal Reserve, California, USA - 14_1009_05_20cm (SPAdes) (version 2) | ecosystem: Environmental > Terrestrial > Soil > Grasslands... | reverse complement strand
CGAGTCGCGCTACGTGAACGGCGAGGTGCTCGGCGTCACCGGCGGGAAGCCCCTGGGCTAGCCCGCGCATCGCGAATCCTCGCGATCACCGTGTCGGCCCGGCGCCGGCGGCTTCCCGAGACCTCCACGACTTCCAGGTCGAGCCCGAAGGAGTCGTCCCGCACGATCTCCCGGAGCCTCTCGTCGACCAGGAGCCGGAAGCCCCGATCCTCGGACGGCGGGAGCGCGATGCGGTCCGGGTCCTCGACCGGGACGAATACGACCAGGGACAGGCTCGCCATTGCGGGCCGGATGCGAGGGAGCCAGTCCTGCGCATCGAACGACTCCCCGTCCGGGCAACAGAGCGCGTAGCCGACGAAGTCGAGCGGGCACCGTTCGAAGATCGCGTCTTGCCGATCGTCGGCGAGAAGATCCAGCGAACGCGCGAGTTGCCGCTCATAGTCCTCCAGGGTTGGCGTCTCGCCGGATTCCCAGCCTTCTTCTTCGAGGAGCTCGTACGGTTCCGGCACCGCGGCGAAACCCGGAAGCATCTCCACGAGGTCGGCAATGAGGGTGGACTTTCCCGTCCTATGACTGCCCGTCACGGCGATGCGCACGCGCCCAGTCTATCAGCGCGCGGGAAGGATCCGCCCCCGCTGGATCACCATCTCGATTCGGCGGGTATTGTGTAGATCGGCGAGCGGATCGGCAGAGAGCACCACCAGGTCCGCTAGCTTTCCGCGCTCGACCGTCCCCTGCTCCGCTTCGCGGTGCAGGGCGATGGCCGCGTTGCGTGTGGCGATGCGGAGCACCTCGGCCCGAGGGATGCCCGCCTCCTCGAGCAGGAGCATCTCGTCGTGAAGGCTCGCACCCGGCACGATCCAGGGCGTCGGCGTATCGGTGCCGGTGGTGAGGAGCACGCCGCCCTCGTAGAGCATGCGCACCCAGTCGAGGAGCTTCGGCCAGGCCGCGTGCGCGCGGACGTACTGCGCCTCCGTCCATCCGCGCGTGAAGGCGCCGGCACGAAATCCCTTCACCAGGGTCGCGGGCAAGAGCAAGAGATCCGGATTGCGCTGCCAGCGGTCCGAGTCGCCGAAGAGCTTGGTGTGCATGGCGATGAGCGTGAGATCGACCGGCACGCGGCGGCGCGCGAGCGTGGCGACCAGCGCCTCGACGGGAAAGTCGCCGAGATCGAGGCGCTCCAGCCATTCGACCCGCCCGAAGAGATCGCCGTTCAGGTCGCGCGGCACGAGATCCTGTGTCCAGGGAGCGGCGTGCTCGATGCCGTCGATCCCGAGATCGACGGCCTCCCTCCAGGTGGTGGCATGCAGATGCCCGAACACCGGGAGGTGCCGGCCATGCGCCTCGTCCAGGATCGCGCGCAGGAGCTCCGGGCCGATGCCTGCGTACGCCTTGATGCAATCGACGCCGGCGTCCGCCTGCTTGCGGACCTCGGCGCGCGCCCCTTCCGCCGTTTCCACACGCACGAACGGCTCGGAATCGACCGTTCCGGTATCGAGGATCCGCCCGCAGGTCCACAACCGCGGTCCCGCGATCGTTCCCGCCGCGAGCGACTTGCGCAGCGCGACGGCGGCTTCCGTTTCCGCTCCGGGATCGCGCACGCTGGTCACACCATGGGCGAGGAGGAGCTTGAGCGTGAGCAGGGTGAGCGCGCGATCCGGCTTCGCCGCGAGGTGCCCCTTCGCATCGGTCGGATGGAGGAGCACGTGTGCGTGCAGGTCCGCGAATCCCGGCAGCAGGAACTTGCCGGTCAGGTCGACGGTGCGATCGCCCTTTCCTGCGCCCGGCGAAACGACGGCCGCGATCCGCTCACCTTCGATCACGACGTCGGCGCGGTGCGGGGAAGCGCCGGTCATGTCGAGCAGCGTCGCGCCCCGAAGGACGATCGTCGCACTCAGCAGAACGGCACCGGACATCGACGGAGAATAGTCGAACCGGCCTCAGGCCGCCCGGACCCGGCCGATCGCGACGAAAGCAAGACAGGCGACGGCGGCGGCGGCGAGGACCGCGCGCGGAATGCGCGGACGGAGCCTGTGGGGGACCGATTCCGGGAGCGCTCCCGCCTTCCGGATCGCCATTCCGGCGACCTGAGCGAGATGCACGCTCGCGCGTCCCGTCGCCTGCTCGACCTGCTCGCGGCAGGAGAACCCATCCGCGACGAGCAGGGTGCCGTCGCCCATCTTCCGCACCGCGGGAAGGAGCTTGTCCTCGCCGATGGCCATCGAGATGTCGTACTTGTCGCTCTCGAAGCCGAACGATCCCGCCATCCCGCAGCAGCCCGAGTCCACTACTTCCGCGTCGACGCCGAGGCGCTCGAGCACCTCTTTCTCCTTGGCGAATCCGAGGATCGACTTGTCGTGGCAATGTCCGTGGACCAGCGCGCGGGCGCCCAGGGCGGGAATCGCGCGCGGATCGCGCTCCGCGAGAAGCTCGGCGAAGGTGCGCGTCTGCGCGGCGAGCCGCTTGGCGTCCTCGTCGTGCGGGAAGAGGCCCGGTAGCTCGTCGCGGAAGGTCGCGGCGCAGGACGGCTCGAGGACGACGACGAGCGTCCCGCGAGAAAGCTCCTCGCGAAGCGCGCGGAGGATCTGGCGCAGCTTGCGCTTGGCGAGATCGAGCATGCCGTAGTCATAGAGGGGACGTCCGCAGCAGAGCCGCTCGGCCTGGATGCGGACGGCGTACCCGAGATGCTCGAGAACCGCGACCGCCTCCCTGGCCACCTCCGGGTGGAAGTAGTTGTTGAAGGTATCCGCCCAGAGAAGGATGCGAGGCCTGCCCGCATCCTCCCCGGCGGCGTCACGGCTCTCGAACCATCTGCGGAAGGTTTCCGGCGCGAAGCGCGGGACGCTCCGGCGCGGCGCGACTCCTCCCAGCCACTTGAATCCGGCGGACAATCCCGGCGCGTGCGAGACGAAGTTGGCGAGGCGCGGCGCGCGGGAGGCGATGCGCGCCCACCAGTGGATGAGCCCCATCGCGTAGGCGCTCCGCGGGCGCAGCCGGCCGCGATAATGGTGCGAGAGGAACTCGGCCTTGTACGTGGCCATGTCCACGTTGACGGGGCATTCGCCCTTGCAGCCCTTGCAGGCGAGGCAGAGATCGAGGGCCTCCTTCACTGCCTCGTCCTTCCATCCGCGGCGCAGCGGAGAGCCTTCCAGCATCTCGAAAAGGAGGTGCGCCCGGCCCCGGGTGGAATGCTTCTCTTCACGGGTCACGCGATAGCTCGGGCACATCGTGCCGCCGTGCTCCTTGCGGCACTCGCCGATCCCCACGCAGCGCCGGGTCGCCTTGGCGAAGCTGAAACCGTCGCCGGCGAAGGAGAAGCGGGTTTCCGGCTCTGGCGGCCGGTACGCCGCGCCGAGCCGGAGGTTCTCGTCGAGGCGATGAGCGCGGACCATCTTCCCCGGATTCATCTTCCAGCCGGGATCGAAGATCGCCTTGAACTCCTCGAAAGCGTGGACGAGGCGCTCTCCGTACATGATGGGGAGTAGTTCCGCCTTGCTCTGACCGTCGCCGTGCTCGCCCGAGATCGATCCGCCGTGGCGAGCCACGAGACGCGCAGCCTCCTCGACGAAAGCGCGGTACTTCGCGATCCCTTCCGCGCTGGTGAGGCCGAACTCGATCCGCGTGTGCACGCATCCCTGGCCGAAGTGGCCGTAGAGCGCGCACTGGTAGCCGAAGCGGTCGAGGAGCGCCCGCAGGTCGCGCAGATACCTCCCGAGCCGCTCGGGCGGCACCGAGGAGTCCTCCCAGCCCTCCCATGTCTCGGTGCCGTCGGCGAGGCGGGCGGTCGCGCCGAGACCCGCCTCCCGGACCCTCCACAGTTTCTTCTCCTCCTCGGGTTCGTCGAAGAGCTTGTGCGAAGGATTCCCGCCGATGCGGGCGACGAGGGCCCTCGCTTTCTCGTCGGCTTCCTCTTTGCTATCGCCGCCGAACTCGACGAGGAGCCATCCCTTCCCGTCCGGCAGGAGCTTCGTGTCCTCGGGATGGATGTGCATCCGGACCATGTCGCCGACGAGGACGTCGTCCATCCCCTCGCATCCGATGGGGCGCGCTTCCATCGCTTCGGTGATGTGGTCGCAGGCCGTGTAGACATCCGGATAGCCGAGGGCGAGCAGCGACCGGTACGGCGGCCAGGGAACGAGCCGGACCTTCGCCTCGAGCACCACCGCGCAGGTCCCCTCCGTGCCGACCAGCGCGCGCCCGACGTTGAAGCCTTTCTCCGGCAAGAGCTGGGTGAGATCGATTCCCGATCCGCGGCGCGGAATCTTCGGGAAGCGGGCGCGGATCTCATCGGCGTACCGGTCGCGCAGGTCGCGGAGCCGCAGGTAGATGTCGCCGCGCCGGCCGCCCGCGGCGACGATCCGAGCGAATTCCTCGTCGCTGGTCGCGCCGGCGGTGAAGCGCGTCCCGTCGTAGAGGAGGATCTCCAGCTCGTCGACGTTGTCGCTGGTGTTCCCCGCCATCACCGAGTGCACGCCGCAAGAGTTGTTGCCGATCATCCCGCCGAGGGTGCAGTGGGTATGGGTCGAAGGGTCGGGCGCGAAGGTGAGGCCGTGCGGGTACGCCCGGGCGCGCAGATCGTCGAGCACGCATCCCGGCTGCACGCGCGCGAACCGCCGCGCGGGATCGAGCTCGATCACCCGGTTCAGGTACTTCGAGGAATCGACGATCAGGGCGACGTTGCAGCACTGCCCCGCCAGGCTCGTCCCGCCACCGCGCATGGTAAGCGGCGCGCCGTGCTCGCGGGCGGCGGCGACCGCTTCGACGACGTCCTCCGGCGTACGTGGCACCACCACCCCGATTGGCACCTGGCGGTAGTTGGAGGCGTCCGTCGCGTAGAGGGCGCGGCTGCCGTCGTCGAAGCGCACTTCGCCGCGGACGCGGCGTCGCAGGTCGGCTTCGAGAGCGAGGGCGTGCGAGATCATTGCTTTGAGCTCAAACTAAGTCGTGCTGGTGGAAATGCGATACCGCCCGGCCTCCTTGCGCGCGAGCGAGAGCCCGAGTCCCGGTCGATCGAGCTGGGGCCGCAGCATCCCCTGCTCGGGCCGGGGCGCGCCTTCGAAGAGGATCTCCTCGATCCGGGCGTGGTCGGAAAACCACTCGATGTGGCGCATGGCAAGGGCCGCGCACCCGAGCGCCACGTGCAGGGCCGGCGCGCAGTGGCTGGACATCGGACAATCAAAGGATTCGATGAGCGCCGCGGCCCGCAGGAAGCCCGTGATCCCGCCGCAGCGGGTGGCATCCGCCTGCACCACGTCGAGCGCGCGGGGCTCCTCGAGGAAAGCACGGAAATCGGAGGGCTCGTACCCGTATTCGCCGCCCGCGATCTCCATCGCGGCGCGCTCTCGCAAGAGGCGCAACCCCGCGAGGTCCGTGCGCACGACCGGTTCCTCGAACCAGCTCACGCCCTGCTCGGCGAACTCTCCTGCTAGTCGTAGCGCCTCCTTCACGTCGTAGGCGCCGTTGGCATCGACGAACAGCCCGGCGCGTCCGATCGCCTTCCGCGCCGCGCGGACCCGCTCCGGGTCGCGGGCCGGATCCCGGCCCACCTTCATCTTGACGAAGGACATGCCCGAGTCGGCCCACCCGCCGAGCTGCTCTTCCAGCTCCTTCACGGTGAGCGAGGTGAATCCGCCGCTCCCGTAGGCGGGGATCGCGTCGCGCGCGCGGCCGAGCAGCCGCGAGAGCGGCACGCCGAGGAGCTTCGCCTTCAGGTCCCAGGCCGCGACGTCGATGGCCGAGATGGCCATGGCGCAGGCGCCACCGCGGCCGTGATTGCGCACCGCGGTCTCCATCGCCGCGAACAGGCGCGGGACGTCGTACGGATCCTTCCCGATCAGGTGCTGCGCGAGGACGTCTTGGGCGATGCGCGCCGTTCCAGTATCCGCGTAGGTGTACCCGAGCCCGGTCTCGCCGCGGCAGCGAAGCTCGGCAACGACGACCGTGGTCTTGCTCCACTCCGCGGTTCCGTCCGACTCGGGAGCGACGGTGGGGACGACGTAGGCGCTGATCTCGACGTGCTCGATCGCGGCCACTCTATTCCCCTTTGCCCTCTCCCTTCTTGCCGCCGAAGACGCCCGCCACCGCGGTCTTGATGGTCTCCTTCACCATGTGCTTCGCGTTCGGGTCGCCCTTGAGGACCGACTTCGCAAACGCCTTCGCCTCTTCGAAGCTGACGTGCGGGGGCATCATCGGGAACTCGGGATCGACCATCGCCTCGATGACGCAGGGGCGGTCCGACGCCAGCGCGGCGTCCCACACCTTGCCGACCTCTTCCTTGCGATCGACGCGAATGCCGCGCAGTCCGAGCATCTCGGCGTAGCGGGCGTAGGGAATGTCCGGGAGCTCCTGGGACCCCTCGAACTTCGGCTCCCCGGCCTGCGCGCGAAGCTCCCAGGTGACCATGTTGAGGTCCTGGTTGTTGAGGATGAGCACGTAGAAGCGCGGGTCCTTCCACTGCTTCCAGTACTTGGAGACGGTGATGAGCTCGTTCATGCCGTTCATCTGGATGGCGCCGTCGCCAGCGAGCGCGAACACCGGCCGATCGGGATACGCGAACTTCGCCGCCACCGCGTAGGGGAGCGCGGGCCCCATGGTGGCGAGGTTGCCGGAGAGCGAGCCCATCATCCCCTTGCGGAAATCGAGATGGCGCGCGTACCAGGTCGCCGTCGATCCGGAATCGGCGCTGAAGATGGCGCGCTCGGGAAGCCGCTTGTTCAGCTCCTGGAACACGTACGCGGGATTGAGGGGCTTCGCGTCGACGGCAGCACGCTCCGCGATGAGCTTGCGCCAGTCGCGCACCTCCTGCTCGATCTTCTGCCGCCACGACCGGCCCTGCTTGCGCTTGAGGTTCGGCAAGAGCGCGCGCAAGGTCTCCGCGCTGTCCCCGACCAGGTTCACTTCCATCGGATAGCGGATGCCGAGCATCCGGCCCTTGATGTCGATCTGGACGCCGCGCGCCTGGCCTTCCTTGGGCAGGAATTCGGAATAGGGGAACGACGAGCCGACCATGAGGAGCGTGTCGCAGCCGACCATCATCTCGTAGCTCGGCTTGCTCCCGAGGAGGCCGATGGGGCCGGTGACGAAGGGCAATTCGTCGGGGAGCGCGGCCTTTCCGAGCAGCGCCTTGGCGACGCCCGCGCCGAGGACGTCGGCGACGTGCACCACTTCGTCGGCGGCGCGCATGGCGCCCGCGCCGATCAGCATCGCCACCTTCTCGCCCGCGTTCAGCACCTCGGCGGCGCGGCGTAGATCGACGTCGCGGGGCACGATGCGAGGAGAACTGTACCCGGCGCTCGAATGGATGGTGTTGTGCTTGTGCGGCTCCTGCTCCGGCGCCTCCTCCTCCTGGATGTCCTTGGGCACGATGACGCAGGTGACGCAGCGCTCGTCGAGCGCGATGCGCATGGCGCGATCGATGCTGTGGCGGATCGCGCCTGGAGCGACCACGGTGGTGACGTAATTGTGGGCGACGTCCTTGAAGAGGCTCTGCAGATCGACTTCCTGCTGGTAGGCGCCGCCCATCGCCAGGGTCGCCGCCTGCCCGACGATTGCGACCACCGGCTGGTGATCCATCGCCGCGTCGTAGAGGCCGTTCAAGAGGTGGATGGCGCCCGGGCCGCTGGTCGCGATGCAGACTCCCGCCTCGCCGGTGAACTTGGCGTGGGCGCAGGCCATGAAGGCGGCCATCTCCTCGTGACGGGCCTGCACGAATTGCAATTCGCCCTGCGCGCGCTCGACGGCGGCCATGATCCCGTTGATGCCGTCTCCCGGGTAGCCGAAGAGCCGCTTCGTTCCCCACTGCAAGAGCCGCTGCACCAGGTAGTCGCCGACCGTGAGCGCCATCGAGGACCTCCAACTCGATCGTAGACATCGAGAACTTTGCGCGCTGCCGGACAGACGGCGGCTGCTCGCTTGCCTTGACCCCCCGGACATGGTTTCCGTCCGCCGGTGCGCCGCTGGAAGGCGGCGACGACCGCGACCTCTCGTCGCGCCCTGCCTCCGTCGCACGACGAATGCTTGCGTTGTCGCCTGGCAAGCGGTACTTCGCCCGCTCGTCCGACCGATAAGCTCAAAGAACCATGAGCCTGCTCTTCAAGCCCTGGACGAACACCGCATTCCGCGTCGCGCTCGTCGCGTTGGCGCTGGCGCTCGGCGGCGGCGTGATCGCGGGCCCGATGCTCTACGTACGTAGCCCGCTCTACACGCAGCAGCAGGACCCGATCGACCAGCCGGTGCAGTTCGATCATCGCCATCACGTCGGCGACGAGGGAATCGACTGCCGCTACTGCCATTTCACGGTGGAGAAGGGCCCCTTCGCCGGCATTCCGCCGACCTCGGTGTGCCTCAACTGCCATTCGCAGGTATGGAACAAGAGCCCCAAGCTCGCACCGGTGCGCGAGAGCTTCTTCGCCGACCGGCCCATCGTCTGGAACAAGGTCAACAAGCTTCCTCACTTCGTCTACTTCAACCACTCGATCCATGTGGCGAAGGGCGTCGGCTGCGTCACCTGCCACGGCCGCATCGATCAGATGGCGGCCGTCGAGAAGTGGGCTCCACTCACCATGGGCTGGTGCCTCGATTGCCACCGCGAGCCGGAGAGGTTCCTGCGGCCGCGCGAGGAAGTGGTCTCGATGACCTGGAAGGCCGGCGGCGACAAGGAGCAGTTCGCCCTCGGCGCGCGCCTCAAGCAGGAGTACGACGTGCACACCCGGACGAACTGCACCACATGCCATCGCTGAAGTCGCTCCCCATCGCGGACGGAGGAGCGGGCTCCGCCTGCGACGGGCGGAGGCCGCAGGCCGGAGCATCCGGTGACGCGCGCCCGCAGTGGCGCAGCGTCGAGGAGCGGAACCGTCCGCTCGCGCCGGAGGGCGAGTTCCCGGCCGGCGACCCGTGGACGCCCACCCGCCGCGAGGTGGTGCAGCTCCTCTCCGCCTCGGCCGCCCTCGCCACGCTCTCCGGATGCCTGAAGCAGCCGGACGAGAAGATCCTGCCCTACACGCGGCAGCCCGAAGAGGTGCTGCCCGGACGGCCGCTGCACTACGCCACGGCCTCGATGTACGACGGCCTCGCGACCGGTCTGCTCGTCACCGCCAGCGAAGGTCATCCCACCAAGGTGGAGGGGAACCCGCAGCACCCCTCCAGCCTGGGAAGCTCCGGCATCTTCGATCAGGCTTCCATCCTGCAGCTCTACGATCCGCAGCGCGCCGGCGTGATCCTGAACGGGGGCGTGCCTCGCTCCTATCGCGACTTCCTCGCCGCGCAGCACGACAAGGCGCTGGCGCTTCGCGCGAAGGACGGTGGCGCCGGACTGCGGTTCCTCCTGCATCCGACGTCGTCGCCGTTGCTCGCCGATCTGCGCGACCGGATCGCGAAGAATTTCCCGGCGGCGAAGTTCCAGGCCTTCACCGCCCTGCCGGACGAGGAGGCGCAGAAGGGAGCGCGTCTCGCCTTCGGACAGCCGTTCGACACCGTCTACGACTTCTCCCGGGCCACCGTCATCGCCTCCCTGGGCGGCGACCCGCTCTCCGCGCAGCCCGGGAATCTCCGGCACATGCGCACCTTCGCGGACAAGCGCGATCCGTCGAAGGAGATGAACCGGCTCTATGCGGTGGAGAGCACGCTCACGGTAACGGGGATGAGCGCCGACCACCGGCTGCGCGTGAAGCCTTCGCAGATGCCGAGCATCGCGGTCGCGCTGGCCGCGAGACTGTCGAACCGCGGCGGAGCGCTGGCGGGACTTTCCGGAGCCGCGCAGCGCGCGAAGCTCGACGCGCAGCAGCAGAAGTTCGTCGATGCGCTGGCGAAGGACCTCTCCCGAGCGGGGTCGGGTGCGGTGGTCGTCCCCGGGCACCGGCAGCCTCCCGTCGTGCACGCGCTCGCACATGCCATCAATGCCGCGCTCGGCAGCGACGCCGCCGCCCAGCAGAAGAGCGTCCTCGTCGACGCCGAAACGGGTTACCAGGGCCTGCGCTCGCTCGCCGAGGACATCCGCGCAAAGAAGGTGGACACCCTCGTCGTCACCGCCTGGAACCCGGTGTACACGGCCCCTTTCGATCTCAACCTGCGGGAAGCGTTCGCCTCGGTGCCGAACTCGATCTACCGCGGGCTCTACCTCGACGAGACGGGAACGAAATCCACCTGGTTCCTTCCCGCCACCCATCCTCTCGAGGACTGGGGCGACGGACGCGGCCACGACGGCACCACGACCTTCCTCCAGCCGCTCATCTCGCCGCTCTTCAACGGCATCGCCGAGGCGCAGGTGCTCGCCGCCTTCATCGGCGAGGGAGACCGGACGCCGTACGCGCTCTTGCGCGACTTCTGGCGCAAGCGTTCACCGAACGACTTCGATCGGATGTGGGACCAGTGGATCTCGGCGGGCCTCATCAAGGGCTCTTCGCCCGCGACAGCGGAGCGTCCCCAGGTGCGCGGAGACGCCATCGCGGCCGCGGTGGCGCAGGAGCGGCTGGACGAGGTGCCCGGGTACGAGCTCGAGATCTTCGCCGATTCAAAGGTCTGGGACGGCAGATTCGGGAACAACGCCTGGCTGCAGGAGCTGCCCGATCCGATCACCAAGGTCACCTGGGACAACGCCGCCCTGATCAGTCCCGCTACCGCCAGGGAACTGGGGGTCGAGACCCACGACCTCGTCGACCTCGGCCTGCGCGGCCCGCCCGTGCACGCCTCCGTGTACGTGCTCCCCGGACAGGCCGACGGAGTCGTCAGCGTCGCGATGGGATACGGCCGCACGAGCGCGACCGAGCAGCTCGCCTCGGCCACGGGCTTCGACGTCGCCCCGCTTCGCCGCAGCGACTCGCCCTGGTCGGGGCGCGGCCTCACCGTCGCGCGCACCGGTCGCAAGCGCCCTCTCGCCATCACGCAGGAGCACTGGACGCTCAACGGCCGCGAGCTGGCGCTGGAGACCACGAAGGAGAAGATCGAGAAGCACGAGACGGAAGACATCGAAAAGATGCGCGAGCCCATGGCCACCATCCACACCCCGTGGGACTACAAGCCGCTCACCTACAAATGGGGAATGGGCGTCGACCTCGGACGCTGTACGGGATGCTCCGCGTGCATGGTCGCCTGCCAGTCCGAGAACAACGTGCCTGTGGTGGGCCGCGGGAACGTCGCCAAGTCGCGCGAGATGCATTGGCTGCGCATCGACCGCTACTTCGAAGGCGAGCTCGACAATCCGAGCGCCCTCCCGCAGCCGATGTTCTGCCAGCACTGCGAGACCGCGCCTTGCGAGTACGTCTGTCCGGTCAACGCCACGGTGCACAGCGACGAAGGCTTGAACGAGATGGTCTACAACCGGTGCATCGGGACGCGATACTGCTCCAACAACTGTCCGTACAAAGTCCGCCGTTTCAACTTCTTCAACTACACGTACGATCTCGGCGACGTCGACAAGCTCCGCATGAACCCCGACGTCACCGTGCGCAGCCGCGGGGTCATGGAGAAGTGCACCTACTGCGTCCAGCGCATCGAGCGCGCCCGGATCGACACGCGGGTCGCGGGCAAGGGGATCCACGACGGCGATCTGCAGACCGCCTGCCAGCAGGCGTGTCCCGCCCACGCGCTGACTTTCGGGAACCTCAACGACCCGTCGTCGGAAGTCTCGCGCTGGCATGCGGATGGCCGCCACTACTTCGTCCTCAACGACCTCGGCACGCGCCCGCGCACCGCATACCTCGCCCGCGTCAGAAACCCCAATCCGGAGCTCGCCTCCCGATGATCGCCGTCGAGACGCGCATGGCGGCGAGGCAGGAGCTCGAGCCGCTTCCCCTCCTCGAGGGCGAGCAGGACGACGGGAACATCAACAAGACGCTCAACGACTACGTCTGGCGGAAGCCCGGCAAGGGCTTCATGGCCCTCGTCCTCATCGGCCTGATGGGAACGGGCTGGCTGACCTTCTGCATCGCCTACACCATCGGACGCGGCATCGGGGTCTGGGGCAACAACATCCCGGTCGCCTGGGCGTTCGGCATCATCAACTTCGTCTGGTGGATCGGAATCGGGCACGCCGGAACGCTGATCAGCGCCATCCTCCTCCTCTTCCAGCAGAAGTGGCGGACCAGCATCAACCGCTTCGCCGAGGCAATGACCCTCTTCGCCGTCATGCAGGCGGCCATCTTCCCCGTCCTGCACACGGGGCGGCCGTGGTTCGCCATCTACTGGCTGTTCCCCTACCCGTCGACGAACCAGATCTGGCCGCAGTTCAAGAGCCCGCTGATGTGGGACGTCTTCGCGGTCTCCACGTACTTCACCACCTCGCTGCTCTTCTGGTACCTCGGCCTCATCCCCGATCTCGCCTCGCTCCGCGACAGCTCGACCGGTCGCTGGCAGCGGCGCATCTACGGCATCTTCTCGTTCGGTTGGCGCGGCAGCGCGCGTCACTGGCAGCACTACAAGATCGCCTATCTGCTGCTCGCGGGCCTCGCCACCCCGCTCGTGCTCTCGGTGCACACCATCGTGAGCTACGACTTCGCCGTCTCCATCGTGCCCGGCTGGCACGAGACCATCTTCCCGCCCTACTTCGTCGCCGGCGCCGTCTTCAGCGGGTTCGCGATGGTGCTGACGCTGATGATCCCCGCGCGCCGCTTCATGAAGCTGACGCACGTCGTGACGTACCGGCACCTGGAGGCGATGTGCAAGATCATGCTCGTTACCGGCTCCATCGTCGGGTACGGCTACCTGATGGAGCACTTCCTCTCCTGGTACTCCAGCGATCGCTACGACTTCTTCCAGTACGCCACCCGTCGCAGCATCCTCATCGGCGACCAGAAAGACGCGTTCGGCGATCCCTACGCGCCGATCTTCTGGCTGATGGTGTTCTGCAACTTCGTCCTGCCGCAGATCTTCTGGTTCCGCTGGCCGCGCAGGAACGTCTACGTGATGTGGTTCGCCGCCGTCCTCGTCAACGTGGGGATGTGGTGCGAGCGCTTCATCATCGTCGTCGATTCGCTGCACAAGGACTTCATTCCCTCGGCCTGGGCGCACTACAGCCCCACCTGGGTCGACCTCTCCCTCCTCGGCGGCACGATGTGCTTCTTCGGCCTGCTCTTCCTGCTCTTCTTGAAGTTCCTCCCCGCCGTCGCGGTGAGCGAGGTGAAGGAGCTGCGGCACGAGATCCACAAGGCCCACGAGGAGCACAAGATTCCCTGGCAATCGCAGGAGATCGACACCATCACCGAGACGGAAGCAGGGGAGACCCTGGCATGAGACGCCTCGTCCTCGCGGAGTTCGAGACCCCCGAGAAGATGGTGGAGGCGGCACGCGCGCTTCGTACCGCGGGGCGCTCGGGGCTCGACGCTTTCTCGCCCTACCCCGTGCACGGCATCGAGTCGGCGCTCGGGTTGCCGCGATCGAAGGTTCCTCTCGTCGCCCTCATCGCCGGCGTCTCCGGCGCAGCGGGCGGCTACATCCTGCAGTGGTGGTGCAACGCGGTCGACTTCCCGCTCAACGTGGCGAACCGCCCGCCGCACGCGTGGCCGACGAACATCCCGGTGACCTTCGAATCGGGCGTGCTCATCTGCGTCCTCACCATCTTCTTCGGATCGATCTTCTATTTCTTCGGATTGCCGCGCACGTACCATCCGGTATTCGAGGCGGAGGAGTTCCGCAGCGCCTCGCTCGACGCATTCTGGATCTCCGCGGATCTCGGCGAAGCCGAGGACGCCGCGCCGGTGGAGAACCGGCTGCGCGAGCTCGGCGCGAGGCTCGTCCGCACCGTGCAGGAGGCGGCGTGATGCGCGCGCTTCTGGCCACGTGTCTGTTCCTCGTCGCCTGCGGCGACACCACCATCGTCGATCCGATGGAGCGCCAGCCGCGCGGGAGGCCCTACGCCGCCAACGCCTTCTTCGAGGACGGACGCGCCATGCGCCAGCCGCCCGCCGGCACGGTCCCGCGCGAGAGGACGGTGGGAAATCCCGCCCTCGCCGAGGGGAAGGTGAACGGCAAGGACGTCGAGGAGATCCCCATCGCCGTCACGGCGGACCTCGTGCACAAGGGCCAGAAGCGATTCGACATCTACTGCGCCACTTGCCACGGCAGGGTGGGCGACGGGCGCAGCCTGGTCGCGGCCAACATGTCCTTGCGCCCCCCGCCCAACCTCCACGAGCGGCGCGGCATGGCGGTCGGGCACTACTTCCAGGTGGTCTCGAACGGGTACGGGCTCATGCCAGGGTATAGCGCCCAGCTCGACGTCGAGGAGCGCTGGGCCGTCGTGGCGTACCTGCGCGTATTGCAGCTCAGCCAGAACGCGCCGCTCGCGCTCGCTCCCGCGCAGGAACGGGACCGGCTGCAGAAGGAGCCGAAGCGATGAAGGAGCTCGACCGCTACAGCGGCGGCCGCGTCGCGCTGGTCTGGTCCGCGGGAGTCGGGGCCGTAGGTCTCGTCCTGACCGCCGTCGGATTGGCCTTCGACGCCAAGCGGACGATGCTGAGCTACCTCGTCGCCTTCCTCTACTTCCTCGGCCTCGCACTCGGGATGCTCGGCCTCAACATGGCGAACCACGCGGCGCGTGCGCGGTGGCACGTGGTGATCCGAAGGATCATCGAGGTGATGCATTCGCCGCTGCCCGTCTTTGTATTGCTCTTCATCCCCATCCTCATCTTCGCGAAGCATCTCTTCGTCTGGATCGATCCGCCCGCCTCGCTGGGGAAGGAGATCCTGGAGAACCTCCACCACAAGAGCGGGTGGCTGAACTTCCCCTTCTTCATCATCCGCGCCGTCGTCTATTTCGCCGTCTGGCTCCTGGTTTCCGAGCTGCTCTTCCGCTACTCGGTGGCGCAGGACATCGACGGCGCGTCCCGCTGGACGCGGCTGCAGCGGCGCTGGGGATCGGCGGGTCTGCCGCTGGTCGGCTTCACCGTCACCTTCGCGGCCTTCGACTGGATCATGTCGCTCAACCCGACCTGGTACTCGACGCTCTTCGGCGTCTACTACATCTCGGGCTTCTTCCTCGCCTCTCTCGCCATCCTCACCATCGTGGTGACGATCACGCGCGACGATCCCGGCTCGTTTGGCGCCCACACGACGCCGGCGCACTTCCACAACCTCGGGAAGCTGCTCCTCGCCTTCACTGCCTTCTGGGGCTACATCGCCTTCTCGCAGTACATGCTGATGTGGCACGCGAACCTCCCGCTCGAGGTGCCGTGGGTGCTGGTGCGCACGCGCGGCGCCTGGCGGCCGGTGGGAGTGCTCCTCGCGGTGGGCCACTTCATCGTGCCGTTCTTCCTCCTGCTCTCGAGGGACCTGAAGCTGCGCCCGGGGTTGCTCTCGGTCCTCTGCGGCTGGCTCCTCTTCATCCACTGGGTCGATCTGATCTGGCTGGTGATGCCCACCGCGGAGCTCGCCGCCCTCGGAACCAAGTGGCAGCTGGTGCCGCTCACCATCCACTGGACGCTCGTCACCTCCTTCGCCGGCATCGGCGGTGTGACCGTCGCCTTCGCCCTCTGGCGCGCGCGCGGTCATTACCCGGTCCCCATCGGCGATCCGTTCCTCGAGGACTCCTTGCAGTACGTGCAGCCATGAGCCACGAGCCCTCCCATTCCACCGAGCACCTGCCTCCGCCCGAGGCCCAGGCCGACGAAAGGGTCGCCTCCGGCAAGGTCCTGCTCATCGGCATCCTCTCGCTGCTCGTGTTCGGAGGCGCGACCTGCTGGTCGACGCGCATCTGGCGGGAGACGCGGGTCCGTCTCGAGCCCACCGGCCCCATCGCCCCCGGAGCCGAGATCGGCAAGGCGGAGATCGGCATCGTCGATCAGCCGCCCTTCGAGACCCTTCGCGCCGCGGAGCGGACCCGGAACAGCGAAGTCGAGCGGCTCTCGAGCTACGGGTGGGTCGACCGCGACAAGGGCGTCATCCACGTTCCCATCGACAAGGCCATCGAGCAGTACGTCGCCGAGAAGGGAAAGAAGCAGTGATCGCGCACGCGCTGGCAGCGCTGGTCGCAGCGTTTCCCATCAAGCCGCCGACGCCCCCGGCGGGGGTGAGCGAGGTCGACGTGGTGGAGCGGCTCAACGAGCCCGTCCCGGGCGACCTCCGCTTCGTCGACGCCTTCGAGAACCACGTCCGCCTCGACGAATTCCTCGGGCGCGACAAGCCCGTCGTCCTTTCGCTCGTCTACTTCGACTGCCCGATGCTCTGCAGCCTGGTCGAGAAGGGGCTGGTGAAGGGCCTCTCGGAGAGCGGCCTCGCCCTCGGCAAGGACTACACCGCCCTCACCGTGAGCATGAACCCGAAGGACACGCCGCGGCAGGCCGCAGGAGCGCAGGCGGGCTACGTCGCGCATCTGGCGAATCGCCAGGCGGCCACGGCGCGCGACTGGGCCTTCCTCACCGGGGCCGAGAAGGACGTCCACGCGCTCGCCGGCGCCCTCGGGTTCAAGTACCGGTGGGACGCGTCGACCCAGCAGTTCGAGCATCCGGCGGTCGTCTTCGTGCTCACTCCCGACGGCCGCATCTCCAGGTACCTCTACGGGGTCGAGTTCCTCGCCCGCGATCTGCGCCTCGCGGTCGTCGAAGCGTCGCAGGGCCGCGTGGGCACCACCCTCGATCGGGTACTGCTCAAGTGCTTCCGCTACGATCCGGTCTCCCGCCGCTATCGCGTCGTGGCGGTCAACTTCGTGCGCGGCGGCGCGTTCTGCGTCTTTCTCGCCCTCGCGACGGGGCTCGCAATCCTCTGGCGCCAGGAGCTGAAGCGGCGGAAGTCGTCGGACCCGCAAGGGAGGCTCGCGCCGTGAACGAGTTCCTCCGCCGGTGGCTCTTCCTTCCCGAACAGGCGTCGACCTTCGCCTACGACATCGACCGCCTCCATTACTTCGTCATCCTCACCACCTTCGTGATGTCCACCGGGGTGGGGCTCACCACCATTCTGTTCTTCATCCGCTACCGCCGCCGCAGCGAGGCGCAGACCACGCCGCACATCCAGCCTGGCCTCCTCATGGAGGGCGCGTTCATCTTCATCCCGCTCTCCTTCTTCCTCTTGTGGTGGGCCATCGGGTACCGGATCTACGTCGAGCAGACCACGCCGCCGCAGGGCGCGATGGACGTCTACGTGCAGGCGAAGAAGTGGATGTGGAAGTTCGCGTATCCGGGCGGTCCCAACGCGGTGAACGTTCTCCGCGTCCCGTCCGGTCGCCCGGTCCGGCTCCTCATGACGTCGCGCGACGTCATCCATTCGTTCTACGTGCCGGAGTTCCGCATCAAGCAGGACGTGCTGCCCGGGCGGTACACGGAAACGTGGTTCGAGGCGGTGCAGCCGGGGCGGTACCAGATCCTCTGCGCGGAGTATTGCGGCGCAGGGCATTCGGTGATGCGCGGCGAGGTGATCGTCTTGAAGCCCGAGGAGTACGAGGACTGGCTCTCGTCGCAGCACCGCGGCCTCGCCAGCCGCCAGGACGGCCAGCCCACCGCGCTCGACTTCGCGCCGGCCCTCGGCAACCTGGTCGACCAGGGCAGGAGGCTCGCGCAGGAGCAGGGCTGCGTGAAGTGCCACAGCATCGACGGGACGAGGCACATCGGGCCCACCTGGCTCGACCTCTACCACCGCAAGGAAAAGCTCCAGGACGGCAGATCGATCGACGTCGACGAGGCGTACATCACGGAATCGATGATGGACCCGCTCGCCAAGGTGGTGGCGGGCTTCCAGCCGGTGATGCCGAGCTTCGAGAACAAGCTCGCCGGACCCGAAGTGGCCGCCATCGTCGAGTACATCAAATCGCTCCAAAGCGACGCGGTCCGCACCGGAGCGTCGGAGGGCCCGGCCTATGCGCCAGTCCGTGGAAGATAGCCGGCTCGCGGCCGCTGCGGTTCCCGACAACTACCTGGTCGACGGCACCACCGTCGGGTCCTGGCTGAACACGCGCGACCACAAGCGCATCGGCGTGATGTTCCTCGCCGCGGTGCTCTTCTTCTTCTTCCTCGGCGGCGTCTTCGCGCTGGCTCTGCGGATGAAGCTGCTCTTCCCGGGACCGTTTCTCTTCGACGCCCTCACCTACAACCGCCTCTTCACGCTGCACGGCGTGACGATGATCTTCCTCTTCCTCATCCCCTCCATCCCGGCAGCGTTCGGGAACTTCATGCTCCCCCTCATGCTCG
>Ga0209474_10002215_pt1 | contig 18107 bp, 16 predicted proteins | sample GraSoiAngelo_145_FD_185902 | JGI IMG/M metagenome (GOLD analysis project Ga0209474, IMG submission 185902) | Grasslands soil microbial communities from the Angelo Coastal Reserve, California, USA - 14_1009_05_20cm (SPAdes) (version 2) | ecosystem: Environmental > Terrestrial > Soil > Grasslands... | reverse complement strand
TGCCCGCGCCGGAGACATCGCGAGCGGCTTGCCGGTGGCCGTCCTGATCAATGGCGGCTCGGCCTCGGCCAGCGAGATCGTTGCCGGCGCGTTGCAGGACCATCACCGCGCGGTGCTGATCGGCACCAAATCCTTCGGCAAGGGCTCGGTGCAGACGATCATCCCGCTCGCCGGGCATGGCGCGATGCGGCTGACGACGGCGCGCTACTACACGCCCTCCGGGCGCTCGATCCAGGCCCGCGGCATCGATCCCGACATTGTCGTCGAGGCCGCCAAGATCGCCAAGGAGGAGAAGGCTGCGGACAAAACCGCGAAGGCCGGCGACAAGCCTGGGGACAAGAAGGACGACAAGAGCGCCAAGGCGGCAGATAAGAAAGACGATAAGAAGGACGACAAAGGCGAGAGCGCAACCGAGCAGAGCACGATCGACCCCGCGTCGATCGGTACCGCCGATGATTACCAGCTTGCCCGCGCCGTCGACATGCTGCGCGGCATCGCCCTGTTCAACGGTCGCCTGGTGAACTGAGACGGCGCTTCACGCGGCTTTACAGCTCGATGCTCTCTGAGAGCGACCTGCCGTTCTATCGGCCGGCGGTCGGGATCATGCTACTCAACCCTGCCGGTTTGGCTTTCATCGGGCGCCGCATCGACATGCCGGCAGGCCTTGCCGCCTGGCAGATGCCGCAGGGCGGCATCGATCCGGGCGAAACCGCGCGCCAGGCCGCGTTCCGCGAGCTGAAGGAAGAGGTCGGCACCGACAAGGCCGAGATCCTGGCTGAGACGCGCGGCTGGCTGCATTACGACCTGCCCTCCGACATCGCTTCTCGGATGTGGAGCGGCCGCTGGCGCGGCCAGCGCCAGAAATGGTTCTTGATGCGCTTCACTGGCGAGGATAGCGACATCAACCCGGCGACCGAGCACCCGGAGTTCGACGCCTGGGAATGGGTCGAGCCGCAGCGCCTTCCCGACCTGATCGTGCCGTTCAAGCGCCAGCTGTATTGCGACTTGCTCGCCGAATTTCGCGAGCACCTCCCCTCAACTCGATAGGCGCGCGACCGCCTTATCGATCGCGAGGCGGTCCGGCGTCGCGGTCTGCGCGCCATGCGCGAGGCAGGCGAGACCGGCCGCGGCGCTGGCGCGGTGAAGCGCCGCTTCCAGCGTAAGGCCGTGATCGAGCGCGGCCGCCAGCACCCCGACAAAGGTGTCGCCCGCGCCCGTTGTATCGACGGCCTCGATTGCCAGCGCGGGAATGTCGATGCGTCCGCCATTGGAGAGAAACGCAGTCGAACCGGCGACACCGCGGGTCACGACGAAAGCTTGCCGCAGGCGCTGCGCGATCTGGATCGGATCGCTGCCGAGTGCGGCGGCTTCCGCTGTGTTGGTGACGAGAAGATCGAGATCGCTTAACAGCCCGGGATCCATCGGGAGAGCGGGGGCCAAGTTGAGAATATTGCGGGCGCCGCGGAAAGCGGCGCGGCGGATCAGCGCCGCGGTTTCCCTTGGCGGCACTTCCATCTGGCACAACACGATCGTCTCGGGGCCGAGCACCTCCTCGGGCACGCCCGCCGCAATCGCCGCGCCATTGGCGCCCGGCGCGACCGCGATCAAATTCTCGCCGCTAGCGCCGACCATGATCGCGGCGCAACCGGTCGGCCGCTCAACCCGCCGCACCAGCGCGAGATCGACCCCGTCTCGCCGCAACAGTTCGAGCGCGGCGGCGGCAAACCCATCATTGCCGACCGCCCCGGCCATTGTGACGGAAGCGCCGGCGCGGCACGCCGCCAGCGCCTGGTTGGCGCCCTTACCGCCCGGCAAGAGTTGGTAATCGCCGCCGAGCACGGTTTCGCCCGGGTGCGGCAATTCCGGGACCGGCACCATCAGATCGATGTTGATCGAGCCGAACACCAGGATCATCGGGGCGCCACCCGGTCAGTTATCCCCGTGGCCGGGTTTATCCCGGCCACCCACGTCTTTAGCCCGACCGCCACTAAGACGTGGGTGCCCGGCACAGGGCCGGGCACGGGGCTGAGAGAGCCGGCTGGTATTAGACGCGTTCGTCACGGTAATGAGCCGGTGATAGCATGACGTCGCAGCGAAAGGACCCATTCGGATGCTCGATACCGCTAAGCTCGGCCAATTCGTCGGTCAGGTCTGGAACGATTCGATCGTCCCGACGCTCGTCGATTACATCCGGGTCCCGAACAAATCGCCGGCCTTTGACCCGGATTGGGCGGCGCACGGTCATATGGAAGCGGCGGTCGCGATGTTTGAGCGCTGGGCCCGCGATCGGCTCACCGCCTTGCCGGGAGCGATCCTTGAAATCGTGCGGTTGCCGGGCCGCACGCCGCTGATCCTGATCGAAGTGCCGGGCAAGGGTGCCGAGACCGTGCTGCTTTACGGCCATCTCGACAAGCAGCCTGAGATGGTCGGCTGGGCCGAGGGTTATGGCCCGTGGATCCCGCGCCTCGAAGGCGACAAGCTTTACGGCCGCGGCGGCGCCGACGACGGCTATGCGATGTTCGCGGCCCTGACCGCGCTGGCGGGGCTGCGTGAGCAAGGCGTACCGCATGCGCGCTGCGTCATTCTGATCGAGGCGTGCGAAGAATCCGGCAGCTACGACCTTCCATATTACGTCGAGCATTTGTCGGCCCGGATCGGCAGCCCGTCCCTGGTCATCTGCCTCGATTCCGGCTGCGGCAATTACGACCAGCTCTGGCTCACCACTTCGCTGCGCGGCATCGCCGCCGGCACGCTGACCGTGCGGATTTTGGAGGAGGGCGTGCACTCCGGCGACGCCTCGGGGGTCGTGCCGTCGAGCTTCCGCATCCTGCGTCAGCTGTTGTCGCGCCTCGAAGACGACGCGACCGGCGCGATCCGCCCGGCGGCGCTGTATGCTCAGATCCCGGCCGAGCGGGTCGAACAGGCGAAGCGCGCCGCGACAGCGCTCGGCGACAGCACCTACAGCAAATTCCCGTTCGCACCCGGCGCCGGCCCCATGGCGGATGACCCGACCGAGCTGGTGCTGAACCGCACCTGGCGACCGCAGCTCGCGATTACCGGCATCGATGGCCTTCCGCAACCGGGCGACGCCGGCAACGTGCTGTTGCCCTACACGACGGCGAAGCTGAGCCTGCGATTGCCGCCGACGCTCGACGCCGAGAGCGCCGGCAAGATCCTGCAAAGGCTGCTTGAAGACGATCCGCCGTACGGCGCGCAGATCGGCTTCGCGCCGCAGGCCGCCTCGGCCGGCTGGAACGCGCCGGCGCTCGCCCGCTGGCTCGAGCAATCCTTGGCGCGCGCCTCCGAGGCCGCGTTCGGCGCACCGCCTGCCTATATGGGCGAGGGCGGCAGCATCCCGTTCATGGCGATGCTCGGCGAGCGCTTCCCGCAGGCGCAATTCGTCGTGACCGGTGTTCTCGGCCCGCACTCAAACGCGCACGGCCCCAACGAATTCCTGCACATACCAACCGGCCGCCGGGTCACGCAAGTCATCGCGCAGGTGCTGGCCGATCACCACGAGAGCGGGACGCGCTAAGCGCGTCCGCGTCACACCGGCGCTTTGGCAAGGCGGCGCGCGCGGTAGCGCATCGCGCCCCAGGCGAGCCGGCTCGCGGTGCGGCCGAGCCAGCCATTCGGGGTGAGCCCGACGGCCTTCAGCAGCATCGCGACGCCGCGCTCGACATGATGCGGCCGATAGAGCCGGAAGGCGCGGCGCGCGTAGGCCCGGCTGTAGCGTTTCCGGTCATACGGCCGGGCGCTCTCATTGGCGGCGTAATAGGCATAGGCCAGTTCGTCGTCGTCCGCTTCGGCAACGCGGCCGATCGCGACCCGCAGTCGCGCGAGGCGTCCGAGCCGTTCGCGCGCCAGGCAGCGGTCCAGGTTCTTGTAGAACAGCCGGTAATGGCGCAATTCGTCGGCGGCGATATGGCGGCAGATCTCCTGCAAGACCGGCTCGGCGACGCCCTCGCGCAACGCGGTGTAGTAGGAGCTGGTGCCGATCTCGACGATGCACCGCGCGATCATCTCGCCGGCGCGCGAACCGCGCCGGGAGCGGTCGGCATCGAAATCGATCTTGAATCCGTCCTGAAACCGGGCGAAGGCGGCGGCGAAATCAAAGCTCGGATCGGCCAGCGCCGCCCAGCGGGCCAAAGCGCGGCCGTGCTGGATCTCTTCCTCCCCCCAGCGGCGAGCGGTTTCCTGGAACTCGGGATCGTCGGCGAAAATCCGGCACAAATGATGGGCATAAGCGGCGCCATTGTGCTCGACGAGGCTCGCCGCCTTGACGATGCGCACGACGTCGGATTCGAGCTTATTGCGATCGAAGCGGTCCCACGGAATGTCGTCGAGCGTCCAGGAGCCCATACCGCCTCCGTCGGCCCAGTCAGCCACGGGCTGCTTATACACCAACCCCGGAGGCGGCCAAAAATCCTCTCGCGCGGTGCGGGAAAAGCTCTAGCGGCTGATTTCGGCGAGCGCCTGGAGCTTGGCGCGGGCGATGCTCTGCTGTCGTTCGAGATGGCGCAATTCCGCCGCGAGCCGCTCACGGTCGGCGCCAGTCGCGCGGCCGACCTGGTCGCGCAGGCTCGGCAGATTGCCCTCGATCGTTGTCAATTCCGCGTCGATCGTGGAGCGGTCGAGCGAATCCGGCGCCATCGCCTCATCCGCTAGCACGGTGCAGCGCTCCGGCGTCACCTCGGCGATGCCGCTGACGACGAAGATGCGCTCGGTGACCGCGCCGCCTTGATAGATGTCGATCGTGCCCGGTCGGATCGTCGAGATCAGCGGCGCATGTCCGGGCAGCACGCCGAAATTCCCTTCGGTCCCCGGCACGACGACCATTTCGACCTCGGTCGACAGGATCAGCCGCTCGGGCGATACCAGCTCGAATTGCACGAGATCGGGCATCGCGCCTACGCCGCTTCCGCCGCCATGCGGCGCGCCTTCTGCACCGCCTCCTCGATCGTGCCGACCATGTAGAACGAGGCTTCCGGCAATTCGTCGTACTCGCCGGCCACGATGCCCTTGAAGCCCTTGATCGTCTCTTCGAGGTTCACGAACACGCCGGGGGTGCCGGTGAACACCTCGGCAACGAAGAAGGGCTGCGACAGGAAGCGCTGGATCTTGCGGGCCCGCGCGACGGTCAGCCGATCCTCTTCCGACAATTCATCCATGCCGAGGATCGCGATGATGTCCTGCAGCGATTTATAGGTCTGCAGCACGCGCTGCACATCGCGCGCGACTTCATAATGTTCCTCGCCGACGACGCGCGGGTCGAGCATGCGCGAGGTCGAATCGAGCGGATCGACCGCGGGATAAATGCCGAGCTCGGCGATCTGCCGCGACAGCACCGTCGTCGCGTCGAGATGCGCGAACGAGGTCGCCGGCGCCGGGTCGGTCAAATCGTCGGCCGGCACATAGATCGCCTGCACCGAGGTGATCGAGCCCTTTTTCGTGGTCGTGATACGCTCCTGCAAGGCGCCCATATCGGTCGCCAGCGTCGGCTGATAACCGACCGCCGATGGGATGCGGCCCAACAGCGCCGACACCTCGGAGCCCGCCTGCGTGAAGCGGAAGATGTTATCGACGAAGAACAGCACGTCCTGGCCTTCCTCGTCGCGGAAATATTCGGCCAGGGTCAACCCGCTGAGACCGACCCGGGCACGCGCGCCCGGCGGCTCGTTCATCTGGCCATAGACCAGGGCGGCCTTCGAGCCCTCGCCATTCATGTTGATGACCCCGGACTCGATCATCTCGTGATAAAGGTCGTTGCCCTCGCGAGTGCGCTCGCCGACCCCGGCGAACACCGAATAGCCGCCATGCGCCTTGGCGATGTTGTTGATCAATTCCATGATGATGACGGTCTTGCCGACGCCGGCGCCGCCGAATAGCCCGACCTTGCCGCCCTTGGCGTAAGGCGCCAGCAGATCGACGACCTTGATGCCGGTCACCAGGATCTCGGCTTCCGTCGATTGGTCGACGAATTCCGGTGCAGGCTTGTGGATTGGCGAACGGTGGTTGGTCACCACCGGGCCACGCTCGTCCACCGGTTCGCCGATCACGTTGAGGATGCGGCCCAGCGTCTCGGGGCCCACCGGCATCATGATCGGACCGCCGGTATCGAGGACTTCGGCGCCGCGCACCAAGCCGTCGGTCGTGTCCATTGCGATCGTGCGCACCGTGTTCTCGCCGAGATGCTGCGCCACTTCGAGGACGAGGGTGCGGCCGGCATTGTCGACATGCAGCGCGTTGAGGATCGACGGCAATTCGCCGTCGAAATGGACATCGACGACGGCGCCGATGACCTGAGTAATCTTGCCGACAATGTTCGTACCGATGCTCTGGGCCATATCCGATAATCCCTGGTGTTACAGCGCCTCGGCGCCGGAGATGATCTCGATCAGCTCCTTGGTAATGACGGCCTGGCGCGTTCGGTTGTAGTTCATCGTCAGCCGGTCGATCATATCGCCGGCGTTGCGGGTCGCATTGTCCATTGCCGTCATGCGGGCGCCCTGCTCGCTGGCGGCGTTCTCCAGCAGCGCCGTATAGATCTGCACCGCGAGATTGTTGGGCAGCAGTTCGGCGAGGATTTCCTCTTCGGACGGTTCGAACTCATAAACCGCGCCGGCGGTTTCGGAGTCCGGCTCCTCGCCAAAAGCGGCGGGTGCCGCGAACGGGATCAGCTGCTGCGCCGTGACGATTTGGGTGATCGCCGAGCGGAAGCGGTTGAAGATGATGGTGCAGACATCGAACTCGCCGGCTTCGAACAGCGTCAGCACCCGGCCCGAGATGTCGCGCGCTTCCTCGAACGATACGCGGCGGCGGCCGATATCGGTCAGGCTGTCGTGTATCAGCCGCGCGTAGTCGCGGCGCAGGCTGTCACGCCCCTTGCGGCCGATCGTCAGGATCTTGACGGTTTTGCCGGCATTGTCGAGCTCGCGGATGCGGCGCCGCGCCTCGCGCAGGATCGTGGCATTGAAGCCGCCGGCGAGGCCGCGGTCAGAGGTCGCGACGACCACCAGATGCACATCATCCTTGCCGGTGCCCGCCAGCAATGGCGGCGCGCCGGGCAGCCCCGCCATGCGCCCGGCGACCGAGCGCAGCACCTGCTCCATGCGCTGCGCGTAAGGGCGCGCCGCTTCGGCCTGCTCCTGTGCGCGGCGCAGGCGGGAGGCGGCGACCATTTTCATCGCCGAGGTGATCTTCTGGGTCGAACGGACGCTGCGGATACGGTTCCGCAGATCCTTCAGGCTGGGCATGTCGTTCTACCGCCGCCGAGCCTAGGCAAACGTCCGGGCGAACTCGTCGAGCGAGGTGGCGAGCCCCTTCTCGGTGTCTTCGGTGATCTCGCCTTTGGTACGGATCGACTCGAGCAATTCGGGTTTTTTGGCGCGCAACTCGCTGAGCATCATCTGCTCGAAGCGGGTGACGTCTGGCACATTGATCCGATCGAGATAGCCGCGCGTACCGGCAAAGATCGACACGACCTGCTCCTCGACCGGTACCGGCGAGAATTGCGGCTGCTTCAACAGCTCGGTCAATCGCGCGCCGCGCGCCAGCAGCCGTTGCGTCGAGGCGTCGAGATCGGAGGCGAATTGCGAGAACGCCGCCATTTCGCGGTACTGCGCCAGTTCCAGCTTGATGCGTCCGGCGACCTGCTTCATCGCCTTGATCTGCGCCGCCGAGCCGACGCGGCTGACCGACAGCCCGACATTGATGGCCGGACGAATGCCGCGATAGAACAGCTCGGTTTCGAGGAAGATCTGCCCGTCGGTGATCGAGATCACATTGGTCGGGATGTAGGCCGAGACGTCGCCGGCCTGCGTCTCGATGACCGGCAGCGCGGTCAGCGAGCCCGAGCCGTGCTCCTCGTTCATTTTGGCGGCGCGCTCCAACAGCCGCGAATGCAGATAGAAGACGTCGCCCGGATAGGCCTCGCGGCCGGGCGGCCGCCGCAGCAACAGCGACATCTGGCGGTACGCCACGGCGTGCTTCGACAGATCGTCGTAGATCATCACTGCGTGCATGCCGTTGTCGCGGAAGAACTCGCCCATCGCGCAGCCGGAGTAGGGCGCGAGGAACTGCAACGGCGCCGGCTCGGACGCGGTGGCGGCTACGACGATCGAATATTCGAGGGCGCCGTAATCCTCCAAGGTCTTGACGATTTGAGCGACAGTGCTGCGCTTTTGGCCCACGGCGACATAGACGCAGTAGAGTTTCTTCGATTCGTCGGTGCCGGCGTTGATCTGCCGCTGGTTTAGGATCGCATCGATCGCGAGCGCGGTCTTGCCGGTCTGCCGGTCGCCGATGATCAGCTCGCGCTGGCCGCGGCCGATCGGCACCAGTGAATCGATGGCTTTGAGCCCGGTTTGCACCGGCTCGTGCACCGAGCGCCGCGGCACGATGCCAGGCGCCTTGACCTCGACCCGGGTGCGGTTGACATCGACGAGCGGCCCCTTGCCGTCGATCGGGTTCCCGAGCGCGTCGACGACCCGGCCCAGCAACCCCTTGCCGACCGGCACGTCGACGATCGCGCCGGTGCGCTTGACCATGTCGCCTTCGCGGATGCCGCTGTCATCGCCGAAGATCACGACGCCGACATTGTCGGCTTCGAGGTTGAGGGCCATGCCCTTCATGCCGTTCGGGAACTCGACCATCTCGCCGGCCTGGACCGTATCGAGCCCGTAGACGCGGGCGATGCCGTCGCCGACCGACAAGACCTGGCCGACCTCGGCGACATCGGCCTCATTGCCGAAATTGGCGATCTGCTGCTTCAGGATCGCGGAGATTTCCGCGGCGCGAATTTCCATCTCAGTTCCTCTACCCGACGCCTTTCATTGCCAGCTGCAGGCGCCGCAACCGGCTCTTCAGCGAGCCATCGATCATGCGCGAACCGACCTTGACGATCATCCCGCCCAACAGGCTTGGATCGACGCGCAGATCGGCGGTAACGCGTCGCCCGAGCGCGCGGCGCAATTGCTCGCCGAGGGCGTTCTGCTGTGTCTCGTTCAGCGGCTGCGCGGTGGTCACTTCGGCGGTTACCTCGCCGCGCCGCTCGGCGAGTTGATTGAGATAGGCCTCGATCATCGCCGGCACCGCGAACAGCCGCCGATTACCGGCGACCACCCCAAGGAAATCGCGGGTCAAATCCGACAATCCGGCGCGCTCGCTGAGCGCGGCGACCGCTTTCGCCTGATCCTCGCGCGACAACACCGGGCTGCGCAGCAGGCGCGCGAGGTCCTGGCTCTCGTGCAGCATCGTGCGCAATTCGCGCAGATCGCCGGCGACCGCGTCGAGCACGTGCCGCTCGTCGGCGAGCTCGAACAACGCTGCCGCATAACGTTCGGCCAGGCTGGCAACGCCCGTTGCTTCGGAAGCCAAAGGAAAGCGATCCTCGATCAGCGCGCCGGGGAGCGACGGTCGCGATAAACTCGTTTACGGCGGATCCCGGCGCAGCCGCGCTTTCGGGGCCGCCCGGCCCCGCGAAACCCGCGCGGTTCCTAACATAGATGCTCCCCCCGCGCAACCGCTCGGCTTGTCACATGGTACCGCGAAATTCCAACGGCTTAGCGACGCCGTCGCGTCTCGGTTTCAACAGTCATCCGCTGGTTTTTCGCCTGTCAGCATCGACATGGGGGCGCGCAACTGCGTCCATGATGGCCGGACTGAAATCACCGACGATGAACCGCCAAGATCGCCAGATGAGAACCGCGATCAAGAGAAATCCGAGCCCAAACGAGATGCGAGCCCCTAGACTTGGCATCGGCCCAAAGCCGCAAAACGCCAGGATCGCAAAGAGCAAGGCGACGGCCGTGCACAATATTCTGCAAAACATCGTGCCCCTCCCTGAGACGATAGGGCCCCTCTTATCCTCGGCGACGATTTGGCTGTGGTCGCTCGACGAGTCGGTGGAACGTACGACACTACCACCAATCTGCCAGCTGTTACATTCAAACTGAGACACGGCGCTGAGCGGCTACAAAAAACTGTAGGGGTCGATGTCGGCCTGCACCCGGACGGACCCCGTCACGCGGACGCGGCCGAGCCAGTCGCGCAGCGCCGCCTGAAGGTTGGTGCCGCGGTCGGCCTTGACCAGAAACCGCCGCCGGTGCCGCCCGCGCAGGATTGCGAGCGGCGCCGGGGCCGGACCGAGCACCGCAATGCCCGGCAGTTGCGGCGCGGCGCGCGCCAGGGCACGTGCCGCGAAATCGGCCGCCTCGGCATCGGCCGCGCTGACGATCAGCGCCGCGAGCCGGCCAAACGGCGGCAATCCGGCGGCTCGCCTCGCCTCCGCCTCCGCGGCGAGAAACCGGTCGCGGTCGCCGGCAGCGAGCGCCCGCATGACCGCCTGCTCGGGCATATAGGTCTGGATCAGCACCCGGCCGGGCCGCTCGGCTCGCCCGGCCCGTCCGGCCACCTGCTGCAACAATTGATAAGTCCGCTCGGTAGCCCGCAGATCGCCGCCGACGAGGCCGAGATCGGCATCGACCACCCCGACCAAGGTCAGCATCGGAAAATGATGGCCCTTCGCGACGATCTGGGTCCCGATCAGCACGTCATATCGATGCGCAACCATGCCCTCGGCCAGTTCGGCCGCGGCCCGCGGCCCGAGCAACAGGTCGCTGACCATCAATGCGACGCGCGCCTGCGGAAACCGCGCGGCGACCTCTTCCTGCAGACGCTCGACCCCCGGCCCGCACGGCACCAGCGTCCCGGCCGTCATGCATTCCGGGCACAGCGCCGGCACCGCTGCGGCATAGCCGCAGTGGTGGCAGATCAGCCGCGCTGTGAACCGGTGTTCGACGAGCCAGGCGGTGCAGTTCGGGCATTGAAACCGGTGGCCGCAGGCGCGGCACAGGGTCAACGGCGCGTAGCCGCGGCGGTTCAGGAATAAGAGCGCCTGCTCGCCCGCTGCCAGCGTCTCGCCGAGCGCCGCGACCAAGGGCGGCGACAGAAACCGGGCCGCCTCGATCCGCTCGCGCCGCATATCGACGAGATCGATCTTCGGCAGGCTCGCCTCGGCATGCCGGCGCGGCAGATGCACGCGCTGGTAACGATTGCGCGAGACGTTGACCACGGTTTCGAGCGACGGCGTCGCCGACACCAGGACGATCGGGATCTCGGCGATCGAGGCGCGCAGCACCGCCATGTCGCGCGCCTGGTAGCAGACACCGTCCTCCTGCTTGTAGGAGGCATCGTGCTCCTCATCGACGATGATCAGCCCGAGCTCGGCGAACGGCAGGAACAATGCCGAGCGCGCCCCGACGACAATCCGCGCCCGTCCCTCGGCGACTGCGCGCCAGGTGTCGCGGCGCGCGCTGTGCGACACGTCGGAATGCCATTCGGCCGGAGCCGCGCCGAACCGCCGCCGGAAGCGGTCGAGCCACTGCGCGCCGAGTGCGATCTCGGGCAACAGTACCAGCACCTGCCGGCCGGCAGCGAACGCTGCGGCGATCGCGGCAAAATAGGTTTCGGTCTTACCCGAGCCGGTCACGCCGTCGAGCACGGTCACGGAAAATCCGCCCTCACGCACCCGCTCGACCAGACGCTGCGCCGCGGCCGCCTGGTCGGCCGACAAGGCGGGACCGTCGGACCGCCAATCCGGGATCGGCTCCGGGGCAGGCTCGCCCGATACAAACTCCTCGCTAATGTGGCCCGCCGCGATCAGGCCACGCACCACCCCGGCGCCGCAGCCGGCGCGGCGCGCCAGCTCGGCTGCCGAGCACGCGCCCTCGTCTCGCAGCGCTTGCAGCACGCGCCGCCGCGCCGCCGTCAGTTTCGGGTCGGCTGCCGCGTCGTCGAGTACAGCCCGTCCGGCAGCGGTCATGGCGCACACCCGGCGCGGCGGCCGCGGCAACAGCGCCTCCTCGACGCTCATCGCCATGCGCAACACCATGCCGGGCGGCGTCAGCGTGTAGGCGGCGACCCGCTCGACAAACCGCCGCATCTCCGGCCGCAATGGCGGCGTCGGCAGTATGTCGATGACCGGTTTGAGCCGTTCGGGCGGCAGCTCGCCGCCGCCTTCTTCCCACACCACCCCGATCAGCCGCCGCGATCCCAGCCCGACCCGCGCAAAGCTGCCGGGCTTGGGTGGAGTCGCGCCGTCGGGCGGCAGGTAGTCGAGTGCTTCCGGCAAGGGCAACGGCAGCATCACCCGCACGCGCGTCGGAGGAGGTCGCTCGACCTCCACCCCGGCGCTGTTGGCAGGCAACTCGGCCATCGCTACACTCGTTTGCGAACCTGTATGCCGAGCCCGCGGTGGTCGCGGATACCCGGCGCCTCAGGATTGGTTTTCAGGTGTGTTTGGATGATCTTGGTGCTTCCCGCGAGTATCGGCCATTGCCGCCCGATTCCCGGCAGGGCGAGGTAGCGCGCTGATGGTCGACCGCCCGCGCGACAAGCCAAAGGTCGAGCGCGACGCAGCGTTGGCGCCGGTCCTGCCGCAAGAGATCAGCGGCCGCGACATCCTCGCGTATCTGAAACAGCATCCCGATTTTCTCGAGCGTCATCCCGAGGCGCTGCGCCTGCTGCGCGCGCCATCGCGCGAGGTTGGCGAAGGGGTGTTCGATTTCCAGCATTTCATGATCGAACGGCTGCGCGGCGAGCTGGCGCGCGTCAACCTGGAGCACCGCACCCTGATTGCCGCGAGTCGCGGCAATCTGGCAAGCCAGGGCCGGGTGCACAAGGCGGCATTGGCGATTCTCGCGGCGCCGAGTTTCGAGCAGCTATTGCAGATCGTGACAACCGACCTCGCCGTCCTGCTCGATGTCGATATCGTCACCCTCGGGGTCGAAAGCTCGGCGTCGCCAGCCCGGCTGATGCCGCATGGCATTCACCTGCTGAAGGCCGGCACCGTCGATGCCTTGCTCGGCGCCGAGCGCGCCGTGCTGGTGCAAGCCGATCTGCCGGGAGATGCGGCGTTGTTCGGCGGGGCCGCCGGTCTCGTCCGCTCGCAGGCCCTGCTGCGCGTGTCGATCGGCCGGAGCGCACCGATCGGGCTGTTATGCATCGGCGCGCGGCGGGTCGGGCGCTTCAACCCCGGGCTCGGCACCGAGTTGCTGAGCTTTCTGGCGCGGGTGCTCGGCATCACGATCGCACAATGGCTCAGCCCCGGAAGGTGACGAGCCGCAACGGACCGCCGGCGTCCCGCCGGCATGCCGGCCAGAGGCCGGCGCTCCAACAAACATCGTTTCCCGCATTGCCAGAGCCCCTGCCGCTGGCGCGGTTTTCCGCCGCCGAGGATCTGCGCGCCGCGATCGGATTGTGGATGGCATGGCTCGCCGGCGAGCGCCGCGCCTCGCCGCATACCGTTGCTGCCTACGGCCGGGATCTCGCGTTTTTCCTCGATTTTCTGACCGAGCATCTCGGAGAACTTCCAAGCCTCGCGACATTTGCGCGACTGCTGCCCGCTGACTATCGGGCCTTCTTGGCGCACCGCGCGGCCGAGGTCGAGCGTGCTTCTATCGCACGCGGCCTGTCGGTGGTGCGGACCTTCATCCGCTTTCTCGATCGCCGCGGCTTTGCATCGAGCCCGGCATTGGCCGTGCTGCGCGCGCCGAAACTGCCGAAGAGCGTACCGAAGCCGCTCTCGGTCGTTGATGCCGCCGAAATCGTCGAGGCGCCGACAGAATTGGTCGCTAGCGTCTGGCAAGCCAAACGCGACATCGCGTTGCTGACGCTGTTATACGGCTGTGGGTTGCGTCTCTCCGAAGCCCTCGGCCTCCATCGCTCCGAAGCGCCGCGCGGCGATCTGATCACGATCACCGGCAAGGGACGAAAGCAGCGGCTCGTCCCGGTCTTGCCGGCGGTGCGCGACGCCATCGCCGATTATCTCGCCGCCTGCCCGTACCCGCTCCCGACCGATGGCCCGCTTTTTGTCGGCGCGCGGGGCGGGCCGCTCAACCCGCGGATCGTGCAGCGCCAGATGCAGACACTGCGCAACGCCCTCGGCCTCCCCGAAACAGCAACCCCGCACGCGCTGCGCCACAGCTTCGCGACGCATCTGCTCGGCGGCGGCGGCGATCTCCGCGCGATCCAGGAATTGCTGGGTCACGCGAGCCTCTCGACGACTCAGCGCTACACCAGCGTCGAAACCGAGCGCCTCCTCGCCGTCTACGAATCGGCACACCCCAGGGCGCGAAGCTAGCTGGAAGGAGATTGCTTCGCTTCGCTCGCAATGACAGCAGAAAGAATTGTCATTGCGAGGAGCGGAGCGACGAAGCAATCCCCTTCCGATTTGTACTCAGATGTGGATGGCGCGGCCGGCGACGGCGAGGGCGGCTTCCTTCAGCGCCTCGCTCAAGGTCGGATGAGCATGCGAGGTGCGCGCGATGTCCTCGGCCGAGGCGCCGAACTCCATCGCTAGCGCCGCCTCGGCGATCATCGTTCCGGCATCGGGGCCGATGATGTGGACGCCGAGCACGCGATCGGTCGCGGCATCGGCCAGCACTTTGACGAAGCCGTCGGTATCGGCATTGGTCCGCGCCCGCGCATTGGCGGTGAACGGGAATTTGCCGATGCGGTATTCGATGCCGGCCGCCTTCAGCTCTTCTTCGGTCTTGCCGACCGCGGCGATCTCCGGCCAGGTGTAGACGACCGACGGGATCGCATCGTAATCGATCTCGGTCTTCTGCCCGGCCAGCCGCTCGATGACCACGATGCCTTCTTCTTCGGCCTTGTGCGCCAGCATCGCGCCGCGGATCACATCGCCGATCGCGTAGATCCCGGGCACATTTGTCGCGAAGCTGCTATCGACCGTCACCCGGCCGGCCGGATCGCGCGCGATGCCGATTTCGTCGAGCCCTAGCCCGTCGGTAAACGGCCGGCGCCCGATCGCGACCAGCACGGCGTCGGCCGCGAGCGTTTCGCGTTCGCCTCCCTTCGCCGGCTCCAGCTCGAGCGTCACTGTCTCGTTTCCCAACTCGCCGCTGACCACCTTGGTCGCGAGCTTGAACGCGACGCCGGAGCGCGTCAGCACGCGCTCCAACGCCGGACCGAGCTCGCGGTCCATGTTCGGCAGGATTCGATCGAGAAATTCAACGACCGTTACCTTGGCGCCGAGCCGCGACCACACCGACCCCAATTCGAGCCCGATATAGCCGCCGCCGATCACCGCCAGCCGCTCCGGCACCCGGTCGAAGGCGAGGGCGCCAGTCGAGGAGACGATGCGCTGCTCGTCGAGCGTCAGCCCGGGGAGCGGAATGCTTTCCGAACCCGTCGCGATGACGATCACCCCGGCTTCGATCTCCTGACCACCTCCGTCACTGCCGGTCACCACAACACGGCCCGGCGCGGTGATGCGAGCGGTGCCCTTGATCCAATCCACCTTGTTCTTGCGGAACAGAAACTCGACGCCGCGGGTCAGGGTCGTCACGACCTTGTCCTTGCGCGCCATCATCGTCGGGAGATCGAGACTGGCCTTGCTGATCTTGATCCCGTGCTCCGCCAGCCCGTTGCGCGCCTCGGCGTATTTCTCGGAGGATTGCAGCAGCGCCTTCGACGGGATGCAGCCGATGTTGAGGCAGGTCCCGCCGGCGGTTTCGCGGCCGTCGATACAGGCGGTTCTCATGCCGAGCTGGGCGGCGCGCATCCCCGCGACATAGCCGCCCGGCCCGGCGCCGATCACGACGACATCGTAGCGTTCTGCCATTGTTTCGATCCGGCTGTATTACCGGCGCGGCGCGGGCCCCTCCTGAGACCCCGGCTCAGGCTGACGGCGAGGTAAGGCCGCGCCGGTTATCTCGGCATAAAGCGCATCCGGCGCGAGATCGGCCCCGTTCGGCCAGGCAACTGCGCCAAATTCATCCACCTTGACCTGGCGAAAGAAAGCCTCGTCCCGCAACGGCCGGAAGACTTCGCCGTACAGTTCGCCGGAGAGGTCGATCGTGCCGGAAACGCCGTCGCGGAATTCGATCTTCAGCCGGTATTTCGGCAGAGCGCTCACGCGCACAATCTCATGCAGCATAATTCACTCCAGTGGGTCGATATCGCTCAACGGCTTGCGCTGTTCGGCCGAGGTCCAGTTGGCCTGCAGCTCCTGGTAGTGCAGCTCGGCCCATTCGACCACCAGCGCCAGAGCCCGCCGCGGCAGATATCCGGATATGACTTCCAGGTTGTCTATCGCGATCCGCGCTTCGTGATCTTGATAATACGCATGAAAATGCGGTGGCGGGTGATCTCTGTAATACATGCGGACAGCGATGCCGAAAAAGAGGCTGATCGTCGGCATCGGATCGAGTGATGCCGTCAAATATCGAACAGGAGGCGCGAGGGATCCTCGACGCATTCCTTGATCCGCACGAGAAACGTCACGGCCTCGCGGCCGTCGATGATGCGGTGATCGTAGGTCAGCGCGACATACATCATCGGCCGGATCTCGATCTTGTCGCCGACCGCGACCGGCCGGCGCTCGATCTTGTGCATGCCGAGGATCGCCGATTGCGGCGGGTTGAGGATCGGCGTCGACAACAATGAGCCGTAAACCCCGCCGTTCGAGATCGTGAAGGTGCCGCCCGACAGATCCTCGATCGTCAGCTTTCCATCGCGCGCCTTGCGGCCGAGCGCGGCGATCTCCTTCTCGACCTCGGCGAAGCTTCTGCGGTCTGCATCGCGCACGACCGGCACGACGAGGCCCTGCTCGGTGCCGACCGCGACGCCAATGTCGTAGTGATTCTTGTAGACGATGTCTTCGCCGTCGATCTCGGCATTGACCGCCGGCAATTCCTTCAGCGCGGCGATCGCCGCCTTGACAAAGATCGACATGAAGCCGAGGCGCACACCGTGCTTCTTCTCGAACGTCTCGCGCCAGCGCTCGCGCAGCGCGATCGCGCCCGACATGTCGATTTCGTTGAACGTCGTCAGCATCGCCGCATTCTGCTGCGCCTCCTTGAGGCGCTCGGCGATACGGCGGCGCAGCCGGGTCATCCGCACCCGGGTTTCGCGTTGCGCAGGTGGACGGTCGGCCGGCGGCTCAGCGACCGGAGGCGGTGGCTCGCGCCGCTCGCGCGGCGGCGGCGGTTCGGCCGACGGCTCCTTGACCGGAGAGGGCGTCGTCTGGCCCCGCGCCGCGATCACATCTTGCTTGGTGATGCGTCCACCGCGCCCGGTCGGTGGAATCCGCGCCGCGTCGAGCCCGCTTTCTGCAACGAGCTTACGTACAGCCGGCCCCGCCCGTTCGAGCGCCTGTTCGGCGTTGGCAGCCCCCACCCGCGCGCTAAGCGCGCTTCCCTCCCCCGCTTGCGGGGGAGGGTTTTTCGGGCCGCGCTCGGGAGAAACTCCCTCCCCCGCAAGCGGGGGAGGGCTGGGGTGGGGGCTAGAGGCCGCGGCTCCATCCATAATCGTACCGAGCACCGCGCCGACCGGAACATTGGTGCCTTCACCGGCGCGGATCTCGCCCAGTGTGCCCGCCGCCGGCGCCGGCACTTCCAGCGTCACCTTGTCGGTTTCCAGCTCGACGACCGGCTCGTCCCGTTCGATCGCGTCGCCAGGCTGCTTCAGCCATTTCGCGACCGTCGCCTCGGTCACCGATTCGCCGAGGGTGGGGACGGTGATTTCGATCGTCATCGCGCTATTTCAGCCCGCCAGCGCGTTATTAACGAGCTGCGCCTGTTCCTGCTGATGGCGCTTGAACAGGCCGGTCGCGGGTGAGGCGGCCTCGGTGCGGCCGACAAAGCGCGGCCGCTTCGCGGCGATGTCGAGCCCGGCCAAGACCCGTTCGATGCGGCGGTCGACAAAGCTCCAGGCACCCATATTCTGCGGCTCCTCCTGGCACCACACGATTTCCGCGCTCGGATAACGCCGCAGCACCTCGGCGAGTGTTTTGAACGGGAACGGGTAGAGCTGTTCGATCCGTACCAGCGCCACCGATCTGTCACCCTTCTCGGCGCGCGTTTTCAGCAGATCAAAATAGACCTTGCCGCTCGTCAGCACGACGCGGCGCACCTCGGCATCCGGCACGATCGTCTCGGTCTCGCCGATCACGCGGTGAAACGTCGTCCCCGGCCCCATATCGGTCAGCGGTGACATGACCTCTCTGGCGCGCAGCAGCGATTTCGGTGTGACGATGACCAGCGGTTTCCGGAACCGGCGGCGGACCTGCCGCCGCAGCGCGT
>Ga0209474_10002209_pt1 | contig 18131 bp, 21 predicted proteins | sample GraSoiAngelo_145_FD_185902 | JGI IMG/M metagenome (GOLD analysis project Ga0209474, IMG submission 185902) | Grasslands soil microbial communities from the Angelo Coastal Reserve, California, USA - 14_1009_05_20cm (SPAdes) (version 2) | ecosystem: Environmental > Terrestrial > Soil > Grasslands... | reverse complement strand
GCGAAAAAGACCCATTGACATAGGTCAAGGGCGCACGAGGGGGATGGCTCAGGTCAATGTTTGGAACTTGCGAGCGAGATTGAAGAGTGTGCTGGGACGGTGCTAGCCGCGGTGAAGCTGAGACTTAATCTCCGGGGCAACTTTTTCTTTGCTGTGCTCAGCATCATAATCATATGAGACTGCACCGGCCTGATCTTCGCCGATCCAAGCCACCATCAGTTCCCAGGCGACCGCCAAAATGATTGGTCCAACAAACAGACCAACGATGCCATGCGCCAGCATCCCCCCCATGACACCGACGAAGATAACGAACATCGGTGTACTCAGGCCGCGTCCCATGAGCATTGGCTTCAACACGTTATCAGCCAGACTAACGATCAAAAGATAGACCGTCAGCAGGAGAGCCGCCGTAAATTCCTTTGTTGCCCAAATCCATACAATGACCGGAAGAATAACGATCACCGACCCAATCTGCAGGATCGCAAGTATTAGCACGACGAAGGCCAGCACGCCGGCATGAGGTACCCCCGCGAGTTTCAGCCCGATTCCGGCCAGCAACGATTGAAGAACCGCAACACCGATTACTCCCTGCGATACCGTGCGTATGGTCAAGCCTGCCAGCCCAACAAAATCCTCGCTTCTCTGCGCAATGAGACGAGCCTGTATCCTCCTCGTCGCCGCGACGAGGTCCGGGCCGTAGAGGAAGAGGAACCCAGCGAGCACCACCGACAGAATAAATTTGAAAGTTCCCACGCCCGCACTACCGGCAAAGGCGAGCACCGGACCGGCTAAGGGCTTAAGGTGCGGAGCTAGCTCGCGCAAAGCAGCTCGGAGATTGGTGGATGCCTGATCCCACAATCCATAAATCCGCGCACCGACGATCGGCCAGTCCTTAATGCCCTCTGGAGGAGATGGAACGGCAAAGCTGCCCTCCCCGAGTTGGGCAGCAAAACCCTGCAACCCATCAATCAAACCGAATCCAAGCCATGTCACCGGCCCAATGATGATCGCAAGATTAATCATTGTGATGATCAGCGCAGCCACCTTGGGCCGATTGCCCAGGCGTATCGAAAGCCAATTGTACGCCGGATAGAACGCGACGGTCAGGACCATACTCCAGGCAAGTATGGGAATGAACGGGCGAACAAGCACAAACGACCAATAAAGCAGGAAGGCCAGCAGAACCAGGCGGATTGCTAGCTGTATGAACTCGTCGTTGGATCTGCTCTGCCGAAGCGCTCTCGGTGCCATCGTTTCGATATTCCGCTAGCCTCATTGAGACGCACCCCGATTCTATTGGCGCCTTAAGCGCGTAGCGTTTGATCCAGATCAAGCATCGCTACTGAGGATCTTACACCAACGATGAGACCCGCCGAGCGCGTGCCCGGCTCTAGGAAACATTTCTCATGTCTGGAGCCGCCAAATATTCAGTCCTTGAACATCTCCGTGATGGCCGGCCGATTGAAGTCCGCGCGCTTCATCCCAGTGACAAGGACGGGATGTTGGCCGCGATCGGACGAACGAGTTCCCAATCGATTCAACGGCGTTTCTTCGGGCCAAAAAAAGGTTTCTCGGACCAGGAGATCGCTTTCTTCCTCAACATCGATTTCGAACGCCATGTCGCGCTCGTGGCGCAAATCGATGAGGACGGCCGCGCGGCAATTGTCGGTGGTGGACGCTATATCATGGTCGCGCCGGATCAGGCCGAGATAGCATTCGTCGTGGTCGACGCATATCAATCCCAAGGCATCGGGACCATCCTTATGCGCCATTTGACCATATTGGCGCGTAAGGCGGCCGTCAAAGAACTCGTCGCAGACGTGTTGCCCGAGAACACAGCGATGTTGAAAGTGTTCGGAAAGTTCGGCTTCCGCCCTGCCTCAAAGCGGACCTTCCAAGTCGTGCATCTGGCACTTCAACTCGCGTGACCAGACCGCATAATGCGATTCAATTCGGGTCCGCGCATTGCGCAAAGACCCTGTGTTGCGCGAACAAAATGGCAGATACAGCTACCTCAAACCAAACAGCGATCGCCGAAATCCGCTCTGGCGCGCTTCGTCCCTACATACGAAACTTCCGTCGACGCCTCGGGCGTACCGTCGCTGTGCCTTTAAGTAGTAGACGTGTTTTCGGAAATCGACCCAGACGACGGCATCGAGGGGGCAATGTTGTTGCGCTTGGAACTCATAGCGAAACGGCGTCAATGGATATGAATAGGCAATCGTCGCGCTGCTGATCACGAGCAACGTTGCGGTCGCGCCGATGGCATAGAACCGTGGCAGCTGCATTGATACCTTGCTTGCTGTGGCTGGTCGTTTGACGAAATGCCTTGGCACTGAACTTGAAAGCAGCAGTCTACAGTCCGATACGGTCAACAACGCATTCATATTTTTACTCAAGCCGATTTCTCGGCACCGGACGATGAACATGACGTCCTCTGCACTACATACCGAACACCGGCTTTTTTAACGTTTGTGAACGCGATGACAATTACCGAGCCCGCAGTCAGGCTGCAGGTGCCAGCCCTCGCCGTGCCTGATGGCCGCGCAAGCCTAACCCGATTCCGATCCAGCCGGCGCCGGCCAGGATAAGATCGATACCGAGGAACAGACCCAGGACGTAAACGCTGTTGATCGGCCAACGCGCCAGAATCAACAAGCCTAGCATCAGCGTGATGATGCCCGATAACGCCACCCAGATCCAAGGTGTTTCGCGCTTCATGCTGAATGCCAGAATGATGCGCATAATGCCTGAAGCGACCAGCGAAGCGCCGAGCGCGAGCGTAAGCAGCACGGCGGCGAATAGTGGATTTTCGAATGTCATGAAACCGGCGACGATGTAGAACGCGCCAAGCAAAGCCCAGAGCAGGCATTTGCCCCAGCTCTTGATCTGAAAGGCGTTAAAGACCTCGGCAACGCCGGCAACAATCATTGCGAGGCCCACGACAAGCACGCTCGTCACCGTCGCTATCAAGACGCTTCCCAACGCAATGAACCCGGCAAATAGATACACTGCACCAAGCGCAACGATCCAACCCCATTTTGCTCGCAAGGACTTTGCGTCCGAACGGGTCGGAGACTTCTGAAGGACATCCGAAGCGCTCGTCATGACGGTTCTCCCTTGTGAAACGCCGCGAACTTGTGCAACGCCGCGAAGCCGCTCCACGAGCCCCCGTGAGATAAACGCCGCGTTTTTCTCCGCGGCAGGATCAAACATAGCCAATCCAGAAATCCTGGCAGTTTCCAACTCCTACGCACTCCGGGCAGGCGCGCGCACCGCCTACGCGCCTGAGTGATCAGCCTTTGCTGCGCGATCTGCGAAAAGCGGATGCGCGGGTGCGGCAACGGCCTCAATGCGCCATTCGAGAGAGGCCGATGAGCAAGGTTTCCGGCAATACTTGAAGCGCGACAGCCGTCTACCTAGCGGCAGACGTATGCCCCGTTCACGTATACGCGAGCGCACGCCCTGGCAGCACCAACCGCGCCTACGGCCGCTCCGCCTACCACCGCGCGTCGGGTCGTTCTTCGCGCTACGCCAGCAACACTCATCGGAGTTCCCGGTCGCCCTACCCTGGCCTGTGCCGTTTCAGTGACCAGCGACGGCCCCGTGCTCTTTGACCACTCTATCGAACCGAAAGTCCCGCATGCGAAAACGGCCGCAGCGAGACACGCCTGTCCAATGCTGATTTTTTTCATAGAAGCCTCCTTGGTTGTAAAATAACGATGCTTATCGCGAGTTGCCGCTCGTTGATCTATGTCAAGCAAGCTCGTGCAAGTTTGGTCGCCGCGACGCTACTCTCGGGCACAAGCAAAAAGGGCGGCTCTTGAAGCCGCCCTTTGCAGTAGATGAAACGATTCATGTTAATTGGCATGCAGTCAAACCCGCTGATTCACGGTATTGCGGCAAACGCCTCCCGAGGGGGTTTTAGAGCCGCCCGCTTTAACCTCCCCTGCGTCACTGACAGATGTACATCTCATTGTGCTTCGCACTGACAGCGTTCAGATCGACAATCGCGCGGAATTGTATGCCCATTAGGACAATGGCTTTCAGGGCAATATTCGCGAGAAGGCAGCTGTCGTAGGTTCGCCACGATCAATCAACCCTCAGGCAGGGGGCACCCATGACTACTCAAGCCGAATGCAGGTCGCATGCTGCGCTGTGCACACAACTCGCCGGGCAAGAGCCAAGCAACCGATGCGTCTGGATGGCCGAAGCGGAATATTGGTTGCGTCTTTCGAAGAGAGACTTCGCGAAGAGGCGGGAACCCCCGCCCGCTATCGAACTCTCGGGGCGTTCCTGACAAATGGCGGCGTACCTCGGAGTTGAAGCGAGCTTTGCCGTCTACGAAGATCCGCTCGTCACCCTACTCGTCTGCAAGACGCCACAGGGCAGCATAAGACGAGGTCCTGGGCGCGGCTACAGAATGACCTTGTCTGGGTCGTCGAAGGCAGGGCGAATGGATGCGAAGGCACCGTTCCAACCGGAAACGTGCGGCATGAACAGCCGCAACGCCGTTGATGCCGTCGACCAATGCGATTGGAATGTTGATTTAGGTCAAGCCGACATCCGCCGAGAGTCAAAAGCTGACGTCGGGCGTTGATCGCCGCAAGGCGCGGCCAATTAGCGAGTTCCCCGAACGCAGACACCCCAGTCAACAGGAGTAAAAGCCATGATTCGTTATGTTTTACCTGCTCTAGCAGCAGTCATTCTCATCGGTGCCAGCGTATTCCCAGATGACGCGTTCGCTCGTCGGGGCGGTGGCGGCGGTTATCGGGGTGGCGGCGGCTTTCACGGAGGAGCCGCCCACTTCCGCGGTGGGGCGGTTCATGCCGGCCGTGGATACGGCGTCGCGGGACGCGGCTACGCCGGTCGCCCGGTCGCGCGCGCGGCGGTCCGGGGCGGAGTCTGGAGGGGAGCCGCTTACGGCGCCGCAGCCGGTGCGGCGGCAGCGGGAGCATACGGATATTATAATAACGGTTATAACAGCGGCTGCTATCGCGACTCGTACGGCAATCCGGTCTGTCCGCAACAGTATCCATATTGAATGAACGAGTGCGCGCGGTTCTCGAGCCGCTCGATGGTTGCCAAGTTCTGAAAGCCAGCGGTCGCTCGCCTGCGCGACCGCCTGGTCTTCCGACTGATCGACAGCGGAAAAGGACTGATATCGTCCTTAAGAAGGCCTCGCAATCTCAAGTCTACCTATACCTCGATTACTTCTCTATTTGGTCTCAAAGCTCCCTGCATTTCCGCTCCGGTCCCAAGGTATTGTGAGCTCAAAGGCACTCCCCTCGGAATCCGACTTGAGAAGCCGCAATTTGCCGCCATGGTTTTCGATTACAGAATATGAGATAGCGAGTCCCAATCCCATTCCGCCAGATTTTGTCGTAAAGAACGGGTCGAATATGCGCTCCCGATCTTCGGCAGGAATCCCAGGTCCGGAGTCTTGGACCGACAGAAGTATCGACTCACCATCGAAATCAGTTGCGAGCCGCAGTCGTCGTGCGTTAGGCGGCACGTAGCTCATGGCCTCCATTCCATTTTTGACCAGATTGAAGATCACTTGCTGCAGTTGCGTGCTATCGACATTAACCTCAGGAAGGTTGCCTTTATATTCGATAACGACAGATATCTCACTAGTTTGAAGATCGTGATGCAGCAATTTCAGTGCTGACCGCGCAACATCCTCGACGTTTGTCAGCGCTCTTCTGTCAGCCGTCTTGTTTGCCATTTTGCGAATGCTCGAAATGATTGCACCGGCCCGATGGCTTTCGGCCTCTATGTCAACAAGGATATCGTCCAGATCCTCTAGTTCGGGAGGATTGGAGCGCAGCTGGCTCAGCGCTGTACTGGCATTGAGTGCGATAGCTCCCAATGGCGTCCTCAACTCATGTGCCATAACTGCCGTGACGGCATTCACGCTTAAAAGGCGGTTATTGCGTTCCCGCCGTTGCAAGATAAGCGCGCTGGCGAGGCGTGAATAGAGAAACGTCGTCTCGACAAGTAGCACGGTCAACAACATGCAGCTGCCGACAAGAACAAAAAAACGAGCTGCGTACCATCCGATAGTAAATCGGACCGAACTGCCGATGATAGCTACCAAGAAATTTGGCATGTAAACCAGCAATGTCACCATCAACCATAAGTCGAGGATCGTGCGTTTTCGAGATAGCAGCACGACTAATGCAGCAGAAGCCCACACCCAAAGCACAAGATTGATTTGGTTTCCCAATCGCGTCTGCAACATGATGTTTTCGTTGTAGAAGCTGGGAAGATATTCCGCTTTCGCGCTCACGATCCAGGCCAACCCAGCTATCAGCGCGAATACAAAAAAAACGGTGATTAGAATTGCGCTCGTTGTTGCTCTGACCGGCACGGCTGCGGCCGATTCTTTTGAAAGCGCATAGACGAGGATCGCCGCTGGAAACGTGGTATGCCAAAGCACGTACATCCAAGCCGGAGTGTTAAGTCCGTCACCGATCAAACCCGCCGGCGCGTACGCCCCGGGAAAGGCCAGCGTCTGCAACAATGCGAACGAGCCGCTGAATATGTACGCGCTTGCGACTGCTAGAAGAGAGCGCTGAGGTTGGATGGAAAATTGAGAGAACAGAAGAATTGCCGTGATAAAATCAACCGCGCTCAGAACAGTCTGCAAAACCGGAATGAACGCATCAACTCGCGCCACCGATATGCTCGCAAACGGTGCGATTACGGCCGCCGCGAGCGTCAAGACGACAACGATGCCGATCGCTACGGTTATCTGTCGGTCGGTTGCCGCGGTCGTTGCGATCACTAGTGGGAAATCTTGGCTTTCGTTTTGAACAGAGTTGCCTGCCGCCTCGGCTGACAAAGCGGTTCCAACTTCAGCTTTATTAATGCGCGCCGATTTCGTTCTGAACATCAATGCATTCTATCGCTCCAGAATGACCAGCCCGGGTTTACCCAGGCAGCAGCCCGCCTAGTCTGGTTGGTGTCAAAAAGCACCGGACCGTCGGCGACACCATTCGGATCGGCTGCTGGCTGCGGCAGTCAATCTTACGATGGTGCATTTGAGATGCTCGGCCGATGCTGCTTTGAAGTGTGCCATTGTCGGCAGCGCTCCGACACACCGCTAACTGCAAACTGGATCTGTCGGTAGAAACAAAACGGGCCGACATTTCTGGCAGCCTAGTGTCACGGGGAGAAACGTCAAACGAATTCAGCATTTAGCCTCGACAGGGCTGCTCCGCCAGGCCAAAGCGCGGCAACGCAAAACGAGGTTGTTTGAGTCCTCACGAACAACCGATCATGTCCCAATTTGAAGAGCAAACTCCAACTGGTGGCGTTTACTCGTACCTAGCGCACGCGCCGCCCCGCCATCGCAGACACCTGCGCACCGCTCGGCGAGTCTGACGAACTGTCGTCCGGGCCACGCAAACACCGTTGACTCGCGTCCTACCCATACCGCAGCCAGCGGCAACTTGCGTCATCATGCTATCCGCTTGAGCGAACGGCGCCGGAGTCATGCCTTGCGCGGAAGTTGCAATAAATACTGCGAAGACGGTAACCGCAAACAATCTGAGCATTGTGCTCCTCCTTTGACAAACGATTGACTTGACCTCGCTATCGGATATGGGGCCGTTGGGATGAGTATTGAGGTAGATCAAAGCGCCGAACGCTCACACCCGCCGCGCTCGAAATAGGCAGGAGAGCTCAGCGCCCTTCGGGCGCTCTCGCTATCGCGCAGGACCTCTCTCTGGCCTCGGCGGTCAGTTCGGCTTCGACGTCGGTCCCGCGGCTGCAAATCGAGCGGGTTTCCTGGGTTCCGGCCGCGCTCGCAAGGTCATAGATCTTACGAAAAGGGTTGGTTCGGTGCACGTTCAGTTCGAGAAGCTCGCGATTGTCCAGATACGTGATCCTGGTCGGAGGCGTCGTGACGAGCTTGCCTATAACGGAATGCGGCACTCCGAGGCTGACTAGAAGCCGCGACATCTGGACGGTAGTACGTACGCTGTCTACGTCTTCCTTCCCGCGCTCGTTGGAAACCGAATGCACACCGATTTTGCAACGCCGACCGATGTACCGTTGAGTGGCCGCGAAGAAGATGAGCGCGCATGCCGAGTCGCATCCCTTGGACGCGTACACGACGAGCGCCTTGTCTCGAACGACTCGCGCGATGTCCAGGCCTTCTTCGAGGGAGCCGCCGCCTGACCTGATCTCCAGGCCCACAACCGAGCCGTCCTCGAGCAACTTCTTGAGTCGATGGTAGTCCCCGACGCTTACCGCACCGCGCAGTATTAGAACGACCCCTGAGTCGGTGCTCACCCGTTTTATCTTAAAGGCGCTGGCCGGCTGGACAAGTGCTAGAAAAACGAAAGGCGCGACCAACTTCAGCATCATTCTCGTCTTAAGGAGCATCGAGGATTCCCTGCATGTTTTCTGTCGCTATCTAAGAACAATCGGTCAAGCCGTCGCTCCATGTTGATTTACGTCAAGGCAATACTCCTGCCGAGTTGACGCGTGCGCGTGTAAATTCGCGCAATTCGCCAGCAATAGCAGCTGATGAGAACGCCGCGTCGAGGAAGAACGTCGGCGTGCGCGTCCAGCTCAAACTTGACACCGTGCAACAGCTGGGAGAGCTTCTGCCTGCGATGCGAGCGAACATTCTTCAGCGGAAACCCACTATTCAGGAAATGACGGCAGTCAGTCCGGTGTTTCGGCGAGTTGCATTATGCCGCCACGCTGCCCCGTACTAGCGCGTCAAGCGTAAGGTCAATTAATGACGCGATCCCCCGCGATTCATAAGCCAGGAGATCAGGCGGAGCGCCGGTTGGAGATCTCTGACCCGGCCCGGCAATGGGTCGCGGCGGCGGCGACCGCTGCGGCGGTTGGAGTCGCCTATTTCCTGGCTGCGCGACTTAGTCTCTATCTGCTGAGAGAACCCGACGGCGTAGCCGTGTTTTGGCCGGCCAACGGCGTTGCAGCCGGCGCGTTAATAGCACTTGGTCGCGGCTCGCGATGGGCTGTGTCAATTGGAGCGGCGACGGCGTCGATCGTAGCCAATATATTGGGCGATCGAAGCTTTGTGGCCGCTGCCATCTTCGCGTTGTCCAACGTGGGCGAGGCCATCCTTGTGGCTGCCATTATCGAGCGACGATTCGGTACGCGCTTCAGCCTCGACCGTCTCCACAACGTCTTGGGATTGCTGCTGACAGCAGTTTTTGCGTCTGCCATTTCGGGGCTCGGTGGCGCTCTGGGCTACCGTTTGTTCCACAGCCCAAGCGCATCGAGTCTGATCACCTGGCAGCACTGGGTCGCATCCGATTCGCTCGGAATCGCGACGGTCGCGCCGCTGCTGATCGGAGTTGCGGCGTCCGTGCGCGTGCCACCGTCGCCGAAGGAGTTCACCGAAGGAGCCGGAGCGCTCGCAGCGATAACGGTGATGAGCGCGATTTCGATCTTGCTACCCAGTGCATCATGGGCGACCGTACTCCCAATCACCCTATTCCCGGTGTTACTGTGGATCTCGGCCCGCTGCCAGCCCGTGTTCGCCGCGGCGGCCGCGTTCGTCGTTGCGCTCGCAATTGTGTCGGCAACGACTTTTGAGATCGGGTATTTCGGGGACCCTGGTCTTCCCATTAACAACCGGATCGAGGGTGCCCAGGCGAGCATTCTGACAACCACGCTCTGTACGCTCGTTCTCGCTGCACTGTTCGCAGAGCGCCGTCAGCACGAGGCAGCGCTCAAGGAAACTGCAGCGCGGTTGGAACAGGCGTTGACGGCTGGAGCGGTGATGGCGTTCGAGTGGGATGCCCGCACCCGCGCATCATTCCATCACAGCGAGAGCGCGGCAAAAATAATTGGGTACGATCCGCAAGCATCCTTTACAGTAACGAAGTTTCGTAAGCTGATCCACTCGGCGGATTTTGCCCGATACAAAGCGAACTTGAGAAGTGTCCGACCTGACAAGCCCTCTTACGCGGTAACCTTTCGTGTGACCCGACCCGACGGACGGGAAATATGGCTCGAGGAAACAGCAACGGCCGAGTTCGACGCGACTGGGCAATGTGTACGCGTTAAGGGCCTCACCGTTGACGTTACACAACGCAAGCGGACTGACGAACACCAACGCCTGCTGATCGCGGAGCTTGACCACCGCGTCAAGAACGTGCTCGCGCGCGTTGCCACGGTCGCCGAGTATACACGCCAGAGCAGCAGTACGATCGACGAGTTCATCCAAGCACTCGATGGGCGCATTCAAAGTATGGCCGTTGCGCATGAGCTATTGAGCCAAGGTGGCTGGCAGGCCATTCGGCTTGCGGATATTGTCCGTTCACAATTGGCTCCCTACGCGACAGACTCAAATACGATGACCGGCGGTCCCGATATTACGCTCAGCGCCACGGCAGCTGAGGCGCTGGCCATGGTGCTTCAAGAGCTTGTGACGAATGCCTCCAAGTACGGCGCCTTATCAATCCCGGGTGGCCAGGTGTCGGTACGTTGGCAATGCCGGCGCAGCGATGCAGGCGAAGGACTCATGATCGTCTGGAGTGAGACAGGAGGTCCGCCGGTATCAGTCCCGACTGAATACGGTTACGGAACCAGCCTCATTCGTGAGCTGGTTCCTCACGAGCTTGGTGGTACGGTCGACCTCGCATTTTCATCCGGCGGCTTGTGCTGCACAATCGAGATCCCCATCAAAGAAGTATCCAGCAATCTCATGAAAGACCAGTTCATCGACCCAGCCGCCTAGCGATGATCGGGCGCAAGTTCTCAAGAAGCCGTTGCTTGCTAACTGGCTTTTCCAGAATGGCCTCGACGTTTCGCGTCGGTAGAGAAACTGCCGCGTAGCCCGTGACGATGATGACCGGAATGCGTTGTTCCAGCAGCCGATCAATTAAGTTGCTGGAAGTTTCGCCGTGTCGCAGATTGACGTCGACTATGGCGACGTCTGGGGTGCGCTCGGCAACGAGCCGTTCTGCGTCCGCTGCGGTAGCAGCCGGTCCGACCACCTCCGCGCCTAACACGCGAAGCAGGCCCTTCATGGCTTTACCGACGTGCCAGGAATCCTCAACCAGGAGAATGCTCAGGCCTTTCAATTCCTCCAACCTAGCACCAAGCGGCTCGTGACTGCTCGATCCGGTCACTGGCATATCCCGACTGTTAGGCCATTTCGGCGGTTTGAATGCTGAGAAAGCAACGAGGTTTGCTCAACTGCGAAATCGTCGTGGCCCACCCAGCTTAGCTGGATGTATTTACTTTTGCGTGCAGATGAGCCTTAGCGTCTCTTCAATGTTGCGGGCCTTGGCGTACTCACTCAAGGTCGTCCGCGCTGCTTCGCAACGCTCTGCGCTCGTAAATTCCTGCGTTGATATTACAGCACCATTAATGGCTCCGCCAACCAAACTAACCACGATCAAAACGTGGACCATACTGTCCTCCCCGCCGTCTTAGCTAACTATGCGTGCTTCGGACCTGCAAGCATGACCTTTTTGGCCTCATTGTTTGCATTGCGACTTTAACGTCGTTCTGCAATTGGAGCAGTACAAGCTTCGCGAGATCTGCGCCTTCCTCAGGCCGATCCAGTGCGGCCTTCCTCGATCTGCGTCGTCTTCCTTTGGGCAACCGATAAAGGCCGAGCGAATGGCGCGAATCTGATGTTCGCATAGCAAATGTCAGTGAGAAGCGTGCATTGACCTAAGTCAAGCGGATGACTACGCCAGCGGTGCTCGCTTGATAGCTCCGAAAGTGCGTCTCCGAGATGTGGTCGACGGTCTAATTTGGTCTAGAACAGCGGGCGGCGGGATCACTCCTTATTTCGGTTCGTGTCGCCCTAAGCTGTCCGCTAGGTGACCCTCAGCCCATCGATCAACCCTGAGCGAGGCAGCTATGTTTTCCTGAAGCGCGATGATCGAGCAGATCGAGAGGGCTACCAACTTCCCTAGGTTCCGAAACCCTCTCGCGGTTTACGAAATTAACGACGACATTGCCGAGACTCTTGACCGCGGGCAAACCTGCCGCTTCCAATCTGATGTGCTCAGAAGGCGCCGCTAATATCCTGTCCACTAGGACAATGGCTAACAGGTCAATAGTCCGGAAAACGGTTCTCTCGTAACTTTAATCCAGCAGTCCCGGTGACGGCAACATTGCCCAGTTGGTTTAGTAATTGAGTCAAGGGCCGCCCATTGTATGAGTCTTACTATGCCTAGCTCGTTCCATAACGCTGACCGGCGGACCTATCGCAAAATTATGCTCTTAGGCTTACTGTTTTGCGGGGCGTTTGTGGCAATAAGCTTTTTTGCCCGGGAGCAGCCCCAAAACAATTACGTCCTTCAAAAGGCGGACAAGTTGATTCGAAGCGCCGGCTCGCCGCCGTCACTCAACTAGTTTAGTCGGAGACCCGCCGAAGCTCGTCAAGGCGGACGTGATCTGTCGCACGATCAATGAATTCCATTATGCGGCGGCATCCTCATCGATTTTTGGCACGCTCAAAGGTCAGGCCGAAGTCCGCGCGGGTCCACCTGCCAAACCATCGTTTCAACAAGCGGCAATTAGCGGAAGTCGGGTCCGAGTTGCCGCGGATCGCTAATTATCCGACAAGAGGAAGCTTGATCCGAAACGACGCGCCTCCGTGATCCCGATTTCTTGCCAATATCAGCCCGTGGTGCGCCTCGATGATGGTGCGCGCGATGGACAGACCCATACCCATGCCTCCCGCCTTGCTTGTGAAGAACGGTTCGAAAATCTCCTTTAATTTCTCTTCGGGAATGCCCGGTCCGAGATCCGATACGGATAGCTCGGCAAAATCTTCGAGGCGCGAAGTCCGGATGCTGATGATGCGGTTTTCGCGAGTCGTGTCCTGCATGGCGTCGATCCCGTTCACGATAAGATTGAGAATGACTTGTTGAAGTTGGATACGGTCGCCGAGGATCGGAAGCGCTTCGGCTGCGGTCACAGTAAACAGTTCGCATTTTCGTGCGACGGCCAGCGCCGAAAGAAGTCCGACGGTGTCCCCAACGAGGTCGTTAAGGTCGAGACGTTTCAGTTCGAAGGGTGCCTTTGCCAGGAGGCTCCTCATCCTCCGGATGACTTCGCTGGCGCGTCGGTCATCTTGCAAAATATCTTTCACGATATCGTTGAGTTCAGCGATGTCAGGATTCGACGATTGCAAGATCGCCTCTGCCGTTTCGGCGTTGGCGAGGATAGCCCCAAGCGGCTGGTTAATTTCATGGGCAATTGAGGCGGTCAGTTCGCCAGCCGTGGAGAAGCGGACGACACGGGCTAGTTCTGTGAGGCGCTCCCGCGACTGCATCTCGGCAAATTGACGCCGACGATTCGCATGCAGCAGTGCGGAGATAAACCCAGCTTGCGCAAGAATGACGGCTGCGGTCAGAGCGATTTGCCACGAGTAGCGCTCCCATCCCGTTAGTTCGCGAAAATACAGTGTGCTACCTGCAGGTAGATTGCTGTCGCTAATTCCCCAGCGCTGCAGTTGCCGCCAATCAAATATGGGTGCTGCGAACGGACTGGGTGGTGTTTTGATGTCGCCTGGCTTTTCGCCGTTGAGGATGCGAACGGCAACATCAGCGGTGCTTTGGCTTAATTGTTGAACCGAGTGCATCGGACCGCCGACGATTGCCTCACCGAAAAAGGAACCATCGTACGAGAAGACCGGCGCGTTGGCCGAGGAGGACAGCTTGTTCAAGGCGTCGTTCGCTTCGTGGGAAACCCCGGCCGCATCGACGTTCATGAGATGCCAGAAGATCGCGCTGTGGGGCGGAAGTCTTGCTGCTTCTAGCAGAATGTCTTCAAACGACAGTTCATCATACCATCTCAATTCGATCCGCCGGGTCAGTGGCGCCAGCTCGCGGCGCATCTCCTTGAGCCAAAACTTCTCATTCGGAGAAGCCCCGTTAACGACGGCGATGGTTTGTGTGAGGGGCAGGACGCGCAGGATATTGTCGAAGGCAGCGGGGAAATCGTGCGCAACCGCAACCACCGTATCATTTTCCGTCAGCTTCTCGGACTGAACCCGGCGCTGCTCTACCGCCGTAAAGACCATTGGCGTTGTTGGAAACAGCTGCTGACGATGGCGCTGGATGAAATCGGCGGCGGGCGCGCCCATGGCGACAATGAGATCAATCGGCCGCCTGGCGTAAAGAGCGCGAAGATAATCTACAAATGCAGGTTCCGGATTTTCCCCATCTCCGGCATTCACCAGTGACTGGTCGAGAAACTCCACTCAACGTCGGCTTATCTCCGACCGAATGGACTGCTCGTAGTCGCTCCAGGGCTTGAAGCGAGGACCGAACGAATGCAGCATCAGAATGCGTTTGGCCGTTGGATCGGCGGCCTTACTTTGACCTAGCATCGCCAGCAATAATGCGACCGCCAGCGCAGCAGTGAAGCTTTGCGCGCAAGACAATCGCAATAGTGTCGGCCAGAAGCGGATCACGCCTGTCACCGAGGTTCTCTTCGGACGGCAGTCTAGCCCTGAACGCCTTTCAAAGCGATGGTTCGGTTGATCTATACCAACAGGGCGCCCAGCACCACCATCAAACCACTAATACAACATGTTTCCGACTTGTCCGCCGACACAGCCCCGCTAGGTCCGCCGAGAGATCATCCCATTCGGACCACCTCGATTTGTCTCGGATAAGAAACGCAGTCGCCCAGGCCGTGCGCGTCTGTTTGGACCCGCGACCACGATGCGACCCGCTCTGGTTAAAACGGATCCCTCCAAAGAGCGGCGCATTTGACGGGGGCAGGAAACCGAACACACGAGGCCCGTTGCGGGATCGACGCCCGCGGCCTTTCGCGAGGTGCGGCCTTCGCTGGTGGCTCCGATCAAATGTCTCTCGAATTCTGCGAGCAGTCGGCATCGGCCTGACGCAATAACTCCGAGGCTTCCTATGGCTAGCGCGCCATTCCATAACCGCTCATTTCGCGAATCGCGCGTTCCACTCCTTTTCGCACTAACTTCATCTTTATTAAACCTTTCGAATACAAATGCTTGCATGAGTCGGAGAACGATCCATGCCAAGACGAGTGGATGCACGGTGGGAATGGACACGAATGATCCGACGGGATGGTCGGGGACAATTCGATACCCGAGAAAACGGCAGCAACAGCGATCGAAAAAGGGATGAGCAAGCCAATCCCGATCGCGGTCATCAGGGATTTCTCCTGAATGACTCGCAATTCGAAAGTCTCATTGGGGCACTAGATCGCTCGAAGTATTTATCGCATCAGGTGCAGCTTCGAGCAGAGCTCGACTTCGTTCGCGAATTTGTGCTCAAGAGCCATCTTCGAAATGCACAAATACCCACCCGGGCTGAAATCAATAAAGCCCTCATCGAGACCGGTCGACAGGTGCGCGTTTTTCTGGATCGGATAAACGACCTCGCTTTTTTCCAGCACTGGCTCAGTGCGCCCATCGCGCCGAGAAGCGACCGTTGTCGCAGCGGACACCTGGGCTGAATTGATGTAAAATTAAAATAGATGTCGTGATCAATGGGTGGGGCTCGGCGTGGCTGTGGCAGGGATCGCTCGGTGGACTTGGATTTGGCCCTTGCTCGCATCGGCAATCCTGTTGATCACGCTCGTTCTCGGCGGAGGTGGAATCGTCTACGCCGCGGCCGGAGCAGCTCTGTTCGGCGCGGTTTTTGCAGCGGTGTATCACGCGGAAATGGTGGCACACCGTGTTGGCGAGCCGTTTGGAACGCTTATTCTCGCGTTGGCGGTAACGGTCATTGAAACGGCACTAATCGTTTCCGTTATGATCGCAGCGCCTGCCGAAAAAGCTGGACTGGCGCGTGACACAGTTTTCGCGGCCGTCATGATTGTATGCAATGGCATCGTCGGTGCATGTCTGCTGTGGGGCGGCGTCCGCTACCGCGAACAGGGATTTCAGCTCCAGGGAGCGACTGCGGCCTTGGCTGTCCTGGTCGCTTTAACTGGCCTCACAATGGTTCTTCCGAACCTTGCGGCGCCGGAACTCGGCCCGTTGTACAACAAGCCGCAGCTCATCTTCGCCGGTGTTGTTTCGCTGGTTCTTTATTTCGCATTCGTCTTTATCCAGACGGTGCGCCATCGCGATTATTTCCTGCCCGTTCAGAGTTCAAGTCCGGAGGAACATCTGCCTGCCCCCGACAACAGGACTACAGCCCTAAGCGCAGTTCTCCTCGTCGTCGCGCTTGTAGCAATCGTTGGTCTCGCCAAGGTCCTGACTCCTACGGTGGAGCGTGGAGTCGATTATCTCGGCGTACCAAAAGCGGTGGTAGGCATCATCATCGCTGCGCTGGTACTTCTGCCGGAGGCAGTGGCCGCTATTAAGGCCGCCCAAAGCGATCGATTGCAAACCAGCTTGAACCTCGCACTTGGCTCGGCGCTCGCCACAATCGGTCTGACGATACCGGCGGTGGCCGCCGTTTCGATCGTGCTGGGCTACCGTCTTGAACTCGGGCTGGATGGCAAGGAACAAGGGCTGCTGGCGCTGACGCTGCTTCTCGGGGTGATCACTCTAGGGACCGGGCGGACGACGGTGCTTCAAGGTATCGTGCACTTAGTCATCTTTGCGGCCTTTCTGTTTTTTGCGATAGTGCCGTGAGCGATTGCTTTAAGATGCCGCGCTAATGCTTTCGGATTGCCTTAGCGTCGCTACAGAGGGAGCCGGCGAATGATCGGACAACTCTCGACAATTGCGGTCTCAGCGATGCTTGTGCTCGGTTTGCAGGGCTGTGGCGACAAAAGCCAGGACGCGAGCCAACCGCCGGTTCGCGGCCTTCGCGCCTACAAGGTCGCAGAAAAGGCTGAAAGCCGCGTTCGACGTTTCCCCAGCGGGCTGCAGCCCGCCGATGTCAGCGGTCTCTCCTTCGAAATCGGCGGTCAATTAAAGGCGATCACCGTCACCGTCGGACAGAAGGTGCAACTAGGTGACGTGCTGGCGGAAATCGACCCTCGCTCGCTGCAGACCCAGGTCGATCAGGCCAGCGCCGGCGTGCAGCAGGCACAGGCGCAGGCGGATAACGCGGAAGCGGATTTTCAGCGCAAGAAAGAATTGCTGAAGCGGGGCGTCTCGACGCAAGCTGTTTTCGATCAATCAAGGGCCACCCAGCTCAGCTCGCGTGCGCAGCTTGAGCAGGCGCGCCGTCAACTCGAATTGGCCAATCATAATCTGGACCGGAGCAAGCTGCTGACGCCCTTCGCCGGCACCGTCGCCCGCGTCGAGGTGAAATCCTTTGCGCAGGTTGCTGCGGGGCAGCCCATTGCCACCCTCTACAGCGATCACCGCTTCGAAATGTCGTTTTTAGTGCCGTCCCCGACGTTCCAAAGCCTGGCGGTGGGACAGGCGGTCGGGGTCAAAATCGCCGACATGCCCGACCGTCCGCTTAAGGGCGAGATCAAGGAGCTGGGGTCCAAAGCCGAACAGGTATCGGCCTTCCCAGTCGTGATCAGGCTCGAGAACAGCGTCCCGGATCTGAACGCAGGTATGTCCGTGGAAGTCAGGATTGAAGAACCCTCTGATCGGCGGCGGAAGCGGCTTTCTGGTCCCGCTCAGCGTCCTTGTGCCTGAAGTGGGCAAGGTTCTGCAGAATACAGGGACCGTGTTTCGTTACGATGATGAAAGCTCAACCGTGAGAAAGCGCATAATCGCGGTCGGCGGAGTCCGCGACAATCGTCTGGTGATCACTGAAGGCATCGCTGCGGGCGATCTCCTTGCCTCGGCCGGCGTTTCTTACCTCTCTGACGGACAGAAAGTGAACCTTCTTCCTTTGGAGCTGCCGCTGCGCGAAGCGATCCTGGCCGCGTCGGAAAAGCGCCTGCGTCCCATCCTGCTGACATCAGCGACCACAGTACTCGGACTGGCGCCTATGGCGATTGCAGGCGGTGCGTTATGGCACCCAATGGCGATCCTGATGATGTCGGGCCTCGCCATCGCTTCATTGTTGACGTTGTTCTTCGTTCCGGCTGGCCATTTCCTGCTCTTCCGAATCCAGGCGCGCTCTGTGACACGCTAATGAGCGCTTCGCGGGGCAGCGTGCCGAACGCAAGTTGCGCGAAATTCGCCGGCTCATTGACCATGAGATTTCGCAGCACCGCGGCGCCGCCTTCCGCCCATAGCTCCGCCAGGTCGGTAATCATCCCTTCGGCAA
>Ga0209474_10002208_pt1 | contig 18132 bp, 18 predicted proteins | sample GraSoiAngelo_145_FD_185902 | JGI IMG/M metagenome (GOLD analysis project Ga0209474, IMG submission 185902) | Grasslands soil microbial communities from the Angelo Coastal Reserve, California, USA - 14_1009_05_20cm (SPAdes) (version 2) | ecosystem: Environmental > Terrestrial > Soil > Grasslands... | reverse complement strand
GCAGCAATGGAAGCCGGATCCCGGAACGCGGGTTCTTCCAACGCAGGTTGCTTACGAGATCAGCGACATCTTACGGCCGGTCGGCGCCGCGCTGAACATCAAGCGGCCATTTGCCTCGAAGACTGGAACCACCGAAAACTGGCATGACTCCTGGCTGATCGGTTACAGCCCCGACATCGTCATCGGCGCCTGGATGGGCCATACCTGCGCCGGCGGCTGTGCTGCCAACGTCAACTCCAACCTCAATGTCGTTTGGGGCGTCCAGGGGGCCGGCTTGATTTTCCGCGACATTTTCAACGCCTACGAGAACGGCAAGCCGGTCCATGACTTCACCTTGCCGCCCGGACTGAAAAAGGTCACGGTCTGCCGCGCAAGCCAGCTGCTGGCGACGCCCAACTGCGCCGGCCAGACGATCACGGACTGGTTCATCGCGGGCCAGGCACCGAGTACGCCGGACAGCTGGTACCAGCCAATCCGCGTCTGCACCACCGACGGGCTGCTGGCGACACCCGACATCCCTGCGTCGCTCACGACCGTCAAGACGTTCGTCGTTTATCCGCCCGGTTACCCGGACAACTTGAAGGATAAGAACAGCCCGCAGCCACCGACTCAGAACTGTCAGCTCTTCACCGAGACCACGCCGCCGACGCTCAGCCTGACGCAAAAAGTCGAGGCCGATGGCAGCGTCCTGATCACGGCGACGGCGACCGACGACGAGGCAGTCAAAGAGGTCGACTTCTTTCTCGATGGCGCAACCAGGGCGGTGCAAGATACGCAGGCCCCTTACACCTTCGCCGTCACGGGCAAGTCGGGCAGTACGCACACCGTGATCGTCCAGGCGTACGACTACAACCCGGCGAACGCGCCGGCGGCGCAGACGATCTCGATCACCTTCCCGTAGACGCCGCTGGATTTTCCCTCCCCCGTCTCCGGGCGAGCGCAGGGTGGGGGCCTGAGACCGAAGGGCTGGCAATCACCGCAAACCGATAGGGCAAGTCGACGGCTCGCGAGATCCCGATGCGCTTCGAGATGGCGACGTCGCGATCATCGACCGGGCTGCCTGCCGCGATTCCCAGTGGGCCTCGCGTGAAGTCGCGGCCGTTATCCGCCAGCGTGAGGCCGAAGGCACGTCCGATCTTGCCCGGGCCGCTCAGCAGCCGGGCTTCGGGACCATGGTCACCGCGAGCCCGCATGGTCGCGGTGCCGGCCAGCGGTTCCATGGCGCGAAGGAGCACGGCTCCAGCGACGCCCGACTGCCCGGCCGTGACATTGAGGCAGTAGTGGACGCCGTAGCTGAAGTAGACATAGGCATAGCCCGCCCTACCGAACATCACGGCGTTCCTGGTGGTGCGCCCGCGATAGGCATGTGAGGCCGGGTCTGTCTCGCCCGTGTAGGCCTCGGTTTCGACGATCCGGCCGGCGATCAGGCCCTGGCCGGTCCGATAAAAGACGATCCGGCCAAGCAGATCCCGCGCAAGCGTGACTGGATGACGGGCAAAGTAACGCCTCGGCAACCGGGGGCTCGTCAGGGCGGACACGACGAGGACGAGGTTAGCGGGGCCTAGTGATTGAGCAGTTGCGTGAAATAGCTCCCGATGCTGTTGGGCAGCACGAGGGAGAAGATCGTCCGGGTCAAGGGCTCCATGCCATAAAAGTGGGGCGCCAGCAATGAGTTGTTGAACCAGGTCTGGGCGGTCAAGAACGCCGGCGGATAGCTATACCCGCTGGGGAGCGTGCTCCGGACCAGGCCGACGCCGACGATCAGCGTCACGGTGATTTCGAATGCGCCGACCACCGCGCCGGCCAGCGTCCCGGTGAGCCGGTCGAAGACCGGGGCCACCAGCATGTCGAGGTAGCGCTGGTACACGGCGCCCAGGACCTCAAACAGCAGAATGGCCGCCGTCACGATCACGGTGTAGGTCACGACGTGTGCCCACATGGCCGAGGTAATGCCGAAGGTGGTCGCGATGTACTGCGAAGTGTTGGCGCTGGTCAACGTCGCCGCGCCGACGCCTGCGAAAAGGCCGGCGAAGGCGACAACGCGCCGGATCAGGCCAAACGCCCACCCGAGCATGATATTGGCGAACAGAATGATGACGATGACCAGGTCCAGGAAATCCATCAGGACCGGACCTCCGTTCCGAACTGCTGCTTGAGACCATCGATAATCCGTTGCTGCAGGGAAGAAACCTCCTCGTTGGTCAGCGTGCGGTCGCCGGCCTGATACGCCAGGCGGAAAGATAGGCTGCGGGCATCCGGGCCCAATTGCGGCCCCGTGTATTCACCCAGCATGGAGACCTCCCGCAACGTGTAACCGCCTAGCTGGCGGATTACTTGCACGAGATCGTTACCCGCGGCCTTGCCGTGCAGGACAACCGTAAGGTCGCGCCGAACACCGGGAAACCTGGGCAGGGCCTGCGCCTGTGGGGTCCGGCCGCCCTCGGTCAGGTGATCGAACCAGACCTCGGCCGCGACGGCCCGCCCGGGCAGCCCCAGGTCCGCCAGGACGGCAGGATGCACCTCGCCCGCGACGCCGATCCGTCGCCCCTCACTGGTCAGCTCAGCGGTGCGCCCTGGATGGAAGCCGGCGACCTCGATTTGCTGGAACGTCGTCGTCGAGAGCGCGAGCCGGTCTCGAACCGTCGACAGCGCAGTTTGCAAGGCACGCAATTCCGTTACGGCGGCGTCACGGTCACCGGAGGGGACGTGGGCAGCCAGTGCCAGCAGTCGCGGTTCCTCGACCCCGTTTGACGGCGTCTTCCAGAAAGCCCAGCCCAGCTCGAAGAGCCGCGCGCCTTCTTGATCCTGGCGCGCATTAAAAGCGAGCGCGTGCAGCAAGCCGGGCAGCAGACTTCGACGAAGGGCGTCGCGGTGTTCGGCCATCGGGTTATCGATTCGGACCGGCGACGCCGGCGTATCCGGCATGCCGATCGGCACCGCCCCGGTTGCACTCACGAAGCTATCGGTGACCGCCTCATCGAGCTCGCGACCGGCGAGTACCTCGCGGGCGATTTCGTCGGCGTCCTGTCGCTGGTACAGGTCGCGTACCGGCGAGCGCTCTCCCGGCAGCGTGCTCGGGACACGGTCGTAGCCGTAGATCCGGCCAACCTCTTCGACCACATCTTCCGAGATCGCGCAGTCGAGGCGGAAGTCAGGAGGACGGACCTGCAGCGCGTCCTTGGAGCGCTTCACCGAAAAGGACAAACGCTCGAGGATCTTGGCCGCCTCGCTCGCTTCCACGGCGACGCCGAGTACTCGGTCGATCCGATCGCTGCTCACTTCGATCATGGGTTGTTGAAGCTTCCCCGGGTAGACGTCCGCGGCCTGCGTCGGTCGACCACCAGCGAGCTCCTCGAGCAGCGCCGCGGCGCGGTCCACCGCCGGCAGGCTGAGGGCCGGGCTCAGCCCTTTTTCGAATCGCTGCGAGGCTTCGGTCCGCAGTCCCGCCCGTCGAGCGCTCGCCCGGACGGAACGGGGCTCCCACGTGGCGGCTTCGAGCAGGACCTCCTTCGTGCGTGGCTCGACCGAGCTCTCGGTTCCGCCGATGATGCCCGCCAGGGCCTGCGCTCGCTCCGCGTCGGCCACGACCATGTCGGCTGACGAAAGCAGCCGTGTCCTGCCGTCGAGACAGATCAGCGACTCGCCGTCGCGAGCTCGTCGCACCACCAGTCGACCACCAGCGAGGCGCCGGTAGTCGAACCCGTGCATCGGCTGCCCGGTCTCGAACATGACGTAATTGGTGACATCGACGACGTTGCTGATCGGACGAACATTGACCGCCCGCAACCGCGCCTGCATCCAGGCTGGGGACGGTCCCAACGTGACGTCGCCGACCAGGCGGCCAACGAAGCGCCGGCAGCCGTCGGGCGCCTCGATGCGCACCAGCTCCGGAACATCCTTTGCCGGCTGCCGGGGGACCTCTGGCTGTCGCAGCGGCGCCGAAAAGATGGCGCTGATCTCGCGCGCGATTCCGAGGTGGCAAAGGAGGTCGGGACGGTTCGACTTGATCTCTAGCTCGAGGATGGTGTCTCGTGGATACATCGTCCGCAGGTCTTCGCCGAGCGGCGCACTTCGGTCCAGGACAAGGATTCCGGCGGCGTCCTCACCAAGGCCCAGCTCGATCGCCGAACACAGCATGCCGGCGGATGGCACACCGAGGAAGGTCTTGGTCTCGATCCGGCGCGTGCCGAGCCGCGAACCCGGGACGGCATAAGGAACGCGATCGCCGACAGCGATGTTCCAGGCGCCCGTCACGACCTCGGTTTCGCCCGAGCCGGTACGGATGGACGCGAGCTGGTTTTTCGTCGACCCGGTCAAGGGTCGGAGGCCCTTGACCTCGGCGACGATGATGCCCTCGAAGTCAACATCCTGTTCATGGATGCGCTCGACCTCGCTTCCGGCGAGCGTCAGCCGCGTCGCCAGAGTCGAAAGATCGACCGGAATCGCGACGAAGTCCTTGAGCCAGTTGAGGGAAACGAGCATCAGAACTGCCTCAAAAAGCGGACGTCGTTTTCCAGGAACAAGCGCAGGTCAGAGACGTTGTAGCGCAGCATGGCAAGGCGATCGAGGCCGGCCCCGAAGGCGAAGCCGGAATAGTGCGCCGGGTCGATACCGCCATTGCGAAGCACCTGCGGGTGAACCATCCCGGCACCGAGAATCTCGAGCCAGCCGGCCTTGCAGCTCCGGCAGCCTTTGCCCCCGCAGAGCCCGCAGGAAACGGCCGCGCCAATACTCGGCTCGGTGAAGGGGAAATGATCACCCGCAATCCGGATTCGGCGGTCGGCGCCGAACAAGGAGCGCGCGAAATACTCGATCGTTCCCTTCAGGTCCGAGAGCCGAATATCGTGGTCAACCACGAGGCCTTCGAATTGATAGAACTGCGATCCGTGCGAGGGATCAGTCGCATCCCGCCGGTAGACAGCACCTGGAGCGATGATCCGGATCGGCGGCTTGTGGCTTTGCATGTATCGAATCTGTACCGGCGAGGTGTGCGTACGCAGCAGCCATCGCTGACCCTCGACGTAGAAACTGTCCATCGTGTCGCGTGCCGGATGCTCCGCCGGGATGTTGAGCGCCTCGAAGTTGTGGAACTCGTCCTCCAGCTGTGGTCCCAGAGCGACCTCGTAGCCAAGCCGGGAAAAGATCGCCTTCACCTCGCGGAGGACCAGGGTCAACGGATGCAGGTGCCCGCGGCGGACGGCTCCGGGGACAACCGAGACGTCGACCCATTCGCGGTCGCCGAGCGTCTCGAGCCGGGCCGTTTGGAGCTGGCGAGCGCGTTCCGTGAGCAGCGTTTCAACTTCGGTTTTGAGGGCGTTGGCGCGGGCACCGGCGGCAGCTCGCTGCTCGGGGGGAAGGGCTCCAACACTACGGAGGGCGGCAGTCAGGCGCCCCTTCTTCCCTAGCGCCTCGATCCGCAGCTGCTCGAGCGCCAGTTGATCCGCCGCGACCGAAATTCGTTGCCGGATCTCAGCCGCGATCGCATCCAGGTCGCCGACGTTGACACTCATTTACACCTCCAAGCGCGCCTAATTCCTAATTCATGGATAGGGCCGGCGCCCGGGAGGCCAACGCTGCGTGACTAAGCGAGAGCTGCTAGGTCAGCTGCGGCCGGCCCGTGCCGGCCCGATAAACATGAACCGGAAATCGCGGCGGCACATGCTGGTCGCCATGTTACGCCTTGGGCCCACTGCGCGCGACTTCGATCAGCTCCGTGAACGACTGTGAATCCCGGACCGCGAGGTCCGCCAGCATTTTGCGGTTGATGTTGACGCCGGCCAGCTTCAGCCCATGCATGAACTGGTTGTAGGGCATGCCCTGGCTGCGCGAGGCAGCATTGATCCGCGCAATCCAGAGCTTGCGCATATCACGCTTACGAGCTCGGCGATCGCGGTAGGCGTACTCGAGGGCGTGAAGCACCGCTTCATTGGCGGGGCGGAAGAGGGTGCGATGCGTCATCCGGAAGCCCTTGGCGAGCTTGAGGATCTTTTTGTGGCGCCGCCGCGAGGGCACGCTTCGTTTTACTCGTGGCATCTCACTCTTTCTCCTTCAGATAGGGCGCCGCCCGCCGTAGCCGTCTCGCATCCTTGCCGGTAAGGATCAAGAGCTTGCTGTATTGCCGCTTCCGGCGGGGACTCTTGTGTCCCAGCAGATGACTTTTCTGGGCGTGGGGACGAACGATCTTGCCGGTCTTGGTGACGCGAAAGCGCTTGGCTGAAGCACGGTGAGTGCGCAGTTTAGGCACTGGTTGCTCCTTTGACGCCTTCCGGCTCACGACGCTGCGGCGTCGACGCCGGCGGTGCGGCAGGCTGCGCCGCAGACGAAGCCTGCGCGGGAGCCAGGATCATGATCATGTTCTTCCCTTCCAGCAGGGGCAGTCGCTCGACCGAGCTGATCGTTTTGAGCTCCCGCGCCATCCGCTCCAGCAGGTTCTTGCCGATGTCCTGGTGGACCATCTCGCGGCCGCGAAACATGATCGTCAGTTTGACCTTGTCCCCTTCCTCGAGGAAGGACTTGACGGCGTGAAACTTCGTCTGGAAGTCATGCTCACCAATCTTTGGGCGGAGCTTCATCTCCTTGACCTTGATGACGTTGTGTTTGCGGCGCCCATCTTTCTCTTTCTTCAGGCTCTCGAATTTGAATTTGCCGTAGTCCATGATCCGAGCAACCGGGGGTTGTGCCTGGGGCGCGACTTCAACAAGGTCCATTTCCCGCTCGACCGCCAGCGCCTTGGCTCGGTCGACCGTCATCACGCCTAGCTGTTCATTGCGATCGTCGATGACCCGGACTTCACTCGCACGGATCTGGTCGTTTATTCGAAGTTCCCTAAAAGCCGTGGATCAAGCCTCCTTCGATAAAAAAAGATAGCCCCGAGGCTATCTTTGTCCCCTTGACCTTTTCGGCGCCGGCCTCAAGGTGAGAGCTTGGGACAGCCTCTCTTGGCAGGCGGGAGTATACCACGGGATTCAGGGGCGCAAACGCATCTAGAGCGGTAACCGTCCCTCATCCTCGAGCCGGCCAAGGAACTCGGCGACCGGCACCGAAACCTGGTCGCCGCCCTCTCGCCGTCGGATGTTGAGGCTGCCGGCCTCCAGCTCTTTATCGCCGACGACCGCCATGTACGGGATTTTCTGCAGCTGCGCCTCTCGAATCTTCGCCTGCATGCGCTCGCTGCGTCCGTCGACCTCGACGCGCAAATCGTGCTGGCGGAAGCGATCGGCCAGGGCGTTGACGGCGGTCAGATGACGATCCGCGATTGGAATGAAGATCAGCTGGATCGGCGCCAGCCAAACCGGGAAGGCACCAGCATAGTGTTCGATCAAATAGGCCATGAAGCGCTCCATGGAGCCGATCGGGGCGCGATGGATCATCACCGGCCGTTCCATCGCCTGCTCGGAGGTGACGTATTCCAGGCCGAACCGCTCAGGCATCAGGAAGTCGATCTGGTTAGTCGACAGGCTGAATTCCCGGCCGATCGCATCCTTGATCTGGACGTCGAGCTTGGGTCCGTAGAAGGCGGCCTCGCCGGGAGCTTCAACAAACGGATGCCCGGAAGCCGCCAGCGCCTCGCGGGCCGCGTTCTGGGCGCGCTCCCAGACGGCTGGATCCCCCATCCATTTGCTGCTGACATCGTCGCGGAGCGACAGCCGGAAGTAAAAATCGCTGATCTCGAATGCGCGATACACCTGAAGGATGAGTTGGATGACCCGTTCGAATTCTTCGGTGAGCTGATCCGGCCGGCAAAAGATGTGCGCGTCGTTGATGGTGAAGGCCCGGACCCGGATCAGACCGGAGACCTCTCCAGATTTTTCGTAGCGATAGACCGTCCCGAGCTCGGCAAGGCGAACCGGCAGGTCCCGGAAGCTATAGGCCCGTCGCTGGAAGACCCGGATGTGATGCGGGCAGTTCATCGGACGCAATTGCCACTCTTCGTCCTCCATCTTCGAAGGCCCGTACATCGAGTCGCGATACCGCTCGTAGTGTCCGCTGGTCTTGTACATGTCGAGCCGGGCGATATCCGAGGTTTTGACATGCTGGTATCCCTGGCGGCGTTCGATCCTCAGAATGAATTCTTCCATCTGGCGCCGGATCGTCGCCCCCTTCGGGGTCAGCAGCGGCAGGCCACGCCCGACCATCTCATCGACGACGAAGAGATCAAGCTCCTTGCCCAGTTTTCGATGGTCTCGCTTGGCGGCCTCTTCGACGCGTTTCAAGTGCTCATCGAGCTCAGCCTGGCTCGGAAAGGCCGTGCCGTAGATCCGTGTCAGCTGCTGATTCTTTTCGCTCCCCTTCCAGTAGGCGCCCGCGATCGACAACAGCTTGAAGGCTCCCAGCTTTCCCGCGTCCGGAACATGCGGTCCCAGGCAAAGGTCGACAAAGTCGCCGGTGCGATAGACGCGAGCGGTGCCGTCAAGGACCTTGTCGCCGATCAACTCCACCTTGAGCGGTTGATGAAGCCGCTCGAAGAGCGCGATCGCCTGGTCACGGGGGACTTCCTCTTGCACAAAGCGGGGCGCGACCTCGATGATCTCGCGCATTTTCGCCTCAATGGCAGGCAGATCTTCCGGGACCAGACGGCGCGCAAACCCGAAGTCGTAGTAGAAGCCTTCGTCGGTCGCGGGCCCAATGCCGATCACCGTTCCGGGAAATAGGTCGAGCACGGCGGCCGCCATCACATGCGCCGTCGAATGGCGGAGGGTTTCGAGGTCTTCGCTCATGGCCGATCCCGTAAAAGGGTCAGCCGATTATACGGAGGCTTTTCCGCTTAACCGGCGCGGAGACGCTGTAAACCGGCTGGGATGTCCTCTCGCCCGAAGGTTCGGCCGTCGAGCGAAGCCTCGATATCCGAGTGCACCTGGAACATGATCGAGAGTTGATGCGCCAGGGGAACGATCGGCGCTCGACGGGCCTGGCGTCGCAGGCGTTCCTGCCGGCTCGGGTCAATCGCGCAACAGCGAATGCTGCAGTACTTGGCGGTTGCCTTTTTGACTGGAGCCTCACATCCCGGGCGAGCGCAGACCTTGAGCGGAGTGGTTGGTTTCGAAAAACCGTGAGCGATCTCCACTGTTCCCTCCAACTTCTGCGGTCCCTGCCGTGGCCGGTCTCCCCTGACGCGCTATTGATTATGCGCGCCGCTTTAACCCTGTCAAGCATTGTGTTCGCTTATCCACACAGCCTCAGCCGCGAGAGGATTAGCTGGGGATAAAAACAGAAGAGGCCTCAGCCGAAAAGCTCTAGAGCGGTGTCGAGGGCATCTTCGGCTTGAGCTTGCCCTCTTGCCGTTGCTGGAGCAAGTCGCCAACCAGCTGCGGCAATGCCGCAGCATCGTCGACGCCGCGAACCCATACGCCATCCGCCCCGAATCGCTTGGCCCGACGCACCTGATGCGGCAGCGAGGCGAGCGCCAGGATTACCGGGCGGTCGAATCCGACCGCGCCATTGAGAACGCCGAAGATGTAGGCGGTATCCGCTTCCCAGATTGCCATGTCGACGAGCGCGGCGGCGGGACGCAGAGCCTGACATACGCGTTGCACGTCCTGGCTCGGAAGCGCCGTCTGGCCCGCGTAGCCCCCATCCACGAAGAGGTCGCGGTAGGCAATCGCCTGCCTCGGGTCATTCTCGAAGACAAGCACCGAAGGGAGCGCGCCGTCCTGCATTTCTGCGTCAGCCATGGACGACCGCATTTTATGGCATGAACTTAACCCGTAAGCGATCGCCAGCCAATGCGTTAGTCAGAGTGGACAGCCCTTCGCTCAATCCCCGGGCGTGCCTACCCGGGGATTTTTCATGTGAGCCACGACGCCAGGCGATCGCTGTCGACGTTGCCGCCGCTGAGGATCACCGCCGCCGGGCGTTCAATCGAGGAATCGGCGAGCAGCGCTGCCACCCCGGCCGCCCCGGCAGGTTCGACGACGAGCTTCGATTTGAGGGCAACCATCTTCAGCGCCTCGATGATCGCCCCATCGGATACGGTCCGCATCTCGTCGACGTAGTGCTGGACGATGCTGAGGTTGAATTTCCGCGTGTAGGGAGGCGCCAATCCCTCGGCGATGGTGTCCACCCGCGACGGCGGTACGGGATGCCCGGCCGCCAGGCTCTCCGTGACGACCGGGGCACGCTCCGGCTCGACGCCGATGATCACGACATCTGCTCGCTGCTCCTTGATCGCGGTGGCAACCCCGGCGATCAACCCGCCGCCGCCAACCGGAACAAGGATCGTGCGGAGCTGCGGCAGGGCGTCGATGATTTCGAGGCCGACCGTCCCCTGGCCGGCGACGACGGCCGGATCGTCAAATGGATGGATCAGCACGAGGTTGCGACGTTGCTGTTCGGCTTCCAGGCGTTCCTGCCATTCGGCAACTGGCACGAGGATGATCTCGGCCCCGAGGTCGGCGATCGCCCGCAGCTTTGAGGCTGGCGCGTCGTCGCGAATGACAACCACGCAGGCGATGTCCAGGCGACGGGCCGCGTAGGCGAGCGCGCGCCCGTGGTTCCCCGCAGAGAGGGTAATCACGCCGCGGCGCCACGCCTCGGGCGCGAGCTGGAGGACGGCATTGAGCGCCCCGCGGATCTTGAAGGATCCGGTGCGCTGCAGGCTCTCAGCCTTGAACCAGACGCGCTCCCCGGCCACCGGGTCGGCCGGCAACATCGGCGTCACGACGACATACGGATGGATTCGCTTGGCCGCGTCCCGAATGTCGCTCAGGGAGACCGAGGCGGTGTCCAGCGCCATCCTTAGACGGTAGCGCGCGGACGGTTCTAATTCCAGAAACCGTGGAGCAGGACGTAGTCGAGCAGCTGGGCGAGCCAGCGGCGGATTCGGGTCGCCATGGTCGATACAACGCCGGATGAGGCTTCCGCTTTCCTAATCGGCGAGGAGCCGCCTGCTGCGCAAGAGACTGATGTGTTCAGGTCCGAGTCGCTGGTGGGCGCAATAGGATTTGAACCTATGACCTCTTCCTTGTCATGGAAGCGCTCGTACCAACTGAGCTATGCGCCCGTGCGCGTGTCGGGGCGATTATACCGGCGCTTTTCCCTCTTTCGAGACGCTCGGTGACGTTAATTGGTTGCGACGACCGGCCAGCACCGATATCAAGCCACTGGCGACCAGGAGCAAGCCCATGCCAAAGATGACGCGCGTCACGCCGAACAGGTCGGCCAGCCCGCCGGCGACCAGGATCGGCAGGGCGACCGCGGCATTGACGACCGTGAACATGGCGCCGAAGATCCGGCCGCGCAGCTCAGGTTCGGTCGTTTCCTGCAGCACCGTAAAAGCGGGGATGAACAGCATCCCGAATTCCAGACCGCCGATGAATCCGAAGACGACCGGGAACCATACGAGCAGCCAGCCGGCGGATAGCTGCTCGAGCAAGTAGGGCACGACGGCGATCAGGATCAGGGTGGCGCCGGCCGACAGCAGGCCACCGATGAGCAGCCGGCTGCGCCGATAGTGGCGGCCGTACTGGCCGAGGTAGAAGGCGGCGGCAAGCATCCCGATCACCGCCGGCGCCAGGAACAGGTAGACGTCGGTGACCCGTAAGCGAAGCACCGTGCTCATGTATCCGGGGGCGAGCACGAAGACGGAGAAGATCACGGCGATCGTCAAGCTCAGCTGGATCACCGCGAAGCGAACCAGTGGCCGTCCCGCGATGTAGGCGATCCCCTCGCGGAGCTCAAAAAGAAGATCGTGGTTTCCGGGCGCGGTCGAGCCGTTGCCTCGCGCATGGAGGTCGCTCCGAACGATGTAGATGAGCCACGCTGCCAGGAGGAATAGCCCGGCCGCAATCCAGTACGGCGAGTTCTCCCCGAGAAAGCGAACGGCCAGCGTCGACACCGGTACTGCCACCAGCAGGGTCACGATGACGGTGCTGGTGAACATCGAGGTCGCGGTCATCAGCTCCTGCTTGCCGACGATATGAGGAATCGCCGCGGCCTCGGCGGGGGCGAAAATCTGGCCGACCGCGGCAAAGAGGAAGGTGATGACGAACAGATGCCAGGTCACATGCTCGAAATAGGGAACGTGTTGGCTCAGGGGAATGAGCAGAATCAACCCGCCGCGGACCAGGTTGGTGAAGAACATCAGGTGCTTCTTGTCATGGCGATCGGCGTAGACGCCCGCGAGCGGGCTCAAGAAGACCGAGGGGAAGGTGTAGGCGAGGAACAGGGCGGCGCCATGGGTGCTGGCGCGGCTGATGCTGTAGGTCAGGATCAGGAGTGCGAACATCAGAAATTTGTCAGCCAGCTGGGATGCAACCTGGGCTGACCAGATCAGGCGGAAGTCGCGGTTGCCGAGCACCGTCCGAAACCCCGGCTGCGGAAGGATCAGCTCGCGCGGGTCACGAATGTCGCCTACCCCGTCGGGATCCTTCAAGGCGCCTAAATCGTAGCTAGTTGTCAACCGTTGCGCTCACTTTCAAAAACCTGCCTCCACTCCACCAGGGTCAGCGTCTCCGGCCGCCGGATCGGGTCGATCCCTATAACGGCGAGTCGGGCTCGAGCCTCCGCTCGCGTCACGTGGCGCTGGCGAGCGAGCACGAAGGGCAGCTGCTTGCGACGAGCCTGGAAAAACGGTGTGACAAATCGGAAGAAGCTTGGCAAGTCGGCTCGCGGGATGGGCGGCTCGGCCGCAGGCACGATGCGAAGCAGGGCGGAGTCTACCCGCGGCGGCGGCAGAAAGGCCGTGCGTGGCACGCGGAGCAAGATCTGCGCTTCGCCGTAGACGCGCACGCCGATCGTCGCCAGGCTCCATCCACCGGGAGGTGCCACGATTCGTTGCGCGACCTCCTCCTGGACCAGGAGGTCGATCCGGTCGGGCGGCGGCGTTTGCTCCAGGAGCTGAACAAACAGTGCACCCGTCAGGCTGTAGGGGATGTTGCCAGCAACCCGATATGGAGGTGGAACCAACGTGGCGACTGGCAGTTCCAGAATATTGCCCTCGACGACCTGGATGTTGGGATACCGCCGCAGCGTTAGTCCGAGAGCCCTGACGCAGGCCGGATCGATCTCGACCGCCGCCACCTGTGCGGTGCTGGGCGACAGCTCGACCGTCAGCGTGCCGATGCCGGCACCGACCTCAACGACCTTGTCAGTCTTGCGCAGCTCCAGGGCCCCGACGATCCGCTCGAGCTGATGCCGATCGGCGAGGAAGTTCTGGCCCCAGCTCCGCCGGAAGCGGATGCCGAAACGGCGGGCGATGGCTCGGATGGTCGAGGGATTGGCGAGGTCGAGCGAGCGCTTAGCTTGCGGCGTGGCGTAGCCGAAAGAGGTCGATTGCGTTTTGGCTGGTCGCCGAGGCGATTGCCTGCACCGTTGTTGTCCGCAACGCCGCCAGGCGCTCGACAGTCTCGACCATATACCGAGGCGCGTTGCTCTTCCCGCGTCGGCTCTGCGGCGGGAGGAACGGCGAATCCGTCTCCACCAGCATATGGTCGAGCGGAATGATACTGGCAGCGCCGACGACGCCATGCGCGGTCGGGTAGGTGACGGTCGCCGCAAAGGAGATGTAGAAGCCCCGCGCCAGCGCTTCGGCTGCGATCGCCGAATTCCCGCTGAAACAGTGGAACACGCCCTCGACGCCTGGGAATTCGTCCAGAATGGCGAGCTGATCAGGAAACGCGTCGCGCGTATGCAGCACAACCGGCTTGCCAACCTCTTGGGCCAGGCCCAGCATCTGCCGAAATAGGGAGGCCTGCGCCTTGGCCGGCACCTTGTGGTGTTCGGTCCAGTGGTAGTCGAGCCCGATCTCGCCGATGGCGATCACGCTAGGGTGCCGCGCCATCGCCAGCAGCTCGCGTCGCTCCTCTGCACTGATCGGCTCTCCCGCCGAATGTGGATGGCGCCCAATGGTTGTCCGCAAGCCGGCGACGCGTTCGGCGAGTTCGATCCCCGGACGGTTATCAGACGCGTCGTCGCCAACGTTGATCACGGCGTCAATGCCGACGGCGCGCGCCTCTTCCAGCGCCTGCTCGGGAGTGACGCCGTCGCGCAGGTGCAGCAGATGGGCGTGCGAATCGATCAGGCGACCGGCTCCGGCTTCTCGATCCTGGGGAACAGCACCTCGCCCAGGCTGGTCTGCGTTTTCGGCACGAGCCGTCCCCATTGGCGCGCGCTGGCCCAGGGCGCCTTGAGATCAGCCTTGAGCTGCAGCGCAATCCTGTTCGCGGTCTCCGGCAGAAAGGGCGCAATCAGGTAGCTGGCTAATCGGATGGCCTCGACCAGGTTGTACATCACGGTCTGCAAGCGCTTGCGCTGGTCGGACTGCCTGGCCAGCACCCAGGGCGCGCTCTCCTCGATGTACTTGTTGCCCCGGTTGACCGCCTCCCAGATCTGGGTGAGTGCCCCGCTGAAGTCCAGCACCTTGAGCTCGCGGTCGAGGCCGCGGACCGCCGCCTCGAAGGCCGTCTGCAACTTCTTGTCGAGCGGCGTGCTGTCGCCATCGGGCGCTGGCACCTTGCCGTCGAAATAGCGCTGCAGCATCGACAGCGTCCGGTAGACGAAGTTTCCAAGATCGTTCGCCAGGTCGGCGTTGTAGCGATCGACCATCGTCTCCCAACTGATGTCGCCGTCACGATCGAAGGGCAGCTCACGCAACAGGAGATATCGCACCGCATCGGCGCCGAAGCGGTCCGCTGCCTCGAGTGGATCGATGTAGTTGCCGGCGCTCTTGCTCATGCGTTCGCCGCGGACGGTCAGGAACCCGTGGGCGTAAACCCGCTTCGGTAGGGCGGCGCCGGCCGACATCAGCATCGCGGGCCAGTAGAGGCAATGGAAGCGCGTGATGTCCTTGCCAATCACGTGCAGATCGGCCGGCCACCAGCGCTTGAACGTCGCCTCGTCGGTTCCGTAGCCAACGCCGGTGATGTAGTTGGCCAGCGCATCGCCCCAGACGTAGACGACGTGCTTGGCATCCCCGGGGAACGGAATTCCCCACTTGATCGTCGAGCGCGAGATGCTGAAATCCTGGAGCCCGGTCTTCAGCCATCCGAGAATTTCGTTGCGCCGGCTCTCCGGCTGGATGAAATCCGGATGCTTATCGATGTGCTGCTGCAAGCGATCCTGGTATTTCGAGAGCGCGAAGAAGTAGTTTTCTTCTTTCAGCCATTGCGCCTTCAGCGCCGGATGGATCAGGCAGTAGCCGTCCTTTAAGTCGTTTTCGGTTTTGAAGGCTTCGCAGCTGACGCAGTACCAGCCCTCGTAGGCCCCCTTGTAGATGTCGCCGCCCGCCTGCATCCTGGCAATAAAAGCCTGGACCCCGCGAACATGGTCCGCATCTTCGGTACGAATGAAGCGGTCGTAGCCGATGCTGAATTTGGCCTCGACGTCGCGGTACAGCTGCGCCATCCGCGCCGTGAAGGCTTCGGTCGAGAGACCTTCCTCCTCAGCCCTTCGCCGGACGTTCTGCGAGTGCTCGTCTGTGCCGGTGAGAAAAAAGGTCTCATCCCCGAGCAGGCGATGGTAGCGGGCGAGCGCATCAGTGCCGACCAGCTCGTACACGAAGCCAAGATGCGGGGCGGCGTTCGGGTACACAATGGCGGTCGTCACGTAGAACTTAGTCATCTGCGCGCCTCCAATCGCTGCCGGCGACCACGACCGTCAGCTCGCCCCGGGGTGGAGATTTTTCGAAATGCGTAAGGAGCGTCGCCGGTGTTCCACGGACGAATTCTTCGTGGACCTTGGTGATCTCCCGCGCCACCACCAGCGAGCGGGGGCCGAGGGCGGACGCCATTATAGCCAAGGTCTTGACCAGTCGATGCGGTGATTCAAAGAAGACGAAGGTCCGTTTCGCTTCACCGGTTTCACGGAGAAGACGCTCCAGCTCGCCACGCTTGCGTGGCAGAAAGCCGAGAAAGGTGAATTGATTCGTGGGCAATCCCGACGTGACCAGCGCCGCCAGGACCGCCGACGGCCCGGGGATCGGCACGACCGGAAAGCCCGCAGCGACCGCCGCGCTCACCAGCCGCACCCCCGGGTCAGACAGCGCAGGGGTCCCGGCGTCGGAGACGAGCGCGATGTCGTGCTGCTGTAAACGGCCAAGAATCGTTTGCAGCTGGCGCGCCTCATTGTGGGCATGCAGGCTGACCAGAGGGCGGCGTAACCCGAAGTGGGTAAGGAGCTTCAGCGTGTGCCGCGTATCTTCGGCGGCGATCAGCGGGACCGACTCCAGAATGTGTAAACCGCGCAGCGTCATGTCCTCGAGGTTGCCGATCGGTGTGGCCACCAGGTACAGCGTGCCCATGGCCGGGCGGACTCAGTGGCCCCAATCGCGCGGATAGCGGAAGTCGCGATCGATCGTCCGCGAGGAGAGCTTCGCGATCACCGGGAGCCGGCGCTTGTACTGGTTGTCCCGAACCCGCCGCACGATCTGCTCGACAAAGCTGCGCTGAAACCCGAGCCGCTCCGCCTCATCGATCGAATAGCGCTGGTCCACGAGGTAATAGAGGAGCTGGTCGATCATCCGGTACTGGTAGCCGAGCTCGGTCTCGTCCGACTGGCCGGTCCAGAGGTCCGCGGAAGGCGCTTTCTGCACGATGGCGGTTGGTACCCCAACCGCGTCGGCCAGCTGCCAGACCTGCGTCTTGTAGAGATCGCCGATGGGGTTGATGGCGCTGGCCATATCGCCGTAGATCGTGCCGTAGCCAAGCAGCAGCTCGGTCTTGTTGCTGGTCCCGATCACGAGCCCCCGCCAGGCCCAGGACTGGTCGTAGGCGATTGTCATCCGCTCGCGGGCCATCTTGTTACCTCGTCGGCCCTGGTCCGCATCCGGAAACCGCGCGAAGTAGGCGTCGATCTGGGGCGTGATCTCGATTTCGAGGTGATGGATGCCCAGCTGGGCGACCACTTGCAGCGCATCGCTCCGGCTCTTGGGATCACTGGTTCGATAGGGCAGGACCAGGGCCATCACGTTGTCCGCCCCCAGCGCCTCCGCCGCAAGAATGGCAACCAGGCTCGAATCGACACCGCCGCTCAGATTGAGGACCAGCCGCTCGAAGCCGACCTTGCGGACCTCGTTGCGGATGAAGCCGACGAGGATCCGCCTGACAAGTGAGGCATTGATCGCCAGCGGCGGAAAGACGGGTTCAGAAAGGCTTGCGCGAGCGCTCATGCCAGACCCGGCGCAACTCGTTGATCGTCAGCTCGAGTTTCTCATCCCGGAGCAAAGGATTGGCCAGCCGTTGACGCCGGACGTCGCCGAGATCGAGGCTGGCAAGCACCAGCGCCTCGTCCGCATCCTCTTCCTGGGCGATGATGTCGCCATTCGGGCCGATCGCCATCGATCCGCCCCAAAAGTTTGCGCCGTCCTCGTAGCCGACCCGGTTGCAGTACAGAAAAAAGGTCGTCAGGAACTGGGCGTACGTTCGGCAGACCAGGCCATACGACTCCGCCGTGCCCAGCCGCTCATCGGTGGTGATGCCGCGTCCGGGGCTGGCAGACGGACAGATGATCATATCCGCGCCTTCGAGGCTGAGGATGTAGGCGCTCGACAGGTGCCAGATGTCCTCACAAACGAGGATGCCGGCGCGTCCAAAGTCGGTCTTGAAACTGCGGAACCGATCGCCGGCGGCAAAGTAACGCTGCTCGTCGAACATCCCGTAGGTGGGTAGGTACACCTTCCGGTGGAGGTGGGCGAGTTGGCCATGGCTGAAGTAGAGGCTGGCATTGAAGTACCGGTGGTCGGGCTCTTCGATGACGGCGCCGACCACCACATCCAGACGCTGGGCGAGCTGACCCAGCTCGCGAATGATGGGATCTTCGAGCCGGATCGCGCTTTCCGGGACGAGGTCCTTGAGGAAATAGCCGGTCAGACTGAGCTCGGGAAAGACGAGAAGCTGGGCCCCCGCCTCGGTCGCCTGCCGCACCCAGTCGCGATGCCGCTCGAGATTCCGGTTGCGGTCGCCCAGTGCCGGGTCCATCTGCGCCAGGGCAACGGTCAGGCGGCCATCCTGGCTCACGCCTCAGCCGCCTGGCGGAGCCTGAGCGCCGGCGGCAACCGCACCCACTGCGCGATTGCCGGGGCCATCGCATCGCATCCGGCAACGTGAACGGCGGCGCGTGGCAGTGCCTCGAGGAAGGCAGCGCCGTAGGTGCGATTGGCGATGCGATGATCCATCAGCACGACGGCCCCCCGATCGCTCT
>Ga0209474_10002207_pt1 | contig 18141 bp, 14 predicted proteins | sample GraSoiAngelo_145_FD_185902 | JGI IMG/M metagenome (GOLD analysis project Ga0209474, IMG submission 185902) | Grasslands soil microbial communities from the Angelo Coastal Reserve, California, USA - 14_1009_05_20cm (SPAdes) (version 2) | ecosystem: Environmental > Terrestrial > Soil > Grasslands... | reverse complement strand
GCCGGATGATCGGTGCCGGGCAATGTGCGATACGGAATGCCGTCACCGTCCACATCTTTGTAGCGGGCGAATCCGCCGAGGCGATCAAGTTCTTCCTTATCCAAAACTTTTCCGCGCTTGATCGGCTTTTCAGGGTACTTGAACGGATCCGCCATCCAGTTGTTCATGCCCAAATCGAGATCGGACATCACGAACACGAGGGTCTGAAACTGCTCCGCCAGCTCAAAGGCATCCTGGGCCATGCTGAAACACTCTTCCGCAGAGCACGGAATCAGCAAAATGTGCTTGGTGTCCCCGTGGGAGAGAAATGCAGTGGAAAGCATATCGCCCTGCGAAGTACGAGTCGGCAGGCCGGTTGAGGGGCCAACGCGCTGGATATCCCAGATTACGCCTGGAATCTCAGTGTAATAAGCCAATCCAGAGAATTCCGCCATTAGGGAGATTCCCGGGCCAGCAGTCGCCGTCATGGCGCGCGCTCCGGCCCAACCTGCGCCGATCACCATGCCAATTGCGGCAAGCTCATCTTCGGCTTGCACGATGGCAAAAGTTGCCTTGCCATCGGCGCCAACACGGAAGCGTTTCATGTACTCAATCGTGGCCTCCGGCAATGACGATGATGGCGTAATCGGGTACCAGCTCACCACGGTCACTCCCGCGAACATGCAGCCCAGCGCAGCGGCTGAGTTGCCGTCGATAATGATCTTGCCCTTGGTCTTATCCATACGCTGGATAAAGTATGGGTCGCGTTTCGGCAGATTCGCGGCAGCATAGTCATACCCGGCCTGCACTGCCGCCAGGTTCAGGTTGGCTGCTTTGACTTTTTTCGAGAACTGCTTGCGGATCGCTTTCTCGACTTCTCCCATGTCGATCTCAAGCAGCTTGGCGACTACTCCCACGTAAATCATGTTGCGAACCAGCTTGCGCAGCTTGGCTTCCGGGCAGACTGGCGCTACCAACTTGTCGTAGGGAACGGAATAAAAAATCAGATCAGCACGAAGAGAATTGAGATTTAGCGGCTCGTCATAAAGCACGGCTGCGCCGGCCGCGAGTGACATAACATCTTCTTGCGCCGTCTCCGGATTCATCGCGATAACGAAGTCAATTTCCTTTTTGCGCGCAATGTAGCCATCTTTGTTGGCACGAATCGTGTACCAGGTGGGTAGACCCGCAATATTGGAGGGAAAGAGGTTCTTGCCCGAAACTGGAACTCCCATTTGAAAAATGCTGCGAAGAAGCACGCTGTTGGAACTCTGCGAACCAGAGCCGTTCACGGTCGCAACCTGAATGCTCATATCGTTGACGACGTGCTTTGGCTCCGCACGCCCAGAGGCTTCGCGGAGCGCTACATCAGTGGTGGCCATCACCTGATCCTTTCCTTGAATGGAGCGGGGTCGCCGCTCGTTGACGTGCAATATGATTATACGGCAGGGAATGGGAGAGAGCAGGCGCTGAAAGCCGCTCGAGTAGTCACCGAGGTACCTGTTCGGGAAACCGGGGTTTGGGGGATTACGCTTCGACGCGGAAGAACTGCGCCATGTTGCGGAATTTACCATAACGTGAGGCGAGTAAATCTTTGACAGGAGTTTTCTTCAATTCGCTGAAATGCTTTTGGAGCGAAGCATCGAGCAGCGCTGCGGCGGCCTCGTGGTCAACGTGAGCGCCGCCCTCAGGCTCGGGAACGATGCCATCCACGCAGCCCATTTCCGTCAGATCTTTCGCAGTGATGCGCAAGGCCTGGGCCGCCAGCTCTTTCTTCGACGAATCGCGCCACATGATGGAGGCGCAGCCTTCGGGCGAAATCACCGAATAGATGGAATTTTCCATCATCAGCACGCGATCGGCGACGGCGATGGCCAGCGCCCCACCGCTGCCGCCTTCCCCGGTAATGACCGTGATGATCGGGATTTCGAGCCGCACCATTTCGCGCAGGTTGCGAGCAATCGCTTCCGCCTGGCCGCGTTCTTCCGCCCCCAGGCCTGGATAGGCGCCAGGGGTATCCACAAACGTGATCACCGGACGGCCAAACTTCTCGGCGATTTTCATCGCTCGCAGCGCTTTGCGATAGCCCTCGGGATTCGGCATGCCGAAATTTCGGTAAACTTTCTGCTTAGTGTCGCGGGCCTTCTGATGGCCGACGATCATTACCTCTTCACCGTGGAGACGGGCCATGCCGCACAGAATTGCGGGATCGTCGGCGTAGCCGCGATCGCCGTGAATCTCGCTCCAATCAGAAAAAATGCGCTCGATGTAATCGAGCGCATACGGGCGCTGAGGATGCCGCGCCAGTTCGGTCTTATCCCAGGCGCTGAAATGCGAGGACATTTGCTTGCGCAGGCTCTCGATACGCTCCTGAAGCTGTTGAATCTCGCGGCGTGTGCTCTCGTCTTGGCCTTGGAGCGCCTCAAGTTTATTGAGTTGCCGCTCGACTTTTTCCAGCTCCTGCTGCGACTTATGACCGGCATCCATCTTGCGACCGTCACCGTTCCTGGCGGCCCAGCGAGCTTCGACCATCGACAGAAGGAAATCCGCGCCTGTAACTACTAGCGCGGCATTGCCCATAGCTGGCGCTGCCGCCGCCTGCCCACTCAGACCCCTGTGAAGTGAAACTCTCATCCGCCGCAGATTTCAGTCAATGATGCGTACCGCGCCTCGTCCGCACAGCTCTTCGACGCGCGCGATGAAGTTGCGGTCCGGTTGAACATTATAGCCTTCTGCTTCCATGACCACCATGAAATCGCCCTGGCGTTCCACATCAAACAACACCTTGGCTTCGCCTTTGCGCTCGCGGCAGAGAGAATGCAGTTGGTCAACTGTGGAATCTTCCGCGCTTTCCACTTGAATGCGAATACGCAGAGATTTTGGGAGTGGCACTCTAGCTTCGTCTAGAGGAGTAATTTCGTTGACGGTCAGCTTGGGATTGGCGCCTTCTTCAATCCGCACGCCGCCGCGAATCAGCACGGGAACTTGCAGCTTTACTTTTTCCTGCAGCTTGCGATAGGCCTCGGGAAAGACCAGCATGTCAACTGAGCCGGCCATATCTTCAAGACTGGCTTGCGCGTAGAAATCGCCTTTCTTCGACTTGAGCACACGAAGATTAGTGATCATTCCGGCAGTGGTGATGTTTTCGTCTTTGCCGGTTGAGGATTTTATCGCTGAAATCTCTTCGGTGTTAAGCGCGCCCAAATCTGCCAGCTTCTCGCGATATTTTTCCAACGGATGTCCGGTAATGAAGAATCCGAGAATCTCTTTTTCGGCAGCCAGGCGTTGATGTTCGTCCCAGTCGGGAGTATCAGGCAGCCAGTCGTTATGGTTATGAACCTCTTCCTCCTGGAACACGCCAAACAGTCCGTGCTGGCCGGATTCGGCGTCACGTTGAGTTTTTTGCGCGCGCTCGATTGCTTTGTCGAGCACCGCCATGAGTTGGGCGCGGCGGCCGAGTGCGTCCATGGCACCGCTTTTAATCAAAGATTCGAGCACGCGCTTGTTGAGTAAGCGGAGATCGACTCTTTCGCAAAAGTCGAAGATGGATTCGAATTTTGCAGAGTCCCTTCTGGCCTCGACTATGGATTCAATCGCATTGCCGCCAACGTTCTTCACTGCTGCCAGTCCGAAGCGAATGGCGCTTCCATGCGGAGTAAAGTTCGCGTCGGAGACGTTGATATCCGGCGGCTCGACGGCGATACCCATTTCGCGGCACTCGTTGATGTATTTCACCACATCGTCAGTGCTTCCGGTCACCGACGTCAGCAAGGCCGCCATGAATTCCACAGGATAGTGGGTCTTCAGATATGCCGTGTGGTAGGCGAGCAGTGCGTAGGCCGCGGAGTGCGACTTATTAAATCCATAGCCGGCGAATTGTGCCATGAGATCGAAAATCTTCTCGATCTTTTTCGGCGGATAGCCATTCTTAACCGCGCCAGTCACAAAGCGCTCGCGCTGAGCAGCCATTTCTTCGGCGATCTTCTTGCCCATCGCGCGGCGCAGCAAATCGGCTTCGCCCAGCGAATATCCAGCAAGGCGATTGGCGACCTGCATCACTTGCTCTTGATAAACGATTACGCCCAGCGTCTCCTGCAAGATCTCCTGCAACTCCGGTAGCTCGTATTCGATTCGCTTGCGGCCGTGCTTGCGGTCGATGAAGTCATCGATCATGCCTCCCTGAATCGGGCCGGGACGATAAAGAGCATTGAGAGCCGTGAGGTCCTCGATCGAGTTTGGCTTGTAGCGGCGCAGCACATCGCGCATGCCGTGCGATTCAAACTGGAAGACTCCCGATGTCAAGCCGCTGTGGAACACCCTTTCGTAGGTCTCTTGATTATCCAGGGGAATGCCTTCCAGCGTGATGCGCTCACCACGAGTTTGGGCGATCAGCTTCAGCGTGTCATCGAGAATGGTCAGAGTCGTAAGCCCGAGAAAATCCATCTTCAGCAGGCCCATCTTCTCAATCGCCACCATGTCGAATGCAGTTACAATTTCATCGTTTTTGGTTTTGTGCAGCGGAACAAGCTCAGTCAGTGGCCGCGGCGAGATAACTACTCCGGCGGCGTGCACGCCGGCGTTACGCACTAAGCCCTCGAGCTTGCGGGCGGTATCGAGCAACTGCCGGATTTGCGTGTCGCTCTCGTAGGCTTGCTGCAGCGCGGGAGAGTCTTTGATCGCTCGCGCAAGTGTGATGTTGAGCTGATTCGGCACCATCTTGGCGATACGGTCAACGTCGCTGTAAGGAATATCCATGGCGCGACCGACGTCTTTGATAGCAGCCTTCGCGGCCATGGTGCCGAAGGTGATAATTTGCGCCACGTTCTCCCGTCCGTACTTGCGCGTGACGTAATCGATCACTTCTCCACGCCGGTTCATACAGAAATCAATATCAATGTCGGGCATGGAAATACGCTCGGGATTCAGAAATCGCTCGAAAAGCAGCTCGTGCTGCAACGGATCGAGATCAGTAATTCCGAGCGAGTAAGAGACCAGCGAGCCAGCGGCGGAGCCGCGGCCGGGTCCGACAGGAATATTGCGCTCTCTAGCATAACGGATAAAGTCCCACACAATCAGGAAATACCCGGAAAACTTCATCTGCTGGATGATGCTAAGTTCGCGCGACAGGCGCTGCTCATATTCCGCTAAGCTATGCTTCATCCGGCCCGCGTGCTCGAGTTCTCGCAGCGCTTCCAGTCGCCGCGCGAAACCTTCGCGGGTGACGTGCTCGAAGTAGCTATCCAGGGTGTATTCGGCTGGAACCTCAAAATGCGGAAACGGATTTTTCACCTTTTCCAACCGCAGGTTGCAGCGCTCGGCGATAGCCAGGGTCCGCGACAGGACGTCGGGCGCATCTTTGAAGACGCGGTACATCTCGTCGTGGTTCTTGACGTAGAAACCCGTTCCCTGAAACTTCATCCGGTTCGGTTCCTGAATGCTCTTCCCCGTCTGAATGCAGACCATCATGTCTTGCGCATGGGCGTCGTCTTCGCAGAGATAATGGCTGTCATTCGTGGCCACCAGCGGCAGGCCCAAATCTTTTTCCAACCGAAAGAGTCCGGGATGGATATGGTGCTCCCTTTCCAGACCCTGATCCTGAATTTCCAGAAAGAAATTTTCTTTGCCAAAGATGTCGCGGTAATTCGCCGCGGCCTCGCGCGCGGCATCGTACTTGTCTTCCATCAGGCGCTCGGCGACTTCGCCTTTCAAACAACCGGAGAGCCCGATCAATCCTCTTGAATGCTCGGCGAGGAATTTCTTACTCACTCGCGGCTTGTAGTAAAAGCCGTGCAGTGAGGCCTCGGATGTAATCTTCGTGAGGTTGCGATAGCCCTCTTCGTTTTCTGCCAGGACGAGCAGATGGTTGTACGTATCGCCGTCGGGTGGCGTGCGCTCGATGTTGTGATCTTCCTTCTTGCAAACGTACAGCTCGCATCCGACGATTGGCTTAACTCCGGCCTTGTGCGCAGCATTTACGAAATGAACGGCCCCAAAAATATTGCCATGATCGGTCATCGCCACGGCGGGCATGCCGAGCTCTTTCACGCGGTGAACAAGCTTCTCCACGTCGCACGCGCCATCGAGCATTGAATAGTCTGTGTGGAGATGGAGGTGGACGAATTGGGACATGGGGGCTCTGCTAATAATTTTACGTTCGGGTCATTCTAATGGGAAAGCGCGTTGAACCGCGCGGAGAAGTTATGCACAGCAGTGCAAAACGAAGAGAGCTTACTGCGGCACTCGAAATTCCAGGCCGCGCTCGTCATTCGCCCTGCTAGTTGCATCGACATCGAGGGAAGATAACGGGGATTTCGTCGCTCGCTGCTCGCTGAAGATCCAGAGCGTTTGGCCGACGATGGCGTAATTCTCGACTTCCTGCTTATGTTTGTCGCGAAAGACAAGCACGGTCGGCTCATGCGCCTCAGGCTTGGACTGGGCTTGCGTCTTCGGTGCCGGAGCCGGAGCGGCATAGCGCGACTGCTCGTCTCGCAAACGCTCTACTTCGTCACTCAAGCGGTCGATCTCGCGCGCCAGTTCCTGGTTCTGCTGGTAGAGGGCTGAATACTCCGAGGATTCCCTCGACGAATAGATATCCTGAGAATAGGCGTAATCGGCGTTGTACCAGCCCGGATATCCATAGAAGCCCCAGGGAACTCCCACGAAGAACCGATGATGATGGAAGCGGCGACCGAATCCAGAACGAAAGACCACGCCCCGGTTGGATCCGACGAAGACTCGACCCCGGCTGGCTACTGCTGGGCCGCGCGCGGCAAATGCAGGACGACCTATCGATACAGAGCCGCGACCCGAACCACGCATCTGTGCCCAGGAAGCGGGCGGGAGCAAGACGATTAGAACGGCAATCGCCCAGCGGGCATGCATGCGGGGATTATAGCTCTGACCGCAGATTTGAATGTCAAATCTGTGTCAGACAACGGCCAGAAGGTCTCTGCCGTGGCCAGAATGTTCGTACCTACATTCTATTCAACTGCCTTCGCACGAATTACCGCAATCAGCGCCGACACAGTTGACACGTCGATGCCATAACGTTCCCGACCACGCACAATCGGACCGCCAATGGCATCCAACTCAAGCTGCCGCCCGGCGGCAAGATCTTTCTGCATGGAGCTCTGCATGCCGGAGGGCGAGCTGTCGACGATGGCCTGGATCCGGGCCGCGTCAACTTCCGCGCCGGCGGCCTTGGCCACAGCACAGGCCTCAGCAATGGCGGAAATCAATTTGCGTTTCCATTCCGGGTTCGCGTAGACCTCGCCTTTGTTCATACCTGATGCCGAGGTTACTAGCGCGAAAGGTCCCAGGAAGCAGAGCTTGCTCCACAGCAAAGTCTGCTCGTTCTGGATGAACCGGCAGGTGAATCCAAGATCACGCAATCGTGCGAAGATTGCTCCCAGGAGTGGCTCTCCGCTGGCGGCAAGGTTGAGATTCACGAACGGAGAGCGCTGCACGAAGCGTCCCGGGCCAAGCTTCTCGGCCTCAACCGCGATCGTCGCGGGCAGCACGCGATTAGGCCCAAAATGCGCGTGCAGAACGTCGACGTGATCCACCCCGTTCAACAACGGAACTATGCAGCGGGGCAATGACTGCACGGCTGCGAGCGCGGTTTCCAGTTGGTAGGTTTTGGTTGCGATCCAAAGCACGTCAACAGGCTTTGTCAGCTTGACTGCGGCTTTCGCCGGCGCCGTGATGGTGCCCGAGGGGCGCTCCACTGACAAGCTCGCGGGATAACCCGGCAGCCTCTCTGGTCGAACTAGTACGGTGACGCCCTCGCCAAGCGATGCCAGCGCGGTGCCAACCAGACCTCCGATGGCTCCTGCTCCCAAAATTGCGTGTTCCATGGCAGCGCTCTCCCATTAGACGCTATACGATACGTCAGTTTTTATGTTCGCTGGAATGAGTTGAAGGGACACAACGAGGTTTTGAAATCATGGCACGTTACTCGACCACGAACAGACGGGACTTAGCGGTCTTTCGTCCTTTGGGATTTTCGCACGCGTGGTTATTTTCGCCTAGCCAATAGTCAAGCAGTACTCGCATCGTACCCGAATCACTCAATCGGAATGGATACTCATGAAACTCTCCGGGTCCTAGGCTAACGGAATGCCTCATGCTCCCGACATCAGGTCCAATGAGCAACGTGTTCCATCCGTGCTTATCCTTCCGCTTGACGTACACAGGCGTCGGAGTTGTCTCGGGGTGGTCAGGATCACGGAAAGAGCGGAACCCATACTCAACGCAGAAAGACACGTCCTTGGCGCTTACGTTCCGGATAACAACATCGATGACATTGTGGGGCCTGAAGCGTGCCGCAGGGACGTGGACTTGGATCTGTCCGAGAGCAAACCCGTAGAGCAAGAACGCCAGCGCCACTGACCTCGTTTTCACATAAGGAATTTACGCCCATCCACAAGTGGATTCCAGATAGCTGTTGAAAACAGCGATCCCACCAAGCTACTGCTGGAGGAAGCCTCTACCGTTTGCGCGACTTCTTCGCCTTCTTCTTTGGCTTGGTGGACGGCTTCTTCTTGGGCCTAGCCTTTTGTTGCTTCTTCGGAGCGGGGACTTTGGCGGGATGAGCAGGCTTTTCCGGCTTCGGCTTCGCAGTTTGCACTGGCGGTGGTGGCGGCGGATTTGGTCCGGCTATGGCCTTTCCTTTTTTCTTACCTGGCGCTGGCAGTGCTGATGCCTGAGTCTGTGCGGCCGCAGCAGCGGCCTTGGCCGCGCGTCCACGTTTCGGCGGAGGCGGTGGCGGCGGAGGAGGCGGTGGTGAGAACGGCTTCAGAAACCTCAAAGTTTCCGTGCGCGAGCGCAGTTTGCCATCAAGCAGCAGCATGAAGACGTCATTCGCAATCTTGGGATATTCCGGAAGCTGCGGTGTGATGCGCAGCTCGGTCATCTCTGGCAATGGAATCTTCTGCTGCACCTGCCGCCACTTGGTAAAGAAGTTCTTGATTTTCTGCGCCACCGCCTGCTGACGCGCGGTCACGGCGAGAAACAGAATCATCTCCGGACGCGCTTCGGAGAGAAGCTTCCACGTCCGTGACGGTGTCGCCGCCTCCTTGCTCGTGAGTCTCTTGGCAAGGACTTTCGCGTGATCCTCAAGATCGCGCCACGCCGTAACCAAATCCCGGCGCGGAATCAGCTTCTGCATGTCGCTGATGTCTTTCGAATTGAGTCGGGCGGTCAGGAAGTGCATTACAGCCGATGCGGGATCGGGCGCGTAACCAAGCTCATTCATCTGCTGCCGCGTTTTCAGTAATTGCCCCAGACCGGTCGCGTCGACCTTGGCCGTTGTCCAGTGCGGATGCAGCACTTTCAGCCAGTTTTCTTTTTCCAGCACGCGCAGGATGTGAAGCGGATCGTCTTCGTAGGCCAACTGCTCGATCTCGTATCCGATTGCCCGATCGGTGATGTATTCGATGTAGTTGTTCTCTCGCGCCGAATCGAATCGCTGTTGTGTTCGTTCTTCGAGCGGCCAGTGAAAACGGGCAGCAAAGCGGGTGGCACGGATGAGTCGCGATGGATCTTCGACAAAAGCGTAATTGTGCAGAACGCGAAGCAGCTTGGCTTCAATATCCGCTGCGCCATTGAACGGGTCCATTAGCAGGCCACGCGAGCCCGGATTCAACGACAGCGCCATGGCGTTTACGGTGAAATCGCGTCGGCGCAGGTCTTCGATAATGGTGGCGGGCGAAACAATCGGCGGCTTGCCCACTTTTTCGTAACGCTCGGTGCGAGCCATGCTGATTTCGGCGCGCACGTTTCCTGGCAGTCCCAGATATAGGACCTTCAGATCGTCATCGCTTCCACCAATGGTCGCGCCGGCTCCAAATCTTTTTGCAATTTGGCGGGATTGCCCTGGACGGTGAAATCGAGATCGCGGATGGGGAATCCGCTGATAATGTCGCGCACCGCGCCCCCGGTGAGGTAGACGTTCATGCCCGCATCGCGGGCGATGTCTTGAACCAGGGTGACGCCGCGCTGCTGATCCGGCGTCAGCCTGATTTCCATGGTGTAGATGTAGTCGGCCATGTCTTGCGAGTCTTGCCAGCGCCTGCTGCCTACAGAACGCGCGAACGCACTTTAGGTGCTACTTTTCCACAGGGTATGCCCTGGGAGTAAAAGGCCTTTGCCACTCTGATGTAAGTGACTCTATTCAGTAGACTTAGACTTTCTAAGATGGGACGCAGCAAGCTACAGAAAATACCACAAGGTTTATGATTTGGCTACTGCGAACTAAAGAGCGGACCATTTTTCTCGAAAAATAATGCGAGAATCGAGAACTGACGGGCGTTTTCGCCACTCGATCCCATGCCCTCTACTCGCAAAAAAGTCGTGGTGCGAAAAATGGACCGGGATTCCATCAACGGCTATGTCGCCCCGGCCAATTACGTCCGCGAGAGCAAACTGGAGCTGCTGAATACTGCCGGAAACGTGGTTGCAATCGACCTGCGCGATATAAAGGGGGTTTATTTCGTCCGCGAATTCGGCGACTCCGAATCGCTGACGCGCAAGACCTTCACCAGCCGCCCGCGTACTGAGGGCCTTTGGGTGCGGCTGAAATTTAAAGACAACGAAGTGCTCGAAGGCATGATGCCGAATGATCTCTCGCTCACCACCGGCGAAGGGTTTCTTATCAATCCTCCTGACTTGCGCGCCAACACGCAGCGGATATTTGTGCCTCGGACGGCGCTCGAGTCGCTGACCGTGCTGGCGGTAATCGGCGCCACCCGCCGGCGCCGCAGAGGCTTGCCCTCAGACACGAGGCAAGTGCAGTTATTTGGTGAGAGCTCGTAGCGTTTCCCGGTAGCGCCATCGCGCGGGTGCCTAGGTCTCGCCGTTTTTTACAGATACCACCGAAAACTGCTCCATTCCCACTGCTCGGGCGAGGCCACCAATCCGCGCTTGACCGGATTACGGTGCATGTAGCGGAGTTTCTCGACCCGCTTGAGTTCCGTCCAAACATTAAAGTCAGAATCGGGATTGCCAGAAGCGCTGCTGGGTACCCCAGGTCCTGCCGCCTTTGCGAGACCTGGGAATAAGACTTTTCCCCGAGTTACCCATGCTTCGCACGAAACCCAGTTTTAACGCCTGGACGACCGTGGAGAGCGTCTCCCGCTGCGGTTCGCTCAGCAAGAGATGAAGGTGCTCGGGCATGACGACGTAACCCAACACAACCAGCCGATAACGCCGCCGCACGCGCTCCAGAATTTCGAGCAATAAGTCGCGACGACGTGCATCGCTGAGAAGCGGCTGGCGCTGATGGCAACTGAAGGTGACAAAATGCAGATCACCGGCGCCATAGAATCGGTGCACGTCGTGAGGCATGAGGAAATAGTAGGAATGTAGAAGCCGAGCGTCTGTGACCGATGAACACCGGAGGTGGGATCTGACACTCTCCCAGGTCTCGCAAAAACGGCGAGACCTAGGGCACCCCCGGCTCTCAGAAGTCTCGCAAAAGCGGCGAGACCCGGGGCAGCTGGCTCTGTGATCCTCTGCGTCCTCTTCTATGGCCCTCTGTGTCCTCTGCGGTTAACGAATCACTCTTGATTACAGCGGCAAGAATCACCCTCTTAAGGTGGCGGGTTGCCGCCCGGGATGCTAGAGTGAAGAAGAATCCATGGCATCCACCGATCCCGGAAATTCGGAAATCAATCTGCTGCTGCCGCAAAGCGCCACCCGCCCTTTGTGGAGACATCTCTTAGCGGAGCTGCGCGATCATTTCTTCCCGGAGAAGCTGCCGCCGCTACATGTGACGTCGCGGCCGGTGAATCTGGGAATGTTGCTCGGCGATTACGTGACTCTGCCGTGGTATCGGACGGTGTTTACGAATATCGGAAGCGTGATCACGCCCGAGGTGCTGCCGCCGCTTGAACTGGAGTCGATGCCGGTGGATGTTGGAGAGCTGATCAACGATCAGCTGAGTCGTCCGTGGTGGACTTCTCTGCTGCGCAACTTAGCAGATCGCGTGGCGCCGGAGCGAATGGCACCGCTGGAGCTGACGGCGAGGCCGCTGGACGCCAGTATGCGAACTGGATCACTGGAGGTTCAGCGGTGGTCGTCCGTAATTGCGCTGCCGAAAGTTCCTCCGGCACAGCGGGCCGAATTTCGGACGGAGCCCGTCAAAGTCACGGTTGCTCGGCCGCCGATACAAGTTCCGATGCCAGCGATCGCGGGAGGGCCCTCCGGAGTTCTGCCGCGCTCCTCTGATGCTGATGAGCGTGGCGAAAAGCTGCGCACTGCGCTTTCGCGCTCTCGAATACGGCAAGGCGTGCTCATTGCGGTTGCGATGGGAGAAGCAGTGTATTTGATTGCTTCCGGGTTGGGACTGATCTGAGCATTGCTTCGCGGCCCTTAGTGACCTTGTAATTCCGCACACTTCCCATTGTTTGTGTGGGGACGGGGCTGTGCCCCGTCCAGCACCGTGCTCGATCAGGCGGGGCATAGCCCCGCCGCCACACAAGTCGCAAACGGCCGCTTTTAGTCTCGGTTAAAAATGAATCAAGCTGCGCGAGCCGAGGTCGTGGCTGGCCGGTAGCCTTCATGGCCTGAACCGCTTCCTGCACGGACATAAGTGGTGTGGTCTGGACAGATTTGCATGCACCGCCTCCGGCAAATGCAATCGCGATGGCGGCGGCACTAACGTTATCGGGCATTTCAAGAATTACTATTACGTCGTAGTCGCCAAAGGCAAACCACGCACTTTTGATCTTGCCTCCCAATTTCTCGACAGCCGGTCTCACGGCTTCAATCCGATCCTGCGGGTTCGCCAACAGGGCTTGCCAGCCTTCCCGCGAATATGCGACTTGACTCAGATAATGCGGCATAGAACCTCCTTTTGGATGGCTTGCGGGCGAATCATTTCAAAGGAGCGCGGTTGGAGTCAAGAAGCTGGACAGGGTGGCTGGGACTTCGGGGTCGCGCTTCCCCCACAGGCCACGTAGGGCAAGTGCTCCACCCGCGCCACCATGGACGAGGGCGTCCGTGGCTACGTGAGCACGGATAAAACCATTACAATTCTGGCGGATTAACTATGAAACTTGCAGATATCGCTTCCACTCTCAACACGCGTATCGATAATGGCTCGCCTGATCTTGAAATCACCGGAGTAGCAGGAATCGAAGACGCTGGCACTGGGCAACTCACGTTTCTTGCCAATCCAAAGTATGCTGCAGCGGCACGGACCACAAAAGCGTCGGCAATTATTGTGGCGGAGGACTTCCCTGCTCTGCCGACGGCGATGCTGCGAAGTAAGAACCCGTATCTGAGTTTCGCGCGGGCAATTGAGCTGTTTTATCAGCCACCGAAGTATCGGCCTGGGATTCATTCCACCGCGGTCGTTCATTCTTCCGCCAAAATCGGGGAAGCCGCACATATCGGTCCGTACGCGGTCGTTGCAGAGGATGTTCGCATCGGCGAAGACGCCGTATTACTTGCGCATGTGGTGATCTATCGTGGCGCGCATATCGGCAACAATTTTTTCGCGCACGCTCATGCCGTGGTCCGCGAGCACTGCCGCATCGGCGATAACGTCATCCTGCAAAATGGAGTCATCGTTGGTGGGGATGGTTTTGGATTCGCTAAAGACGATTCGGGCCGATGGCACAAGATTGTGCAGTCGGGGCCGGCGGTAATCGAAGATGACGTAGAGATTCAGGCGAATGCCTGCATCGACCGTGCCAGCGTTGGCCAGACGCACGTCGCGCGCGGAGCGAAAATCGACAATTTGGTGCAGGTAGGACATGGCTCGCGGGTGGGAGAAGATACGTTGTTGTGCGCGCAGGTGGGCTTGGCGGGATCCACTGAAGTGGGCAAGAACGTGATCCTGGCAGGCCAAGTGGGAGTGGCAGGACACTGCAAAATTGGGGACGGTGCCATTGCCACGGCGCAAAGCGGAATTCCAAAGGATGTGGCGGCAGGGGCGGTCGTAAGCGGATACCCAGCCATTGACAATAAACTGTGGCTGCGCTGCGCAGCGGCATTCAACCGTTTGCCGGAAATTGTCAAAGCGTTGAAGCGCGGGGGAAGGTGATCTTGTGGTCGGGCGGGTGAGGGCATCCTTCGGCTCAGTTCAGGACAGGCTCCGCCCCTACGTGGCGTGTGGCGGAAAGCTCTCAGCTCCGGTATTCGTCCGGCAAACCGGAATTGATTGCAGCTCGCACTCGCTCCGTCAGACATTCGCGGCCGCCGAATTCGGAAGGCTCAATGGGCGCGTGAAAGATCACGGTTACGGTCCCTGGTTTTATTGCGAACCTTCGCTTCGGCATGGTGTAATGCGTTCCTGCAATCGTGACCGGCACGACCGGAACGGCGCATTCCTCGGCCAGGTAAAATGGGCCTTTTTTGAAGGGCAGCAGTTTGCCATCGAACGAGCGGTGCCCTTCGACAAAGATGGTCATGTTGATTCCGTGACGAATCACCTCGGCTGCGGCGCGGACAGCAGCAATTCCCGCTTCGCGATTTCCGCGGTCCACCGGGACCAATGATCCCAACCGCATTGTTTTTCCCAGCATCGGATAACTGAACAATTCTTTTTTCGCCATGACCGATGTGCGTCTCGGGATCAGGGGCAGCAACAATGGCGGATCGATGTTCGAAACATGATTGGACATAAAAATATAGGTCCGTGCGGGATCGAGCTTATCCAGTCCAACCGTTTGCACACGCACGCCGGCCAGGCGAACTCCGGTAAATGCACCCCACATTCCGACCTGATATAGGAAGCTGATGTCGCCGGTGAGAAAAGTCCAAGGAAAGCAGATGAGAGCTGCCAGTGGAAGTAACACGCCCCAAAAACTGAGCATGAGAATGGTGCGGATCACGGGCTCGTCCCTCCCAGGGATTCGCCTTTCAACCAAGCGGCACGATGGGCCTTCTGCTGCGGCGTAATATTGTCCACATCTTTTAATTCAAACTCAATTTCTTCGCGACTGCCAAGCTTCCATTGCAGCGTGCGCTCGCGGCCCGAACTTTGAACCTTCAGCCGGATCGTGTCGCCGGGACGCAATTGCGCGAGCTTTTCTTGAAAATCGGAACTGGCCGCGCGATTGTTGATCTCCAGAATCAAGTCGCCTTCGACGAGACCGGATCGTTCAGCCTCAGTTCCGGGGCGAACCGAAGTCACGACCGGTTGCGAACCAAACGTTCGGATCGCGGAAAAGCCCAGGTCGGCAAGCGTTTCACGCTGCCGTAACAAATGCAGCCCCACGCGCTTGAACACGTCATCCCACGGGATTTGCTCGGTTCCGGCAACATACTTCGCAAAAAATGATTCGAGGTCGGCATGAGTAACTGCTTCCGCCGCCTGGCGCACTCCGTCTGAATCTGGAAAGAATTTTCCCTGCTGTGCGTAGTTGCGATTCGTCCAGTGGAAAAGATCGCGCAGCGAGGTCCTATCATCGCTCGCATCGCGCATCGCGAGGTCGAGCATTACACCGAGCAGATCGCCTTTGTTGTAATAGGAAATGCTGCGCTCTGGATTCCAATATTGTTGATATTTCTCCAGCCACGCATCGAGGCTCGATTCCTCGACCGACTGGGCTAAGCGCGCTGGACGGACTTCCAGTTCTTCAATCTGGCCAGCCACGCGCTGCAAGAACCGGCTCTCGTCGAGTAATCCGGCACGCAACAGGATGTAATCCTGCGCTGTATTAGTCACGCCTTCGCTAAACCACAGCGCCGAGGTGTAGTTTTCTTTGGTGTAATCGACTGGCTCAAGCGACTGCGGCCGGATGCGCTTCACGTTCCAGAGATGAAAGAACTCGTGCGCCGTTACATCAGCGAAGGCCAGCGGGTTGTCGACCAGCACATGCGCGTTCACTTCGATTGCAGTTGAGTACGCGTGCTCCATACCGCCTCCCCCGGAATCACGGGGGAAATGGTACAGGAATAGATACCGGCTAAATGGGCGATCATTCATCCAGCCGGTGGCGGCAGTCACGATTTTTCTGACCACCGGCACCAGCTTTCGCAAATCATAATCGCCGCGTTCTGCGTCCACGACTACACGGTAATGCGCGCCGCCGTCGTCAAAGTCCTCTTCTTCAAATGCGCTGATCTCGACAGGCGAATCCACGAGGCGGTCGTAGTTTTGAGCCGTGAAATTTCCGCTCTGTGATTTCTCCAGGGGAGTTGCAATCTGCCAGTTTGGAGGAACATCGACGAAGTGGAGCTGGACTGGAGCGGAACGCTGGTCAACCGGGTACATGAGAATTTCAGCTAGATTGAAAAATGCGTGTCTCGCGTTTAGCTCGGCTCCGTAGGGGCCAGGCAGCATCGCCAGAATTTCGTATTCGACCTCAGCCCCGTTTGCGGCCCCGCGCACACGCCATCGACTTTTGTCCAGCAGACGAATCGGGAGCGCTCCTCCTTGATGGTTCTTCGCCCGCACCCAATTCACATACTGCGAAAAGTCGCGTACTTGATAGAGGGCATTCCAAACGGGCAATTGCACATCGCGATCAGCAGCACCCGGCGGGAGAGTGACAGTGATATGAACTTTGTGCGCGGAAAGATTGGCCAGCGCAATCGTGTACTGAATTGGTGGCGAGGAAGATCCAACTTGGGCGCAGACGGGCTGTGTCGGAACAGCGATCCAAATTGCAAATAGGAAGAAGCTTGCAACCCGGGTCCTGTAGGACTCCCTTTGCGAACTCCGCGCGCTTCCTTTGCGACCTTTGCATGTAAAAGCTCTTAACGTACGCAAAGAATTCGCAAAGCGCGCCGAGAAGAACAGATCACTAAGGCAGATGGGGGCATTATGGGACATTTAGTCCGATAAGGCTTTCGCTCGGGCTTCCGCTGAATTGCTCGCTACACTTCCGGCGAGCATGCGCAAGCGTTGTGGCAGCTTCTCATAGATTCCGCCGAAGCCGCCATTGGAAAGAATCGCTGCGACGTCTCCCGGCCGCATCTCGGGCACAATCAACTGCACGATGCCATCAACCTCGGGCACGATGCGAGCGCGCCGGCCATGTGCCTGAATCTGAGTTGCGAGTGCAACCAAATCCAGACGTTCGGCTTCGGGGATCGCGTCAGACTTGAAGACATTTGCAATAACAACCTCATCGGCCATCGCCAGACTCCTTGCCAAATCGTTCTGCAGAACGTTTCGCCGCAGGGTATTCGAGCGCGGCTCGAGAATAGCCCAAATACGGCCACGCGGATAACGCGAGCGCAAGGCGGTAAGCGTGCCCGCGATTGCAGTGGGATGATGCGCGAAATCGTCGATGATGACGATGCCATTCACTTCGGCTCGAACTTCCAGGCGTCGCTTCACGCTCTTGAATGTCTTGAGTGCGGCAGCGATTTTCTCTTTCGAAATCGCGCAACTCGCAGCCAGAGCCGCAGCCGCTGTCGCGTTCAATACGTTGTACTCGCCTCCCAACGAGAATTCAAAATCGGCCCAATGCTCGCCACGGCGCAGCACCGACCATGAAGTTCGCGAGGGTTCGAGGCGCAGGTTGATTACACGCCAGGCGGAATTTTCTCCCGAGCCATATCGCTCCACAGGGCAGAGAGCGCGAGCGATACAACGTTCTACGCTTTCGCCCTGATCGAATGCAATGAGGCGCCCGCGCCTCGGAATCAGGTTCACCAGCCGCTTGAAAGCAATTTCTACCGCTTCGAGATCTTTGTATATATCGGCATGGTCGAATTCGACGGAGGTAAGAATCACTGCGTCCGGAAAGTAGTGTAAAAACTTGGGGCCTTTATCGAAGAATGCGGTGTCATATTCGTCGCCCTCGATGATGAAATGCTTCCCCGCTCCAAGTTGAAAGCTGCTGCCGAAATTTTCGGCGATGCCGCCGATCAGAAACGACGGCTGCATGCCTGCATGATCGAAAATCCACGCAAGCATGGATGTAGTAGTGGTCTTGCCGTGTGTACCAGCGACCACGAGAACTTCTTTTCGACGCAGGAATTCATCGTGAAGAATCTGCGGCAGCGAGCAGAAAGGGATGCGCTCATCAAGCACATATTCGAGTTCTACGTTGCCACGCGAGATCGCATTGCCGATCACAACCAAGTCGGGCCGAGGTGTCAGATTTTTCTCGGCAAACGGCTGTGAGAGCGGAATACTGAGCGACGCCAAGAAGTCCGACATTGGCGGATAGGCGGCCGCGTCCGAACCGGTGATGCGAA
>Ga0209474_10002205_pt1 | contig 18144 bp, 17 predicted proteins | sample GraSoiAngelo_145_FD_185902 | JGI IMG/M metagenome (GOLD analysis project Ga0209474, IMG submission 185902) | Grasslands soil microbial communities from the Angelo Coastal Reserve, California, USA - 14_1009_05_20cm (SPAdes) (version 2) | ecosystem: Environmental > Terrestrial > Soil > Grasslands... | reverse complement strand
ACCGGTTATGGTGGCCTAGTGGCGCCGCCATTTCAGCGCTTTTATATGGGAGGAGAGAACGACCTGCGCGGATTTGATATTCGCTCGGTTTCTCCGATCGCCTATATCCCTACTGCGACAACAATTCAGTTGAGAAACCCGGATGGTTCTATCGTTCCAAAAGACGCGAATAATCTGGCTCTCGGGGCTTACACGATAAAGATCCCCTTTCAACAGATCACTTTTCCCGGCGGCGATTTGAACTTGGTAGGCAACGCTGAATACCGCGTTACTATCGCTGGCCCGGTGGCGATTGCGCCGTTTGTTGACTTTGGAATGGATCCAATCTTGCGGCAATCGCAGTTGCGAATCAACAAAAGCCAGTTAGATCTCCTGAACCAGACCCAATTCGGCTGTCCTAAGCAAGACCTGATTACATTTGATTGCATTAATACACAAACTTTTCCATTCAAGCAGAATCTCGCAATCCTGGGCAGCGCGAACTGGAAGCCCCGAATGTCCACGGGACTTGAGTTGCAGGTTTTCCTTCCGGTCGTGAACGCGCCGTTCCGAATTTATTGGGCATACAACCCAGTACGGCTGGATGAAATCGCACAATCGCCTTCCGTCGTTTCGCGAAGCATGTTCCCGAATAACGATGCGGGCCAGTACACATACCAGCTGGCTAAGAACACATTCGCAACCCGCTATCAGCTTCGCGAGCCGCGAAAGACATTCCGCTTCACCGTAGGTACAACGTTCTAGGTTTGACGCTGGGGATTAACTATTTCTATAATGGGGCATCCACACCAGAGTGGCTGGTCACGCGCGGCGCTTAATGCCCGCAATCTGAATGCGAGTAGAAGATCCGAGTTGAAGACCGAAGACCAGCCGGCCCTACTGATGTTTGAATGGAAACGCGAGTGTGGCGCGAGCATGTTTCCAGGTAAGTCCAAATTGAAAATTCAACCCAGCATCAAGTTCGAAAAATTACAGAAGTATCTCAAGGAGTCAGAGTAAATCCCATGAAACCCAAGTTTGTATTTTCTTTAGCAACCGTGGTCGTTTTGGCCTCGGCAATGGCACTGGCCCAGGCCGGTGGCGCCTCTTCATCCGCCCTGCCCGCGGCGCCCGGCACAGCCAATGATCCTCCCGCAGCGGCCATGACTGGCGGAGGATCAAAAATTGCAGCCATCAATATTGAAGGCGCGATCTTCGCCAGCAATGAAGGCCAGCGCGATATGGACGCATTGCAGAAAAAGTTCGAACCCAGGAGCAACGAACTGAAGGGCAAGAGCGAGGAAATCGATGGCCTCAAGAAACAACTGAATACGCAGGGTGACAAGCTCAATGATGAGTCCAAGGCCAGCCTGCAAAGGCAGATCGAATTGAAGCAGAAGGAACTGGACCGGGCAGCGCAAGACGCCCGCGAGGATTTCCAGAATCAGCAGAACGAGATCGGCCAGCGCATTTTGCAGAAAATGGCGCCGCTCCTTCTGAAATATGCCAATGAAAACGGCTTGGGAGTAATCATGGATACTTCGAATCCATGGCCCCAAGGCCAGGTGGTTTGGGCCGCGCCATCGGTGGATATCACGAAGCCGATTGTTGAGGCTTACAACGTGCAGTCTGGAGTTGCTCCCCCGGCCAGGCCGAGTGGTAGCACAGGTACGAAACCGGTCGGTAGCGGCGGACTCGGATCAGGCACCAAAGCTCCGGGCGCCACAAAGGCGCCAAGTACCGCTCCGAAAACGCCGAGCACAACTCCCCCAACAAAATAAGTCCGACACCGATAGTTGAAGCTTAGTTCCAAGACCGCGAGCAATCGCGGTCTTTTTATTTTCTGCCCTGTCAATTCATCTGCGGCCTGAAAACCTTATTCGCGGTGTCTTTACTACCAGCGATAAAAGTATCGCCGTTGTCTTTTCGAAGCACATTAGAAGTCCGGAATGACAGCAATCGCGCGCAGGAGAAGACACCATGTTTTCTGGTCTGGCTGAAGTTCAGGATGCTCCCGTCCGGCGCTGGACGGCACTGGTCTCGTTCACCTTGCAGGCAGCTCTTGTTGGGGCGGCATTGGTATACCCGTTGCTCCACCCGCAAGCTTTGCCGCCGGTCATACGAAATGTGTTCTTGCCGGCTTCAAACTCTGAAGCTCCGGTGGATACCCAGAGGAATGTTTCGCACTCCGCGGGCCCAGTACCCCGCACAATCGTGGTAAACAACCACACTTTCTCGTTCGCCCGCACAATAACCTCGAACGCGAACATCGGCACAATCCAACCGCCCAATATTTCGAACCTGATCGGTACCCTCGGCCCTGGAGTCCCGGGCTCGATCGTGAGTGACTACAGCGGCCCGGTTCCTATCCCGGCTCCACCGCACCCAGTCCGCACCTCGGTGGTGATGGAAGGAAATTTGATTCATAAAGTCGAACCGCAGTATCCGACGATGGCCAAACAGCTTCACATCGAAGGAACGGTGCTCGTGAAGGCGATCATCAGCCGCGAGGGAATGATCATTCGCGCAGAGGCCGAGCGTGGTCAAACCCTATTGGCGCAGGCCGCACTGGCTGCGGTGCGCCAGTGGCGATACCGGCCCTATTACCTCAACCATGAACCAATCGAGGTCGAGACCGAGATCACGGTGAATTTCGTGCTCCAGCACTGACGCGGAGTAGCACAGCGGTAACCTGCGGCTCCGGCAACCGGCCACTATAATCGCCAAGTGGCCACCACTGAAATTGCGCGGCGCGCGGCTACTCGTCCCACGTGGGCTGAGGTTTCTCTCTCCGCCTTGAGAGAGAATTACCGCACCGTTGCGGAATATGTCGGCTCAGGCGTCACCGTCTGTGCGGTAGTCAAGGCTTACGCTTACGGTCATGGGGCCGTCGAGTGCGCATCAGCCCTGGAAGAAGAGGGCGCGACCTGGCTGGGCGTCACTTCCCTCGATGAGGCGATTCCACTTCGCGAGGAGGGCATCAGCACAAGAATCCTGCTGATGACCGGGTTCTGGCGAGGCGAAGAAGAAGAAATTATTAGGCTGGGCCTTACGCCGACGGTTTGGGAATCCGGTCAAATAGAACTGCTGGAACGGGCCGCCGCCAGACTCGGAATTACGCAACACGCCATTCATCTGAAAGTAGACACCGGCATGGGACGGCTCGGCGCGCCGCCTGAAGATCTGCCCCGAATTTGCGCCACTCTGAAATCATCCCCGCATTTGAAGGTGGAGGGCTTCTCCACCCACATCGCGTCATCGGAGGTGCTCGATGCTCCGTCGGTTGGTGAGCAATTGAAATCTTTCGAAGATGCGAAACAAACGCTGGCAGAATACGGATTCACCCCTAAGCTGATTCATGCCGCGAACACTTCTGCAGTAATTTCTCACCACGAAAGCTGGAACACCATGGTGCGCCCGGGACTCGCGCTATACGGCTACCATTTGCCCTTCGAGCGTGCAGGTCGCGCCGTAAGCGGACGAGCGCTTAAATTGCCGGTCAAGCCTGTGCTCACTTGGAAGACCAGAATCCTATCGCTTCGAGAAATGCGGGCAGGGCAGGCACTCGGGTATGGCGGAACATATGTCACCAAGGCGCCATCGCGAATCGCCATCCTTCCTGTAGGTTACGCAGATGGATTGAACCGAGGCCTGTCATCCGGCGGGCGCGTCATTGTGATGTGACCGGAATACCGGGGGTCGAAGTTGCCGACGAGGTCATTCTGCTCGGCTCCAGTGATGGGCTCAGCGTTGACGCGCGAGAACACGCTGATCTCGCCAAAACCATTCCTTACGAAATTCTGTGCGCAATCTCAAAGCGGGTGCCGAGGAAATATTGCTGATGGCATCATAACGCGGTTGCCCTTTACTAACGTTGAATCAATCGTAGCGGAAAATCACCTAACTCCATTAGTATGCGAATTAACAGCATTGATGTCTGCGCCTAAGTCTTTGCCGTCGGTGCTTGCGTTGTGATACGGGCTCGTGGTGCGCAATCGGTAATCCCCACCATTTGCATTGTTGTAGTTGACGAACTGCACTGCTACAGCGCTTGCTGGAAGGTAGTTCCCTGCAGGCCATGTTCCGCTTCCACCGATTAGCGCATTGTGAGTCATGGCATAGGGACTGAAGCAGGCTGCAAGCTTTGCTGCATTACCTATTTTGTTATCTGTGCATCCCGTAGATCCCGCATTAATGACAGCGATCCCTGCATTAATGCTGACGATGTTATTTGTGTATTTCCAATTCGGAATAGGGCCTTTGACTGCTCCCACCACAGCAAACCATTTAGCTGGCCGCGTGATCAACTCAGTGTTGTGATTAACGGAAATGTTCCCGTTGCCACATAGGATATCCGAGCAGTACGTGTACCCACCTGCAACGGCCGCTGCTGTATCTCCGTTCTGATAGGTGGAGCTGACATCGTCGAAGATGTTGTCGTGAATCGAAATTCTTCCAATTGGTAAATAACTCGGCGGAGGATTCGCCAGGAAAAACACTGACGCGGTATGAGATGTGTGGTTGTATCTGACTGTAAGATCCATGACTGATATGTAGGAGAGCGTCCTATCAGCTGGATTCGACCCGTTGACCAAGATAGCGGCACCATTTTGTGTAAATCCAGACCAGCAGTGCTCCAAAATGTTACCGTCCAACAGCACTCGTTGGGCGTTTTTGAGCTCGAACAAGTTCTTCACCACAAACGGGCAGTATCCTGGAGTTTTGCGGCACTTCGTCGTATCGCTATTAGGACGACCGACAAACCCGGGTTGTCCAGGCATCCATGTCAATGGCTTAAACATATGATTGTTGGTGATCTCTATATCTGCCGGGGTGACTGAGTTGGTCTTAACACCCCCAAACAATATGGTTTCGGCCGCGGCTTCTAAAAAGTTGTTGTGAATCTTCCAAATTCCTTGCGGAAGGCTCCCCGTGCCGCCGGCAATAGCCTGCGAATCTTCACACACGGCGATCTGTGCGGCGCAATGAAAGTCGTTAATGTAAGAGTCAACGACAGCTGCATACGTGATCCCGCTGAGCATGACTCCTCGCATGGTGTCGTACATGGTGACTCCATGTATCCAGTCGCGGTCGACCACGATTTGAAGGGCAGCTCCGCTTGGCGAGACTAAGGCCACATATATCGATGAGGTTAGTGGTCTGGTTATTTCTAACCCGGGCCCGAGGCGGTAATGGTTGGCGCCACCAACTATTGTTATAGGACCAGCGTTACCTGCCACGAGTCTGGCCATCGCCTTTGTTGGTGTGGCACACGGGAACCCGGGACGACCAGCCAGGGATGCTACTCCCGCATAGCAGGGCGAAATTCGCTTTCCTTCGGGCGGCAGGGATGAGTCAGGAGCGCTAGTTCTTATGACAATCCAATGCTGATCATCACAGGGCTTCGCAGGCAAGGAATAGTTCCCAGTAAATGTTGAGCCAGCCTGCAGAAGTAGTGTGTCACCGCAGTGAGCATTATTTATGGCTTGCTGCAAATTAGCGCCTGCCGGCACGATCGTTCTTGAGCCGAGGGCAGGCGTGCTTGCCATGGATGAACTCACGTAAACGCGGGGTAATTCCGCTGGCCCATCGGTTGACGCTGACACGATGAGACTCACGCTAAATATTAAGGCTGCGGTAACGCCGATAAACATGACGAAGTCGCGAATGAGTGCAGTGATACGGAAGACTCTTAATTCCTGCGTGTTCACGCCCTGCTCCTTTGTTAAAACTCAGCTTCTTTGTGGAAGACAGCGATAAACGAAACTACGGCGCTGTAGATGAGTGTGCAGAAATTCTCGTTCACGCCGGATGGGGTGTCAAAATCGGAAGGTCCGTCTTCAGCGAACCTTCGGGAAAGTTCCTTTCTGCGCGCCTTACCGCACGCGGCACTCGGACGACGATTCCCGGCGATGAAGCCTCCAATTGCTCCACTGGATGTTGATCGCTGAGCGCTGAATGCGGCGTTTGCTATCCTGAAGTTAATGCCCTCCCTCTACGCCCGCTGGATGCACGACTGGGAAACCCGGCTCACGTCGGTGGACAACAATCGCGTGGTGCGCCCACTCGAATGGGGTATTGAGTGGACCCGCGACTGGCCGTGCCGTAACGGCTTCCTGCCACATCAGACGGACGATCAGTGTGAGCGCTACCTCCGCGAGTACAACTTGCGAGCTGTTGCAGCCAGTGATGAGTTCTTCGCTCACAAGACACCTTCCGACTTCCGGCTGGAAAAGCGAGAAGTACAGGTATTCAGCACGAGAGAGATTCCTGAACCACATTTGGAGAAAAAAGTTGGCGGAACATACGCGGAATTTCTGCGCTTCACTTCACCGGTGCACACGCCGTATGCAGAAAACAATCTGGCCAATGCCCGCTGGTTTCCGGCGAAAGGAAAGAGTGCAGTCGTACTGCTGCCGCACTGGAACTCGGATGCGCTGCATTACAACTCGCTGTGCCGCATTTTCAACCGGCTGGGCATTTCTGTGCTGCGGTTGAGCATGCCGTATCACGATATCCGCCGCCCCGCCGAAATTCGCCGCGCCGACTACGCCGTTTCCGCAAACATCGGCCGCACCATGGATGCATGCCGCCAAGCGGTCCTAGATATCCGCTGCTGTCTTGATTGGCTGGAACAGCAGGGCTACGAAAGCCTGGGTACAGTTGGCACCAGCCTGGGCTCGTGTTATGCGTTCCTGGCCGCCGCGCACGATTCTCGAATAAAGGTCGCCGCGTTCAATCATGCTTCGACATACGTCGCGGACGTAGTCTGGCATGGACAATCTACACGCCACATACGCGAGGGACTGGAGCAGCACATGGACATTGATAGATTGCGCGCGCTCTGGACCGCGGTAAGCCCAATGTCATACTTCAAACAATTCGCACGTTGGAAGCGGAAGTCACTGATCGTCTATGCGAAGTATGACCTGACCTTCCTTCCAGAATTTTCGAAGCAAGTAGTGGCGGAATTTGAGCGCTACAAGCTTGACCACAAGGTTGCGGTGCTGCCCTGCGGACATTATTCGATGGGAGAAGCTCCCTACAAGTACATCGACGGCTGGCACTTGGGATCGTTTTTGGGACGAGCGTTCAAATCTCTAGCTTAGAATTGCTTTACGGGTTGGTAATAATTGTCGATAGGTCTTCCTGACTTCTTGCCTGCGCCTCGATCCTCTGATCCACGGAGTGGATATGAACCAAGACGTGAACTCACCAAGGAATCCCAAATCCTTTTTTCATCCGGGACTCAGCGCCATAGCATATGGCTTTGTAGTTCTGGCCTGTTTGCTTCTTGCAGACGAACTGTCTCTACATTACGGATTGGGACCCTGGCACCGCGCAATCGATGACTTCTGCGGCGCGATCATTGCAGGCTTGCTCGTCTACCGGCACCAACACAACCGTTCGAAGTACCTGAATGAGAAGTTGAAAACTATCGAATTAATGAACCACCACGTTCGGAATGCACTCCAGGTGATCGTCGATTCGGTTTATCTTCACGGGCATGCTCAGCAACTGGAGGAGATTCATAATTCCGTCAAGCGAATCGATTGGGCATTGCGAGAAATTTTGCCCGGACGTGTATTGGACGAATACAACGATCCGCAAAATTCCGGTGACCAGAAGGCTGGCAGTCAATCAGCAGCTTAGCCCGGGACCTCTAGTCACTAAGCCCATCTGGCATTTAGGATGTCTGCTGTGTGAAAACCATGAGCCATTCTGCTATGTCGCGCCCCCTTCACCGGGCGGATCCGGAAGTTGCCGCCGCCATTGACAACGAGACTCGCCGTCAACACGAGGGCTTGGAATTGATTGCCTCAGAAAACTTTGTAAGTGAAGCCGTGCTTGAGGCAGCGGGATCGGTGTTCACGAATAAATATGCTGAGGGCTATCCCGGAAAGCGCTACTACGGAGGATGCGAGTACGCAAACGTAGTCGAAAATCTGGCCCGTGATCGTGCCAAGCAGCTCTTCGGCGCCGAACATGCGAACGTGCAGTCACACTCGGGATCGTCGGCCAACATGGAGGCCTACTCCGCGGTTTTGCAGCCCGGAGACACGATTCTTGGACTGAATCTGGCACATGGCGGTCATCTCACGCACGGACATCATCTGAACTTTTCCGGCAAGACTTACAAAATTGTTCCGTATGGCGTAACCAAAGAAACGGAAACTATCGATTACGACGATCTCGAAAAGCTGGCCGAAAAAGAACGCCCGAAGCTGATCATTGGCGGAGGCAGCGCCTACCCACGAATCATCGACTTCGAACGTATGCGCAAGATTGCGGACAAGGTCGGAGCGCTATTTCTGGTCGATATGGCGCACTTCGCGGGTTTGGTAGCGGGCGGAGTGCATCCCTCGCCGGTTCCGCACGCTCACATCGTCACTTCAACCACACACAAGACTTTACGCGGCCCACGCGCAGGAATGATTCTTTCGCGGCAGGAATTCGCGCCCGCAATCGACAAAGTTGTGTTTCCGGGAATGCAAGGTGGCCCGCTGGTTCACATCATCGCCGCAAAGGCGGTCTGTTTCCGCGAGGCGCTGCAGCCCGAGTTCCGGGACTACGCAAGGCAGATTGTCGCTAACGCGAAAATTCTCGCAGAAACATTGGCCGGCGAAGGCTTCCGAATTATTTCCGGCGGGACTGACACTCACCTGATGCTGGTGGATGTTTTCAGCAAAGGCATGCTGGGCAGCGAAGCTGAAAAAGCTCTTGGCGAAGCTGGCATCACCGTTAATAAAAATGCGATCCCGTTCGACACTAACCCTCCAATGAAGCCGAGCGGCATTCGTATCGGCACACCTGCGTTAACCACACGCGGGATGAAAGAACGCGAGATGCGGCGGGTCGGAAAGTGGATTGCGGAAGCGCTCAACAATCGCAATGATGCTTCAATCCTTAGCCGGATTCGCCGCGAAGTGCTCGAACTGGCGGACGCGTTTCCGCTTTACGTAGAGCGCAGGGAGAGGGCCGTTGTCGAAGTCCGGGCTTAAGCGCGAATCCAGCACGGGCGTGGGTGCGCCTGCCGTCTCGTGGAATGCCCGCTCATGATGGCCTGACACCGCGCTCTGTGGTTAAATCTCCCTGTGAGGATTGCCATCGATATTCGCCGGATGAATGAGTTCGGCGTGGGCACTTACACGCGAAACATCATCCGCGCCCTGGCCCAATTAGATCGCCAGAATAAATATTTCCTGCTCGGCCCTCCGGCAAAGGTCAGCGAAATTGGCAAGCTGCCCGATAACTTCAAAGCCGTTTCAATATTGCCCAGTGACACACTGCGCGGAGAAATGCAGTACAGCACGGTCGTGAAACGTCTGAATTGCGACCTGACACATATTCCTCATCTGTTCTGGTTCCCTCGCCATTTGCCCTGCCCTTACGTCGTGACCGCACACGATTTGCTGGACCACCTTTATCGTGCGCGTAACGGATCCAGCATCAAGCGATTTTTGCATTTCAAATTTACCCAAAGAATACTGAAACGAGCGGCTCGCATCTTCGCGGTATCGCGATTCACAAAGAGTGAGATCGAGAAGTTGTTCGGAATTGATTCACGCAAGATCGAGGTAGTTTACAACGCCATCGATCAGCGATTTTTAACCGGACACGCGACCGATTCGGACCGGCAATTTCTGGCCGAAAGATATCAGGTCACCTACCCGTTCGTCCTCTATGCCGGGCGTATTAGCCCGCAAAAGAACCTGGTGCGCATTATCGAGGCGTTCTCGGCACTTAAGGCCGACCTGGTGAAACAGGAACTTTATCCAGACTTGAAGCTCATTATTATTGGCGACGAGCTTTCAAAAAACCCGGACTTGCGGCGCACCGTGGTGCGAGGCGGAGTCCAGAACGACGTGCGCTTTATGGGATTTGTGCCGATCGAAGTGCTGAAGAGTTTTTACGATCTGGCCAAGGTGTTCGTCTTCCCCTCACTTTACGAAGGCTTTGGACTACCGCCGCTCGAGGCCATGGCACATGGAACTCCGGTATTGACTTCGAACACGTCATCGATCCCCGAGGTAGTGGGGAACGCTGCGGTGATGGTAAATCCGGAAAACGTTTTTGAAATTATGCGCGCGTTAGAGAGAGTGCTGATCGATCATTCCTTGCGCGAAAAAATGCGACAGCGCGGATACGAGCAGGTCAAGAAATTTTCCTGGAACAACTCAGCGGCGGCCATTATCGCTGCGTATGAAGAAGTCGCCGGAGTGCGACCTTCAGCCGCATCGGAGCGCCGGGTGGCGAACTCCTAAACTAGAGGAAGACTTACCGGAATTCAGGCCTTTACGAGCGGCTGGCCTGGAGATTTGCGTGCGAGTTTGGCCAATTTTGCGGTCAGTTGCGAACGCTCCGACTCGGAGCTGGCAGCGGCAATTCGCTTACGTAGCTTCTCGACTTTTTCTTTGCGAACGCGACGGCGACGAATTTCAGGCCTGCGGCTGGGTGCGGACATTAGTGCTCCTTGGTTCGAATGAAGGCTTACGCTATTTTACGTGAAGCTGCGAAGTTCTGCTGAAACCAACAAAAAATGGGCTGGCATTTCGCCAGCCCATATCTGCGGATCCGTCCCGTATCAGTGGCCTTTGTGCCCTTTCTGTTCTCCCTGAGGGCGCGGAGCACTTTCATGAGGCCGATTGTTTTCCTGGTGGAACGCTGTCGGACGCGTAGCGGCTCCATGATTTTCGGCACGCGGCGCCGGCCCGTGATTCTCCGGACGCACGTTGTTGCGCGACTGTCCACCGCGATTGTTACCAGCATTTTCGCGTGGCATTGGCCGTTCGAAATTTCGGTTCTCCGGGCGATTGGTTTGGCGCGCATTGTTCTGCGGGCGAGCCACCTCGCGGTTCATTGCCCGATTGTCCATGCGATTTTCCATGCGATGGTCCGCACGATTGTCAATTCTGCGGTCTGTGCGATTGTCCATGCGTCGATCGGCGCGATTGTCCATCCGCCGGTCCTCGGCAGCCCTCGCCGCGACCACGTTACGACCGTGGAATTCTCCAGGCCGCGCCGTGGCTGCGATTGCTGGACGGCCATGGTTCACTGAGGCCAGCAATTCGCGGTTGCCACGAGCGCCGTGCTCGTGTTCGATTTGCATGTGTGTCGCTTCAAAGTGCCGCTCGTGCATGAATCTTTCTTGTTCGTGTGATGGCCGTCTGTTAATGCCACCCGGCCCGCCGTTATACGCTACGCGATTCACGGTCACGTTATTGATGACGGTCCGATTATAGATATGAACGTTGGTGATGTTTACGTTGTTAACGGTGCGGTTGTAATAGAAGTTCCGACCGCGCCAATAGCCGCCTTCATAACCTTGGCCGAAATAGCCGAAGCCGTAATTAACCCCGCCGTAGAAGCCAATGTGCGGGCCCCAGTAGCCGATATGCCAGATATAGGCTCCGCCATTCCAGCCCCAGTATCCCGGAGTCCACAACAGGCCCGGCTCAGGCGCGACCACCCATGTGCCCGGCACCCAGTAGTAGCCATCCGACGAATAGGCCCAGTAGCCCGGAGTCCAGATATATCCATCGCCAGGGCAAGGCGGTTGCGCGTAAACCGGCAGCACCGGTGGCGCAATGTTTACGGAGACGAAAACGCCCGCAAAAGAGGAGCCTGAAATCGCCAGCACCACGAGTGCAAAAAGTAAGCAGCGAACAATTCGCGTGATTTGCATAATTCTCCTTTTCGTACATCACGCGCGGAAAACCGCGCGTGATCAGAGACCGGTTCCACAATCGTCCTTACTGGCCGACTAAATGAACTTTACGTTTGACAACGGAATCAGCCGCGCTGTTCCGCTGCGTATATAAACGCGAGTTCCGGAAATTTGTTGCTGACGAAGTGTGTGCTGATTCTACAGTGGGTTGGCCGGAGTCTTTTAAGCGGGTTACCAAAGGGGATTACATGAGTAACCGCCAGCTGCGCCGCACGTGGATGCTTATAAATTGATTCAATGACTCGGTAGCATCTCTCGTACTATGCACGAGAGACCGCGTCTGCTATGCTCTCCCCTCAAGTTCGGTAAAGACGCCATGTCGACGAACACGCGCCCGGCCCAGGATCAGTTACTTGCATCAGTGCAAACTGCGAAGAACCGCCTGCACTATCTTTCGCACAATGACTGGATGCTCCTCGTAGATCGCGCCAAGCAGGTTGCATTCAAAAAAGGTGACGTTTTCATTCAGCAAGGCTCGCACTCGAAGACGTTGTACATTATTGCGGCGGGCAAGGTGAACGTTAGTATTTCAGGCGCAGCCTTGGCGCAGATCGGACCTGGAGAGATCTGCGGCGAGATGGCATTTTTAGAAGACAGCCGTCCCAGCGCAACCGCTACGGCCGAAGAGGAAGTGCACGCGTTCTCCATCGAGTGGGAAAAACTGGCTGAACTATTCGAGTTGTTCCCACATTTGGCCTCGCGGTTTTATCGTTCGCTGGCGGTGAACCTTTCGCGCAGGCTTCGAGATCAGATCGTGCAAAAAAAACGCTGAGGACTCGGACAGTTTCGCAAATAAAAAAAGGCACGCCTTAGCATGCCTTTTCGAGTTTGGTGATCTAGGCAGCAGCGCGACGAACCGCGCTCGCCTCATCTTCCCTGTAAAGCCAGGCGCCAAGAACGGCGGCAATAATCATTTCGAACAGCGCCACAACCGCGGTGATTACCAACAGTCGCGTCGGTAAAAGCCCCAAAGGATAATTCGCAACATTCGCAAGCAGCACTGCCAAACCCCAGGTGACTACTCCAGCTCGCGCCGCTGTACTCGGACCCGCTCCGTAGCGCGTACGAATTGCCGCATATATCCAGACAGCCGCAATGCCAACCAGAAAACCCCAAACGTTGTATATCGCGATTGCGCTTCCGCTGGGTACCGCCGGCTTTCCCAGCGCTTGCATTGCTTGACCCCAGTCTGCTTTTAAGACAACGCCATTTGTGACGAACTCGACGACATTGATCACCACCCCAGCCAGCAAACCTCCCAACACAACGCGGACCCGATTTGTATGTGCCATTTAAATCCTCCTTGTTGGACCATGCACAAGTTCAAGCACAGCTGTACGATTGACCACGACCGCGGCAAAGCAGCGCAATTATGCACCTGTTTTCGTCAGTTGCCAATGAGTTTTAAGTTTGGATAGTGGTGCCGTTTCGCCATCCTCGTTATTCAGGTTTGGCTTTGGCTTTGGTCTTGTCCTTGTCCTTAGCCTTAGCTTCCCGCTCGGCTTCCAGCTTGAACTCTCCCTGTGGCCCTTCCGGTCGTGCCTGCACGTCGATAGAAATGTCGGACCAGTCTGCATTGGTGGTGTCCCGTTTCCCATATGGTCGTTCCATTGAGGCGTCAAACCCTCGGGACGTTAGCTCATTAACAATGGCCTGTGCTAAAGCTATACTTTCCCTCTCAGGTGCAGATGCGACTTTTACTCCGGTAGGGATGTTTGTAATTGGATCGGTGGGTCTAATACCACCCGTCCGAGTAACGGCTAGGCTTTCTGGCGGCGGAACATCAAAGTTCGCGTTCCGAAGTGCCTTAGCTATATCTCTAGCGAATCCTGAACCCTCTGTATCGAAAGCCCCGCAAATTATCTGCACGATATGCTTAGAGGGAAATCTACTCCGAAGACCAGAGCCAATTTCTTGCTGTTGTTGCTTTGTTAATGATCTCCAAGCGACTGCCGCCTCAATTCTAACGCGGGCTAGTGCTTCGTCCTGCGCTTTCTTGCGCAGTAACTCAACAAGTTGGTCGGATGCTGCTCGCAATTCAGCATTCTTTGAGCGTAACTTACCATTGATTGATGTGATGCTTATGCCGGTCCAAAGTTCGCCAACAATACCCCCGGTTATAAGTAGGACGCTGACGATTTCTACTACGAATTTTATGGTTGACGGTTTGTCGGAGGGGCGAATTATACCAGACTGCCAAACCGTCATATCATCGCGCCGCTCACGCCAAATCACCCACAGTTCCATCGCAACGCCGAAGGCGACTATGCCGGTAACCCAAGGGAGTCGGCGCTCCAAAGGAACTGACGAAGTATCTAGAACCTTGATATCCCTCTCTAATGCAGATATGGCTCTCTCTAAAGCTGAGGCATCGGCCGGCAGTGTCGAGGCAGCTTGGAGTAAAAGTGCGAGGGTCACAATCGTTGCGCTTCTTGTTTTAATCGTCGTTGCACTTTACCTCGTGATCTTAGCACTGAGTCTGCCCTTCCTTATTTCCATTGACCGGCATCATGGCCGAGATGTGGCGAGGTCTGATAGGACAGATCTCAAGCGAGCGTGAGCGAAGGGGAGCCCCGCAGCCGAAATCCTGAGCGAAGCCGAAGGACCGTAATTTAGATGAAAGCAGCTGGACCTATAAGCCGAATTCTGTCTGCGGGATTTCTCCCACAGGACGGCCATTCCTCTGGGCTACGCATTACTGCGCAGCTCAAGCGACCTACCCGGAGGTTGTGGCGCGCCGAGCCGGCACGCGTCCGTCGAAGCTTGCGCTGCGAACAGACTCCCTCCCTATTTGGTCTTGCTCCGTGTGGGGTTTGCCCTGCCCGCTACATTGCTGCAGCGGCGGTGCGCTCTTACCGCACCTTTTCACCCTTACCCCGGCGTTGCCGCCCGGGCGGTATGTTTTCTGTGGCACTAGCCGTCAACCGACTTTGAAGTCGGCTTCCCGGACGTTATCCGGCACACTGCTCTATGGAGTTCGGACTTTCCTCCCGCACTTCTTGACGAAACGCGAGCGACCGTCCGGTCCAGCTGCCTACATAGTGATTATATGCGAAGGAGATGTAGAACCGAGGGGTACTCGGTGGTTGGACAGCCGACGGCGGCTGTCCACAAGTGGTTTTATAAACCGTGTGGGTCGGACATTCTTCTCCCACACTAAGGATTGCCGCCGACGCTTTCGAAGCGATGGTATTCTTATCCCATAGATGAGCAAGGTGAAACAAGATGTCGAGCGGCTCCTTAATAAGCTTCCTGATGACTGCTCAATAGAAGACGTGCAGTATCACCTCTATGTTGTGGAAAAGGCGCGCCGAGGACTGGAAGACGCACGCGCAAATGGCACTTTGTCAGAGGAAGAAGTGGAAGTCCGCTTGAGCAAATGGCTGCCCGAGTAGGCTGGTCGCAGCGTGCTTTGCGGGATGTCGAGGCAATAGCCGAGTACATTGCCGAGGATTCTCCAGTCTACGCCGCTGTCGTAGTGCGGAACATCATCGCTCAAACTAAAATGCTTTCTCAGTTTCCAAGGTGCGGTCGCAAAGTCCCCGAGTTTGATGATGACGGTATTCGGGAGCTACTTGCTTATAGCTACCGGATCATCTATCGCATCGAGGAAGATAAAGCGGCTGTTTCCGCGTTTTTTGTGTATCGAAATAACTCGCGACGGGAGCGGGCGCGTTGGGTTGAGAGTTTGTACTCGCGGTTCTTCGAAAAGAGTGAACTGAAGCAGGTGAGGGACACTCTTGATTGTGAGTCTGGAGACGCTAAGATAATCGCACTCGTTGGTGAAGAGGGTTCAGCATGGACCGATTATCTGAATTTCTTTGAACTTGTGGCCTACCTTCACGAATCCAAACAAGTAGCTCGCGAGGATGTTAAGGCTCTGTTCGAGTACTACATCGGATGTCTAAAAAGACACCGGGCTGTAATGGATTACATCGGCGATCAAAGTAAAGGATTTAAATATTTGCGTAAACTCTTGCTTAAGATTTAGGAATCCGGGCGAAGCATGAAACGCTACCTTTTTTCGTATGGAACGTTGTTGCCCAAGCGGGCTCCGGCCGAAATAGCGCCTGTCGTGCGCCGTCTGCGTCGGGTAGGCCGCGGACGAGTACACGGAAGACTCTACGACCTGGGAGAGTATCCGGGCGCAGTACTCAGCAAGAGCGGTCCGGTTATTGCGGGACAGATTTTCGAACTTCCCGACGATCCTGACGTCTTAGAAAAACTTGATGAGTACGAAGGATTTGACCCCTCCCGCCAGCAAGGGAACCTTTTTGTGCGTAAGAGGCGCCTCGTCAGCATCGATAACGGAAAGAGAGTCTGGTGCTGGATTTATGTTTACAATCGGCATCCAGGTAATGCTCCGAGTGTCGCTGGGGGGGATTTTTCGAAACTTCGATCGCGTTAAATCTGGCTCAGTTCCCCTGCTCGACCGTCACCATCGCGCTCCGCTTTCTCTTGTTAGCCTGTAGGACTTTTTTCCTGAGCCGTAGTGACTTAGGTGTAACTTCCACGAACTCATCGTCGGCAATAAATTCGATGGCCTGTTCGAGGTTCAGCTGCTTGAACGGGATCAGGCGGATCGCTTCGTCGGCAGTCGACGACCGCATGTTGGTCAGTTTTTTCTCGCGTACCACGTTCACGTCGAGATCGGTGTCCTTGGCATTTTCGCCGATGATCATCCCCTCGTAGACATCGATACTCGGCCCGACGAATAACTCTCCGCGCTCCTGCAGGTTCCACAACGCGTAGGACGTGGTCACGCCCGCGCGGTCGGAAACCAGTGCCCCCGTTGGCCGGTGCGGAATCTCACCCTGCCATTCGGTGTATCCATCGAAGAGCGAGTTCATCACGATCGTGCCGCGCGTATCAGTAAGCAACTGGCTGCGAAGCCCGATTAGTCCACGGCTGGGCACGCGGAATTCCACGCGCACGCGTCCGTAGCCGTGGTTGTGCATATTGGCGACTTCGCCTTTGCGCTCGCCCAATTGTTGCATCACCACACCCACGAAATTTTCGGGGACGTCAATCGTGAGGTGCTCCACCGGCTCCATCAGTTTTCCATCGACACGCCTGGTGACGATCTCAGGCTTTCCAACCATAAGCTCGTAGCCTTCGCGGCGCATCATCTCAATCAGAATGGACAGCTGCAGTTCGCCGCGGCCCATCACCTTGAATGAATCCGTAGTCCCGGTTTCTTCGACACGAATGGAAACGTTGGTGAGCAGTTCTTTTTGCAACCGCTCGCGCAGATTTCGCGACGTAACATACGTTCCATCACGGCCGGCAAACGGAGAGGTGTTCACCGTAAACTGTATCGCGATCGTCGGCTCGTCAATGGCAATGTGCTCAAGCGGAGCCGGATTTTCGGGATTGGTAATGGTCTCGCCTATGGTGATGCCTTCCACCCCCGCAACCGCGATGATGTCGCCCAACTCGGTCTCAGTAATGTCGGTCCGCTTCAATCCCGAGAAGGAAAATAATTTCGTGATTTTTGTTTTCTCGATCGCGCCACCTAGTTTTGCGATTCCAACTTCTTCGCCGGTTCGCATGGTGCCATTGAATACACGCGCGATGGCGAGCCGTCCCAGGTAATCGCTGTAATCGAGATTTGCGACCAGGATCTGCAGCGGCCCGGCGGGATCGCCTTTGGGAGCTGGGATTCTCTGCACTATCGCCTCGAATAACGGCTGTAAGTCTTCGCCTCCGCCTTTGATATCGGTTGAAGCGGTGCCGGCTTTGGCATTGGTGTAGAGCACAGGAAAGTCCAATTGCTCTTCGGCGGCGTCGAGATCGATGAAGAGATCATAAATTTCGTTGAGCACTTCCTGGGGACGCGCGTCGGGACGGTCAATTTTATTGATCACCACAATTGGCGGCAGCCTGGATTCAAGTGCTTTGCCCAAAACGTATCGCGTTTGCGGCAGGGGGCCTTCGCTGGCATCGACCAGGAGCATGGCGCCGTCCACCATCTTCAGCGCGCGTTCAACTTCGCCGCCGAAGTCGCTGTGCCCAGGGGTATCTACAATATTGATCTTCACATCGTGGTAGAAGATGGCCGTGTTCTTGGCGAGGATTGTGATGCCGCGCTCGCGCTCCAGTTCGTTCGAATCCATTACGCGTTCGACGACGGCTTCATTGGCGCGAAATGTGCCGCTCTGCCGCAGCATGGCATCAACCAGCGTGGTCTTGCCGTGGTCAACGTGCGCAATAATCGCGATATTGCGAATACCTGAACTCAAATGATCTTCCTTCCCATGAGAAATGCCGCTGTATCTACTTTACCTTATGGTGGTGAAAAGCCGCGTTTCCGGGCAAGTTGGGCCGCTCTCGATTGCGAGCGCGAGAGAGCAAACTCCACTCCTTACCGCGCGTCTAAATCGACGTGCGTACAAATAGAGCGGAGGGAAGTGATGGCGGAAAAGTTTGCTGTAATT
>Ga0209474_10002204_pt1 | contig 18148 bp, 18 predicted proteins | sample GraSoiAngelo_145_FD_185902 | JGI IMG/M metagenome (GOLD analysis project Ga0209474, IMG submission 185902) | Grasslands soil microbial communities from the Angelo Coastal Reserve, California, USA - 14_1009_05_20cm (SPAdes) (version 2) | ecosystem: Environmental > Terrestrial > Soil > Grasslands... | reverse complement strand
CCCCATCATCGTCGACTACTTCATCCAGATGATGCGCAAGCGCCAGGCAGAAAATCCGGATGCCCTCGAGGCCGACGTGCACGACGAGCACCCGAGCACGCCAGACGCCGCGGCGGCCGCGAGCTAACCCCATGGCGCTGGATGCGAACGGCCACCCGGTCTCTCGCATCGCGCAGCGCAAGCTCGACCATCTCCGGCTGTCCCTCGAAGCCTCCGTACAGTCGACCCGGGGCGCCGGCTTCGAGCGCTTCGCTTTCACCCACCAGGCGCTCCCGGAGCTGGACCTGGACGCGATCGACACGAGCACCAGCTTTCTGGGCAAGCCACTCAAGCTGCCCTTCCTGATCTCGAGCATGACGGGCGGCGCGCAGGCCGCGGGCGACATCAACCGGCGGCTGGCGCTGGTGGCGCAGACGGTCGGCATCGCCTTCGGCGTCGGCTCGCAACGGGCTGGCCTGACGCACAAGGACCTGCGTCCCACCTACCAGGTTCGCAGTGTCGCCCCTGACGTCCTGCTCTTCGCCAACCTCGGTGCCGTCCAGCTGAACTACGGCATGCGCACGGAGCAGGCGTTGGAAGCGATCGAGATGATCGGGGCAGATGCCCTGGTGCTCCATCTCAATCCGCTGCAGGAGGCGCTGCAGCAGGAAGGCGACCACAACTTCAAAGGACTGATCGAGAAGATCGGCGTCCTCTGTAAGGAGCTGCCCGTACCGGTTATCGTCAAGGAGGTCGGCTGCGGCATCTCGGAGCGGACCGCACGGCTGCTGGCGGTGGCCGGCGTGGCCGCCATCGACGTCGCCGGGCTTGGCGGCACGAGTTTCGCCCGAGTGGAGGCCTTCCGGCGGGAGCGGCCCGAGGAGGTCGAGCTCGCCCTGGCGTTTTCCGAGTGGGGCATCCCGACGTCGGAGGCACTGGTCTTAACCCATCGGGCGGCGCCACAGCTGCCGCTGATCGCCAGCGGCGGGCTGCACCACGGCCTCGATGCCGCCAAGGCGATCGGCCTGGGGGCGGACCTCACCGGCTTCGCCCACGCCGTCCTCGCGGCGGCGTCCGAAGGCGAAGAGCCGGTTCGCCGCCTGCTCGACGGCTTCGCCTGGCAACTGCGGGTTGCCATGTTCTGCGCCGGCGCACCGAACATCGCCGCCCTGCATGCCAACCCACCGACGGAAATCAAATGACATTCGTGCTTTCCCTCCCCCGCTTGCGGGGGAGGGCAGGGTGGGGGCGTTGAAGACCAAGAGCTTCGCCAGCCGCACCGATCGCCTGCAGGCAATGAACCAGGCGCTCGACCGCGAGCTTTCGCGACTCTCCCAGCGGGCCGGGTCCAGCCAGAGCTCATTGCTCACCGAGATGGTCCAGTACCACCTCGGGTTGCGCAAAGCCGGCGACCGCCCCGGCAAGCGGCTGCGGGCGAATATCGCCCTGCTCACCTGCGAGGCCTTCGGACGGCGCTACGCCGACGCGCTCTGGGCGGCCGTCGCCGTCGAGCTGGTGCATAATTTCTCGCTGGTCTTCGACGACGTCCAGGACCACGACGAGCTGCGGCGCGGCCGGCCCTCGGTCTGGAAGGTCTGGGGCATGGGCCAGGCGATCAACGCCGGTGCCGCGCTGGAGGCGCTCGTCACGCGCGCTGTCGTCGACCTGTTGCCTGCCCGGAACGCCGACAGGACGCGGCCGGCGCTTTCCCTGCTTTCCGAGGCGATGCTCGCCCTGTGCCGCGGCCAGGTGATCGACCTGCAGTTCGAACAGCGCATCGACGTGTCGGTCGACGAGTACCTGGAGATGGTCGGCCTCAAAACGGCGGCCCTCTTCGAGTGCGCGGCACGGCTCGGAGGCCTGGCGGCCGGCGTCGGCGACGCGTCGCTCGAAAAGGCCGGCAAGTTCGGCTACCACCTCGGCGTCGCATTCCAGGTGATCGACGACATGCTTGGCGTCTGGGGCACCAGCTCGCAGACCGGCAAGGCAATCGGCAGCGACCTCAAGAATGGAAAGAAGACGCTGCCGACGCTAGTCGCGCTCAAAGGCGGAGCGGCCGGAAACCGCCGCGTGCTGCGCGCGCTATTGACCCGAGCGAGGTTCACCGCCGCCGAAATGGAGACAGCGCGCGCCATCATCACCCAGGCCAGTGCGCACGCCACCTGCCGCCGCCAGGCCGCCGAGCATCTCGCCGAGGCCCGACTGCAGCTTTTCGGCATGACCGACCGTCCAAACTGGGCCGTCCGCGCCCTGGCCGAGATGGTCACAACCCTGGAGTCGGGACTGGCTTAGCCGCGGTGATCGATCGTCGCGGGAGCACCAGCAGGGGTGGGGCTGGCACAATGGTCGGAGGAGGATGGGGTCAGCGGCTGTACGGACGCGTACCCCGAGGGTCGTGACTTATCTGGTTTGGGCTCTACTATTTGTTCTCGCCGTCGGGCAGCCGGCCGCCAAGGGTCCGTCGATGGCACCGAGTGAGGTGATCGGCGTGCACGCGGGAACCGACAACGAAGGCCTGCAGGGGAAGGTCTATGTCGCCCTGGGCGACAGCATCAGCGCCGGCCGTTTCGCCACGGCGCAGGACGGAACCTTTCCCGCGCTGGTCGCCGACAAGCTGGGGATGAACCTCAACCTCGTGGCCCGCAGTGGCGCCAAAGCAGCCTGGGCACTCCCGCAGCTGGGCGCCGTCGTGGCCGCCCACCCCGCGCTGGTGACGATCGAGCTGGGCACGAACGACGTGGGCTTCAACACTCCGCCAGAGGTGTTTGCCTCCCAATACGAGAGCATCGTCGCCGCCGTGGCAGCGCCGCAGACGCGCGTCCTTTGCATCGGCAGCTGGCTGCCGTCCTCGAGCTTAGACACGATCATTGCGCAGGCGTGCGAGCGTCACAGCGGGACCTTCGTCAGCCTGGATGGGTTCTACGGCGTCAACGACTTTCACGCTCCGGAGGGCGGATCGAGTTATCTCGGCCGCACCGACTGGTTCCATCCTGGCGACCAGGGACACGCCGCGATCGCGGCCGAGGTCCTCGCGGCGCTCGGCGCTGGGCCGGCGCCCGTCGTCGGTCCGCTGCCCCCGGCACCACAGATCCCCGACGTCATCCGGACGCACCCAAAGTAGGCGCGGCCCCACCACCGCGGTTTCGTCCGCCTACGACTCCAGAATTTCGCCGATCTTCAGCGCGAGATGCAATCCGAGCCGGACTTCCGCATTGCGCAGATCGACACCGAGCAGATCCTCGATCCGGCTGAGTCGGTAGAGCACCGTGTTGCGATGGAGGTGCAGGCGGTCGGCCGCATCGGTTGGACTGCCATTGGTCGCGAGGTAGGCGCCCAGCGTCTCGAGCAGCACGCCGCGGCGATCCTTCGCCCCCAGGCGCGTGAGCGCGTCGTCGCGAAACGCGCGCAGCTCCGGCAGCGGCTGAAGGGCGTAGAGAAGCCGGTAGAGACCCAGGTTCTTGAAGGCGGTCGCGCTGTCCGGTCCGAAGAGACGGCGGCCCATGGTCAGGGCCTGCTCTGCCTCGCGGGCGCCGCTGGCGATCTCCGCCGTTCCCGTCCGGACCGCGCCGTAACCGAGTGCGACCGGGCCGCTGGCGGCGCGCGCCGCACGATGGAGCTGCTCAATGAGGGCCCTGGGCTCGATCGCCCGCTTCCCCGCCAGGCTGACCAGCGCCAAGGTCGAATCACCCCGTTCCCGGACCAGCGCGCTGCTTCGCATGGTGGCGAGGAGACGCTCCCAGGCCGCGCGAACCTTCGGCGCGCGACCCGGTTGGGACGGCTCCGCGGCGATGACGAGGTATGGGGCGTCGACATCGAAGCCTTTGCGCTTCGCGCGTTCGCGGGCCGCCTGGTGTGAGCCGGGCCGCCCCGCCGTCAGCACATCGAGCAGCTCCTCGTCGACTTCGTCGCGGGCGTCGTGGGCGGCGCGAGCTCGAACCAGCTCGATGGCGCAGGCATGCGCGGCCCGGCCCACCGCCAGGCGGTGCATCTCCCCCAGCTCACCATCGGCGCCCAGCAATGACAGGAACCCCGCGATGCTGCCCTGCACCAGGATGGGCGCGACCAGCCGCGCCTGGCCATCGAGCAGCGGTCGCACCGCGACCGGCGGATCGAAGGCGCTGAGGGGCACCTCTCGCAACCACTCCTCCAGCGCCGGGCGCTCGGCGGCAATCGCCGCGGATGTGCTCTCCGGGAGCCGGCCGCCGCCGACGTAGTCGACGGTGCTGTCGCGCTCGAGCAGGACGGGCACACCGGTCAGCTCGTGCAGCCGCGCCAGCAAGGCGGGCAGGCCGCGTCCCGCCAGCGCGAGCTCACTCAGCTGGCGATGCAAGTCCTGCGCGCGCTCGTGCAGCTCGGCGCGCCGATCGACGATGTAGCGCAGCACCGATTGCTCGACCTGGTCGAGCGGCGTCGTCGCCGGCAACGAGAACAGCGGAAGCCCGTGGGCTTCGGCGACGCGACGCGCCTCGGGCGACACGCGGCCAAGGACGGCCGCGCCCGCCACTGCCTGGCCGACGAGCGATTCAACCAGGCGCGCGAGCGTCAGGCGCGTGTCGACGGCGGTCAGCACCTGCGGATTGATCAGGAGCAACTCTCCGCCGCGAAGCGGGGTGAAGGCGGGCGGCCGCGCCCGCAGCGCGGTGCACCATACGACCTCGCGCCGGCTGCCGGCTCCCCCGGCGACGAGCTCGGTCTCCTTCGGTAGGGCGCCGCGCCACACGTCGTCGACGGTGACATGCGGGTGGGGCGGGGCGGCCGATTTGGGGGAGGCCATCTTCGTACGCCGCGCCCTATATCGACGCGACGAGCGATATTATCCCACAGCCGGGACGGCGAGCTTCGGTCCCGGCGCACAAACCACCCATCCCCCGCGGGGGAGGCAGGCTCACGCTTTTCCCTCCCCGCTTAGCGGGGGAGGGCAGGCTGGGGGTTAGGCCGTTCGGACCCGGCGGCGAGAGGGACGGGTCGGCTTGGCCAGGGGACGGGCGCGCTCCCGGGCAGGGGTCTTCTTCGAGCCGTTCTCGGCCGTCTCGCGGCCGGCCTTCGCCGGGATCTTCCAGAGCGACTCGAGATCGTAGTACGAGCGCTCACCCGGAAGGAACACGTGCACGATCACGCTGGCATAATCGAGCACCACCCAGGACCCATCCTGGTAGCCGGCGGTGCGTAGTGGCCGGACGCCTTTCGCCTGGCAGGCTTCCACGATGGAGTCGGTGATAGCGCGCACCTGGCGGTCGGTGTCACCTTCGCAGATCACGAAGTAGTCGGCGATCGAGCTCTTCTGCCGGATGTCGAGCCGGACGACCCCCCGAGCCTTCTTCTCGGCAGCCGCGTTCGCAATGAGCCGGCTGAGCTGAAGGGGGGTCACCGAGCTAATTATCGCAATTGCATCAGACCTGGTACAGCTCGTGCGTACGGATGTAATCGGCCACGGCGGCCGGCACCAGGTCATCGATCGGGGCGCCGCGCGCCACGCGATCGCGGACCTGATGGGCAGCGATCGGCGGGGTATCGAGATGAACGATCCGGCTACGCGCCGGCACAAAGCCGAGCTCGCCCAGGGTCTTTGGCGCGAGCACGGTCTCGGGCCGATTGAAGATCACGAAGTACCCCTCATCGAGCAGCGCATCGGCATCGTGCCAACTGCGGATTTGCAATGCGGCATCCGATCCGATCAGGAACGCAAAGCGCCGGCCCGGATACTCGCGCGCCAGCTGGCGAATGGTATCGATGGTATAGGAGATGCCGCCGCGGTCCACCTCGGTGCGTGATGGAAGCAGGCCCTCGTGGCCGGCGACGGCAAGATCCACCATCCGTATCCGGTCTTCCGCCGGCGCGAGCGGGGCGGCCGTGCGATGGGGCGGCATGGCATTCGGCATCAACCAGAGCTGATCGAGGTTGGCAACGCCCAGCAACTGGCGGGCGGCGGCGAGGTGGCCATTGTGGATAGGATCGAAGGTCCCGCCCAGGATGCCGATGTCAGCGCTGCGGATCGTAGAGAAACTCCACATCGGAAATCCGAACCGTCTCCCCACCGTGGGCACCATGACGCGCGAGCGCGTCGTTCAATCCCCAGCGATCCAGCATTCGCTGGAAATGCGCGAGTCCTTCTGGATTGGTCATATCGGTCATCGCCAGCAGCCGCTCGAGCTGGTTGCCAGAAACTCGGAAGCCGTCGTGGACGCGCTCGATCGTAAAGGGCTCGGCCGAGCTCGGACCGCGATAGACCTTGAGCGCGGGCAGCGGCTGCGACGGTTCAGCCTTGCGCTTTTCCAGCATGCGCCATGCCGCCCAGAGCAGGTCCTTGACGCCTTCACCGGTGGCGGCTGAGATCGGAAAGGTGCGCCGCCGGAGCTTCACCAGGCGCTGCCGGAAGCCAAGCACTTCGGACGCGTCCCCAACGGCATCCATCTTGTTGAGCGCGATCAGGTGCGGGCGACGCGCCAGCGCTGCGCTGTATTTCTTGAGCTCGCCGCGAACCTGCTGGTAATCGCTCCAAAGCTTGTGTTGATCGCCGGCGGCTGTATCGATCACATGGATCAGCACGCGGGTCCGATCGATATGACGAAGAAACTGCAGGCCGAGCCCCGCGCCCTCGTGAGCACCTTCGATCAGGCCGGGCAGGTCCGCCATGACGAAGGTGGCGTCTTCGGCGAGCTCCACCACGCCGAGGACCGGCTCGAGCGTCGTGAAGGGGTAGTCCGCGATCTTCGGTCGGGCGGCGCTGGCGGCGGAGAGGAGGGTCGACTTGCCGGCGTTGGGCAGCCCGACCAGGCCGACATCGGCGATCAGTCTCAGCTCGAGCCAGAGCCACCGCGACTCTCCCGGCTCGCCCAGCTCCGCAAACCGGGGGGTCTGCCGGGTTGACGTCTTGAAGCTGGCGTTGCCGCGCCCGCCACGCCCGCCCTTGGCGACGACCAGGCGTTGCCCCTGGGCAACCAGGTCAGCGATCGTTTTCCCCTCCTCATCCTTGACCAGCGTTCCGGGTGGAACCTGGAGCACGACGTCCGCGGCATCCTTTCCATGGCGCCGGCTTCCACCACCTCGGCCGCCGCGGCTGGCGGGGAAGTGGTGCTTGAAGCGGTAGTCCTGCAGCGAGTTGAGCTGGCGGGAGACTTCGAGGATGATGTTGCCGCCGCGCCCACCGTTACCGCCGTCCGGTCCGCCACGCGGCACGAACTTTTCGCGGCGGAAGCTCAAGGCACCGGCGCCACCGTCCCCACCCTTGACGAAGATCTTGACGCGGTCCGTGAACATCAGGACCCGGCGCGGCCGGGCGACCTTTGCTCGACCGGCTTAGACGGCTTCGGCGAGCACGGAGACTTTCTTTCGGCCGTGCCCCGTCCGCTCGAAGCGAACCACGCCGTCGACAAGCGCGAACAGGGTGTGGTCGCGTCCCATGCCGACGTTGGTCCCGGGAAAGATCGCCGTGCCCCGCTGGCGAAGAAGGATGGTGCCGGCATTCACTGACTGGCCTGCGCCCGTCTTCATGCCCAGCCGCTGGCCGACGCTGTCGCGTCCATTCCGTGAGCTACCTGCGCCTTTCTTGTGTGCCATGTCTTACTCCTGGGTGGACTTCGATGCAGCGGCCTTCCGAGTTCTCGTCGCGGGTCGTGGGCTCGCCGGCCGCTCCGCCTTCACGGGCTGGTCACTCGCCGCCGGTCGGGCGCCCGTCTTCGCTTCGGGTGTCCGGATGGCGCCGATGCGCAGCTCGGAGAGCTGTTGGCGGTGTCCGGTCTTGCGCCGCTTGCGCTTGCGAGCCTCGAACTTGAACACGATCACCTTGTCGCCGGCCCGGTGCGAAACCACGGTCGCCTCGACCGCCGCCCCGGAAACGAAGGGCGTCCCCACCATCGGCCCGCCGTCCCCACCCACCATCAAGACGGAATCGAGGCGCACCGTCTCCCCGACGTTGGCGGAGACCCGATCGACCACGATTCGATCGCCCTCCGACACCCGAAACTGTTTTCCGCTGGTGGCAACGATGGCAAACATGGATATAGCGCCCCCGGGCGCGACTTCGTAGTGTACCACTAGGGAATTTGCTCGGGCCCCTGGTTGACGTGGTTCTCGTAGAAGCGGGTGATCTCGGCCTGATCGTAGCCGTCTAGGAACTCGATGTAGTCCCAGGCGACCAGCGCGACTTTCTTCTGCATCCCCCTGCTGTAGGGGGTGAGGACGACCTTGACCTCATGGTAGGTCGGCTCGACGGGCGCCAGGTTCGTGACGTAATTCTCGAGCGCGTTCTTCAGCGTGGTGCAGTCCGTGCCCGATGGGCAGTCATAGAGGATCGCGATCCCGCCGTGCTCGAGGTTGTGAATGTACTGGCCCTCCTGCAGCGTGGCAATCGTCTGCCAGTCGACAGGGGCAATGCCCTGTGCCGAGTAGTGGGGGCCTGAGGCGGGCGGATAGAACTTGTAGGTGGGAGTCGTCGACGGGTCGATGTGGTTTCGGCCCTCGTCGGCGACCGGCTGACCCACCGTGCCACTGACCGTCTGGAAGGGCAGCCGGTTCTGCGTCGCGACCTGGGCGGCGTGATTGAGGGCCAGCGCGACGATCAGGACGGCGAGGGCGGCCGTCCCGAGGACGCCGCCGATGATGAACAGGTTGCGGCGGTCGCGGGCGCGCTGGCGCGCCGCGGCCTCTTCCCGCTGCTGCTGCCGCAGCGCCTTCAGTTCCCGCTGAGTCCTGGACACTGCCCCTCATTCTCCCAAACGTACCGGCTCGCTAAACGCGTCCGCACCGTTAACCCGGCGTCACGATCACAGGCGACTGGTCGGACCCGCCGATCATCTGGGCATTGTTGCTGTTGCCGGAAACGACATTGGCGTGCGGCCCGAGCGAGGCCCCATTGATCTTCGCGGTGAACGTGATGACCAGCGTGGCGCCATTGAACCCGCCGGCAGGCACCACAAAGGGTCCCCACTGCGGCGTCGGGGAGCCGGCGGCTGGCTGTAGGCGCGAGCCGACGCTCTTCCCATTGATCACGACACTCGCGGTCGACTGGTAGGCAAAGCCTTGCGGCAGGGTGTCGGTGACCGTCACCCACTGGGCGGCGTCGTTGCTGTCGTTCTCGACCGTGATGACGTAGGTGACCGTGCCGTTCTGGCCGGCGTAGGGGGCGGTGGGCGCGACCGTCATCGTGATGGGGATCTTGGTGCCCTTGCCGACCGAGACCGGGGCGGCATTGCCCAGGGTTTGCGGCGGGACATCCGCGGCGCTGGTCACCGACGCGGTCAGGTTGTAGAGTCCGGGCGCCACGGCGGCGAGGATCCTGGCTTGAAAGGTGAGGCGCACCAGGCCCGGCACTCCATTACTCGCTCCCGGGATATCCCACGAGGACCAGAGCGGAAGGAGGCTGTTCGCCGGTGGATCGATGGTCGCCACCCGCAGGCCGTTGCCTTCGTAGCTGGTGGTCGTGCTGTAGAGGAAGCCGGGCGCCAGGCTCACAGAGACCACCACGCGCTTTGCGACGGCGGAGCCGATGTTCGCGACCGAAATCACGTAGGTCGCCAGGCCGCCGGTGGTTACCTGGCCGGCAGCCGCGGCCACCGTCAGGGTCAAGGAGGGGCGCGGTTCGACGACGATCGCGACCGGATCACCCTGGTCGATCTCCAGGCCGGTCGAGGTGGTGATCTTGACCTGGTTCTTGTAGTCGCCCGGATTCAGCGGCACCTGGACCTTGAAGCTCAACACCAGGGCGCTCACCGTGTTGCCGGTCCCAGCCGGGATCGTCCACGTCCCCCAGGACGGATTGCCTTTTATACCGGGATCGCTGGTCGCCGTCCGGATTGCATTGCCGCCCAGCGTCGTCAACTCGTAATAGTGAAACCCTTCGGGCAGGACATCTTCGACGACGACTCCGCGAGCCGCCCCGGCGCCGGTGTTGGCGATCGAAAGGGTGATCCCGGTGAAGACGCCGGGCGACACGTGGCCTTTGTGGTCGGCGCCGGCCCGTGCGTCGGTGGTCTGCGTGATCACCAAGCGCGAGGTTTCGCTACCGGTGCATGCGGCCAGCGCTACTGGGCTGAGCAGCAGGCTGACGGCGAGAGCGTTTGCGACGTTCCTGAGTGACTTTGGGCCCATCCGGATTCTTCAACGGAAGTGGGATCCCGCATTCGCCCAGCAAGCGCGTCAGCAGGCGCATCGGCATCCCAACGACGTTGTCGTAGGGCCCGCGGATCGATTTGACCAGCCGCTGGCCCTCGCCCTGTATAGCGTAGGCACCGGCCTTATCCTGCGCTTCGCCCGTGCGGACGTAGGCCGCGATCACCCTCGAGGAAAGTTCACGCATCGTGACATCCGTGCGCGAGATTCCATGGGCCTCGCAACCGGAGCGGCGGTCGATCACGTGCACCGCCGTATAGACCTGGTGCCGTCGCCCGGAGAGTGAGCGCAGGAAAGCGGCGGCCTGGCGGCGGTCGCCCGGCTTGCCGTAGATGCGGCGCTCGAAGACCACCTCCGTGTCGGCGGCGACTACGATCGCCCCTGCCGTTCGGGTGGCGACCGCGCGGGCCTTCGCGGCCGCGGCCCAGGCGACATAGCGCAGTGGTCCAAGCGGCGCTGGCGGCCGTTCATCGATTCCAGGCGCCACGGCCCGGAACGCAACGCCCGACCGCGTGAGAATCTCGATCCGCCGCGGGGATGTCGACGCCAGCACGATGGGTCGCACGAAATCTCCTCCGATCAGAGACGAAGCAAGCGCAGGAGCAGGGCGGGCGCGACCCCGCAGGCGATCGACACAGCGGGAACGACCCATTGAAGTTGGGAGCGCGGGCGTTGCGGCGATGGCGCCAGCGTGTGGCCGTCGAGCAGCGGCGCCAGCTGCAGCCCGGCGAGCAGGAGCGCGGCCAGCAAGCCGAGGCCAAGGCTCGCCTGGAGCGTGGCGATGACCGCCATCGACGCGCCGGCGAAGGTTACCGCCGGCGGCCAGTTGGATCGGGCGAGCAGCACGAGCCGGGCGGCCGTGCCAGACCAGCGCTCCGGCATCACCTCGATCCGGACGATGGCGAGGTCGATGAGAAGCAGGGCTACGGCCAGCGTGCCGAGCCCGAGCGAGTCACGCGCGCTGATCCCGACTAAGAGCAGGGCGAAGAGCAGCTGGTCGCGGACGATCGCCGAACGGCCGCTGCGGTCGATGAGCCACGCGAGCACCATCCGCGCCACCAGCAGCACGGCGCCCAGCGCCGCGATCCACTGCAAGCGAACGAGATTGGGCGAGGTTACGCTGGTCAGAGCGAGCATCACCAGAAACCCGGCGGTGGGGAGCACCAGGACACGGATCACCCCCACCCGCGAGGCCAGCACGATGAGGACGAGGCCGAGCGCGAGTGCCACGGCCTGCACGCGGGCGGTCGATGTAGACGTCGACGTCGCCACCCCCTGGAGCACCGGTGTCAGGCCAAGCACGCCGAAGGCGATCCACGCCAGGTGCTCCCCCTCCTTCGCCTGCACCGTTGCGACCGCGATCAACGCCCCCAGCGCCGCCCACCGCAGACTGGGTGCCGACGCACTCACGACAACGACGCCCAGGAGCGCGGTCCACTCGGACCCGATGGGCGTGAGGGCGGCGCCTGCGACCAGCAGCACGGCGCTGGCCAGCAGGATCGCCCCGCTCACGTCAACCGAAAAATCGAAGAGGACGATGTGGGCGATCGACGTGCCGACTCCCGCGGCGACGAGCGCGACGGCCGCAAGCCCCAGCATGGTCAGGCTCACCGGAAGCTGGAGCGGGCCCGGCAGGCGCCAGCGTTCGCCGGCAATCGGCATCAGGGCCATGGCTCCCGCCAGGCTCGCCGTCACCGGCCCGGCCGGGACGGCGGTGAGGATCACGGCCGCCGCGGCAGCCACCATGAGGACCTGGCCTTGCAGGCGCTCGGCCTGGTCGATCGGACTCGTAAACCAGGCGGCCCCGAGTGCGCCGAGGAACCATGGCACGACGCTCAGCAGCAGCGGGTTCTCGCCGACCGGTAGCCGCGAGGCGAGCAAGAGCGCCACCAGCAGCGCCACCGCGATGGTGGCGACGCGCCGGGTCAGCCCCTCGAAGCTCGAGTTGACCCGCTTCCCCGGGCGCGCCAATAGCAGCGATGCGCCGATCGGCCCGACCGTCCACGCCACCGATCCGGGGTCGACCAGCAATGCGAGCGACCACGCGGCCGCGGCCAGGGTGCCGACGGTTGCCGCCTGCCGTCTTCGTCCGGCGCTCCCATACGCCACCAGCAGACTCACGACAAACAGCGCCGCCGGGATGTAGAGAATCATGGCCGCGTCAGGACGTTGTAGACCGCCACGGCGAAGGCGCCCCACAACACGAATCGACCCCACGGCGGTACTGTCGGCAGGGCCGGCAGGGTGAGGGCTTTGATTTTCCCTCCCCACGTGGCCGCGGGACTCTTCCCTCCCCCGCTTGCGGGGGAGGGTAGGGTGGGGGCCTTGAGCCACCACGCAACGCCAAGACCGAGTGCAACAAGCAGAGATATGACCAGGGCCGGAAACAAGCGGCCGGCGGCCACGATCCCGAATGGGCTGGTCGCGACCGTTCCACCGGGAACCAGACGAACGGTCGCCGCCGCCGGCACCACGAGATGGCTCATCACGACAATCGGAAAGGCGGCGATCAGCAGGAGTCCCGCGCCCCAGGCGGTGGGGGGATCCAGCTGGAGCGATCGCGGCCGCTTAAGACGGCTGAGCGCCGCGATGGCCGACAGCGCGACTCCGACGCCCACGGGAATGACGCCGAAGAGGAGCCCGCGGGCGTTCAGCGCAAGGCCGCCCAGCCAGAGGCCAACGAAGGCCGTACTTCCCGGGATCATGGCGAGGTTCCCCAGCGTGAGTGCCTCGGGCAGGGACCCCGCCGCAACCCGAACGCTGGCCAACCCTGCGAGCGGTACGAGCAGCAGCCAGAGCCAGGTGCACGCCACGGTCATGAGCGGATCGGCGCCGGTCGAGAGCGCCAGCGCGAACGCGGCGTGGGCCACCAGTAACAGGGCGATGCGGCGGCCGGCCGAGCGCTCCAATAACGCGAGCGCGGCCATCGCCAGGGCCACCAGCGTGGCGGCCGCGAAGAGCACGACCGCTGTCGGGCGGTCAGGGAGCCGGCCGCCCATGAGCGCCAGCATGCGCATGAGCAGGTATCCTGCGGGCGCGACCCAGACGATGGCCGGCTCGAAGGCCACCGTCGCCTGCGGTCCGCCCGCGGTGACCGCCAGGGCCGCGACCCGCGCCACGACCGGCAACAGGACGAGGACGAAGGCGGGGAGCGCGAACGTATCCGAGGGGACGCCCGAGAAGCCGCTGGTTCCGACGGATTGAATCGCGCTGGCCGCGGCCAGCAGCAGCCCGATGTCCGCAACCTGGACGCTGAGGCGAAGCCCGCGGCGCCGCCGCGCGGTCTCGTCCAGCGCCCCCGTCCAGGCGAGGGTCAGCAGCTGCAAGGCGATGTAAACCAGCAGCAGGTTGTGGGCGAAGATCACCGCGCACGTGGCGGCGGCGGTCAGCAGCCACGAAAACCAGGGATCCCTTCGGTCGCCGTGGAGTCGCAGTCGCGCCAGCATGAGCAACGCGGCGGTGATGAGCGTGACGCTCGCAAATGCCAGCGAAAGGCCATCGAGCCGAATGGCGAGGTCGGCGTAGGGGAAGGTCGTCAGGTAGGGGACATCCACATGCTCGCCGGGCGCCAGGCGCAGCAGCTCGACCATGGCGATGATCCCGGCCAACCCGGTCGCGGCGACGGAGATCCAGCCGTTTGACGCTCGGCGCGGCCGTCGTCGAACAATGACCGCCGCTCCCAGCAGCGCAAGAAAAGGGAGTAGCGCCTGCGCCGCAAGCGGCATCTTCGGCTTAGCTCGAGGGTACTAGCGAGCGATGCGTGGCGTGGGGACCGCCCCACCCTGGAGTGGGACTTCTTCGGCGCAGTAGGGGCAGACGCTCCAACCCAGCTTGAGCTGTTTGTTGCACCGCGGGCAGAGCTTGCTGAACTGCGTCTTGCAATGCGGGCAGAGGACGTACTGGGAATCGATCGGCTCGCCGCAGCTGGGGCAGGGCCGCAACTCGCGCGCGGGGCCGCCGGGCTCGGACAATGCCTGGGTCTCGAGCTCCAGGGCGCGGCGTTCCGCCATCGTCAGCGGGGGCCGGATGATCATGTAGATGAACAGGCCGAAAATCGGCAGCACCAGGGAGAGGCCGGTGGCGAATACATGGAACAGCACGCTGTTCGAGCGCTCCCGCGCATCGCGGAACGCCCAGTACGAGAGGCTGAGCCAGAACGCCAGCAGGTAGAAGACGACGATGAAGAGCAGTGGTTTCAGTGACGTTAGATTCGGCAATGCGCCTCCTCACCAAGCATGGATTTGGACTCTCGCTACCTTACCCTAATTCCCCCGTTTCACCCAACAGGGCGCGCAGCCGGGTGGCGGCCTGCCTGGCCTGGGCCAGCCGGGCGCGCTCGCGCTCGACGACGGTGGCAGGGGCTTTCGCGGTGAAGTCGGGGTTGTTCAGCTTCGCCTCGATGCTCTCGATCTCGCGCCGTTTCTTGTCAAGCTCACCCTTGTGACGCTCGGTTTCGGCCGCGCCATCAGCCGGCAGACCGAGCTTGACGGTCGTCTGGCCGACCACCAGGACCGACTGTGGCATCCCTTCAGGCAGCTTGCCATTGAGCTCGAGCTGGGCCAGCGTCGCCAGGTAGGCGCGTCCGACGGGCTCCGTCAGCAGGCGCCGCGCGGAGGTCACCTCGGCCGGCTGCCGGCGCGACTTCTGATCGGACGACTGGCGCAGGTTGCGAACCGCCCGGACCACCTCGAGCAGGTGCGCCATCTCCTCCATCAGCCCGCGATCTTCAATCGTTTCGTCGGGCAGCGGCCAGGCCGCGTACATGATCGTCTCGCCCTCGTGGGGCAGCCGCTGCCAGAGCTCTTCCGTCACGAACGGCATGATCGGATGGATCAGCCGCAGCGTCGTTTCCAGCACATGGACCGCGACCGCCAGGGCCGTCGCGGTCGAGGCGTCGCCGGCCTGCAGCCGTGGCTTGATCAGCTCCAGGTAATCGTCGGCAAACTCGTGCCAGGTGAACTCGTAGAGGCCATCGATCGCCGGACCGAACTCGAAGCGCTGGAATGACTCGGTGACAACGCGGGTGACCGCGCTGAGCCGACCCAGGATCCACGTATCCGCGGGCTCGAGCGTCGCCTCGTCAATCGGCATCACCGCTGGCCGCTCCGGCAGCTTGGTCACCAGCAGCCGGGTCGCGTTCCAGAGCTTGTTGGCAAAGAGCTGGTATGACTTGATCTTCTCCTCGGAAAAGCGAATGTCCTGCCCGCTGGTGCCGAAGTACGCGGTCCAGGCGCGCGTCGCATCCGCGCCGTACCGCTCGATCATGTCCAGCGGGTCGACCCCCGTACCCAGCGACTTGCTCATCCGCCGCCCGTCGGGCGCCAGCACCGTACCGTGAATCAAGACATCCGAGAAGGGCACCACGTGCAGGAAGTGCAGGCTCATGAAGACCATGCGGGCCACCCAGAGGTAGAGGATGTCGCGGGCGGTATCGAGCACCTGCGTCGGATATAAGCGGCGCAGGTCTTTCGTGTCCGCCGGCCACCCGAGCGTGACGAAGGGCCAGAGCGATGACGAGAACCAGGTGTCCAGCACGTCTGGGTCCTGCGTCAGGTGCCGGTTGCCGCATTGCTCGCATTGTTGCGGGTCCTTGAGGTAGGCGACGGCGTGGCCGTTGGCGCAGGTCCAGACCGGGATTCGGTGGCCGAGCCAGAGCTGACGGGAAATGTTCCAGTCACGGATGTTGCGCATCCACCGGAGGTACTGCTCGCGCCAGCGCTCGGGATGGAAGCGCAGATCGTCGCTCTCCGCCACCGCGATCGCCGGCGCCGCCAGCGGTTTCATCCGCACCCACCACTGCGCCGAGACGATCGGCTCGATGACCGCACCGCAGCGATCGCAGTGGCCGACCGAGTGGCGATACGGCTCGATCTTCTGCAGGGCGCCCTCGGACCGCAGCATCTCGACGATCCGCTCACGTGCCGCGGGTACCTTCAAACCATGGAGTTGCGGGACCTCCGGGAGGTTCATCCGGCCGTCCAGGGTCAGGATGCTCAGGACCGGTAGATGGTGCCGCTCACCAATGTCGTAGTCGGTGGCATCGTGCCCGGGGGTCACCTTGACCGCGCCGGTGCCGAACTCCTGGTCGACCGCCTCATCGGCGACGATCGGCACGCGACGGTGGACGATGGGCAGCACGACGTATTTGCCGATCAAATCTTTGTAGCGCCAGTCATCCGGGTGAACCGCGACGCCGGTGTCGCCCACCATCGTCTCGGGGCGCGCTGTGGCGACGGGGATCGTGCCCCCGCCCTCGACGGGGTAGTCCAGGAAGTAGAGGTGGCCGTCCTCTTCGACGTACTGCACTTCCAGGTCAGAGATGGCGCTCTGGTCGCGGGGACACCAGTTGACGATCCGCGGACCGCGGTAGATCAGCCCCTCCTTCCAGAGCTGGACGAAGACATAGCGGATCGCCTCCACGTAGGCCGGGTCCATAGTGAAGCGGTTGCGCGACCAATCGGCCGAGAAGCCGAGGCGGCGCATCTGCCCGAGAATGGTGTGGCCGGTGGTCTCGTACCACTGGTTCACCAGTTGGTCCCAGGCCTCGCGGCCGATCGCTTCCTTGGTCGTCCCTTTTTTGGCCAGCTGCTTCTCCAACACGTTCTGCGTGGCGATGGCCGCGTGGTCGGTCCCCGGGACCCAGAGCGCCGCGTCACCGAGCATTCGGTGCCAGCGGATCAGGACGTCCTGCAGGGTGTACATCGCGTGCCCCATGTGAAGGTCGCCGGTGATGTTCGGCGGCGGCATCGAGATTGTGAAGGTCTTGCCGGTCAGGCTCTCGCGCGCTTTGAAGTAACCGCGTTGCTCCCAGGCGTCATACCAGCGCTGCTCTACCGCTTTGGGGTCGTACCGGGTCTCCATCGTGGCCACCTAGTTTAAAGGCAAGTCCGGTGTCCACCGGCATATCCTTCACCTCGGCAGGCAATGCAGAAAGACGCAGTGGCCTTCATGCTCGCGGGCCTTCTGTTCGGGGTCCCTTTGCTAGGCCTCGGGATACTTACTCGGACGGGTACCTGGATGGGGTGGGTGGACCGGTATCGCAGCCACCACACCCCGTGGTATGAGCGGAACTTCTTCTTTGGATCGATTCCGTTAGGGCTTGGAATCCTGCTCTTGATCCCCCTGGGCTTCTGCGTTGGCCCATCGTGCCGAGGGCCGGGTTTGGCCCTTCTCGTCCTCGCGCTCCTGCTCATGGCGGTCGGGATGGTCTTCATGATTCGTCCACCCCGCTGGATGAAGCCTGCATGGCTGATCGAGGCTGAGCAGACCAACTGGAAAGCTTGGGAGTCGCCGGACATTGAGGAGGCAGGGGACGGGACGGATCCTGAGTTGCCCTCGTTTGTGAGGCGGGTGCACGGCCGGCCAAGAGGTGCGCGGCCGGATGGCGTTGCCGAAAACAAGCTCGTCTTCGTCAAGAAACTGCATTACCTTCGTCTGACGTACCAGATTCGCCTCATCGGTTACTTGGCGATGACTCAAGGCGCAACCGTCGTCCTTGTTGTCCCTGAGACCTGCGTGTTTCACGCCGCGCTCGAACAATTCATCGGCGAGTCGGGCGGAGTTGTCAGGCGGGACAAACTCTGATGAGCCTGTATCTGTGCATCTTCCGAGGCGACGACGAGATCGACGGTGTCGACGTCGGTTCATATAACGACTTCGGTCGGTTTCGCGATGCCGTGGCGGAGAAGCTCGAAAATGGCCGTCAGGGTTCGCGGTTTCCAATTCTGCAGCTTCATCCCGATTCGGATGGTGAATGGACGCCTGATGAGTGTCGTGGACTCGAGGCCGAATTGACGTTGATCCAGACGGAACTAGCAACACTTCCGCCTGCAGATTTTGGCGGTGATCAGAAGGACATCGCCGAAGAACTCGACCTTGTTCCGCTCAACCTCGGCGACAGCTTTATTGACGTCGATGGCGAGAGCCTGCTCTCGCGTCTGGTCGGATTGTGCCGCCTGGCAGTCCAGCACAAGGAGCCCATACTCTTTCAGTGAATCGGCCGGCCCGCTAGAGCGACGGCTGGCGCGGCGTGTCGGGTCGAGGCCGGTCTTCGGCGTTGGCG
>Ga0209474_10002203_pt1 | contig 18153 bp, 13 predicted proteins | sample GraSoiAngelo_145_FD_185902 | JGI IMG/M metagenome (GOLD analysis project Ga0209474, IMG submission 185902) | Grasslands soil microbial communities from the Angelo Coastal Reserve, California, USA - 14_1009_05_20cm (SPAdes) (version 2) | ecosystem: Environmental > Terrestrial > Soil > Grasslands... | reverse complement strand
ATCCAGATGCTGCCGGCGCCGGCGACGATCGATCCTTCGCTGCTCGCGATCGTCGTGTGGATTGCGAGCGCGACCGCGGACGTCTGGAGATCGACGCGCGCGATCGTCTTGTCGCCGCAGTTGGGAACCCACAGGCTGCCGAACGCGACGGCCAGCCCCGAGCACGGCTCGGCGCCGACCGCAAGCGTCGCCGCGACGGTATTGGCCTTCGGATCGAGCCGCGCGACGGAGTTCTTCGGGCGGTTCGAGACCCACACCGATTCGTCCACGGCGATCCAGTCGGGCGACCCGGCGTAGGGGAAGACGGCGTCCGGCTTCAGACGCTCGATCGGAATCTTGACGCCGGGCGTTTTCACGCCGGGCTTCGGCGTTCTGGCCGGCTGCAGTGCAAAGGCGAGCAGCAGCGGACCAATGACAAATCGCGGCATCTTGTGCGTGCATAATAACCTTTCATGCGCATACGCTGGATGGTCGCGGCGGCGCTGCCGCTCGTGGTGGGCGTGGCCGGCGAAGCGCGCCAGGCAGCCGCTCCGCCGGCGTCGGGCGACTTCTTCGAGGCGAGGATCCGTCCGCTGCTCGCGGCCAACTGCTACGACTGCCACACCGACCAGCGAATGGGCGGCCTGCGCCTCGACTCCCGCGAGGCGCTGCTGAAGGGCGGCCGCTCCGGCCCCGCGATCGTGCCCGGCGACCCCGACAAGAGCCTGCTCATCGCCGCCGTGCGGCAGACCGGCGCGCTGAAGATGCCGAAGGGCGGTGTCCTGACGGCCGACGACGTGTCGGCGCTCGTCGAGTGGGTGCGTGCGGGCGCGGTGTGGAGCGCTGCGCCGGCGCGCTCGGCGTCGAACGCCGCGCCGGCGGCGACGCCCGCGGCTGCGGCCGCGCCGGCCGCGCCGGCTTACGTGATCAAGCCGGAGCAGCGCGCGTTCTGGTCCTTCCAGCCGCTGCGCAAACCGGCGCCGCCGCGAGTGGCGCACGAGTCGTGGCCGAAGACCGACATCGATCGCTTCGTCCTCGCCGGTCTCGAGCAGAACGGTCTGGCGCCGGTCGGGCCGGCGGACAAGCGGACGCTCATCCGCCGCGCGACCCTCGATCTCACCGGCCTCCCGCCGACCGTCGAGGAAATCGAGGCGTTCGAGCGCGACGATTCGCCGAACGCGTTCGCGAGCGTCGTCGATCGGCTGCTCGACTCGCCGCAGTACGGCGAGACGTGGGGCCGGATGTGGCTCGACGTCGCGCGCTACGGCGAGGACGACTACCGTTCGCTCGATCCGAAAGGCCGCGGCCTCAATCCGTATCCGAACGCGTACTTGTTTCGCGACTGGGTGATCAAGGCGTTCAACGACGACGTGCCGTACGACCAGTTCGTCCGCGCGCAGCTGGCCGGCGATCTCATCGGCGATCCGGCGACGCGAGCGCGTACGCTGCCGGCGCTCGGCTTCCTCGGCCTCGGCCCGTGGTTCTACGACAACGGCGCGGTGGAGATCACGCGCGCCGACGAGCGCCACGATCGCGTGGACGTCGTGTCGCGCGGCTTCCTCGGCCTGACGGTCGGCTGCGCGCGCTGCCACGATCACAAGTACGACCCGATCCCGACGACCGACTACTACTCGCTCGCCGGGGTCTTCCTCGACACCACCTACAAGGAGTATCCGCTCGCGCCGAAGAGCGTCGTCGACGAGTACGACGAGCACGACAAGAAGATCGAGAAGAAGGAGAAGCTGCTGGAGGAGTTCCTGCGCACCGAGTCGACGCAGCTCGGCGAGACGCTCGCGCTCCAGGCGTCGAAGTACATGGTCGCGGCGTGGAAGGTGACCGGCGAGCCGAAGGAAGAGATCCCGCGCGTCGTCGACGCCGAGAAGCTCGACTTCGAGCTGTTCGACCGCTGGCTGAAATTCCTCGCGAAGCCGCCGAAGTTCTATCCGTACCTCACGAAGTGGCAGGAGATGGTGAAGGGCGGCGGCAGCGAGAAGGAGGCGAAGACGCTCGCCGACGAGTTCCAGACGCGGCTCGTCGACGTGATGTTCGAGAAGAAAGAGATCAAGGACGAGAACGAGATCATCGCCGCGAAGGCGCTCCCCGGCACGAAGAAGAAGGAGCCGGGCAAGCTGCCGAGCGATTTCGTGACGAACGACGACTTCTGCCCCGGCTGCGGCCTCGAGCTCAAGAGTCTCCCCGTCGAGAAGAACAATCTGTGGACCGACGTCTTCCAGCGCGATCTGCAGGACGGCTTCGATCCCGCGCAGATGTTCGATCGCATCAAGCCGGGCCTCGTGTCGTTCCGCGGATGGGGCCTCGAGCGGCAGCTCGGCGCCGACCGCCGCCGCTACATCGACGCGCTCCGGAGCGACCTCGACGCGCTGCGCAAGACGCAGCCGCCGAAGTACGCGTTCGTGCACGGCGTCGCCGACGTGGACAAGCCGGTGAACCTGCGCGTCAGCAAGCGCGGGAGCCCGTACAACCTCGGCGACGAGGTGCCGCGGCATTTCGTGTCCGTCCTGTCCGACGGCGCGCCGGCGCCCTTCGAGACGGGCAGCGGACGCCTCGAGCTCGCCGACGCCATCGTGCGCCAGCCGATCGCGATGCGCGTCATCGTCAACCGGATCTGGAAGGGGCATTTCGGCACCGGCCTCGTCGACACGCCGAGCAACTTCGGGTTCGCGGGCGAGCGGCCGTCCAATCCCGAGCTCCTCGACTACCTCGCGCAGACCTTCGTCGAGAACAAGATGTCGATCAAGCAGCTGCACCGCCAGATCATGACGAGCGCGGTGTATCAGCTGAGCGCCGACCACGACGCGAAGAGCTTCGAGAAGGACGCGGCCGACCGGCTGTACTGGCGCGTCGAGCGGCGCCGCATGACGGCGGAGCAGGTTCGCGATTCGCTCCTGTTCGTCTCCGGCGCGCTCGATCTGAAGACGGGCGGCCCTTCGTCTCCGTTGACGCCGTCGTTCGCGCGGCGCACGGTATACGGCAAGGTGAGCCGGTACAAGCTGGACGACTTCCTGCAGCTGTTCGACTTCCCGAGCCCGAACCTGTCGGCGGAGAAGCGCTTCACGACGAGCGTGCCGCTGCAGCGGCTGTTCCTGATGAACAGCGACTTCATGCAGCAGCAGGGCGAGTTGCTCGCGCGGCGCATCGTCCACGAAGAGAACAACACGGCGCGCATCCAGAAGGCGTATCGCCTGATCTTCGGCCGCGCCGCGACGGACGTCGAAGTGAAGGCCGGCCTCTCGTTCCTCGCGACCGAGCCGCTGAAAGCGTACGAGGAGCGCAAGCGCGTCAAGGACACGAAGCAGGCGTCAGGCGACGAAGGCAAGCCGGCGCCGGCCGCCGACGGCGAGCGCGGCGCAGGCCAGAAACCCGACAAAGACGAAGTCGGCATGATGGCGGGCGTCCTGCCCGGCAGCTCGAAGAAGGACGATCCGAAGCTGCTGCCGCCGACGCCGTGGGGCCGCTACGTCAAGATTCTTTTGAGCTCGAGCGAATTCCTCTTCATCGACTGATATGGGTCTGCACAAATCACGGAATCCGATTTCACGCCGCGACGCGCTCTGCCGCATCGGCAACGGGTTCGGCATGCTCGCCTTCGCGAGCCTCGTCGGCGAATCGATCGCCCGCGCCGCCGGATCGTTCGCGCAGGACGGGACGATCGATCCGCGGCGCCTGGATCACGCGGCGAAGGCCAAACGCGTCATCTTTCTCTTCATGAACGGCGGCCTCTCGCAGGTCGACAGCTTCGATCCGAAGCCGATGCTCGAAAAGTACCACGGGCAGCCGCTGCCCGGCGGCTCGATCGCCACCGAGCGCAAGACCGGCGCGCTGATGAAGTCGCCGTTCACGTTCAAGAAGTACGGCAAGGCCGGCATCGAGGTGAGCGAGCTCTTCCCGCACGTCGGCGAGTGCGTGGACGACATCTGCCTGATCCGCTCGATGTATACCGACATCCCCAATCACGAACCGTCGATGCTGATGATGAACACCGGCCACACGCAGGTGGGCCGGCCCTCGCTCGGCTCGTGGCTCACCTACGGCCTCGGCACCGACAACAAGAACCTGCCCGGCTACGTCGTGCTCTGCCCCGACGTGCCGACGACGGTCGGGCCGCCGCTGTGGAACAGCGCGTTCCTGCCGGCGGTGCACCAGGGCACGTTCATCGCGGACAAGATCGACAAGGCTGAGAAGCAGACAGACGAGGCGCTCGTCGGCAAGAACTTCGACCCGAAGACGCTGATCTCCTACATCCACAACGACAAGTTCACGCTGACCGAGCAGCGCCGCGAGCTCGATCTCCTCGAGTCGCTGAACCGGATGCAGATGGCGAGCGAGGCGGTCAAGGATCCGAAGCTCGAGGCGGCGATCCAGTCGATGGAAACGGCGTATCGGATGCAGACCGAAGCGCCCGACGTCTTCGACATCCGCAAGGAGAGCGCGGCGACGCTGAAGCTGTACGGACCGGGCAGCACCGCGCGCGGCTGCCTGATGGCGGTGCGCCTCGCCGAGCGCGGCGTCCGCATGGTGCAGGTCTACTACGCCAAGGGCGATCCGTGGGACGCGCACGCCGACATCCAGGCGCACCGCAAGAACGCGAAGGACTCCGATCAGCCGTTCGCCGCCGTCATCAAGGATCTGAAGTCGCGCGGCCTCCTCAAGGACACGCTCGTCGTCTGCGGATCGGAGTTCGGGCGGACGCCGGTGATGGAGATCGGCGGCGGCGCGGGGCAGGTGCAGAACGGGCGCGATCACAATCCGTTCGGCTTCTCGATGTGGCTCGCGGGCGGCGGCGTGAAGGGCGGCGTGGTGTACGGGGCGACCGACGACTTCGGGTTCAAGGCGGTGGACAAACCGGTCCACGTGCACGACCTGCACGCGACGATTCTCCATCTGCTCGGGATCGATCACACGAAGCTGACGTACCGCTACAGCGGCCGCGACTTCCGGCTCACGGACGTGTCGGGTACCGTGATCCACGACATCATCGCGTAGCGGACGCTCGCGCTACTTCCAGGGAATCTCCGGCGCGCGGTAGAAGTTGATGCCGAGCGCGGTCCACCGCGGCGCCTGCGCGCCGAGCCGCGCGCTGAAATCCTCCCAGCCGCGCGTGTCCTGCGGCGACCAGCCCACTTCCGCGATCGCCGCGATCCGCGGCATCGCGAGAAACTCCACGTCGCGCATGTTCGCGACCGTCTCGGACCAGAGCGGCGCCTCGACGCCGAGAATCGCTCGGGCGCCCGGCACGAGCGCCGCCGGATCCCAGTCGTAGGACGCCTTCACCGGAATGCGGCCGGCCCAATCGAGGCCGAGCCGCGTGTCGCCGTCGTATTTCATGTCGAGCTACACGCGGTTGCCAGGCGACAGGATGAGGCGCGGCGCGCGCGCGAGCGCGGCCGCCGGCGCGTTGGGCCGCCAGTGCTGCACGATCGAAGTCGGCGCGAGCGCCGCCGCCGCAGTCTCGTCCCAGCCGATCATCTCCTTGCCGTGCGCCTGCACGATCGTCTGCACGCGCTCGACGAACGCGCGGTACTGATCCGCGGTCAGCTTCCGCGCCTCGTCGCCGCCCATGTGGAAATACCGTCCGGGCGTCAGCCCGGCAATCTCGCGCACGACGTCGTCGAGGAAGCGATAGGTGATCTCCTTGTCGACGCACGGCGCGCTGAAGCCGACGTCGATGCCGGTGAACGCCGGCGGCGCCTGGCCGCTGCAGTTGAGCGCCGCGTAGGAGGCGAGCGCCGCGTTCGTGTGTCCCGGCATGTCGATTTCCGGCACCACGGTCACGAACCGCTCCGCCGCGTACGACACGATCTCGGCGAACTGCGCCTGCGTGTAGAAGCCGCCGGGCGTTCCGCCGACTTCGGTGACGCTGCCTTTCGCCGTGAGATCCGGCCATTTCCGGATCTCGATCCGCCAGCCCTGGTCGTCAGCGAGGTGCAGGTGCAGGCGGTTCATCTTGTGCAGCGCTTCGAGATCGATGAAGCGCTTCACGTCGTCGACGGAGAAGAAGTGGCGCGCCACGTCGAGCATCGCGCCGCGCCACTCGAAGCGCGGGCTGTCGCGGATGCGGAGGCTCGGCAGCGTCGCGGCCTGCGGCTGCGGGAAGGCGACCGCCTCGTACTCCGACCAGTACGGCAGGAGCTGCCGAACTGTCTGCGTGGCGTAGAAGAGGCCGGCCGGCGTCGACGCGGCGAGCGTCACGCGCCGCGGGGAAATCGTGAGCTCGTAGCCTTCCACGCCCGTCGTGCGCTGCGCGTCGACGACCAGGTCGATGGCCGAGGCCTGCGCGCCGGACGAAGCGTTCGTCACGGCGATCGCGATGCCGGTCGATCGACGGATCCACTCGGACAGCTGCCGTGCGGCGCGCCTGCACCGCCGGATCGGAGGACGCCGCGGCGACGACCGTTCCGGCGCCGAGCGTGAATCCTTCGTCAGCGCCGAGCTCGACGATGGCAGGCGCCGGAACGAGCGCGGGAAGTGTTGGACGAGGCGAAGGGCGGGATGAAGGAGAGGCCGTCGCGCTGCGCGGCGCAGCCGGCTTCGGCGGATGCGCGCAGCCCGACGCCGCGATCGCGGCCGCCAGCACCGCGCCGGCCGGGCAGCGCATCTAGCGCTTTTTCTCCGCCTCCTCTTTTTCCTTCAGCCGGGCGCCGCGCAGGATGTTGCCGAGCGCGTAGTTGCCCTCGTGGCACGCGTACTCGTAGAGCAGATCGCTCGTCGTCGGCCACGCGTACTCCGCCGTCCACGGGCGCGTCCAGGTCTCGGGGTCTTCGACGGTGAACTGATAGCGCAGCGTGCGCACGTCGAGGCGCGTGAAGCGCTCGGTCACCTTCAGGTTCGGCGACGATCCGCGGAACCGCGTCTTGTCGGTGAAGTTCGTCGTCTCGACGACCAGCGTGTCGCCGTCCCAGCGGCCGATCGAATCGCCGAGCCATTTGCGCACCGTCGGCGGCGCGTGCTGCGCGTTCATCCGGATCACGCGCGCGTCGTGCACCATCTCGGTGAGGATCAGCACGGTGTCCGGCGTCTGCACGATCTGGTGCAGGTTGTTGTAGAAGTACGTCGGCAGAATGGGCGGACCCGACGTCGAGCTGAACCCGACGAGGCAGCGCTCGGCGAGCGGGCGGATCTCGGGATCGTTGTACGCCTCGGCCCCTTCGAAGCCGGGATCGTCTTCGCGCGCCCCCTCGTCCGACGTCGGGCGGCGGTTGTAGGCATCGCTCGTGCGGCGCTTCTGCGCGTCGGGCGTGAGCGGCGGCACGCGTCCGTCGGGCGGATCGATCACGAGCGACGCGCGCTTCCGTCCGTCGATCGACGTGTAGTGCGATCCGGGATCGAGCCAGAAATTGTTGTAGCCGCCGACGTTGCCGTACGGCCCTGGCGAGCCGTCGCCGCCGGCGGGCGGCGCCTTGCGATTGCCGTCCACCGGGCCGGCCAGCAGGTCCTTCTGCTTGGCGACCTGCGCCTCCAGCTTCGCGGCCTGCTCGTCGGTGAGCACAGGCGGCGTCCCGGCGGCGCGCTCGAGCGGCGTCAGCGTGGCGAGATCGTAGGTGCCCTGCAGATCCGGATGGCCGTCCGGCATCCGGCGGATAGCGGCGGCGGTTGCGCCTCTTGGCGGCACCGCGCCATCCGCCCGGGCCGACGGCGCCTGCGCTTGTGCGACGGCGTGGCCGGCGCCTGCCGATGCGATCGCGAACGCCGCCGCGGCGGCGAGGAGCGACGAAGAACGTCCACGCATCTCGAACCTCTCGCGACGAATTGTACGCGCTTGCGCCCGACGCGGCGCGCCTATCTCACTTGCCGCCGCGCGCGTCCACTTTCCCCTTCACGATCGCGCCGTCGGCCATCGAGAGCCGCGGCGTGACGATGTCGCCGTCGACCGAGGCGGTGGGCTGCAGCACGACGCGCTCGTGCGCCGTGAGATTGCCGGTGACCGCGCCGCTGACCGTAATCGTCTTCGCCGTGAGATCGGCCTTCACCTCGGCGCCCGGCCCGATCATCAGGCTGTGATCGCCGACTTCGATGGTGCCTTCGACCTGGCCGTCGATGGTGAGGTGCTCCTGGCTGACGATCCGCCCCTCGACGCGGAGCGCCTTCCCGATCCACGCGGCGACGCGGCGTTCATCGGAAGGCGCGTTGATGTCGTTCGGCATTCGACCCCCTGTGGAACGGAATCTTACCCCGGCGCGTCCGGTGCGCGAACCCGCGCGGGGGCGACGCGCCCGTCATGATGCTTGACCGCCAAAGGCGTCTGACACGTGTCAGGCATGTGCCAGGCGCGTGCCTGACGCCGGTCGCCGGAGTGCGCCGGAATCTCCGGTATTCTCGACTCGTGACCGACTGGAACGCGCGCCCGGCCCCGGTCGGGCCGACGCGCTGGGGGTTTCCCGCGCTGTCGCAATGGCCGCCGCAGGACGTGATCGCCGCGGGCGGCGATCTCGAGCCCGCCACCGTGATAGCAGCATACCGCTGCGGGCTGTTTCCGATGGCGCTCGAGGAGCTCGGCGGCGCGCTCGCATGGTGGTCGCCGGACCCGCGCGGCATCCTCCCGCTCGACCGTTTGCGCGTCACGCGCTCGCTGCGCCAGAGCGCGAAGCGCTACGACGTTCGCGTCGACACCTGCTTCGAGGAGGTGATTCGCGCGTGCGCCGATCCGGCGCGCGAGAGCGGCTGGATCACGCCGGCGTTCATCGACGCGTACACGATGCTGCACCGCCTCGGATGGGCGCACAGCGTCGAGGTCTTCGATCGGAGCGGACGGCTCGCCGGCGGCCTGTACGGCGTCCGCGTCGCGGGGTTGTTCGCCGGCGAGTCGATGTTCTACGCGCAGCGCGACGCGTCGAAGGTGGCGCTCATGGCGCTCGTCGGGATGATGCGCGAGAGCGGCATGTCGCTGCTCGACGTCCAGTGGCACACGGCGCACCTGGCGTCGCTCGGCGCGATCGAGGTGACGCGCGAAGAGTACCTGCGCCGGCTGGCCCTCGCGCTCGCCGATTGACCGGCGGGGTGCAATTGATCACGAATTCTCACTTCCAAGTTCCAAATTCTTAATTACGGCCGTCACTGATCCGATCGAGCGTTGCCAATCCGTACGACCCCCGCGCCGTCCTTGAAATCGATCGCCGTGCCGTACGGCGCCGAGAAGGTCACGACATCGTCGATGATCTTCTTCGCGCGCTCCGGCGCGGCGAGCCTCGGCCAGCCCCGCTGCGCGCGCGGCTTCTTGTAACCGAGCGTGATCGGATAGAGCTTCAGCTCTGAAAGCTGTTTGCCGCTGAACCGCGGCACCGCGATCACCGATTCCCAGATCCGCTCGTCGGCGGGGAAGCCGATCGTGTCGTTGTTCGACCGCTTGTCGTTGAAGTCGCCGACGCCGGCGCCCGACTCGAGCGTCATCCCGAGCGGCTCGTAATTCTCGGGCGGCTGCCGCAGCAGCGTCTCGTTCTCGAAGATGAAGTTGCCGAGGCCGTGCAGGATCGGCTTGCCCTTGTAGATCTCGACGCCGCGCAGCACGTGAGGACCGCTCGCGGTGACGACGTCGGCGCCGGCGTCGATCATCGCGTGCGCGAAGACGACGAAGAACTGCGGCGGCTGATAGCGATCGGCGCCACCTTCGTGCGTGTGCGAGTTGACGATCGTGTAATCCGCCTGCTTGCTCGCGTTGCGGACGACGGCCGCGATGCCCTCGAGATCCTCCTTCAGCGGCTCGGTGCGGGTCTCCTGCTTGTCGCCGACGACGAAATGGCGATCGAAGATCGTCATCTCGTTCAACGGGCGATCGCCGTTGCCCCGCGCGCCGCGGCCGCCGCCGACGCCGGCCGCCGCCGCCGCGCTCCGCAGGTTGTCGAAGTGCGGCCGCGTGACGACGTAGGTCGTCGTGAACCGCAGCGGGTTCAGCCCCGGGCGCGCGCGCGTGTCGCCCCACGACACGCCGGCGCGGCTCGGATCGGGAAACGTCGAGGCCAGCGAGACGAGCGCGACGCGGCCCTTGTCGGTGTCGAGATACTTCGCCTCGCGCGCCTCGCGCAGGCTCTCGCCGACGCCCGCCTGCACGAGCCCCGCCGCGGCGACGTGCTTCGTCGTCAGGCGCGCGCCCTCCACGCCGTAGTCGCCCGTGTGGTTGTTCGCGCGCGCGACCATGTCGAAGCCCGCCCACACGAGCTCCTTCGCGATCGACGGATCGGCGCGCATGTACGTGCCGCCGCTCTGCGTGGACGGGAACGGCTCGTAGTCGTGGAGCAGCATCTCGAAGTTCGTGAACGCGGCGTCGGCGCCGCGGATCAGATCGATCATCTCGAGGAACGCCGGCTCCGTATGGACCGACAGCTTCATCGTGATGAGTGAATCGCCGGTGAGCGCCATCGTGAAGCCGCCCTCGCCGCTCTTCGCGGCCGCGGGCTGCCGCGCGGCCGCGCGCGCCGGCGCCTGGCCTGCAGCCTGACCGGCCGATCCCGTCGCCGCCGAAAGCGCGTGCAGCCCGACGAACGCGGCGAACGCGAGCGCGAGGCCGGCGCGCAGCTTAGAAGTCAAAGGTCACCCCCGCGCGCAGCGTCCGCGGCGGCAGGATGTCGGTGACGCGGCCGAAGCTCGGGCCCGACACGTAGGTGACCGCCGTGATCGCGTTCGAGTTGGTCACGTTCAACACGTCGAAGCTGAGGTTCAGCGCCTTGCGGCCGAGCGCGACTTTCTTGCCGACGCGCGCGTTGAACTGCGTCTGGTGCGGCTCCGACTCGGCGCCGTACGGCTCGAGCCGCAGCGTCACCGTCGCGAGCTGCCGCAGCGGCGCGCCGCTCGGATCGGTCGCGCGGAACACGTAGCTCCGCTGCCCGAGCGCGCCGTTCACCACCTCGACGATCGCGCCGACGAGGAAATCGTGCGGCAGGTTGTAATTGCCATTCAGCTTGAAGCTCCAGCGCCACTGGTTGTCGAGATCGAAATACGTGTCGTTCGGACTCTGCGGAACGCCCACCAGCCATCGGTGATACTTCGTCGCCGTGTACGCGGCGAGCAGCGACCAGCTGCCGGCGAGGCGGCGTGTCACCGATCCCTCGAACGAGTTGAAGTAGTCGGCGCGGCCGTCGGGCCGGTTCACCGTCTGGTTCGACACGAAGTTGCTGCCGCGGAACGCCGGATCGTAGTCGTAGATCGTCACCACGCCGCCATCGTCGGCCGTGCTGAGCAGGCCGTCGGGCCCGGGATCGCGGCGCGTGATCGGAATGTTGTAGGCGCTGAACGGGCGCAGGACGTTCACGTTCGCGCTGTAGTCGCTGCCTATGCGCTTCTGCACGTAGAGCAGCCGCGCGGCGAGATTCGGCGCGAGCTCGCGCTCGATCGACGCGCTGATCTCCTGCGTGTGCGACAACCGCAGATCGGGATTCGGCGGCGTGTTCGCCGCGCTCGTCGTGCTCAGAAAATCGGCGCCGTTGGTGTCGAGGTTCACCTCGCCGGTCTGATACCTGCCGTCGTTGTTCAGATCGTGCCAGCGGTAATCGGTGGTGAAGATCGTCAGCTGGTTGTAGTTGCCGGCGAGCGCGGCCTCGGTGTTGAACCAGGAGTACGACGCCTTCGCCACCGTCTTGCCTGTGCCGGTGAGGTCGAACGCGACCGCGGCGCGCGGCGCGAAGTGGCCCCAGCGTCCGACCTCGACGCGCGGGTAGGTGGCTGCCGCGGCCCACGGGCCGGCCTCGCGCGTCTGCTGGGGCACGTACGAGTGCTGCCGGTCGTAGCGCACCCCCAGGTTGAAGGTGAGGCGCTGGCCGACGCGCCACTGATCGGCGATGTAGCCGGAGTACACGTTGTCCCAGTTCGCCGGATTCACGGGCGCGTTCGCCGTCTCGAACTGCACGCCCTGGTGGACGCCGCTCACGACGTCGAACATCAGCGCGTAGTTTCCTTGCGGCGTCACGGCGGAGTTCCCGGTGATGTCGCGCGCCGACAACTGGTAGCCCATCTTGAACTCGTGGCTGCCGCCGAGGAACGTCGACGGCACCCACGTCATGCTGCCGTCGGCGACCCACATCGTGAAGTCGCTCTGCTGCTGCAGCGCGCAGCCGGTGAGCAGCAGCGTGTTGCGATCGTAGGTGGGCGGCGTGAGGCCGCAGGCCGTCTGCGGCGTGTAGTCGAGCAGGTACGTCGATCGGCCGAACTGCGCGTCGAACAGCAAGTGATTGCTCGGCGTCCCTTTCAGCTCGACTTTCCAGCGCGTCGGCACCCATCGGAACGCCTGCGTCGCCTCGAACGCGATGTGCGTGAAGTCGGGATTCGAAGCCGGCTGCGCGTTGAAGATCGTCTTCTGGTAGTCGGCGTCGCTGTTGGTCACTTCGCGCGCGTAATCGGCGACGAGCTGATACTTCTGCGTGAGCTGCATCGTCCCCTTGAGCGTCGGGTTGCCGAGGGACGACTTCGGCAGCGCCGCCGGTTCGTCGCCGGTCAGGTACACGCCGTCGGGCCCCGGGTTCAGCACGAGGCCCGGACGGGTCGTCTGGTTGCGGCGATCGCGCATCGAGCCGAAGAACCACACCTTGTCGCGGATGAGGCGCCCGCCGAGGTCGCCGAACAGATCGTTGTAGTAGCGGAGCGACGTGCCGACCGACAGGCCGCGCGCCGACAGCGTCGAATCGAGGTTGGTCTGCGGCGCCCGCATGTAGAAATCGCTGTAGCGGCCGTGGAAATCGTTGCCGCCCGATTTCGTGATCACGTTGATGAGCGCGCCCGCCTCCTTCACCTCGGCGCTGTTGCCGTAGGTCTTCACGTCGGTCTCGACGCTGTTGGCGAAATCGGGCTGCGAGTTCGCGATGATCTTGAAGCCGTCCACCATCACCGTCACGTTCGTGTTGCCGCTATCGAGGCCGTACGTATTGAAGCGCGAGCGTCCGTTGAGGCCGATGGCGCCGGGCTTGTAGCCGTCGGTCGAGTGCAGCCCCGGCGTCATCGCGATCACGTCGGCCATCTGCTTCAGGCCGGGCAGCGCGATCGAGATGAGGTCGGTCGACACGTTCTGTCCTCCGCGCGTCGTCGTCAGATCGACGACGGGGCTGGCGCCGCTGACGGTCACCGTTTCCTGCACGGATCCGACCTTCATCGAGACGTTCACGCGCGCCGCGAAGCCCGCGTTCACCTCGAGACCCTGGCGGACGAGCGGGTCGAAGCCCTGGATCTCGAAGCGCAGCTGAAAGGTGCCGCGCGGCAGATCGATGAAGCGGTAACGGCCCGCCGCGTCGGTCGTCTGCACGAGCTGCGGAACCTGCAGCGCGGGGCTCGTGATCGTGACGACGACGCCGGGCAGCGCGCCGCCGGTGTCGTCGATCACGACGCCGTCGATGCTGGCGGAGCTGATGTTCTGCGCGGCCGCCGGGGCCGCCGTGGCGAGGAGCGTCGTCAGAATGAGAGCGATGGCGCGAGCGGACATGCAGGGTCTCCTTTTCGTTCGGGTCGCGTGCGGCATCGTTTTGCCGTTTTTCAATAGATATAGACGGGCGGAATCAGCGCGGCTGGTCGCTCACGCGCGCGACCCGCAGGGCCGCCATGTCCACTGTGTTCACCTCGTCGATGATCTTCGCGAACGCGCGGACCGCCGCTTCCAGCCCCGGCTCCGGCACGAGCTCCGCGCGATCGAGATCGGTGTGATAGATCGCGTGGTCGATGATGTGAAAGCTGGGCGCGTCGGTGTAAACGACGCCGAGCTCGCCGCCGGGCCGCGTCTCGGGACGCGAGTAGATCGCGATGCCGAACGTCTTGAAGCTGCTGGCGACGATCGCCTTCAGCCGGTCGCTGCCGCCGACGAACCACCGCCGCGCGCTCACGGCGTTCGACCCCACGAGGCTGTTGCCGACCAGATAGGTCTGCACCTGCGACGTGTGCTCGCAGTTCACGATGAGCGCCGTCTTCGCGAACATCGACCGCATGTGGTTGTGGATCCAGCGGAGCCCCGCTTCTTCGCCGGACGGCGAGTGGTGCGCGGAGCTCGTGAAGAAGGTCATCGTGCGACGGCGCTGCGCGTTCGGCAGCTTTGCGTAGTGTTCGGCGAGCTCGATCATCGTGCCGATGCCGGACGCGTTGTCCATGGCGCCTTCGAAGAACGAATCGGTGTGCGCCATCACCGCGATGTTCTCGTCGGTCGCGCCGGGCAGCACGCCCCACACGCTCGCCGTCTGCAGCCCGCTCTTCATCTCCACCGTCAAACGAATCCGCAGCTTCGGCGACTGCCGCTTCTCGATCATGTCGCGGATCGCCGCTCCGTCGTCGCTGCCGAGCATCATCACCGGCATCCGCGCGGGATCGCGATCGCCGCCCGTCGGCTGGCTCGTCACGTTGCCGGGGAATCCGAGGATGATGAACAGCGCCGCGGCGCCCGCCTCTTCCGCGCGCTGGACCGCGCCGTTGCTCAACGCCGAATCCGATCGGCCGCCGGGCGTCGGGATGCCGTAGACGACCACCGCTTTGCCCTTCACGTCGCGGCCGAGGAAGTCCGCCGGGAGCCCGAGTCCGGCCCAAACCGGGTCGAGGTCCGTCGATGCGATGCCGGCCGAGTGATAGATGGGAAACGCGGTCTTCAGCGCGATCGTCTTTCCAGTCCCTGCGACGCTCACGTCCCACGACGTGGGGAACCACTGCGGCGGCAGAGTCTCGAAGGTCTGGATTCGTACCTGCTCGAGCCCGATGCGCCGGAACTGCGCCGCCACCCACTCAGCTGTCATCCGGTCGTACGCCGTGCCCGTGATCCGGCCCCAGTATTGATTCCCATCGTCGCGGCTCCTGCGCGAGATGGCGGTGATTTCGTTGATGTAGCCCTTGATGCGGCGCCCGCTCAGGCTCGCGTACGCCTGCTCGGAGGGCGGCAGCGGCCAGCGGAGGTACTCGTCATCGGGCAGCCACAGCGGCGGCTGCGCCGGGCCCGACCGATCCTGGCCGTGCACGGCGAGCGAACCGCACGCGACGATCGCGATCAGCACGGCGACGACGGTCTTCAGGCTTCTGCACATGGCGACCCACCTCCGGCCAGACGGCGCGACTATACGGCAGCGGCGCGGCCTTCGCGAAATCTTTTGGACGCGCGCCTGCCGACCTGATCAGCGCTCGGCGGCGCACATAGTTGCGTTTGATCCTTGTACAAATCGAGCCGTGTGTGTTTTGAACCGTTAAGCGCGGTCGAATACGTTCGATATGCGCGTTGGCGAACGAGGTCGGACTTTTCGCCGAAACCCTCGTGTCACGAAGCGCGAATCCAGGTAACGCGCCTGGGATCTGCTCTTGCAAAGCCGCTGCATTCTCCCGGCCCGGAAGAGTCACACCGGCAAAGAAATCGAAGCACAGAGACCTGCACCATGCGAGAACGTCGATACGGGTCCTCCGCCGATAGCGGTCGACCACCTGCTTCAACGCCGTCGCTGCCGCCGAACTCAGGACCGGCCTGGCTTACCGTCGCCCAACTCTGCCGAAGATGGCAGCTCGGTCGCAAGACCGTTTACAAGTTCATCGACGCGAAGATCCTCCCGGCCTGGCGGGTGGGCAGTCATCTGTATCGTGTCGCTGTGGCTGACGTCGAGCGCTTCGAGTCACGAAACAGACTGCGCCCCGAGTAACCCGTAGTCCGTCTTGGGTTCTCTTGGTATCGGACGGCCCCCGGCTTCGCGGATTGGGTCATTTCCTCCGACGCCGCCTTGTCGCGGCCGTCTGCCGTCGCGCACAGTCGCTCTTTCCAAAAATGCGGGTGAACCGCATGACATGAGGAGGAGCGCGACATGATGACACGACGGATGCTGACTGCGATCCTCGGGTGCGTCCTGACAGCGACGATCACATCCCTCGCTTCGAGCGTGCATCTGAAGGGCGGCGCAAACGCGCAGCCGAACTTCGTGGACAAAGGGCTGACGCTCAACGCAGCGGCGTCGCTCTCGGGACTCGGGAACGAAGATCTTCTCGTGACGCTCACGGCTACCGCCGCGGCCACGTCAACGTGCACGAATCAGGGCGGCAATCAGGCGCCCGGCCAGAATCCCGCGGAAGTGACCGTGTCGGGCAGTCAGTCGATCCCCGCCGCGGAGATCAAGAACGGCAATGTGGCGTTCAATGTGACCACCGAAGGACCAGTGACGCCGATTCCCGGCGCGCCCGGATGTCCCAACCCGAATTGGAGACAGGACATCACCGACTTGTCGTTCACGACGGCAACAATCACCGTCGAGCAACCGGCGGGTACGCTGGTGCTGACGGTCAACTGCACGTTCGCCGCGCCGACGACCAATGGCGCCGTTTCCGGGCGGAGCGTGAGCTGCACGAGCAGCTAGTGCATCTCGTGTGATGCGCTGCGGCTGCGTGCCGCTCGGGCCGCGGCCGCAGCGCCGCAAACGTCGGAGTGCGCGTCCACGATCGTTCATAATACGCGCATGGTTGACACGCACCTCGAGGCCCTCGCCGCGTTGAACGCCACCTACATCGACTGCGTTGTCGGCGCCGACAGCGAGCGCTTCGACGCCATCCTCGCGCCCGACTTCGTCTGCTCGACGGCCGACGGCGCGCTCATCGATCGGTCGGAGTTCCTGCAGCGCACGCGATCGTCGTCGCGGCTGAAAGGCATGGACATCGAGGACGTGCGCATTCGCGTGCTCGGCGACGTGGCGTTGATTCACGCGCGCACGAACTACACGCTCGGCGACGGCCGTCACGGCAGCGGCCGCTACACGGATGTCTGGGCGCTGCGTGACGGGCGTTGGGTCGCCGTCGCCGCGCACGTCACGCGCCTCGTCTGAGAGTTAGGAATCGATCGGCCGGATGCGCAGCCACTGCCACGCTTCGTCGAGCGATTGGCAGATGCGGACGGCGGGCGCGCGCGTCATGTCCTGCCGCATGAACTGGTAGACGCGGGCGATCGCCGACATGATCAGGTTGCCGACGACGACGGCGCGGCGCGCGCACGCGTCGACCGGGTCGCGCGCGATGATCGCGTCCAGCTCGGCCCACGTGAGCTCGACGTCGCGCGCCGCCCGGAGATCGATGAGGAGGCTGAAGCTCGGATCGAACGCGGCGTCGCGTCCGAGCACGCGCTGCACTTGCTCCAGCTCGTCGAACGTCACCGTGTCGCGCATGCGCACGTGGCTGACTCGTCTCTCCGGATCGACGCGCAGCTCCCACGACACGGCGCCGAAAATATCATGGAAGTCGCTGACTTCGAGCCCCTGACTCGTGGGTCATGGTCGTCTTTGGTCGCGCGTACCACCAACGTGTTAGCCGTGATGTGCAGACGCCTCGGCGAAATCCGCGCGCGAGTCCGTTTTCAATCGACACGAGGACGGCGGCGCGACACGCATTGGCTCGCGAAGCGCCCTGAAAGAGAGAAATAGGAGCGCTCGCCATTTCGCCGCTCGCCGGCTCACGGCAAACGCGCGTTGTGCAGGCGCATCAGCGACTTGCGCGATGTGCGACCGTCGAAAGCCAGAACGGCAGAGGCAGACAAAAAGGATCGCGCGGGCAGACTAGTGACCATCTCAGACGATCATTTCCCGTAAAAAACGGCGTCCGCGTCGGCACTCGCCTTGCTCATGGGCGCGCCCATGGCAGCGGGATTCGTCAAAGCGATCTGGGCCTGAATCGAGGACGTTCACGCCAGTGACGTGGAAATGCTTCGCGGCCTGCAGCATGTGGGCGGTCGTTCGTGTAGACCTCCCGTATGCCATGTTCCGCGGCGCAGGCCAGGTGGAGCGCGTCACACCGTTTTTCTCGTCTTCTTCGAAGTCTTTCAAAACGGCCGTCATCTCCCGGCGAGTCATGTGGCGCTCTCTGACGTGCCGCTCGAGGATCGATGCAAACTCCAGTCGCGCCAGCTCACAAAGCGAGGCCGTCCGCTCCGTAGGCTACTTCGCGGACGCGCTCCGCGCCCGGCTCATTGAGGTAACACTTCGCGAAGTACGCCGCGTCGAAGTAGATCGCCGATCTTCGCGCAGCTCGGACTGGTACACGGCGGAATCGACCGGAGCCTCCATTTGGCGAACATTGGCGGATTGCCGGCGGAAGCGCACAAGGTCGTGCCTTGACGCACGCTCGTACATGGCCGTGCCAACGCACTATAAAACGTGCGGGGCCTGTTCTGCCCGGCGCCTTACGCGAATGTCAGATTAAGAAAACGCCTGTAGCGTTCCCGACGAGGCGACTGCAAACCCATGACGACGA